>WNGK01005055.1_pt1 | contig 14370 bp, 12 predicted proteins | sample 5400601 | NCBI WGS metagenome assembly WNGK01 (sample SAMN13153376, study PRJNA577476) | soil metagenome | isolation source: 60 cm soil or saprolite under Garry oak tree replicate 1 | place: USA:California | collected 2016-06-15 | reverse complement strand
TTCATAAACCGCTTCTTGCCATCCGCGGCGATGAATTGCAGACCGCGGAGTTCGCCGTCGATGGTGCGAGCGGGGATGACTAGTGCCCCACGCATGACCCGGGCGCCGCTGGTCGCAATCTGCTTGGCGGCCAAATAACCGTGCCCAGCCACATCCCCAGTACGCGACCATATATTGTGTGCGCGTTGGGCCGCGGCGGCGATCTCAAGCTTCTCGAGCTCGATGCGCTCGCGCGCGGCTGCCGCCTGCTTCTCTTGGATTTCGCGTTGCTCGACCGGAGTTAGGTGCTGGCGGCCCACATCGTGGTGCCACTTCTGCCAGCCCAAGCCATCCGTGAAGTTCTGGAATCCGCCCGCAGGCAGCTTGCCCGTTGTGGACAGCAGGTAAGACCCGTCGTTCTTGCCGCCCTTTCCGCGCACATCGCAACGATGGATTTTTCCGTCGGCGATCAGTCCGTGAGGCGGGATAAGTCCGCGCTGCTGCATTGCCGCGGCAAATCGCTCCTGCACCTCGGTAAGGTCTATTGACGCCCCGGGGAACTGCACTATAGTCATGAACGTTACCTCGCTGTTTCGGGGGTCAACCTGGCAAGGCCGGCAATGACCCTGTTTTGCTTCGGCTCTTCCGCCGATTGGCGCTGGTGCCGACCCGGATCGCGCCCGGGACCGCCACCTGCCTCACGCGACCGCCTTTGCTCGGCTATCCAGCCAGGCTGAACCGTGCCGCCCGCGTACGCCAACGCGGCGTTGCGACACCCCGGTGATTTGTGGACCATCGCCAGCGCGGATTAGCCGGCGCAAGGTCGCCAGCGAAATTCCGGCGAAAACTGCGAAAGTGGGAAGATCATAAACCTTGTCGGCCAAGAGTGCGCCGGCAAGCGCCTCCGAATCTGAAAGGCCGGTGGACGGGATGGACATTTGGCATCACCTCTGGTCACTGACGCGCCGTGCGTCGTGTGCGGTGATGCTCTAATCGGCCCGCGGTCGCTATTTGTCGTTAGCCGAGTTTTTGTCGGAGTTCGCCAGGCGGTCTCGACCGGGTTTCGACAGTTTCGACTCTGGTTTCGACCGTTTCGACACGGGTTTCGACACAACGTCGACACTCAGGACAGACTTGCGGGCCTTCCGAACTGTGTCGCGGGATGCCCCGTAACGCTCGGCTAGAACTTTCTCGGGCATCTTGTCCAGCCGTTCCTGCGTAATCTTTCCCGATTCGATGTCCGACCACATCGCCGCCTCGACTCGCGCCCTTGTTTCGGCCCGGGGTCCACGAGTCGGTCGATCCTCCGCTCTTTCCGGCGGGCTGAAGACCGTATCGAGATCCTCCTTAGATAAAAAGATACGAGTGGGTCGCACCCGACGTAACATGCCGCGCATTACGAGCGGCCACGCCTCGTACGGGTAACTATCGTCCCAGTTTAGGTCCCTGGCCAGGAGATATTGCGGGACCTCAACGTGTTCGGCCTGCTCGACCCCGAGAAGATTCAAGTCCGCCCAGGCGACGACCCTAATCAGCCGTTCACACATGGCATTGACTATTTGAGCCAGCACGAACTCGGGAACTTCGTCGCCAACACGCGCCGCCCCCAGCCGGAGCGCCACGTGAGCGGCGGCTTCAGCGAGTGTTAAGGCCACAAATCTTTGAGCGTCGGCCATGGCGCCCTCCATTAGGCGCTCCACAAAAGTCAGCGCGGCAGGCCGGTGTGGAGGTCCGGCTTTTCGCCCCGTCGGGCTAGCCCCGCCAAGCACGATTCATTTGATCACTCGTCGTTTTCGTAAGGTTTAGGACGCTTGGTCCGGTGTCACCCAGCGACACGATATCTCATTGGGATCTTCAAAAGATGCTTCGAATACCGGTGCAGCCAGAGTTGCCTGGACATGCAGTGTTGAGCTCCCCGTGTTCCGGAAACCGTGTCGGCGTCCAGCGGGCACGAGCACAGACTGACCGGCTAATAGGGCCTCGCGGTCGTCATCGATCCAGAACTCGGCCTGCCCATCCAATACGGTTAGCACCTCTTCGACAGCATGCAGGTGGCTCGGCGCCCCTCTGCCGGGTGCGCACCATTGCTCGAAAACACAAAGTTGCACCGCGCCGGTGAGGGCCGATATGCGCATGCGGGTCAATACCCCATCACGCCACTCTTCTGTCGGCTGGAATTTATGGTCGAGAATGTGCATGGCCGAATTTATAATGCGAGATATTAGGCCGGAATCTTGGCCATCGACACGATTTTGCGCTCGGCGCCTTCCACGATCGATCGGACATGGTCGGCCCAAATCGCCAGGGCGCGCCGCTTCTCCGGAACAAAATCGTGCTGCTGATAGACCGACACAATGCCCCGAAACGTGCCGGACCTATGATTGAGGCATTGTTCGATGGTCGCGATCTCGACGCCAAGCCGGGCAAGTCCGGACGCAAAGGTGCGGCGCAAGTCGTGGAGGCGCCACGGTTCCGCGAGGGTCATCCTCGTATCGAGCGCCTCTTTGGCTTGCGACCAGGTACCGAAACCGCTTTCGCCGCGACCGAATACCCTCTTGTCGTGACCAAGCCGGCAGAATGGCACGCTTTCAATAATTTGCATCGCCGGGGGTGGAAGGGGCAGGACGTGCGGCCGACCATTCTTGGTCCTATCGCCGGGGATGCGCAGCATGGTGCCATCGATCTCTGGCCAGCGAAGCTGACGGATTTCATCACGTCGGCACCCGGTCAGCATCAGCAATTGCACGATGCTGCCATAATCATCGTCGAGGCATCCATGCCAGATCGCGGCGAGTTCGCCATCGCTGAGTACGCGCTCGCGAGCTTTGACCGGCGGCGGTGTATTCGTGGCGATGATTGGGTTTGCCTCGACAATGCCTTCCTTCATCGCCCAAGCGAAAAACGACCCTAAGGCGGTCCGCGCATTTCGAGCCGGGTTCGGTCCGTGCTCCGCTTCAATCTCGGAAAGCCGGGCGGCGATCTCTCGACGGCTGATCTGATGTAGCGGCAAACCGTGCAACGGCGCCCAACGTCGCAAGAGGTGCAATTCGATTGCCGGCATACTCCGCGGCCGCACCCGTGCCCTTTGGCGCTCGATAAACCGTGGCAGGACGGCACCAAGGGTATGCTTGGCCCTTGCCCTCGCCTCCGCCTTTTCCGCCGCCGGATCGTGCCCTAGCGCCACGGCGCCGAGCTTTCGCTTCGCTGCGCGGCGAGCCTGCTCGAGATCGAGCTCGCGGACATCACCGAGCGTCTCGCGCCGTTGTGCATGGCCCACCCTGTATTGGACGATGAAGGTGCGCTTGCCGCTGGTCCGAACCCGAACTCCGAACCCTGGCAGTGTAGTATCCCATTCGATGTGATCGCGCTTGCCTGCCGGAAGCTCAAGGGCAGCGATCGAGGCTTTGGTCAGCTTCATGATTGATCCTTGGGAAGCAAGAAAGGGTATGGAAAAGCTGGGAAGCGAATGGGAAGCAACCTCCTGCTTTCCAACGATCGCTTATGATTAGATTGCAATTGTCCATCTTGCATCATTTTCAGTGAAAGGCAACCTTATGATGCTTCCCGACGCTTCCTGATCACCTATCAGATCGTTACAACACCATGATCCGCATCATCCGCAACCTGCTCAAGCAGCTCGGGTTCGAAAACATCGACGACGCCTCGGACGGGGCCTCGGCGCTCTCGAAAATGCGCGGCAGGCGCTACGGCCTGGTGATCTCCGATTGGAACATGGAGCCGATGAGCGGCTACGACCTGCTCAAGGAAATCCGCGGCGATCCCAATCTCGCCGGGACGCCGTTCATCATGGTCACGGCGGAATCCAAGACCGACAACGTGATCGCGGCGAAGAAGGCCGGCGTCAACAATTACATCGTCAAGCCGTTCAACGCGCAGACGCTGAAATCCAAAATCGAGACGGTGTTCGCGGCCTAGGTTTCGCGGTTTCCCTCCCCTCAGGGGAGGGTCGGCAGCGAGCGCACGCGAGCTGCCGGGGTGGGGTCCAATTCAGCGCTCGCCCCACCCGCCGGACTTCCGTCCGGCGACCTTCCCTCCGGGGAGGTACGGATGCTCACCACGCCAGTTGCCGCATCACCGCCTTCGGGGTCACGCCCGCCGCGGCGAAGAAGCGGCCGAGCCGGTCGAGGTCCGGATCGTCGCGATGGCCGAGCTCTTCGGCGTGAATCCCCCGCGTGATGAAGATGCCGTCGATCCCGAGCGCGGCCGCGCCGGCAAGATCGGTGCGGATCGAATCGCCGATCGCCAGCACCCGCGCGGCCGCGATCGGCGCGCCGCGCGCCGCGGCGATCCTGGCCAGGGCCGCGTCATAGATCGGGCGATGCGGCTTGCCGGCGTAGACCACTTCGCCGCCGAGCTGCGCATACAAATCGGCGATGGCCCCGGCGCAATAGATCAGCCGGTCGCCGCGCTCGACGACGAGATCCGGATTGGCGCACAGGAACAGCAGGCCTCTGGCGCGCATCCGCTGCAGCATCCCGCGATAGTCCTCCGGCGTCTCGCGCTCGTCGTCGAACAGGCCGGTGCAAATAACGTAATCGGCGGCTTCGGCCGGGCCGAACCGCAGCTCGAGCCCGGCAAAGATGCCTCGGTCCCGCTCCGGCCCGACGTGGTACACGCATCGGCTCGGATGCGAGGCGACGAACTCGCGGGTGAGGTCGCCCGACGTGATGATATCGTCATAGGCGGAGCGCGGCACGCCGAACCGGTCGAGCAGCCGGGTCACGGCGGCGCCCGGCCGCGGCGCATTGGAGACGAGCAGCACGGTGCCGCCGGCATCGCGGAAGCGCGTGAGCGCCTCGCCCGCCGGCGCCAGCGCGGCGACGCCGTTGTGCACCACGCCCCAGACGTCGCACAGCACCGCGTCATAGCCGGGCGCCAGCGCGGAAAAGCCATCGACCAGAACGGGCGCGGGCAAGACGTCGATCGCCTCTCAGGCACCCAGGCCAATTCCGATCGGGCCCGCAGCCTCGGCGGCGGCGAACGGCTCCGTCAACGGCGGCGGCTCCGCAGGATGCGCCGCGGCGGCCGGCGGTGCGACCCTGCCGCTCGCGCGCGGCAACGGCCGGTCGGCACTCGCGTGCACCACGTCGGCTCGCACCGGCCGCGGCGGAGAGAACAGCGGGCCCTGACCGAAGCGCACGTCGAAATCGAGCAGGTCGACCACATTGGTCTCGCTCTCGATCTCCTCCGCGATCAGGTCGATGCCGAAGCGCCCGAGCCGATCGGAAAAATCCGAAGCGTCGATCCCCGACGCCTTGGCTTCGCCGCGGTTGAGCAGCAGGGCCGCCGGAATCTTCACGAAACGGAAGCCGCGCTCGGCAAGCTCGCGGGGATCGAGCACGAGATCGCCGACCTGAGTCATCGAGAACCGGAACCCGAGGGCGGCAAGCTCGCCCAGGCATTCCCGCTCGGTGGCGCCCATGGCGCGGACCTTCTTCTGCGAAATCTCGAACACCATGCAGGAGGCGAGCGCGCGATTGGCCTCGATGAAATCCGACACCTGGGCCAGGAACGCGGGGTCGAGCAGCGAATGTCCGGCGATGTGGCAAAACACCCCGATGTCCCGCTCCTTGGCGATCAGGCGGCGAACCACCTGAACGCAGCGGAACAGCAGGATATCGTCGACCAGGGCCATCACCTCGGCGCTCTGCGCCTGGCGCAGATAATCGCACGGATTCAACAGCCTGCCGTCCTCGCTCCGCAGCCGAGCCATCGCCTCGTAATAGCGCACCTTGCGCTGCGGCAGCGTGACGATGGGCTGCAGGTAAAGCTCGAACCGTCCCGCCTCCGTCGCGCGCCGCACCGCGCCCATGCCATCGCTGTCCTCGCCGTTGCCGCAATCGCGACCGGCGGCGCCGTCGCGCGATTGGGTCGGCTCGGCCGCCTGGGCCGGCTCGCCCATGGCGTCGAGCGCGAGCGATACCGCGACCGGCCGGCCGGTCTCGGCGGCGGTGGCACTCAGCCCCTTCAACGCCTCCCCGTGCGCCGCGACCGATTGGGCGAGCTGCTTGGCCGACCGCCGCAGCAGCTCGATCTCGGCTGCGTTCGGCTCGAGCGCCGCCCGGGTGCGCTCGGCGGATCGGGTAATCTCGATCTCCGCCGCGGCGAGCCGCCGCCCGGCTTCGGCCACCTGGCGGGCGAGGTCGGCGGCGCCGCGGGAGAGATCCGCGACGCGGTCGCTGATCTCGCCGCGGTCGCGCGCGCGCGCGATCAGCACCTGGAGCAAGCCGAGGACCGAGAACGCGGCAATGCTCACGAGGGCCGCTTCCACCTGGTCGAAGGCGAAAAATCGATACAGCACGCCGCCGACCGAGCCGGCGCCGAGCATGAGAAGAACAGCAAAGAAGATTGCACCCACGGCTGCCCGGTCCCTCCCCGGCTTAGGGCCTGCCCCCAGCCCTCTCTCTATTCATTGGCGGAGCAGGCCTTCTACAATGTCCATGAGCAAACCGCCGCGCGCAAGCAGCTTCGCGCGAATGGCACCAAATCCGGCAGATTTTTGCTGCTTCCGCCGCGAGCTGGGGGGACCCATGGCCGACCACGCGAATACCAAGGTGCTGATTCGGCCGCTTGCGGCCGCCGACGAGCGCGATTGGCGCCGGCTGTGGGCGGGCTATCTCGCGTTCTACCGCAAAGCCCTGAGCGCCGAGACGACCGAGGCGACCTGGCGGGCGCTCATCGCGCAACGCCGTCCGGAGATGATCGGGCGCGTCGCCGAGCTCGAAGGCCGCGTGGTCGGCATGCTCAACGCCGTCATCCACCCCAACACCTGGTTCGAGGCGCCGGTGTGCTACCTCGAAGACCTCTATGTCGAGGCCGAGCGTCGGGGACGCGGCATCGGCCGGGCGCTGATCGAGGCGCTCGCCGCGGAGGGCCGGCGCGCCGGCTGGCCGCGCATCTACTGGCGCACCGCGGACGACAATCTCACCGCGCAGCGGCTTTACGATGGCATCGCCCGGCGCTCGCGCTGGGTGACCTACGAGCTGGACCTCAGCTAATTCAGCGCCCGGATCACCCGGGCCACCTTGTCGAAGATCTCGGCGATCTCGTTCTCGCGGATGATCAGCGGCGGGGAGAGCGCGATGGTGTCGGCGGTGATCCGCATCACGACGCCCTGCTCGAAGCCCTTGAGCATGGCTTCATAGGCGCGGCCGCCGACCGCATCGGGGCGGGAGGCCAGATCGATCCCGGCGACGAGCCCGACGGTACGGATATCGAGCACGTGCGGCAGGCCCTTGAGCGCCATCGCGGCCTCGGCCCAGGCCGGCTCGAGCTTCCTCGCCCGCTCGAACAGCGCCTCCTCGCGGTAGACGTCGAGCGCGGCGAGCGCCGCCGCGCAGGCGAGCGGATGGGCCGAATAGGTATAGCCGTGGAACAGCTCGATCGTCTGCTCGGGACCGTTCATGAACGCGTCGTAGATGCCCTTCTTCACCATCACGCCCGCCATCGGCACGGTCCCCGAGGTCACCCCCTTGGCGAACGTGATCATGTCGGGCTCGACCCCGTAGCGCTCGGCCGCGAACGCATGGCCGAGCCGGCCGAAGCCGGTGATGACTTCGTCGAAGATCAGCAGGATGCCGTGCTTGTTGCAGATCGCGCGCAGCCGCTCGAGATAGCCCTTGGGCGGCGGCAGCACGCCGGTCGAACCGGCCATCGGCTCGACGATGACGGCCGCGATGGTCGAGGCGTCGTGCAGCGCCACCAGCCGATCGAGCTCGTCGGCGAGATGCCCGCCCCATTCCGGCTCGCCCTTGGTGAAGGCCTGCTTCTCGCGATTGTACGTGTGCGGCAGATGGTCGACGCCGGCGAGCAGCGATCCGAAATACTTGCGGTTCGCGACGATGCCGCCGACCGAGATGCCGCCGAAGCCCACGCCGTGATAGCCGCGCTCGCGGCCGATCAAGCGGGTGCGCGAGGCCTGGCCGCGCACATTGTGGTAGGCGAGCGCGATCTTCAACGCGGTGTCGACCGCCTCCGAGCCCGAGTTGCAGAAGAAGGCGTGATCGAGCTCGCCGGGCGCGAGCGCGGCGAGCCGGCTCGCGAGCTCGAAGGCCTTCGGGTGCGAGAACTGGAACGCCGGCGCATAATCGAGCTCGGCGGCCTGGCGAGAGATCGCGGCGACGATCTCGTCGCGCCCGTGGCCGGCATTGCAGCACCACAGCCCCGCGGTGCCGTCGAGCACGGCGCGATTGTCGACGGTGTAAAAATGCATGCCCTTGGCGCGCGCGATCAGCCGCGGCGCCTTCTTGAAGGCGCGGTTGGGCGTGAACGGAATCCAGAACGATTCGAGATCGTTGGGTACGGCGGTCGCAACGGCTTCGCTTCTGGCCTGCGCCATGTCGGCCTCCCGGATCGAGTTTTTGGGCGCCGGCGCGCCCGGAGCATGGCCCACGGTATAGCAGCCGCCGCGCGGGGACGAAATCTCCGCACCGGCGCTCGGACGCGCCCGATTGCCGCCCCTTCGGCTTGCCCTGGCCGCAACCCGATGACATACCGGCGCTTCCGACCCGAGTGACCGATCGATGCCCAATACAAAAGACAACCGCGTGAGGGCGCGGCTCCCGCGCGGGTTCGCCGATCAGGACGCCGTCGAAATCCAGGCGACGCGCCGCATGCTCGATCGCATCCGCGAGGTGTACGAGCGCTACGGCTTCGAGCCGGTCGAGACGCCGGCGATCGAATACACCGATGCGCTGGGGAAATTCCTGCCCGACCAGGACCGGCCCAACGAGGGCGTGTTCTCGCTCCAGGACGACGACGAGCAATGGGTCTCGCTGCGCTACGATCTCACCGCGCCGCTCGCCCGCTATGTTGCCGAGCATTTCGACGTCCTGCCGAAGCCCTATCGCAGCTACCGGGTCGGCTGGGTGTTTCGCAACGAGAAGCCGGGCCCCGGCCGCTTCCGGCAGTTCATGCAATTCGACGCCGACACGGTGGGCTCCGCTTCGCCCGCGGCGGACGCCGAGATCTGCATGATGGCGGCCGACACCATGGACGCGCTCGGCATTCCGCGCGGCAGCTATCTGGTCAAGCTCAGCAGCCGCAAGGTGCTCGACGGTATGATGGATGCCATCGGCCTGAGCGGCGAGCGCGACGAAGCCAAGCGCCTCACGGTATTGCGCGCGATCGACAAGCTCGACCGGCTCGGGATCGAGGGCGTGCGCGATCTGCTCGGCGCCGGTCGCAAGGACGAGAGCGGGGATTTCACCAAGGGCGCCGGACTTGCGGCCCATGCGATCGAGCGCGTGCTGACGTTCACCAAGGTCAGAGCCGGCGATGCCGACGCGACGCTCGCGGGGCTGAGCGAGGTGATTGCCGCCTCCTCGACGGGCAGGCAGGGGATCGAGGAGCTGCGCGCCATTACGGCGCTGATCGCCGCGGCCGGTTACGAGCAGCGCATCGTCATCGATCCTTCCGTCGTGCGCGGGCTCGAATATTATACCGGCCCGGTCTACGAGACGGAGCTGACGTTCGAGATCAGGGACGACGAGGGCCGGCCGGTGCGGTTCGGCTCGGTCGGCGGCGGCGGGCGCTACGATGGGTTGATCGCGCGCTTCCGCGGCGAGGCGGTGCCGGCGACGGGATTCTCGATCGGCGTATCGCGGCTCGCCGCCGCGCTCGCCCACATCGGCCGCAGCGACGCCAAGGCGGAAGCCGGGCCGGTGGTGATCCTCGTGCTCGACCGCGAGCGCATCGGCGATTATCAGAATCTCGCCGGCCGGCTGCGTGCGGCGAACATCCGCGCCGAGGTCTATCTCGGCGCCGCCGGCATGAAGGCGCAGATGAAATATGCCGACCGGCGCCGCGCGCCCTGCGTGATCATCCAGGGCAGCGACGAGCGCGCGAAGGGCGAACTGCAGGTCAAGGATCTGATCGAAGGCGCCAAAGCCGCGGCGGCGATCGCCTCGCACGAGGAATGGCGCGAGAGCCGGCCGGCGCAATTCGCGATTGCAGAAGACAAGCTGATCGACGCCGTGCGCGAGGTCCTGCAGCGCCACGGCGTGAGTTGAAGTCAATTGAGCCGGGGTGATGTCCATGCCGCTCGATCCGGATGCGAAGAATCTGCTCGATCTCTTGGTCGCCGCCGGCCGGCCGAAAGTCTGGCAAGTGAGCCCGCCCGAGGCACGGGAAGGGATATCGGCGCTCGCACAGGCGGCAGACGCCAAGGACGTGCCGATCGGCCGCATCGACAACGGCGCCATGCCGGGACCTGCCGGAACCCTGCCCTACCGCAGCTACACGCCGAAGCATGCGGCGAGCGACCCGCTGCCGGCGCTCGTCTATTTCCATGGCGGCGGCTTCGTCATCGGCGATCTCGACACCCATGACGGGCTGTGCCGCCTCTTCGCCAATGCCAGTGGCTGCCGCGTGATCTCGGTCGCGTATCGGCTGGCGCCCGAGCACAAGTTTCCGGCCGCGATCGACGACGCCTATGCGGCGGCGTCCTGGGTCGCAGAGCATGCGCGCGAGCTCGGCATCGATGCCGAGCGCATCGCGATCGGCGGGGATTCGGCCGGCGCCACGCTCTCGGCCGTGGTGTGCCAGCTCGCCAAAGGAGCCGGCGGACCGAAGCTCGCGCTGCAGCTCCTGCTCTACCCGGCGACCGAGTCCGGCGTCGACACGCCCTCCCGCGTGGCGCTCGCGGAAGGCTATCTGCTGGAGAAGAAATCGATCGAATGGTTTTTCCGGCAATACGTCGAGCTCGGAACGGATCCGATCGACCCGCGCCTCTCGCCGCTGCTCGCGCCGGATGTTTCCGGGCTGCCGCCCGCGCACATTCACACCGCCGAGTTCGATCCGTTGGTCGACGAAGGCAAGGCCTATGCGGACAAGCTTGCGGCCGCAGGTGTTCCGGTCGAGTACACCTGTCATCCGGGCATGATCCATCATTTCTTCTGCCTCGCCGGCGCGATACCATATGCCCGCACCGCGATCGCGAACGCCGGCGCCGCGATCAAACAGGCGCTAGCGCTCGCGCGTCCGGCCGGCGCGGGCGCGCAACGCCGCGCATCGATGTGAGGCGAGCCATGAAGCTTTACGACCATCCCCTTGCGCCGAATCCGCGCCGGGTTCGTGTCTTCCTGGCCGAGAAGGGCATCGAGATTCCGCGCATTACCGTCGACATCATGAAGGGCGAGCAGCGGAGCCCGCAGTTCACAGCGCTCAATCCGCGCCAGGCAGTGCCGGTGCTCGAGCTCGACGACGGCACCGTGATCGCCGAATCGATCGCGATCTGCCGGTATTTCGAGGAGCTCAGACCCGAGCCGCCGCTGTTCGGCTGCTCGACGCTCGAGCGCGCGCACGTGGAGATGTGGCAGCGGCGCATCGAGCTCGGGCTGATGGCGACGATCGGTCATTTTTTCCGGCACTCGCATCCGTTGATGGCGAAAGTGGAAGTGCCGCAGATCGCCAGCTGGGCCGAGGCGAACCGGGCGCGGGCGCTCAAATTCGTGCCGACGCTCGAGCAGCAGCTCGCGGACAAGCCGTTCGTCTGCGGCGAGAGCTTCACCGTCGCCGACATCACCGGGCTCGTCGCGCTCGATTTCATGAAATTCGCCGACATTCCCCTGCCCGACGAATCCCCGCACGTGCGCCGCTGGTATGAGAGGCTCGCCGCGCGGCCCAGCGCTTCGGCTTGACGCGCTGGCCGGGATGAAAACCTCGGAATGTCGTCCCGGCCAAGGCCGCGCAACGTTAACCTTACCTGTTCCAGTAAAGCCCGTCGGTCACGACCCCGGGCAATTGCCGTCGAAACCTTAACCCCGGCGTGGTAAAGGGCGCGCTCCGCGAAACAAGTTTTTACACGAACAGCGCCATGTCCGGGGTGGCAGGAAAGACGAACGGGTCCGATGCGCGCGCGCAAGCGCTCGTCGCTTCCTACGCGCGCGCCGGCTATCGGCGCGCCGAGCCCGCCATCCTGCAGCCCGCCGAGCCGTTCCTCGATCTTTCCGGCGAGGGCATCCGGCGGCGCATGTATCTCACCGGCGAGCCTTCGGGCCGCGAGCTGTGCCTGCGGCCGGATCTGACCATCCCGGTGTCGCGCGACTATCTCGCCTCGGGAGCCGGCGCGGCCGGCGAGCCTGCCGGCTTCTGCTATCTCGGTCCGGTGTTCCGGCAGCGCGGCGATGCTCCCGGCGAGTTCCTCCAGGCCGGCATCGAATCCTTCGGCCGGCGCGATACCGCGGCGGCCGACGCCGAAATGCTCGCGCTCGGGCTCGAGGCGCTCGCGCAGTTCGGCGTCGAGGCGTCCGAGATCCGCATCGGCGACGTCGGCCTGTTCACGGCGCTGATCGCGGCGCTCGATCTGCCGCCGGCGTGGCGGCGGCGCTTGGCCAAGGACTTCCACCGCGCCGGAAGCCTCGCGCACGATCTCGATCGGCTCCGCCTCGATGCGGCGCAGAGCGGCCCGGAGTACCAGGGGCTGCTCGCGGCGCTCGCCGGCTCGGATCTGCGCGCCGCGCACGCGCTCGTCACCGACCTGTTGTCGATCGCCGGCATCACCACGGTCGGCGGCCGCAGCGTCGGCGAGATCGCCGACCGGTTTCTCGAACAGGCGGCGCTCGGCGCGGGCGCGCGGCTGCCGCAGCACACTCAGAGCGTGATCGAGCGCTTCCTGAAAATCGCCGGCAATCCGGACGAGGCCGCCGCGGACCTGCGGGCGCTCGTCGAGGAAACCGGCGTGGCGCTCGGTCCGGCGATCGATCTATTGGAGAACCGCACCGGATTTTTCGCCGCGCAGGGCATCGATGTTTCGCGCATGCGTTTTGCGACCGCATTCGGGCGCGGCGTCGACTATTACACCGGCTTCGTGTTCGAGATTCACGACGCGCGGGCGCGCGTCGCCGGTCAACTAGTGGCAGGAGGGCGCTACGACGCCTTGCTGTCACGGCTGGGCGCGAAGGATGCGATTCCCGCGGTCGGTTTCGCGGTCTGGATCGATCGCCTCGAGGCGATCGGGAGTTCGCCATGAGCGCGCCTTTCGTGCTCGCGGTGCCTTCGAAGGGCCGGCTGCAGGAGAACGCGCAGGCGTTCTTTCGCCGCGCCGGGCTCGTGCTGGTGCAGCCGCGCGGCCCGCGGGAATATCGCGGCACGCTCGACGGCATTTCCGGCGTGGAAATCGCCTATCTGTCCGCGGCGGAGATCACCAGCCAGCTCGCGCAGGGCGCCGCGCATGTCGGCGTCACCGGCGAGGATCTGGTGCGCGAGATGATCCCCGACACCGAGGCGAGCGTCGTGCTGGTCGAGAAGCTCGGGTTCGGACACGCCAACGTCGCCGTCGCGGTGCCGCAGGCCTGGATCGACGTGCGCACGATGGCGGATCTCGACGACGTCGCCACCGCGTTCCGCCTGCGCCATGACCGCAAGATGCGGGTCGCGACCAAATATGTGAATCTGACGCGCAGCTGCTTCGCCCGCCACGGCATCACCGACTATCGCATCGTGGAGAGCCTCGGCGCCACCGAGGCGGCGCCGGGCGCGGGCACCGCCGAGCTCATCGTCGATATCACCACCACCGGCGCGACGCTCGCGGCCAACGGGCTGAAGGTGATCGAGGACGGCGTGATCCTGCGCTCGGAGGCGAACCTCGTCGCCGCCCGCAAGGCGTCGTGGGGCGCCGACGAACGCGAGATCGCCCGCGCCATCCTCGACCGCATCGCGGCCGAGGCGCGGGCGCGCGCGTTTCGCGAGGTGCGGGCGCGCTTTGCCGGCTGCGACGCGCGGCTCCTCGACAGCGCGCGGGAGCGCTTCGGCGTGGTGGCGCCGTTCGGTGGGCCGAGAATACGTGTTCGCGAGCGAGAATCCGCTCTACGCCCGGCTCGAGGCCGGGCTCGGCGCGGCGTGAACCGCGCCGGGTTCCCTCGGTGCTGCGGGGACGGCAGGAGGCAATCATGCAAGACCAAGCGCCGCGCCCCCGGGCCGGGTTCGAGCCGCTGTTCCGCACGAGCCCGTTCCTCGACACCGTGGGTCCGTTGTTCTACCGCAAGGAGCCGGACGGCGGGTTCGTCGTGGGCCTTAGGATCCTGCCCAAACACGCCAATGCGCGCGGCGGCGCGCACGGCGGCCTGTTGCTCACCTTGCTCGACGTGGCGTTGGGTTACCGGGCGGCGTTCAGCCAAAACCCTCCGGCCGCGCTGACGACGGCGAGCGTGTGCGCGGATTTCGCCGGCGCGCCGAAAGTCGGCGATTGGGTCGAGGCCCACGTCGACGTGCAGAAGGTCGGCCGCCGGCTCGGCTTTGCCAATGCCTTCCTGGTGGTCAACGGCGAGCGCCTGGTGCGGGCGAGCGCCGTGTTCTCGCGCAGCGGCGGCGCCCTGCCCGGCAGCGCGAGCGCCGAGCCCGGCGCACCCGCGGGCCAATAGTCCTGACGCG
>WNGK01004826.1_pt1 | contig 14374 bp, 16 predicted proteins | sample 5400601 | NCBI WGS metagenome assembly WNGK01 (sample SAMN13153376, study PRJNA577476) | soil metagenome | isolation source: 60 cm soil or saprolite under Garry oak tree replicate 1 | place: USA:California | collected 2016-06-15 | reverse complement strand
GGGGCACAATGAACACCCCATCGCCACAGCACGCAGCGCCCGTTCGGCGGCGCTGTTATCGATTTCCAGCGAGCCATCATCCACGTAGCGTGTCAGAGCACGCCAGTGTGAGAGCGCATAGCGGATGGCGCCGGCGGTCTCGCTTTTGGTTGAGAGCGAGCGAAGCGTCTTTTCCATCCACAGGCGCAGCTCATCGAGCAGCAGCCTGGCGCGGGTCTGACGGACCGAGCAGCGAAGTTCTGCCGGCTTTCCGCGGATCTGCTCCTCAATGCCGTACAGGGCTCCGATACGTGCGAGTGCCTCGGTGGTAGTGGGCGATGCATGAACCACATGGATGTCGTGGAACTTGCGCCGGGTGTGAGCCCAGCACGCGACTTCGTAGATGGCGCCGTCTCCGTAGAGATGATGAAAGCCGGAGTAGGCGTCGGCCTGGAGCGCACCTTTGAAATCCTTCAGATGTCGTCGCGGGTGCTCGCCCTTGCGGTCTTCCGAGTAAGCGAACCACACGGCTGGAGCAGTTGAATAACCTGCAGGACGATCATCGCGCACATAGGTCCACAGCCTGCCCGTCTTCGTCTTGCCGTTGCCGGGAGCAAGCACTGGAACCGGCGTGTCGTCTGCGTGGATCTTCGCAGCTGCGAGAACATGCTTCTTGATCTCATTGACCAGGGGAGTTAATAACTCGCTGGCCGCGCCCACCCAGCCGGCCAGTGTTGAACGATCAAGATCAACGCCTTCGCGGGCATAGATCTGAGACTGACGATAAAGCGGGAGGTGGTCACCATACTTCGAAACCAGCACGTGGGCAAGCAGGCCCGGACCAGGCAGTCCGCGGTCGATGGGCCGTGCAGGAGCGGGCGCCTCGACGACGCTCTCGCAACCTGCGCAAGCGAACTTGGGCCGCACATGACGAATCACCTTGAAGCTTGCGGGAATGCGTTCCAGTTGTTCGGAAACGTCTTCGCCGAACTGGCGCAGCGCACCGCCGCAATCGGGGCAGCAGTTGTGCGCGGGAAGATGGGTGACCACTTCACGCGGAAGATCCTCGGGCAGAGGCTTGCGTGCAGGGCGCGAACGACGCTTCGAGTCAGTGGGAGTGGAAGGTTGCGTTGCTTCACTTGCCGCTTCTTCGGCAGCTTGAGCAGTCTCCAGTTCTTCAAGCCGGAACTCAAGCTGCTCGAGTTCTCCGGTCAGCTTCTCGCTCTTCCTGCCGAAGATCATGCGCCGGTACTTCTCGATGACCAGCTTCAGATGTTCGATCTCGTGTGTGCTTGAAGTGAGTTCCTTATGCTGTTCCAACGACTCCGAATGCTTGGCGATCACCAGCGCCTTCAACGCTTCAGGATCGAGCCTATCGAGGTCAGGCAAGGAAGCAGGAATCATGACCGCAGTATGTCATGAAGCTCGGAGGAAATCATCCACAAAACCCGCATGAATACAGGGGAATCACACTAGCCACCTATACTGCAATCTCAGGCGTCCAGGTTCTCTGAGGCCGGCGCCAATCGATGCCTTCCAACAGCATCGACAACTGCGCACGCGTCAGACAAACGGTTCCTTCCGTAGCCTGCGGCCAGATGAATCGTCCTCGCTCCAAACGCTTCGAAAACAGACATAACCCCTCGCCATCAAACCAGAGAACCTTCACTATGTCGCCGCGGCGCCCTCTGAAAACGAAGACGTGGCCGGAGAACGGCTGCTCGTTCAGAACAGTCTGCACTTGCGCACTCAAACCATCGAAGCCACGCCGCATGTCTGTCACCCCGGCAGCCAACCAGATCTTCGTCCCTGTGCGAAGCTCAATCACTTGCGCAGGCTCTCAAGAATCGAACGCAACAGCGCCGGATCAGCGCCGCTCTCCACGCTGATCATCGCCCTGCCTGGAAACTCGATGTGGATAGAACCGAACGTCGCAGGCTGTTGCCGCGCACCAGGTTCACGTATCTGCGCCTCACTCGGAGTAGCTACCGTGACCGGAAGCAAAGCTGTGGATACTCCTGCGGACTCCGCCAACTCGCCGCGCTCGAAAGCACGCCGCCACGCAAATACCTGGTTGGCGTTCACTCCGTGTGCCCGTGCCACCAGCGCTACGCTCGCACCAGGCTCAAAAGTCAGCTCGACAATGCGCCGCTTCTCTGCAACCGAACGAAATCTGCGAACGCGACGTTCCGTTCCTTCTGCCTCAACCATGGCCAAATGCTCAGGCTTATCCCGAGATGGCGCCAGAGGGGAACTTCGAACGCTTACCTAGCAGGAGCAGATGACGCGATTGCAATGCTCCAACCTGTTTCCGCTGAATCTCAAGTGCGCGAAGCCAAGTTTCTGAATCAAATCTATGAATTGAAGCTAAACCCGGGTGACATCAATCCCGAGTTTTTCGAAGGGCGCAATGGCTGAAGCAGACGCCCCGGTGTCGGTAATTAACCTGTCGATTTCCTTTGTTGGGCAGAGGAGATACTTGCTGACAGAGCCGAGCTTGCTGTGATCGGCAACCACGACCTTCATTTTGGCATTGTGCACAAGTTTCCGCAGGACTTCGGCTTCGGAAGGATTCGTGCAGGTCAAGCCTTTCTTTGCATCGATCCCGTCGACGCCGATGAACATGATATCGGAGAAAAGCATTTCGGCAGCGGCGGTTGCGAGCGGACCCACGAGAGTGAACCAACTTCCGCGGAGATGCCCTCCCGTCACTATCACCTCGATGTCCTTCCTGTTACTCAATTCCATTGCTACATTGACGGTATTTGTGATTATGGAGATGTCGCTGAGCACCTTGAGGCTCCGAACCACTTCGGTTGTTGTGGTGCCGCCGGTCAACGCAACGGTCTGTCCCCTACTAACAAGACCGGCTGCCGTCAGCGCAATCCGACGCTTTTCCTCGGCGAAGCTGTTTACTTTGTCCTGGAAAGAAGTGTCATTCCGAAACGGTTCGTAGAACAGCGGTCCTATTGGTACTGCGCCGCCGCGTGTGCGCCTGAGCAAAGATCGGCTTTCGAGATCTTCTAAATCTCGGCGAATGGTGGCGATGGATGCGCCGAGCGTCGTGCAGAGTTCGTCAACGACGACGGTACCTGTCGCCTGCAAGCGCTGAAGGATGTATTCGTGACGTGCAATCAGGTTGTCGCTCTTTGCGGGCATATTACCTAGTCAAACAAGGGGATTCGTGTAGCTGCGCTCTACAATAACATGTCCGTGCGCGTACAGTCGTCAGACACGCTCGAAAGGCTGAAAAAGAATCACAATGAGATCAGAAAGAGAAAAATGGCACGAAAGAAACGCAAATTTTCTGTGGGCTGCGCCCCCGGGGCAACGGCTGGTGCGCGGCAATCGGGCTCATTCAAGCGATATCATTACCGACTTCTTCTTACTGTGGGGCAGCCTGACAGTCATTGTGATCTAACGGTCGTATATAATGCGTGACTTGGCTATATAAGCTTACGTAATATGATAGAATCCGGTACTGATCCTCACACCCCCGATGTTTGCCGTTAGACCTTTGGACGCGACTCGGGTATTCGAGCCGTTGATTTGGCGCGAATCAGCAAGACAGATTTCACACCGGTAGCGGCTGAAACTGAGCGGAAGGAAGCCACTCGTGAACAGTACGTCATTCGGGATCGCAATCCTTATCCTTGCCGGCGTTACAAACGCCAGCTTCACGATGCCGATGAAGTACGCCCGTAAATGGGCCTGGGAGAACACCTGGCTTGCCTGGACAGTTTTCGCGCTAATGGTTCTGCCTTTTGTGACCGCCGTCATGACCATCCCGAGTCTGTCGATGGTCTACCGCTCAGCGACGCCGAAAATAATTCTCGAAGTCTGTGGATTTGGTGCGGGCTGGGGAATCGCGCAGGTCTTTTTCGGCGTTGCTGTGGATATGATCGGGATTACACTCGCATTTTCCATCGTCTTGGGAACATCGGCGGCCGTTGGCAGCCTGATTCCGATGGTGTCTCTTCACCGGGAATACCTCAACAGCAAAGCTGGATTTGCGGTGCTGGGCTCAATCGTCCTCGTCCTATTGGGCGTGATGCTCTGTGCCGCTGCCGGAAGGCTGCGAGAGAAACCGAGCGCGCAGTCTATTCCCTCACAAAAAAGGACCTCGCAGGGGCTGCTGCTAGCTATTCTGTGCGGTCTTCTCGCATCCTTCATGAACTTCGGAGTCGCTTTTGGTACACCGTTGGTTGAAATAGCTCGCTCCTTTGGCGCAAGCGGGCTCAACGCGATCAACGCAGTTTGGCTGCCGCTGTTGCTTGCCGGCGCAGTTCCAAATGTTGTGTATTGTGCTTGGTTGATGAAGCGGAATCGTTCCGGATCTAGGTACCGAGTGGGGCGTTCACATTGGGCATTGGCGGCGATAATGGCCGTCTTCTGGTTTGGAAGCACCCTGCTGTACGGACGGGCGGCAGGCCTACTGGGGACTTGGGGTCCGATTCTTGGATGGCCGTTGTTCATGTCGCTGATCGTGATCACCGCGACTATGTTGGGAGTGTTTATGGGCGAATGGAAAGATTGCGGACCACTTCCCATCCGCATCCACTGGACAGGCGTGACCGTGCTCGTGCTAGCGATTTTTATCCTGGCAGGCTCAACCCGTTACTTGCGCTAATTCCCAAAGCAAGAGCTCAACCAGAGGTTGGCTTTCTCGCTTGACATGCGCGGCACACACATTGGCTGCGGATTCGTCCGGGACAATAAGTTGCTGGGTTCGACCTCGCTCGATTCGGAGCGAACCGGATTGCTCGAATCGGGTTTGCATCGCATCACGGCGGCTCTTCGGGCTCTCTTGCAGGAATGTGGTGCAACTGCGGACGAGTGTGACGGCAATGCAATCGGGTTCTCAGGAACAGTGGATCTGCGGAACGGACCGTCGGCAGGAGTCACAATTGGAGTTTCAACTTAAGATTGTGCGATGATTTTCAACCCCTTTCCCTCGGGATCGTAACGTACTTGACACGGCGCATCGAAGAACATGGTCGCGCGGGACTCGGCTGTGTATGTTGGCCAATCCGGCAGGTCATCGTGATTGGGATTTCCGGTCCGTGCGAAGTTCACCCAGGCCTTGCTCAACTGTTTGCACAGGACGAACGCGCCCGGATCGCCAGCGCTGTAGTGGTCGCAGATTTCGGCGTTATCAAAAGCGAATGAGATTTCGCAGGCGTGGAACGTTCCTGGACGCTTGTTCAACATTGGCGTACGCCAGGAATAAATGTAGGAGTACGCGGGCGCCGCACCTAAGCTGGCTTTCCTCGTGGCCTGCGCGATTGCAGGGATGGAACGCTGCGAAAGACCCTGGGAATCACATAGGGGTTTTCGCCGGGATTGCTGACAACTGCGAGGTCCACCTCGCCGGTACGGACGCATACCGGAAGCTCGACGGGCAGTTTCGTTGCGAAGTCAACGATCAGGCCGGGGTACAGGGCCAGATCCATAGAGCGAAGGAGTTCCACCACGCGCCTGTCGGTGTAGATGGATCTCCCGACCAGGATTCGATGGGTGGCTCCGTTCTTGGTTTCACGGGCGATGAAATCGGCGTGGTCCGATTGCGCAATCACCGATCTGACCCACTCGATATATTGGTAGCCGGAGTCCGTCGGTGAAACGCTCTGGTACCGGTTGTGGCTGCGCTCAAATATGCGCGCGCGGACGTGCCTTTCGACTCTGGCTATAACACGCGTCACGCCGGATTGGGTCAATCCGACTTTGAGCCCGGCCCGATGAAAGTTGCGCTCTTCAGCAACCGCAAGAACGACACGAAGATCGTCCAGATGGAGTGAAGTATGATGCCGCATGGAAGAATTCCTCAACAGGTGAGCGATATAACCAAGGCTTCATGACTCTTCCAAATGCGTACAGGTTTTGCACACAACCACTTCTTTTTCCACAATTCTGCGGAACTCGCAATCTGTTGTCAAGTTTGATTCTCCTGTGGCATCTCGGTCTTGACCGCTGTCATGCGGCGTTGTCATCACAGCACGCCGAATTGGCATTAGACCATTTGCGATGAAAGCGGGCAAAGTCATGACACGGCTCGCTGGACGGGCCACTTGGAGAATCCGCATGCGCAAAACGAACAGACTCAGCCACAACGTCGCTCCGCCCACCGACGCCAAAATCCCCCCGCACCGCGCCAGCGTCAACGGCGATTCGCGCCCGGAACCGCCAGAAATGTTCAACATCCTGCTCGCGCTCGAATCGGTGCATCGTATGCTGACGGTTCGAGAGGTGGCAAAACTTCTCCAAAAATCGCACTTCTCCATCTACCGCTTAGCGCAACGGCGGCAGATTCCATCGTTGATGATCGGGGGTACACGATACTTCGATCCGTCCGTGCTGGCTATGTGGCTCTCGAAGAAGGAGCCGTCGCTCGCCACAGCAGCGCGGCGGCTGAAGACGGCTTGAGGCTTGGTCGAATGCTGCAATAGACAATGGGAAAGCCTCTTCTTCGATGAAGCAACGCGCTATTGGTGAGGTTTTGTAGGCAATCAACTGTGGTCGAAATCGCAGCGTCAGAACTGATGGTGACGGGCGGGAAACTGGTCGTTTAAAAGCATGAGCGGCTTGAAATTTACACTTTATGAGCTGCTCGGCTATCTCGCGCCAGGCATTGTTGGCCTGCTCGCTCTAGCTCTCGTTGTGTGGGCCGCGTTTCTACCCATCACTCCCTTCACAGTCACAAACTATTCGCTCACTAAGGAGAGCATCGCTTTGCTGGTTTTTGCAGCATATGCTCTCGGCCATTTGATCCAGGGTCTTTGCAATTTCCATCCGAGTACAGAGAAAAGCGCCAAGGAGAAGGGCCATCATTCAGTCCTGGTCGCGAGTGCACGGAAAGGGTTAAGTTCCCGATGTGGGATTGAACTGGGACACTACGATGTGGGCCAGATCGCCGCGCTCGCCCAAACGTCTCTGCTTAATACCGGCAAAACTGATGACTTTGACGTTTTTCTGTACCGAGAAGGATTCTATAGAGGGAGCAGTGCAGCTTATCTCCTGCTCTCAGGGGCATGTGTTTTCCGAGATTTTCGAGGTCAGACGACCTTGAACTTTTCAGGGAAGGTATACACCTTGGGACATGCCCCACTGGTGTTTGCAGCAGCGCTTTCGCTTCTCTTTGCAATAGTGTTCTACCGGCGCTACATTCGTTTCGGAACCTACCGCCTCCAGCACTTGCTCAATTTCGGAACTTTGCCGGCGAAGGCTGTGGATGAATTGGTGGGTACAAAGGCTGAGAGCGATGTTCCTTGTTTGTGTGAGAATAGCCCAGGAAAGAGCAACGGAAATGCTGCGTCAGCGGAGGAATGATGGCCTGGAATACTTCAACGGATACGTTCGTCTGGATCTTCAATGTAGGACGCGGCTCAGCAGCCTTTATCCGGACTCCTCTGAATCATGGCATGATTCTTGACATTTCGTGCAGCTCTGAATTCAGTACATCTGATTTCATTTTGGACAATCTCTACAAACTGCTCGGCTCATACGAGGGGAACAAGATCGCGCAGGCCATTCTCACACACCCGCACCATGATCACATCAGCGATTGCGGACCTCTCATGAAGGGTTCAAAACTCTACCCAACTCTCATCACCTGTCCAAACGACAAAGACTCAAATGATTCGGTGGATTGGAAGCGGATCAAGAACCGCGATGGAAACAAGAGTTTAGAGAAATATAAGAAATTGTACGAGGGGAGAGCGCTTCCACTGCAAACCATCAAGCACACCACGCCTCATACGACATTCTTGGAACTCGAATATGGAATCTATTACGTGAGACCCTCCGTCTGTGCGGAGCTACATAATGTCGACAATGAATATGGAAATAGCCTCAGCATCGTCACCTACTTTCGATACGGCGGTCATTCGATCTTGTTTCCCGGTGACATTACACCACTCGCGATGGAAAAGATCCTAGGGCAAACAGAGGGCGTTGAAAAACGGTTCACGGTCTTCAGCAGAAAGGCTCAAGTGGACCACCCCAAGTGGACGGCCGAAACGTTCGACCAACCCTCATTGAAGCATAGGCTGAGAACATATGGGCTCTCCGTCCTAGTTGCGTCTCATCACGGTCTCGAATCGTGCTATTCACCAGAACTCTATGGTGCGATCAAAGGAGATAAACCCGATCTCGTGGCGATTTCGGAGGCATATGCAGTTAGCGAAGGTCAAGGCAATATCGACGCACGCTATCAATCGAAAGATGCTTCGAATGGGCTTACTGTCAAAATCGGGGGATGTGACGCGTTCCGAAACTCCGTCACTACAAAATCAAATCATATTTTGATTCGGTTTAGTGGGAGCGGAAAGCCCAAGATTTATTGCGAACCTAAGATTGAAGATTTAATGAAGTGGGCCAACGCATGATCTTGTAGGTAGTGTAGACGGGAAAGCACTTCTGTATTGAGGAAAACTTGGGAAAACTTCACTGCCTGCAAGTGGGCTGTTCCGATGCGACAATAATCGTCTCTGCCACGGAGACATTCCTGGTGGATTGCCACAATCTCGAGGGACATGCCCACCTACTTCCTCGATCGAAATTCATCCGCGCAGTTTTCATCACACACCAGCACCGCGATCATTTTTCGGGACTTGAATTCCTCCGCGATAACGGCTACACCATTGGATGTTTTGTGTATAGCCCCTATGAACGTCGGTACAGCGACAACAGTGTTGAACTCGACGAATGGAATGAATTCTGCGCTCATCGCGATTACTTCGAATCGCAAGGAACTGCTCTTCGCGCCCCCTTTCGCCAAACTTCTTGGCGGGCGCCGTACTGGGTAAGAGACGGAATTAAATTCTGGATGTTGGGTCCATTCGAGGATCTCACGACATCGGAAACACGCTGCCTTCACGATGCCTGCCTCGTGTTTAGGGTTGACTTTAATTCCACGCTGAGATGCACCTTTACGGGAGATGCTTCCGATTCAAGTCTCAAGAAAATTGCCGACAACACGACCAACTTCTGTAACGGCATACTTCATGCAAGTCATCACGGCAGCATCAACGGTGCTGACCCTGACTTCATCACGAAATCCAAAGCGACTCATACGCTCATTTCTACGGAGGCAGGTACTTATTCTAATGTGCCCCATCCAACCGCTGTAGCGCGGTACGAAACTAACACACCAAATAAGGTCTACCGCACAGACATCTTCGGTACTGCAGTCTGGGAATTCTAGCTGGGAGAAATCATCCCAAATTGGAGTGGTCGATTCTCAGTGCAGTTTGCCCAGTGCAGTGCAGCGTTGGTCCTACAACATCGCCGCCAACGTCGACGCCTCGACCTTGTGCCGCAGGTCATCGAGCCGGAGCGATTTCAGGTATTTCTCCGTGGTCGCGATGTTCTTGTGACCGAGGAGCGTCTGCAGCGTCTTGATGTCTACGCCGGACTGGAGCATCTGCGTGGCAAAGGTATGCCGCCATTTGTGCAGATAGAACTTTTGGCAGTATGGGCCATTGGCGCACTTGCCCTGGCTCGTCTTGCATCGGCCGCAGTTCAGCTTGGCGCGGTGCGCGACTGTCTTACACATTTCGAGAAGGTGTGCATCCGGTTTGTCGCCGCCATAATTCTTCCGCTTCGGATGCCGCGGGGTAGGGAAGACAAGCACCGACTCATGGCGGCGTTTCCATCGGGTCCGCAGTGCCTCCAGTAGCGCCGATGGAATCGGCACAGCGCGCTCTTCATAGCTTTTTGGTGTGAATCCAAATTCCGGATTGGGCCGGACGCTCAAGGTGCCCGACTTCCAGTTCACGTCTTCCCACGTAAGACACGACAACTCGCGAGAACGGAAGCCCGAACAGAGGAAGGTCTGGAAGACCAGCCGCTCTTCTGCATCGCAGGCCTTGAAGAATTTGGCGATCTCCTCTGGCTCGTAAATTTCCATCCGCTTATCCACGGTCCGCGGCCAATCGCCCTTGTGCAATTGAATGTGCGCGCCAGCACGGCGCATGGCCTGCAGCATGACGATCACGCGCTTGTTGATCGTCTTCTGATTCAGATCCTCGTCGCGGCCGGCGGCGAAAAGTATCATTGCGTCGGATCTCCCGAGCTGATCCACGTAATGCTTCTTCGTGATCTTCTCGAACCAGGCGAGGTCGGCCGAGTAAGCGCGCCATGTGGCTTCGCCCTTCGTGGCCTTAACCTCGGACAGGTAGGCATCGACCGCAGCCCGAATCGTCGTCGAGCGGCCCGCCTTGGGCGTCTCCTCTTCTTCGGGGGGCTCAATCTCGCCGGTGAGAATTCCGGAGTGAAGCTGCCAGGCATCGAGGGCTTCGCGCGGTGAGGTGCCGACAGGCCGCGTGCGCCGCACACCGTTTTCGCGCCACTGAAGATAGAAGGTGCCGGTTGTTCCTTTGATGGGTTTGCCGTCGATCAGGACAAGCTCCGGCTTGGGCCGGCCATTGACCTTGGCGACTGGGAAAAATTGCCATTTCCCGCCGTACGGGAGATACTTCTTCAGGTGAGTTTTTCGTCCGATATTACTGGCCATGTTTACTAGCCACCACGCAAACGCGCTCGCGTCGGAAGAGCAAATTGGAGATCGTATGGGATCCCTGCTTCCGACTCAAATGGTATCAAAATGGCTAGTAAGTTGGCTAGTAAGCGCCGGTCAATCGCGTAAATGATTGATAATAAAGGGCGGGAGTAGTTCAGTGGCAGAACGTCAGCTTCCCAAGCTGAATGTCGCCGGTTCGATCCCGGTCTCCCGCTCCAATTAGATCAAGAACTTAGGAAAGACGACCTAGATCCGAGCTCCATCTGTGCTCCGATCACATGAGGAGCAGCTCTTCTCAAGCTGATTCACCGCAAGCAATCTGCTCACCACCGGCGACTGCGATAGACATTCTGACTTACGTCCAGTGTATGTCCGTACAGGTCGGCCACCCAGCTTTCCATCGACGCCCAGTTCTCCCATCAACGTGGAGTGCGTACGGCGCATGACGAGGAAGTTTGCCCAGCCAATGCCGACTTTTTGAAGTTTCGGCTTGATGTTTCGGTTCCAGCAATTGTCCTTTGACATCGGCATCATCCGCTCGGATGGAAACACCCAAACGTCGTAATCCGTAACGATCGATACTGCCCGCCAGGCTTCGATCTCCCCAAGAAGGCCTTCGGGCATTGCGGCGTGGCGAATGGAAAGCGCGGTCTTCGGGGTGTCGATCACGCCTCTGTAAATCCGTTGCCGAATGTCGATGTAGGTCGAGTTCAGACGTCCCCAAGTAAGAGCGAAGATCTCCCCGGGCGCCGGCAGCGCAGAATAAAAAAGGGCGATCCGCAAAGGGACCGCCCCTTCCGAATTTTGGAGATCTGGCTCGGACGGCCAGTGTCTCACCCGCGTGATCACGGTATTTCTGGATTACACGGGTTCACCCCGTATTTCCTTACTCTCACCGGGGCCAGTTCGGGTGAGCGAGCTTCCTTGCTGCCGTCCGAGTGAACCGTTGCCGATTCTCTGGTTGACCATAGGCCGCTCCCTCCTTCTGGAGGATTTCTCCTCCGTTGGCAGATTAAGACTCGGTGAAGACGATCAGGGTTGGCTATCCGGTGAAGAGTAGTGAAAAATTGCCGCATCTCCCACCCGATCCACCGCGGATTACCGGGCAACGTGAAACCACCGCTGCCACTCTAAAAACACGAAGCAAGGACCTGCGGTGGAGTTGTGCGGGCGATCAGGTCCGCCACCCTGAATCATCAGTGTGCGGTTCTGTTGGTATTGATTCGGAATGAGCTTGCTTATGACATTGTCACAGGCAGATTTCGATTACGAAGGACCTATCGGAGAACGCGAGGCAACCTGCATCGCTGGAATTTGCAACGTCTATGGAATTTGGAGACTCAGGTGCGAGGCAAGCGACCGGAGGATCGTTGTCGATTAAGATGCCTCACGGCTCAACGAAAACGCAATCGCTTTCATGTTAAGGAATGCCGGGATACCGCTCACAAACCGCTTCGGCACGAAGCCGAACCGCCGCTCCGGGCAGCGAAAAGCACATGTACCCCGGTTGCCTAGTCGACGCCTCTGGATCGCGACTCTTCTAGCCGCGAAAGCATTCGCTAAACAGCGCGGCTGAGAGCGCGTGAATGAACCCGATCCGGCGATGGATCCAAACCGTGGCCTCATGTCTGGGTCATCTACAGAAGAGGTCATCTACAAGAAGGGAAGGAGGATACTTCCAATGATCGCAAAGCGAATGTGTGGAACAATCCTACTGGCTTCCGGTGCCATGCTGTTGGCGAGCGCGACGCTAGCCGCACAAAGTCCCGGCAGTCCGGGCCAACAGCAGCCAACCGCGCCCAGCCAGCAACCAATATCTCCGACTCCTGGAACGGTGGGGACGGATACAAGCACCGGAAACATGCAAGCGATGGCCGATCAGGCATTCGTGAAGAAAGCGCTCGAAGGCGGCGTTGCCGAAGTGCAACTCGGACAACTGGCGCAAGAGAAGTCGCAAAGCAACGACGTAAAGCAATTCGGACAGAAGATGGTGGAAGACCACACGCAGCTTGGCGATCAGATCAAGCCGATCGCGCAACAGCTGGGTGTCAAGGAGCCCAATGGACCTTCAAAGAAAGACAAGCAACTGATAGCCAAGCTTCAGGGTCTCTCGGGAACACAATTCGATGAGGCCTACATCCAGGCGATGCTGAAGGACCATAAACAAGACCTGAAGGAATTCAAGAGCGAAGCGCAGACGGCTCAGAATCCGAACCTCAGGCAGGCCGCCCAGCAGGGTGCGGGAGTGGTCTCGCAGCACCTCCAGATGATTCAGCAGATCGCACAAAATCACAACGTGGCAACAGAGGGTAAATCAAAGAGTGCACCGGGCACGCAATGACTGCAGGGCGTGGCAACTTGATCTCTGCGCACGCATGAGTGGGAAATGCGGAATCATCCTGCTCCGAGGGGTCTGCCTGCGCCGTACGCATGAGTTGGAGGAGCCTGGAGGGTCCGGATTGCGGAAGGGACTCTCCAGGTTTCGTCTCGCATTCTTGCCGCCGCCAAGTGCATGGTCAGGGCCACGCCCGTGATGCCCTGCTAATCCCCTTGAATCTTTGCTGCCCTCAGTGCATCTTGTTCGCATGAACGACAGACCTTCTGTTTTGACGAGGAGCCGATTCTAGGTCGAAGAGGCAGGACCAAGCGGCATATATTAAATTTTGAATCGACGGATCCGGATGGGTAACCATTTGGAGGAGAAAATTCTGCCTTCACATCTTCAATAATCTGGCGGAACCGAGACCGACGGGCCGTGTGCCGATTCTCGCTCGTTCTGAATTGGTTTCAAAATAGCCGCGTCTCTTAGGACCTCTGGCTAGTTGCAAAACGCCGTTGTGAGGCTCACTCGCGATTCCTGAATCCAGTAAACATTGAGTTTCATCCAAGTTGCACAAGTCTTCTGCAAGGCTTTGCTGTATCTGCAACCCCACCACGAATGAGGCCGTCCCACTTCCCACACCGGAGAACCAACATGAATGTGAAGACGCAGAGAAAGGCGAGCGCTATCCCGAGAGTCTGGATGCGCGTTGGCCCTGCATTGTTGTTTTTCATTGGAACTGGCCTGATTTCAGGCTGCGGCAGAAAGGAAGTCTCGGCCAGTTCCGGGTCTCCACCGCCCATGCCCGTAAGCGTCATCAAGGTCGAGCCGACCAATGTTCCCATTGCGAATGAATGGGTGGGAACGATGGATGGTTACGTGAACGCGCAGATTCAGCCACAGGCGTCGGGTTACCTGGTTCGCCAGCTCTACACAGAAGGTTCTCGGGTAGCCAAAGACCAGGTTCTCTTTGAAATCGATCCGCGTCCGTTCCAGGCGATCCTCGACCAGGCTGAGGGGCAAGTTGGGCAGGCAAGGGCGCAATTGGCGCTGGCGGAGATCAACGTGAAGCGCGACACTCCACTTGCCGAGGCGCACGCAATCGCGAGGAGCCAGCTGGATAACGAAATACAGCAAAAGGCGCAGGCAGAAGCCAACGTGAAATCCGCCGAGGCGGCCGTGGAAACAGCCAGGCTTAATCTCAGCTTTTGCCAGGTTCGGTCGCTCATTTCCGGTGTCGCCGGTCAAGCCACCGTCCAGGTGGGAAACCTTGTGAATACGCAGTCGGTCCTTACGTCGGTTTCGCAACTCAATCCGATCAAGGTCTACTTCTCTATCAGCGATAGCGAGTATCTTGCGCTCACGCATCGGGCTGCGAAGGGAGACGGAGACTTGCTGCGAGGAGCCGCCAACGTTCCGTTGACGTTGACGCTGTCGAACGGAGACGAATACCCGAGCAAGGGACACATCGCATTTGTGGATCGCCAGGTGAATTCGCAGACCGGCGCCATCCGCATCGCGGCCGCGTTCCCCAATCCGCAGAACCTTCTCCGTCC
>WNGK01013608.1_pt1 | contig 14375 bp, 15 predicted proteins | sample 5400601 | NCBI WGS metagenome assembly WNGK01 (sample SAMN13153376, study PRJNA577476) | soil metagenome | isolation source: 60 cm soil or saprolite under Garry oak tree replicate 1 | place: USA:California | collected 2016-06-15 | reverse complement strand
TTCCGCCGCGAGGTAGAGCACCCGCATTTTCTTGGTTTCGCGACTGGCGAACAGCACCCCTAGCGCAACGCTGGCAGCAAGCCGCAGGGTGATCGCGGTCTTCCCGGCCCCCGTTGCCCCCGTTAGGGAATAGAGAAAACCCTGCTGTAGTAGGCCATCGACGATGTAGTCGGGCGGCACGAAACCGGCGACAAACTCCGCACTAGACTTAATAAGCTGCGGCTGCGGTTGCGCCGCCTCCGCGTTGTCCACCACTATCGTCGGTTTGGGCGCGAAGTACATCTTCTTGTGCCCCGTGAGTTGTTCTTCTTTTTTCATTTTCCCGCCCCCGTGAGCAGAAGGTCATTGAAGTCCCCGTATCCATCGCAAACACGAACTTCGACCTCGCGGCCAGCGTCCGACCATCGCTCGGCGGTCTTCACCGCGTCACGCATCCCGTCGCCGGAGAGATCGTTGTCAGCAGCAACGACCAGATATTCGATCCCTGGAAGGACCGGAAAATTGCCGAGATTGATTCTGTCGATGAGCGACCAAATCGGCCGGTGGCTCAGTATGCGGGACAGCGAGAAGACGCTCTCGACTCCCTCGCCCACCAGCAGGCCGGTATGAACCTCGTGATCCGGGGAAATCTTGATCGCGCCGCCTGCCATTATTCCGAGGGATAGCCGCTTAGGCTGAATGCCCACCCACAATGGGGTGCGCTGGATGCCCTGCGGCTCATCCGTGTGGATGCTGCGGATGAGCGACAACATGCATGCCAAGCGTTCGCTTCCGTACGGGCAAGCCGGGTGAAACCGGAAAACTTCATCGAGGTACGGGAAGACGTCGAGCCAGTCGCCGATCCCGCGAGTGTGAAGCAGGTAATCCTCGGCCAAGCTGCCTCGGAATGGCTGCCCCTCATCCCAGAGCCGCAGCGCCGCAACGGTTCGGTTTCGCCTGTCCTCTTCGGCTTCGCGTTTCGCCCTATCTCGGATCCGTTGCCGCTCGGCCAAATCAATCACCTGGGCAGGCGCATCTCGGAACACGTTGCCGTGCGCGCCGCAATTCAGGCAATTAAAGACCGCATAATCGTCGCTCCGGAGCTGCACCCCAAGGCACTTGCTGCGACGCTTTTCGCGAGTGCTGCGGAACTCAGAGCAGAGCGGACAGCTGGCCTGTACCGTTACGCCTAATCGGCCCTTCGTGATCCGCTCAACGTCATCCCAAGAAATTGCGCTGATGCTATTGCGTCGCGCGCGATCGAGGGCTAGTTTTTGCATGTGTGACATCTCTTTTGGCCCCGGCGGCTCTTCGGCTGCTCGGGGCTTTTCTTTTCTATGTTGTGAATTTCCCGGAAGGGCTTGACACTTTCCCGAAAAGCCCTTTGCCGCTAATGCGCGCCGATACGTCACTTTGACAGCGCAAGCTTCGGGAATTACTTACAAAAGGTAGTTCTGTCTGGGTCATGCCAGCGTAGGGAGCCGCCGATGGCCACAGCCCATCGTCGATCGAACGAAAAACCAACGGCGCTGATCATCGGCGCCGGCGTCATCGGGCTTGGGATCGCCTGGCGGCTCGCCCAGCGCGGTGCGGCCGTCACCCTGTTCGATCGGGCCGCTGCCGGATCGGGCGCGAGCCATGCGGCCGCGGGCATGCTCGCGGTCTGCGCGGAGGCCGAGCCCGGGGAGGAGGACTTGGTCGCGCTCGGCCGCCGCAGCCAGGCGCTGTGGCCGGATTTTGCCGCGGAACTCGAAACGCTGACCGGCCAAGCGGCCGACCTGCGCCGCGAGGGAACGCTGGTCGTCGCGCTGACCGCCGACGATCAGGCGCGTATCCGGCATCATCTGGAGTTCCAGCAGTCGCTCAAGCTTCCGGTCGAATGGATTTCCGCCCGCGAAGCACGGCGCCGGGAGCCGCATCTCGCCTCGATGGCCGGAGCGGTGTGGAGCCCAGAGGACGGCCAGGTCGACAGCCGCAAGCTCGTGGCCGCCTTGAAGCTCGCATGCGCAGGCGCCGGCGCCGATATCCGGGAGCACCGGCCGGTGCGGCGCATCCTGGTCGCCAATGGGCGGGCGGTCGGGGTCGAGCTCGCCGACGGCAGCGAGCATCGCGCCGACGTGGTCGTGCTCGCGGCCGGCGCGTGGTCGCGCGGCATCGAGGGGCTTCCGTCGCCGCTGCGGCCCCCCGTGCGGCCGGTCAAGGGACAGATGATCGCCCTGCAGATGGACCCGCTCGCGCCGCTCGTCAGCCACGTCGTCCGCGCCCCCAATGTGTATCTGGTGCCGCGGCTCGATGGCCGGCTCGTGCTGGGCGCGACCGTGGAGGAGAAGGGCTTCGATGCCGCGCTGACCGCGGGCGGGGTCCTGGCGCTGCTCGAAGCCGCTTGGCGCACCATCCCGATGATCGAAGAGCTGCCGATTGCCGAAATGTGGGTCGGACACCGCCCCGGCAGCCGTGACGATGCACCGATCCTGGGACACGGACCGATCGAGGGCCTCATCTATGCAACGGGGCATCATCGCAACGGCATCCTGCTGGCGCCGATCACAGCCGATGCGATTTCGCGCCTGGTGCTCGACGGCGCAATGGACCCGGTGATCGCGCCATTCGGGCTCGACCGTTTTGCCCCGGCGCAGGCGAGGGCGGCGGCGCAATGACCGAACTCTCGCCCGGGACACCCCTCATCCGCGTCAACGGCCAGGACGAGCCGCTGCGCGCGCAATCGGTCGCGGCCCTGCTTGCGCAAAAGGAGATCGCGACCGACATGCGAGGCATCGCGGTTGCCGTCAACGGCCGGGTGATCCCCCGCACCGAGTGGCCCGATACGCCGCTCGCGGCCGGCGACGCGATCGAGATCGTGCTCGCCCGGCAGGGCGGCTGAACCCCGGTGAGAAAGTGATGTCCGATATTCTCAAGATCGCCGACCGAACGTTCCGCTCCCGGCTCTTCCTCGGCACCGCCGGCTATCCGAACCGGCAGATCCTGCTCGACGCGCTGGCCGCCAGCGGCGCCGAAATGGCGACGGCCTCGATCCGGCGCATCAGCCTTGCCGGCGAGGAGGAGAGCCTCGTCGACCTGCTCGCCGGCCGGGTGCAGTTCCTGCCCAACACCGCGGGCTGCCAGACCGCCAAGGACGCGGTGCTTACCGCCGAGCTCGCCCGCGAAGCGCTCGGCACCGATTGGATCAAGCTCGAGGTGATCGGCGACCGCGAGCTGCTCTATCCGGACGTCGAGGAGCTGGTGCACGCGACCGCGACGCTGGTCGCCAAGAATTTCGTGGTGCTGCCGTATTGCAACGAGGATCCGGTGACGTGCCGCAAGCTCGCCGATGCGGGCGCGGCGGCGGTGATGCCGCTCGGCTCTCCGATCGGCTCGGGGCTTGGGGTCTCCAATTCGCATTTGATCGAACTCTTGTGCGCGCGCTCGCCGGTTCCGGTCGTGCTCGACGCCGGCATCGGCACGGCCTCCGATGCCGCTTTCGCCATGGAGCTCGGTTGCGCGGCGGTATTGGTCAACACGGCGGTGTCCAAGGCGCGCGATCCGGTCGGGATGGCGGCCGCGATGCGGGCGGCGGTGGAGGCGGGACGGCTGGCGCGGCTCGCGGGCCGGATCCCGAAATCGAGGAACGCCGAGCCGTCGAGCCCGCAGTTCGGCCTCGTCGGGACGTGAGGCTGCCCGACCCCGCCCTGCTGGTGATCACCGATCGCCGGCAGGCGCGCATGCCGCTCGCCGACATCGTCGAGGCTGCCTGCGCCGCCGGCTGCCGCTGGTTCAGCGTGCGCGAAAAAGATCTTCGGGCCGAGGAGCAGATCGCGCTGGCAGCAAGCTTGCTGAAAATCGCGCGGCGTTTCGGCGCGCGGGTGATGCTCCACGGCGACGCCGAGTTTGCCGCTACCGCCGGCCTCGATGGCGTGCACCTGCCGAGCGGCGGCGATGTGGGGGGCGCGCGCGCCTTGCTCGGCCGCGGGCGTCTCCTCGGCATTTCCATCCACAACGCGGCGGAGGCGGCCAGACTCGATCCGGCGCTCCTCGACTATGCGATCGCCGGGCCGGCCCATGAAACCGACAGCAAGCCGGGATACGGGCCGCCGCTTGGGTCCGCGGGAATTGCCGCAATCGTCTCCGCTGCGTCAGTGCGGATTCTCGCCATCGGCGGGATCACCGCAGATTCGGCGCGCCAGATGCTGGAAAATCGAGCGGCGGGGATCGCGGTCATGGGATCCGTGATGCGGTCGAGCGCGCCCGGAGAAGAGATCAGGCGATTGATCGCCGCGCTTGCGGCTCCGACGCCATAGCGCGTTTGACTCGAGAACATCCAACAGCCGTGGAGCGAAAATCATGTCGGAACTGACGGACAAGGTCGCGCTCGTCACCGGGTCGAGCCGAGGGCTCGGCCGGGCCATTGCGCTGGGGCTGGCGGCGGCCGGGGCCGATGTCGCGGTCAATTATCGAACCAACCGCAAAGAGGCGGATGCGGTCGTCGCCGCGATTGGCAAGCTCGGGCGGCGAGCGATCGCGATCGGCGCCGACGTCTCGCAGCAGGCCGAGGTGACGAGGCTCGTGGGCGAGACGAAAGCGCAGCTCGGTCCGATCACCATCCTGGTCAACAACGCCGGCGTCGCGCGGGTCGAGCCGATCGAGGCGATCGACGAGCAGAACTGGGACGAGATGATCGCCACCAATCTCAAATCCGCGTTCCTGGTGACGAAGGCCGTGCTGCCCGGCATGCACGAAGCCGGGTGGGGCCGTATCTTGAACATGTCGTCGGTTGCCGCGCAGATCGGCGGGATCGTCGGGCCGCATTATGCGGCGTCCAAGGCAGGCCTGATCGGGTTCACGCACTGGCTCGCCGTGAATTTTGCCAAGCAGAATATCACCGCCAATGCGCTGGCTCCCGCGCTGGTCGAGAGCGACATGGTGACCGCGGACCTGCGCGCGCGGCCGGACCGGATCCCGATCGGCCGATTCGGCAAACCCGAGGAGCTCGCCGCGCTTGCCGTAGCGGTTCTCGGCAACGGCTACATCACGGGCCAGACCATCAACCATAACGGCGGGCTGTACATGTCGTCGTGAAACGATCTGGATGGATGCGCGATATCGGCGCCAGCCAAATTCCGGACCTCGCTTGGATTTAAAGCGGCACCTCGTTGTAGCGGTCACATCTGCGGCAGCGAACCACAAAATCTTTCAGTGCTCCAAGTTCCGCAACAAGCAGAACGACGCCACATCTCCCGCAGCGATATCGTGCTCCGTCGCTCGAGATCACCAGGGGAGGAGGCGCTTCCATACAGGATGCATCTTTCGGAGCTTCAATCACTCTCAACCAAACCTCGTATTCTTGGTCAGCCAAGGCTTTCTTGCGCCGCGAAACGGCAAAATCTTGTCGCTCATCGGGAAAAACCACGTGGCGCTCGCCGTCGATCGCAAACAGTCGCCAAGCTTCATGTATACAACTTGCTGGGAATAGTAGAATTTCATGCGCATTCGCCAAATGGAGCCTGACGTCGCCGCGGCTAGCTTGTTGAGCCGCGATGACACCAAACCCGTCGCTTTCGTTAACCCAGGACCGTGTGCTCTCGTCCCAGACGAAAAGATTGGCGAATTTCTGATCCTGCAGGCTCAAGCCGTCGTCCGGCGACCAGTTCTGGGGACGCTGACCCGGACCGGCATACTCCCACAGATCGTCGCGCCCTGTCACCGTCCCGCTCGGTCCGTCCAACCGCCACGGGCACTGGACGTGCAGCGCGTAGTCAGCAACGGTACCGGTTCCAGACGGGTGGCATCGAATGGGACCGAAATGAAGCACGAGCATGTCGGCCGCTCTCCGGATGATAGAGAGTCGGAGCCCGATGAGTACATCGAAGGGACTGAGGCGCTTCACAGGGGCTTTTTGAATCTCTGCCATTCGCGTCGGGACAGCAGCAATGTCGTCACGGTCAGCGACGATTTCGGTCGAGGCACGCCCGCACATGACGAATCATGATCACCCACGTGCGCGGTAGGGCGGCACGCCCTGATCGGGCAGCCACACGCCCGCCGGCAGCTTTCCGGTCTGCCAGAATACGTCGATCGGAATGCCGCCGCGCGGATACCAATAGCCGCCGATCCGCAGCCAGCGCGGCTTGAGCAGGGCGGCGATCCTTTTGCCGATGCCGACCGTGCAATCCTCGTGGAAGGCACCGTGGTTGCGGAAGCTCGCGAGATAAAGCTTGAGCGATTTCGATTCGAGCAGCCACGCCTTGGGCGCGTAATCGATGACGAGGTGCGCGAAGTCCGGCTGGCCCGTGATCGGGCACAGGCAGGTGAACTCGGGCGCGGTGAAGCGCGCGACATAGATCGCGTCCGCGTGCGGGTTCGGCACGCGGTCGAGCTGGGCTGCCTCCGGCGAAGACGGGATGCGGGTCGGCCTTCCCAATTGCAGCGGTTTTTGCGCCATGCGCGTCTCGCGGCGGGGCGGGGCGTTCGCGTCAGACCGCGGTGATGTGGTTGCGCAGCTCGAGCGGATGATCGATGTACGGCAGCGGCTCGAGCCCGGCCCCGGTGCCGTGAATGATCACATCGCCGTAATCGAGCAGGCGGCCGAAGACGGACTGGTCGACGTCCACGCTCTCGACCTTGTCCATGTGCATTTCCACCGTGTAGCGGCGCACGAACCCGCGCTTGTAGATGATCCGCCGGTCGGTGACGGCGATCTCCGTGGTCACCCGGTGGAAGCAGGCGCGCGCCAGCAGGACGGCGCCGATGATGAAGACGATGACCGCGACCACCAGGACCAGGAAATGCAGTGCCGGCTCGCTCGGCAGGATGGTGGCGAGGATCCCGGCGACCGCCCAAAGAAACAATCCCGGCAGGTACATGACCCAGGAGATCCGGGCGATGTGCCGCACGGTCTCGCCTTGCTGCAGGACACGTTCGATATAGGGCATGAGCGCCCTCCACGGAACTCGGCCGATGCGGCCCGGCTTGGCGCGACCCACGGCATTCGCTACAAGCGGCGCGCATCGAATGCAACAGTGAACCCGCCATGACTGCGATCGTCGACATCATCGGACGCGAGATTCTGGATAGCCGCGGCAATCCGACCGTCGAGGTCGACGTGGTGCTGGAGGACGGCTCGCGCGGCCGCGCCGGCGTGCCCTCCGGGGCCTCGACCGGCGCGCACGAGGCGATCGAGCTTCGCGACGGCGACAAGGCCCGCTTTCTCGGCAAAGGCGTGCGCAAGGCGGTCGATGCGGTCAACGGCGAGATTTTCGACGCCATCGGCGGGATGGATGCGGAGGCGCAGGTCAAGATCGACGAGACCTTGATCGCGCTCGACGGGACGCCGAACAAGGGCCGGCTCGGCGCCAACGCCATTCTGGGGGTCTCGCTCGCGGTCGCGAAAGCCGCCGCGGCGGCGAACGACTTGCCGCTCTATCGCTACGTCGGGGGAACCTCGGCGCGCGTGCTGCCGGTACCGATGATGAACGTCGTCAACGGCGGGGTGCACGCCGACAATCCCATCGATTTCCAGGAATTCATGATCATGCCGATCGGCGCGCCGAGCTTGGCCGAAGCAGTCCGCATGGGCTCCGAAGTGTTCCACACGCTGCGCAAGGCGCTCAAAGACGCCGGCCACAACACCAACGTCGGCGATGAAGGCGGATTCGCGCCGAACCTGCCGTCCGCCGACGCAGCGCTCGGCTTCATCATGAAGGCGGTCGAAAGCGCCGGTTTCAAGATCGGCGATGAAGTCGTGCTCGCGCTCGATCCCGCCGCGAGCGAGTTCTTCAAGAAGGGCCGCTACGAGTACGAAGGCGAGGGCACGGTACGCGCGCCGGAGCAGCAGGCCGAATATCTCGCGGATCTTGCCGCGCGCTACCCGATCGTCTCGATCGAGGACGGCATGGCGGAAGACGATTTCGTGGGCTGGAAGCTCTTGACCGACCGCATCGGGGAAAAATGCCAGCTCGTCGGGGACGATATCTTCGTCACCAACGTGACGCGGCTGAAGGACGGCATCGAGCGCGGCATCGCCAACTCGATCCTGATCAAGGTCAACCAGATCGGGACCCTGACGGAGACGCTCGCCGCCATCGATATGGCGCACCGTGCCGGCTACACCGCGGTGATGTCGCACCGGTCCGGCGAGACCGAGGATTCGACCATCGCCGATCTCGCGGTCGCCACCACCGAGGATTCGACCATCGCCGATCTCGCGGTCGCCACCAACTGCGGGCAGATCAAGACCGGCTCGCTCGCGCGCTCCGACCGCACGGCGAAATACAACGAGCTCATCCGCATCGAGGAGGAGCTGGGAGCGCAGGCGCTGTATGCGGGCCGGGCCGTGCTCAAGCCGCGGGGTTGAGGCGGCGTGGACGCGGGCCGGCGCAGGATGGCGGGGCGCAGCGATTGCACCCGCGTTAAGGGCCGGGTAACGCGGCTGCGGTCATGGTGCGCCATGGTCACCCGCAAGCGGCTGCGAAACGGGCTCACCGCAATCGGCCTCTATATCGGGGCCGCGGTGCTGATCGGCTATTTCGGGATCAACGCCTATACCGGGGCGCACGGGCTCAAGGCCAAGCAGGACCTCGGCCAGCAGATGGACGAGCTCTCCAAGGAGCTGGCGAGGCTCAAGCTCGAGCGGGCAAGCTGGCAGCAACGGGTGTCGCTATTGCGCGCGGATCGTCTCGATCCCGATATGCTCGACGAGCGCGCGCGGGCGATGCTCGACTATGCCCATCCCGGCGATCTGGTGCTGATGCTCAAATCGCGGTGAGGCGCGCCGCGCACGGCAGGTCGCTTCCCTCCAAGCAGAATTCGTTTTGCCGTCCAGTGATTTGGTCGGCACGCAGCAGGAGGCGGGCCGCGCTTCCGCGCTCAAGCGTTTTGGGCTATGGCTTGCCGACGCTCGGCCGCCAGCACCCCGAGGAGACCCATGGCTGTTGCCAAGAACAAGCCCGCGGCGCCAAGCGCCCCCCGCCGCGCCGCCGCGGAAAAGCCCGGCAAACCCGACGAGGTCCCCGCCTTCTCCAAGGACGAGGAGCTCAAGGCCTATCACGACATGCTGCTGATCCGGCGCTTCGAGGAGAAGGCCGGACAGATGTACGGCATGGGCCTGATCGGCGGCTTCTGTCACCTCTACATCGGCCAGGAAGCCGTCGTCGTCGGCATGCAGATGACGCTCAAACCAGGCGATGAAGTCATCACCGGCTATCGCGATCACGGCCATATGCTCGCCTGCGGCATGGATCCGAAAGGCGTCATGTCGGAACTGACCGGGCGCCGCGGCGGCTATTCCAAGGGCAAGGGCGGCTCGATGCACATGTTCTCGGTCGAGAAGGGATTCTACGGCGGCCACGGCATCGTCGGCGCCCAAGTCCCCATCGGCACCGGGCTCGCCTTCGCCAATCGCTACCGCGGCAACGACAACGTCTCCTTGACCTATTTCGGCGACGGCGCCGCCAACCAGGGCCAGGTCTACGAGAGTTTCAACATGGCGGAGCTGTGGAAGCTCCCCGTCGTCTACGTGATCGAGAACAATCGATATGCCATGGGAACCTCGGTGACCCGCTCCTCCGCCACCACGGATCTCTCGAAGCGCGGGCTCTCGTTCAACATCCCGGGCGAGCAGGTCGACGGCATGGACGTGCGGGCGGTGCGCGCCGCCGGCGAAGAGGCGGTCACTTGGTGCCGCGAGGGCAGGGGGCCCTACATTCTCGAAATGCTGACCTACCGCTATCGCGGCCACTCGATGTCGGACCCGGCGAAATACCGCTCGCGCGAAGAGGTGCAGAAGATGCGCACCGAGCATGATCCGATCGAGCAGGTGCGCAACCGGCTCCTCGGCAACGGCATGGCGAGCGAGGACGAGCTCAAGAAGATCGACGCCGCGGTGCGCGACCTCATCAACGAGGCGGCGGAATTTGCCACCAACAATCCGGAGCCGGATCCCTCCGAGCTCTACGCCGACGTTTTGCAGTGAATAGGACGACGGTCTCGCTCGCGCGCTGCTCGGCCAATCACGAGGATCAGGGACGCCAATGCCGATTCAGGTGCTGATGCCCGCGTTGTCGCCCACGATGGAGAAGGGCAACCTCGCCAAATGGATCAAGAGCGAGGGCGACAAGATCAAGGCGGGTGACGTCATCGCCGAGATCGAGACCGACAAGGCCACCATGGAGGTCGAGGCCGTCGACGACGGCACGCTCGGCAAGATCCTGGTGCCGGAAGGGACCGCCGACGTCGCGGTCAATACGCCGATCGCCATGATCCTTGCCGAGGGCGAGGACGCGGGCGCGCTGAAGGGCGCCGCCCCGGCGCCGCCGCAGAAGGCCGCGGAATCCGCGCCGCCGGCGCGCGCCGAGGCGGAGCAGCGGGCTCCGGAAGTAGCGCGCGCGCCGCAAGCGCCCGCCCCGGCACAGCCGCAAGCTCCCGCGGCGCCGCAACCGCAAGCCGAGCTCGAGCCCGAGGTGCCCGAGGGCACCGAGATGGTGACGATGACCGTGCGCGAGGCCTTGCGCGACGCCATGGCCGAGGAGATGCGCCGCGACGAAAGCGTGTTCGTCATCGGCGAGGAGGTCGCGGAATATCAGGGCGCCTACAAGGTCACGCAGGGCCTGCTGCAGGAGTTCGGGGATCGGCGCGTGATCGACACGCCGATCACCGAACATGGGTTCGCGGGACTGGGCGTCGGCACGGCGCTCGCCGGGCTGAAACCGATCGTCGAGTTCATGACCTTCAATTTCGCCATGCAGGCGATGGACCAGATCATCAATTCGGCGGCGAAGACCCATTACATGTCCGGCGGCCAGATGCGCTGCTCGATCGTGTTCCGCGGGCCGAACGGACCCGCCGCGCGCGTCGCCGCCCAGCACAGCCAGGACTACTCGGCCTGGTACTCGCACATACCGGGCCTCAAGGTCATCGCGCCTTATTCGGCCGCCGACGCCAAAGGCTTGCTCAAATCCGCGATCCGCGATCCCAATCCGGTCATGTTTCTCGAGAACGAGATTCTCTACGGCCAATCGTTTCCCGTGCCCAAACTCGACGATTATCTGGTGCCGATCGGCAAGGCCAAGGTGGTGCGGCCGGGCAACAACGTGACCATCGTCGCCTGGTCGATGGGCATGAGCTATGCGCTCAAGGCCGCGGACGAGCTCGCCAAGAAGCACATCCTCGCCGAGGTCATCGATCTGAGAACCATCCGTCCGATGGACACGGAAACCATCGTCGCTTCAGTGCAAAAGACCGGCCGGCTGGTGACGGTCGAGGAAGGCTGGCCGCAATCGGGCGTGGGCGCGGAAATCGCCGCCCGAGTGATGGAGCACGCGTTCGATTATCTCGACGCGCCGGTGCTGCGCATCACCGGCAAGGACGTGCTGATGCCCTATGCGGCCAATCTGGAAAAGCTGGCGTTGCCCTCGATTGGCGAGATCGTCGATGCCGTCAAGGTCGTCTGTTACCGGTGAGCCATGAGCAAAAAACCTTATGAACCGCTGCAAATCCCGCCCGGCGCCCGCAAGGCCGGCGGCGTCGAGGTGCTGCGCGCGGGCGTCGCCGAACAGAACCTGACGATGTCGATCCGCCGCGCGTTCGACGATCCGGCGGCCTGGGGCGTGCTGCTGGCGACCGCGGGACGCCAGGTCGCGCGCATCTATGCCAGCGAGGCCGGGCTGAAGGAGGACGAGGTCTGCGCGAAAATCCTGGCGAGCTTCCAGGCCGAGATGAACTCGGCCGAGGATCCGGGGACCATCACGGCCGCGCGCTGAGATCCCGCCATGCCGATCAACATCCTGATGCCCGCGCTTTCCCCGACCATGGAGAAGGGCAATCTCGCCAAATGGCTGAAGAAGGAAGGCGATCCGGTCAAGGCCGGCGACATCATCGCCGAGATCGAGACCGACAAGGCCACCATGGAGGTCGAGGCGGCCGATGAAGGCGTGCTGGCCAAGATCGTCGTGCCGGAAGGAACCGCGGACGTTCCGGTCAACCAGCTGATCGCGGTGCTCGCTGGCGAGGGCGAGGACGTGAAAGCGGCGGCGGCCGGAGCCAAGGGCGGTGCTGCGCCTGCGGCCGCGCCAAAGCCACCTGCGCCGGCTGCGGAAATGCCTGCGAAACCGGCAAGCGCCCCGGCGCCCTCACCCCAGCCCGCTCCGCAGCGGGGAGAAGCTCCTGCCGCACCGCCGGCGCAGGCTGTCAGTGCTTCCCAGATCGCTGCGCGAAGTGCGCCGGGCGACCGCGGCCGGATGGACGGCGGCCGCATCTTCTCCTCGCCGCTGGCACGAAGGCTCGCCCGGGAAGCGGGGATCGACCTGGGCCGGGTCCAGGGCACGGGCCCGCACGGCCGCGTCGTCGCCCGCGACATCGAGGCAGCGAAATCGGGGAAGGGCTTGCGCGCGCCCGGCGTGCCCGGCGTGCCTGCCGTCGCGCCGATCGGGGCCCGCGCGCCGTCCGACGAAAAGATCCGCGCGCTGTTCGAGCCGGACAGCTACGAGGTCGTGCCGCACGACAACATGCGCAAAATCATCGCGCAGCGGCTGACCGAATCGAAGCTGACGATCCCGCATTTCTATCTCACGGTCGATTGCGCGCTCGACAAGCTGCTCTCCGCGCGCGAGGAGATCAACGCGACCGCGCCGAAAGACAAGGACGGCAAGCCGGCCTACAAGATCTCGGTCAACGATTTCGTCATCAAGGCGCTGGCGCTGGCGCTGCAAAAGGTGCCGGAAGCGAACGTGACCTGGACCGAAGGCGCGATGCTCAAGCACAAACATTCCGACGTCGGCGTCGCGGTCGCCATCAAGGGTGGGCTGATCACGCCGGTGGTGCGCAAGGCGGAGCAGAAATCGCTCTCGGCGATCTCGAGCGAGATGAAGGATTTCGCCGCGCGGGCGCGCGCAAGACGGCTCAAGCCGGAGGAATATCAGGGCGGCTCGACCGCGGTCTCGAATCTCGGCATGTACGGGATCAAGGATTTCTACGCCGTGATCAACCCGCCGCACGCGACGATCCTCTCCGTCGGCGCCGGCGAGGCGCGGCCGGTCGTGCGCAACGGCAAGATCGAGGCCGCGCAGATCATGACGGTCGGCCTCTCGACCGACCACCGCGCGGTCGACGGCGCGCTCGGCGCCGAGCTGCTCGGCGCGTTCAGGCAATTCATCGAGAACCCGGTGATGATGCTGGTGTAACTTCTCATGACGCCGGCTCGATCTCAGGGCTTGCCGGCAGCTCGGAAACCCTCTCCCCTTGCGGAAGAGGGTGGTCCCGGGCGGAGCGAGGGACCGGGTGAGGGGTCCTGCGTCCCGGATTTGAAGAATTACCCCTCACCCGCCTCGCGGACTTTGTCCGCTCGGCACCCTCTCCCACAAGGGGAGAGGGAAGGCTCGCGACGCCGGAGCAACAATTGGCAATGGCTGACACCTCCTTCGACATTCTCATCATCGGGTCCGGGCCGGGCGGCTACGTCACCGCGATCCGTGCCGCGCAGCTCGGTTTCAGGACCGCGATCGTCGAGCGCGATTATCTCGGCGGCATCTGTCTCAACTGGGGCTGCATTCCGACCAAGGCGCTGCTGCGCTCGGCCGAGATCTTTCATTATTTCCAGCATGCCAAGGATTACGGGCTCTCGGCGGAGAAGATCGGCTTCGATCCGAAGGCCGTGGTCCAACGCTCCCGCGCGGTTTCCAAGCGCCTCAACGACGGCGTCGGCTTTTTGATGAAGAAGAACAAGGTGCCGGTGATCTGGGGCGAGGCTTCGATCGATGCGCCCGGCAAGGTGACGGTGAAACCGAGGGAGGGCGCCCCGAAAGGCGCGCTCGGACCGGGCTCCTACCAGGCCAAGCACATCATCCTGGCGACCGGCGCGCGGCCGCGGGTGCTGCCCGGCATCGAGCCCGACAAGAAGCTGATCTGGACCTATTTCGAGGCGATGGTGCCGGAAAAAATCCCGAGATCGCTGCTGGTCATCGGCTCGGGCGCGATCGGCATCGAGTTCGCCTCGTTCTTCCGCACGCTCGGCTCGGAGGTCACGGTCGTCGAAGTGCTGCCGCAGATCCTCCCCGTCGAGGACGCCGAGATCGCGGCATTGGCGCGCAAGTCGTTCGAGAAGCAGGGCATCAAGATCGTGACCGGCGCCAAGGTGAGCGCGGTCGAGAAGAAGGGAGAAGGCGTCGTCACGCAAATCGAGGACGCCAAGGGCGGCAAGCAGTCGATCGCGGTCGAGCGCGTCATTTCCGCGGTCGGCGTCACCGGCAATGTGGAAGGGCTCGGCCTCGACAAGCTCGGGGTGAAGACCGACCGCGGCACGATCGTCATCGACGGCTTCTGCCGCACCAATGTGCCGGGCATCTACGCGATCGGCGACGTCGCCGGCCCGCCCATGCTCGCGCACAAGGCGGAGCACGAGGGCGTCGTCT
>WNGK01004824.1_pt1 | contig 14375 bp, 13 predicted proteins | sample 5400601 | NCBI WGS metagenome assembly WNGK01 (sample SAMN13153376, study PRJNA577476) | soil metagenome | isolation source: 60 cm soil or saprolite under Garry oak tree replicate 1 | place: USA:California | collected 2016-06-15 | reverse complement strand
CGGTGGTCGTCCACCCAGATCCCCAACATCGCCCGGGTGACGCTGGCGGCGTTCGTGCTGGGGATGCCCGAGCAGAAGCTCCGGGTCATCGCCCCCCGGGTGGGAGGCGGGTTCGGCTCGAAGCTCCAGGTCTACGCGGAGGAGGCACTGGCGCTGCTGCTGGCGCGGAAGCTGGGGCGTCCCATCAAGTGGGTGGAGGAGCGGGGCGAGAACTACCTGGCCACGCACCACGGTCGCGACCAGATCCAGGAGATGGAGCTGGCCGCCGACGAGGAGGGCCGCATCCGCGGCTACCGGGCCCAGGTGTGGACGAACATGGGCGCGTACCTGATGATCGTGACCCCGGGGGTGCCGCTGCTGGGGGCGTTCCTCTACTGCGGGCCCTATGGCGGCGAGGCCTACCGGGTGGACTTCCACGGCGTGTTCACCAACACCACCCCCACCGACGCCTACCGCGGCGCCGGCCGGCCCGAGGCCACCTACGCCATCGAGCGGGCCATCGACGCGCTGGCCCGCCGGGTGGGCAAGGATCCGGTGGCGATCCGCAGGCTGAACTTCATCCCGGCGTTCGACCAGCCGACCCCGTCGCCGGGTGGGCTGAATTTCGACTCCGGCGACTACGAGGCCACGCTGGACCAGGCCCTTGAGCTGGTGGGGTACGAGCAGCTTCGAAAGGAGCAGCAGGCCCGGCGGGACGGCGGGGACCCCAGCCAGATCGGGATCGGGTTCTCCACCTACATCGAGATGTGCGGGCTGGCGCCGTCCCGGGTGCTCTCCTCGCTGCGATACGCGGCCGGCGGGTGGGACGCCGCCTCGATCCGCATGCTGCCCACCGGCAAGGTGGAGCTGGCCATCGGCACCACCCCCCACGGCCAGGGGCACGAGACCACGTTCGCCCAGATCGCGGCGGACGACCTCGGGGTCTCCCCCGACGACATCGACGTGGTGTTCGGCGACACGGAGCTGGTGCCCCGAGGGATGGACACCTACGGGTCGAGGTCGCTGGCGGTGGGCGGCGTGGCCGTGCACCGGGCGGCCCAGAAGATCGTGGAGAAGGCCCGAACGATCGCCGCGCACGAGCTGGAGGTGGCCGAGGAGGACCTCGACTACGAACGCGGCAGCTTCTCGGTAAAGGGCGCTCCCGACCGGGCGAAGACCGTGGGCGACCTGGCCTTCTCGGCCTGGACGGCCCACAACCTGCCCGATGGGATGGAGCCGGGCCTCGACGCGCTCTCGGTCTACGATCCGCCGAACTTCGTGTTCCCCTACGGGGCCCACATCTGCGCGGTGGAGGTCGACACCGAGACCGGGGCCGTGGAGATCCTGAAGTACGTCGCCGTCGACGACGTGGGCACGATCATCAACCCGCAGATCGTCGACGGGCAGGTGGTGGGCGGTGTGGTCCAGGGCATCGCCGAGGCGCTGTTCGAGGAGGCGGTGTACGACGAGAACGGGCAGCTCCTCACGTCGTCGCTCACCAACTACGAGGTGCCCGCCGCCACGGAGGTCCCCCCGATCACGGTGGGCCGAACGGTGACCCCCTCGACCACGAACGAGCTGGGGGTGAAGGGCGTGGGCGAGACGGGGACCATCGCCTCGCCGCCCGCGGTGGTCAACGCGGTGATCGACGCGCTTTCGGTCTTCGGCATCACCGACATCGAACGCCCGTGCACGCCGGAACGGGTGTGGCGAGCGATCCGCTCCGCGAAGGGCGGTGATGGGCGGTGATCCCTGCCGCGTTCGACTACGTGCGAGCCTCCTCGGTGGACGAGGCCGTGGAGCTCCTGGGAAAGCACGGCGATGACGCCAAGCTCATCGCGGGGGGGCACTCGCTGCTGCCGCTGATGAAGCTGCGCCTGGCCCGACCGTCGGTGCTGGTGGACATCGACCGCCTGTCGGACCTGGAGTACGTGCGGGAGGACGGCGACCACATCGAGATCGGGGCGCTGACCCGGATCTGCGATGTGGCCGGGGACCCCACGCTGAAAGAGCACTGCGGGCTCCTGGCGCACGCCGCGGGGCAGGTGGGCGATCCGCAGGTTCGCCACCGCGCCACGCTGGGGGGCTCGGTGGCCCACGGCGACCCGGCCTCGGACCCGCCGTGCGTCCTGCTCACCCTGGACGCCGAGCTCGTGGCCCGCGGCCCCGACGGCGAGCGGACCATCCCGGCCGGCGAGTTCTTCACCTCGCTGTTCGAGACGGCCCTGCAGCCGAACGAGGTCCTGACGGGGATCCGGGTGCCAAAGCTCGACGGCGCCGGATGGTCGTACCAGAAGTTCCACCGCCGGGCCATCGACTGGGCCATCGTCGGCGTGGCGGCCGTGGCGGACGGGTCGAACGGCGCGATTTCGCGGGCGCGGGTCGGCCTGACGAACATGGGCATGACGCCGCTCCGGGCGTCGGGGGTAGAGGAGGCCCTGGCCCGTGGGGACGGCGTTCGATCGGCCGCGGAGCACGCCCCCGACGGAACCAGTCCTCCGAGCGACACCAACGCCAGCGCGGAATACCGGAGCGAGCTGTCGAAGGTCCTCGTCAGGCGGGCCCTGGAGGATGCACTCTCCGGTCAGTGACGTGGCCGGCGTGAGCAGGGAGGAGGCCGGGTGGGAGGCAGACGCCCGCTCCTGGTGATTGGGGTGGTGCTTTCGGTCGCCGCTGCGGCTCCGGCCGCGTTCGCCCACCCGGGCCTTCGGCATGGGGGCGCCGCCGGAACCCACGCCGCCTGATCATCGGGACCACCTGACCCCGCCATCGCCGGTTTCGGCCGTTTTGCCTGGTATCCTTGGTGGCACGGGCGGGAAGCCTTCCGCCCCGTGAGGGTTCGCTTCCGCAGTTCCTCTCGAGGGTTCGGCGACAGGGAAGAGAGGCCTCGCCGAATCGGTCGCGGCCGCAGGTCGCAGAGAGGAACACAGCATGACCAAGCAGTCCTTCCCCGAACTCGGCGTGTCCGCGCCCGTGGCGCGAGCGCTGGCCGAGCGGGGATTCACCACCCCCTTTCCGATCCAGGCGCTCGTCATGGGCGACGCCCTTCAAGGGCGCGACGTCCTGGCGCAGTCGCGGACCGGCTCGGGCAAGACGCTGGCGTTCGTCATCCCCATCGTCGAGCGGCTGGGGCCCTCGCCCGACCGGCCCCGGGCGTTGGTGCTCGTCCCCACCAGGGAGCTCGCCGCTCAGGTGGTCGAAGAGTTCGACGGCATCGCCCGGGCCCGTGGCCTGAAGGTCGCGGCCGCATACGGTGGAGTGAGCATCCGCGAGCAGGCCCGCGACGTGAACGCCGCCGACGTCCTGGTGGCGACGCCCGGGCGGCTGGAAGACCTCGCCACCCGCAGGCTGGTCGGGCTCGACCACATCCAGGTCCTCATCCTCGACGAGGCCGACCGGATGCTCGACATGGGGTTCCAGCCCCAGGTCGACAAGATCGTGCGGCGGATCCCGAAGAGGCGCCAGACGATGTTCTTCTCGGCCACGCTGGACGGCGCGGTGGGCCGGCTCGCCTCGGCCTACACGAACGACCCGGCCCGGCACGAGATCGAGGCGCCCAAGCAGACCGTCGACGAGGCCTCACACCGGTTCGTCCCGGTCACGGCGACGGACAAGGTCGATGCCCTGGTTCGGCTGCTGAAGGCCGAAAACGGACTGGCCCTGGTGTTCGTTCGAACCAAGCGCGGGGCTGACCGGCTGGCCTCCAGGCTGAAGGACAAGGGGATTCACGCCGCGGCCATGCACGGCGACCTGTCGCAGGTCCAGCGGGAGCGGGCCCTGGCCCGGTTCGAGGCTGGCAAGGTCACGACCCTCGTGGCCACCGACGTGGCCGCTCGCGGCCTGGACGTGGAGAACATCGCCCACGTCATCAACTACGACCCGCCGGCCGAGGACAAGGACTACGTGCACCGGGTGGGCCGAACGGCCAGGGCCGGGAAGACCGGTACGGGGGTCACCCTGGTCACCCCCGATCAGCGCGGCGACGTGAGCCGGATGGCCGCCCGCCTCGCCCTGGCGGAGGAGTTCACGGCCGAGGGCATGGCCATGGCCCCCCCTCGGGTGGTGTTCGCCTCCTCGAAGGGCCGGAGGTCGCTGCTGTACCGCCCGCCCCGGCGCCGCCGGTAGCGCTTCGGGCCGCCGTCCCTCCCTTTCCCCCGAACTTCCCGAACTGCGCGGCCTCCTCTGAACAGGCGCCCCCAGCCTCACCTCGGTTCGATGACCCTTCCGTTTCGAACGGACACACCTTCGTTGTGGAGCAGCCTGGCCTGGCGGCGTTCGTGGCCGCGGACGAGCCGGCCGGTCGAGGTGACCACCCGCCACCAGGGGAGACCGTCGGTTCGGGCCAGGACGTTGCCGACGGCGCGGGCAGCGCCGGGGTGGCCGGCCTCGGCCGCGACCTCGCCGTAGGTCATGACCTCCCCGGGCCGCAACCCTTCGAGGACGTCGAGCACCCTTCGTTCGAACGCCGTCATCGAGGCGACCCGTAACATGGGGAACGTGACGAACGCAACGCCGCCGTTCGACTCGGTGGACGACCTCCAGCGCGCGCTCCGCGAGCAGTCCTATCTGGCCGACCCACCGCTGGCGACGTCGGTCTATCTGGCGGTCTCGCTGGACAAGCCGCTGCTGCTGGAGGGCGAGGCCGGTGTGGGCAAGACCGAGGTGGCCAAGGCGCTGGCGGCGGCGCTGGACCGGCGGCTCATCCGGCTGCAGTGCTACGAGGGGATCGACGCGGCCCAGGCGCTGTACGAGTGGAACTACTCGCGCCAGCTCATCGCGGTCAGGGCCCTTCAGACCGGGGAGGCGGACCCGGCGCGGCGGGTGGACGACCTGTTCGGGGAGGAGTTCCTGGTCGAACGCCCCCTGCTGGCGGCGCTGCGGGCCGGCTCGCAGGCCGTGCTCCTGGTCGACGAGCTGGACCGGGCCGACGACGAATTCGAGGCCTTCCTGCTGGAGGTCCTGTCGGAGTTCGCCGTGACCATCCCGGAGGTGGGGCGCATCGCCGCGGCCCGGCCGCCGTTGGTGGTGGTGACGTCGAACCGAACCCGTGAGCTGCACGACGCCCTGAAGCGGCGGTGCCTGTACCACTGGATCGACCATCCCGCGCTGGACCGCGAGGTGGAGATCATCCGGATCCGCGCGCCGGAGGTGCCGGAGGCGCTGGCCCGGCAGGTGGCGGCGGCGGTCCAGCGGATCCGAACGCTGGAGGTGGCCAAGCGGCCCGGCGTGGCCGAGGCCATCGACTGGGCGAACGCCCTGGCCTTCCTGGGCGCCGACGGCCTGGACGGCGAGGCCGCGGAGGCCACGCTGGGTGCCGTGCTGAAGGACCACGACGACCTCGAGCTGGCTCGAGCGGCCATGCCCCGGCTGCTGTCGGACGAGTGACCGCGGCACCCGGCTCCGCCGGTCGGGACCCATCCTCGCTCGACGGCGCCTTGCTGGCTCGCCTGGTCGGGTTCGGCCGCTACCTCCGGCGGTGCGGGCTGAACGTGGGGACGGGCCGGATCCTTCTCTTTTGCCGGGCCGCCGCGCTGCTCGACCCGTTCGACCCCGACGAGCTGCGCGAGGCCGCCCGGGCCACACTGGTCTCGCGGCGGGAGGACTTCGAGCCGTTCGACGCGGCGTTCGAGCGGTACTTCCGGGGCGGGGTGGTGCCCGAGGTGGCAGGCTCGAAGGAGGATCGCGGGCCCGCCCCGCTCCCGGCGGGAGGGCCGAACATCGACGGCCTCGGCGCCGGCGGCCCCCGGGTGGACGTCGCCGCCAGGTGGTCGGGGCTCGTGGTCGAGGAGGAGGAGCTCGAAGGTGAAACGGCCATCCGCATCGTGGCCAGCGACGCCGAGGTGCTCCGCGCCAAGGACTTCGCGGACCTGACGGAAGACGAACGTCACCTGCTGTCCCGGCTGATCGCCGGGCTGGCGACGTCGGTGCCGCGGCGGCGATCCCGGCGATACCGGGTCGCCCCGGGCGGGAGGCGGTTCGACCTCCGAGGGACGCTTCGCCGATCGTTCCGCACCGAAGGCGAACCGTTCCGCCGGGTATGGCGGGAGCGAGGGACTCGGCAGCGGCCGCTGGTGCTGATCCTCGACGTGAGCGGGTCGATGGCGCCGTACAGCCGGCCGATGGTGGAGTTCGCCCACGCCACGGCCCGGGCCGGCAGGCGGGTCGAGGCCTTCTGCTTCGGCACCCGCCTGACTCGGATCACCAGGGCTCTCCGGCAGCGCGACCCCGCGGAGGCCATGCGCGCCGTGGCGCGCGCGGTGGAGGACTGGGAGGGCGGCACCCGCATCGGCCAGTCGCTGAAAGAGCTGCTGGACCGGTGGTCCACGCACACGGCGCTGCGGGGCTCGGTGGTGATCCTGTGCAGCGACGGCCTCGAGCGCGGCGACCCGGGGATGCTGGCCCGGCAGATGGAGCGGCTCTCCCGGCTGGCCCACCGCCTGATCTGGGTCAATCCCCTGAAGGGCTCTCCCCGCTACGAACCCCTGGCGCGAGGGATGGCCGCGTCGCTCCCGTTCATCGACGTGTTCGTTCCCGGGCACAACCTGGAGAGCCTGGAGGCCCTGGCCCGAACCGTCGCCGCAGCTTGAGCCTCTCTGTCCACGAACCCATCGATGATCACCTGAAAGGCGAGCCTCAAGCCTCCGCGATGATGTCCACCTGATAGATGGCGGCTCGGAGCCGAACCTCGAACCAGCGGAAGAACCCCTCCTGACCCAGGAGGTGGAACGCGAGCGGCCAGGGTTCGCAGAACCACACGGGAGCTTCCCAGGTGACATCGCTCAAGGTCAGCTGCACCGAGGCGGAGCGCGCCAGCGCGACGAATCCTCCCACCGCGATCCGCTCTTCCTCGGCCCCTTCCAGATCGATGCCGGCTGCCTCGGCCACCCAGGAGGCGAACCGGTTTTGGAGCGCACCGGTGTCCAGCAGGCAGAGCTGGGGGGCCCTAGACATCCCTTCGACCACGACGGGAACCGCCGGGCGAAGGTAGTCGTTCGGTGTTCCGGGAAGCTCCTTGAACTGGAACCTCATGCCGGCGCCACGCCCGTCGCTTCGGTCTGGTCGGCCGGAACCCGGAACATGGCGTCCGCCCGCTGATCGTGGCGCTCGAGCCAGTCCAGAACGGCTTGCGGCGTGTCCGCGGCCACCAGAACGTCCAGCCCTCGTTGGGCCACCCAGCGGCCGGCAAAGGGACGGAGGAGGTCCGCCTCACGCCCTTGGTGCGGACCCGGCCGGTCCGTGGAGGCGGCTTGTGGTTGACGGCTCCTCCGCCCCACCGTGAAGCCGAGCCGGCTCAAGATGCGGCGAGCCTGATGAGTGTTGAAGTCGGCGCGGTCGAGGCCCGTTACCAAGCTGATCACCTGCTTCGGAGGGTACCGTCTCCCTCTGACAACCACGTAGTGATCACCGAGAGGCTCGGGCAAGACGTCGCGGAGGAGCTGATCCACGGCCGCTACGTCCAGCACGAACTCCTGCTGCGCGATGGTGACCTGTACCTGATTCATACTTACTATCTAGCACTTATCGAGCCCGCTCACAAGAGATCGGCGGCTGCGGCCAGTCCGTTCGGCTGAACTGCACCACGCCGGCGCCATAGCGCTTGACCAGGCCGCGGACCGAGATGGCCGAGCCGTTCGGCCCCCGGCCCCGGCCGGTCATGCCGTCGAGATCGAGAGACGCGCTCATGCCCACCAGGGTCTCACTCGCTCGCGAACAGCGTCATCGTCCTGCTCTCGGGCGGAGGTTCGAGCGAAGCGCTCAGGGACTGACCTGGGTCCAGGTGGTCCCGTCGAACACCCACGTGTCGCTTTTCGGCGGGCTGTAGTTCCCGCCGAACAGCACCACCCGCTGCCGAGCAACGTCGTACGACATCGATTCACCGAGCCTCGAGGACGGACTCATCGGCGGGTTCAGCTGCGTCCAGTCGGTGCCGTCCCACGCCCACGTAGTGCGGTCGTTCCCGAAGAACACCACGCGCTGCATCGCGTCGTCGTAGGTCATGGAGCTGTACTCGGCCAGGCTGGGATGGTGGGCCGGCGACTGCTTGGTCCACGTCGTGCCGTCCCAGGTCCACGTGGAGGAGTCCGTGCCGAACAGCACCGCCTGCTGCCGGGCCCGATCGTACGCGAGGAGCAGCCCGCCCATCGGGCTGGGCGATTGTGCCGGGTTCTGTTTGGTCCACGCGGTGCCGTCCCAGGTCCACGTCTCGTTCGACGTGCCGGGATCGGTGAAGCCGCCGAAGAGCACGATCCTCTCTCGCGCCGCGTCGTAGGCCATGCCGAACGAGTACCTCGCCGACGGATGCGTGGCGAGCTGCGTGCGATGCCACGCGGACCCATCCCAGATCCACGTGTCGCCGAGGTAATACGTGCACCCCCCCTGGGCGTTGCATCCAAGGCCCCCGAAGAGCACCGTCTGAAAGGCGGCCGAGTCGTAGGCCATGCCACCGGAGTATCGGACCGTGGGTGAGTACTTCGGGTGCCTCTGCGTCCAGGTCGAACCGTCCCACACCCACGTGTCGTTGAGGTATCCCAGGCATCCGTTGCAGAGCGAGTTGCCGCCGAACAGCAGGGTCTCGCGCCGGGACAGGTCGTAGCTCATCGCCGCGTCTTCCCGGCCGTCCGGACACGGCGGCTCGGGCGTGTGAAGCGTCCAGCTGTGCCAGGCCCAGGTCCAGGTCTCACCGAACCCGTCACACCGCGCGAACCCGGCCGCCAGCATCACGGCCTCGCCGCGAACGTCGTCGAAGGCCATGTGGATCTCCGACGAGGCGTTCGGTTTGGTGGGCGAGGAGGCCCGGCGCCAGTTCGACCCGTCCCACAGCCATGTCGCCCCGAGGTAGAGGACGGGGTAGCGATCGGTCGAGTCGTAGACCATCGCGGTGCCGGTGGAGGCCGGCGGTATGGTGGCCGGGTGCCGCTGATGCCAGGCGGCGCCGTCCCACACCCACGTGTCGTCGAGGAAGTATTCGCCCTCGAGGTCGATGTACTCCCCGCCATAGAGCAGCGCATAGCCGTGCTTCTGGTCGAAGGCGAGCCCCATCTTGAACCGGGCATCCGGCGCCGCGGTCGTAGAGACCTCCGCCCAGCTCGAACCCCTCCAGATCCACGTGTCGTCGAGGTTCCCGCCGTTGTAGCCTCCGAACAGCACCGCCTCGTCGCGACGGGAGTCCCACGCCAGGCCGGCGCCGCTGCGGGAGCTCGGCGACGTGGCCGGTAGCAGCTGCGTCCACTGGGACCCATCCCACGCCCACGTGTCGTTGAACTGCGTCGAGAGGTTGGTGCCTCCGAACAGGATTACCTGCTGGAGCTCCGGGTCCCACACGATCGAGGCGCTGCTCCTGGGCGACGGCGCCACCGGCGTGTCCATCAGTGTCCAGGCAGCGCCGTCCCAGGCCCACGTGTCGCCGAAATAGACGCACGGGTTTCCCGTGCAGTCGGCTCCGCCGAACAGCACGACCTGCTGGGTGATGGGGTCGAACGCCATCGCCGGGTTGTACCGATGCGACGGTGAGTCGAACGTCGTTGACGGCGCCTCAACCCGTCCCCTGAGGACCGGTGCCGTTCGACCGGACCGGGCCGAGGCCGGGAGCGATGGGCCCAGGAGCGCCAGGCCCGACGCCAGCCCAGCGGCCCACCGAAGCCCCCGCGCCCTCACGCGGGCATCATCCCACCGGCGGCTCGACCGGGGAAGCTGTTTCCGAGGGAACGAACCGTCAGCGCCCGCCAGGCCACTCGGGCTTGGGCTTCTTCTGGGCCAGGAGGTCGTCGAGCGAGCCCTTCTTCTGGGGCTCCTTGCGCATCAGCTCTTCCAGCTCGGGGCCCCCGAGGTCGCCCGCGGCGCTGAGGACCTCCTCCAGGCTCTTGCCCGGGTCGCCCCTCAGCCGGATGCGGATCGCCGCCAGCACCGAGGCGTGCTTGTCGCTCAAGCCCTGCGCCACCTTGATCTCGACCAGGGCCTGTTCGGCCAGGCGGAGCAGCTTCTCGTCCTCGCGGCGGCGGGCCCGGAGCCCTTCGACCTCCTCCTCCTCCGAACCGCTCATCTCAGGCGGTCTCCGCCTGGGCGGCCGCGTACTCCGAGGGGTTCGACTCGAACGCCTGGCGGCAGCCGGCCGAGCAGAAGTAGTACGTGCGGCCCTGGTGGGTCGAACGGTACCGGGCCGTCGCCACCTGCACGGTCATGCCGCACACGGGGTCCACCGCCTCGTGCGTCTCCGGCGTGGGGGCCGGGGTCATCTCGGCGGCCTGCCCCCCGGTCGCCGCCCGGAGCTGGACCAGCTCGGCCAGGATGGCCACGGCGATCTCCTCGTTCGTCACCGAACCGAGGTCGAGGCCCGCGGGGGCTCGGACCCGGGCCAGTCGTTCGCCGTCGACGCCTCGGTCGCGGAGATAGCCCAGCACCGCCTCGGCCCGCTTCCGCGAGGCCACCAGGCCCACGTAGCCCGCGTCCGTCGACAGCGCCCTCTCCAGCGCGTCCTCGTCGTAGTGCCCCTGCGTGGCCACGACCACGAACGAGTCCGCCCCGGCTTTCAGCTCGCCAAGCGAGGTGAGGACGTGCTCGACGCCTGGATGGTCGTCGGCGCGGCCCTGATCGTCCAGCACCGTGGCCCGCCACCCCAGGGCCGCGCCCATCCGGGCCAGCACGTCCACGGCGGGCGAGCGTCCGATCACCACCAGCGACGGCTTCGGCACCACCGGCTCCACGTACACCTCCAGCGCGCCCTCACTCTGGCACGCGATGGGGACCGAGACCACCCCGTCGCGCTGGTGCAGCGGCACCTCGTCGGGCTGCCCCAGGAACATCAGCCGGGGCTGTCGGTCCACGATGGCCCGCCGGGCCTCCGCCACCACGGCGGGTTCGGCACACGCCCCGCCGAGCCAGCCGTAGATCCGCCCGTCCGACGTGATCAGCGCCCGTGCCCCCACCTTGCCGGAGGACGGCGAACGCCGCCACACCACGGTGGCCATGGCGTAGGGCTCCCCCAGCACATCCAGCCGGCGGGCCACCTCGTTCGGATCGGCCGGCACGCTACGAACCGCCCCCGCCCGAGGCCTTGGCCGCCTGGATCGCCTCCCACACCTTGGCCGAGGTCAGCGGCATGTCGATGTTCTTGACCCCCAGCGGCCACAGCGCGTCGATCACCGCGTTGACGTAGGCGGCCGGCGAGCCCACGGTGGCCGACTCCCCCACGCCCTTCGCCCCGATCGGGTGGTGCGGCGACGGGGTCACCGTCTCCCCCAGGTCGAACTTCGGCGTCTCCCACGCCGTGGGAAGCAGGTAGTCGGTGAAGTTCGAACCGATGCAGTTGCCGTCCTCGTCGAACGTGATCAGCTCCATCGCTGCGATCCCATAGCCCTCGGTGAGCCCGCCGTGGATCTGCCCCTCCACGATCATCGGGTTGATCCGAACCCCGCAGTCGTCCACGGCGACCATCCTGCGGACCTTCCATACGCCGGTGTCCGGGTCCACCTCCACGGCCACCACGTAGGTGCCGAACGGGAAGGTCATGTTCGGCGGGTCGTAGTAGCTCACGCCCTCCAGGCCCGGCTCCATGCCATCGGGGAAATTCGTGTACGCGGCGAACGCCACGTCCTGGATCGTCTTCACCTTGTCCGGGGCGCCCTTCACGAAAAAGCGGCCCTTTTCGAATTCGATGTCCTCCTCGGAGACCTCCAGCAGGTGCGCCGCGAGCTTCCGGGCCTTCTCCCTGACCTTCCGCGACACCATGGCCGTGGCCGCGCCAGACACCGGCGTCGAACGCGAGGCGTAGGTCCCCAGGCCGTAGGGCGTGTTGTCCGTGTCGCCGTGCATGACCTTGACGTCCTCGGGCTGGATGCCCAGCTCCTCCGCCACGATCTGGGCGAACGTGGTCTCGTGGCCCTGGCCCTGGGTCTTCACGCTGATCTTGAGGATGGCCTTGCCGGTGGGATGGATGCGCAGCTCGGCGCCGTCGCTCATCTTCAGGCCCAGGATGTCGTAGTCCTTGTGCGGCCCCGCCCCGACCACCTCGGTGAAGGAGGCCAGGCCGATCCCATACAGCTTCCCCTCGGCCCGGGCCCGGGCCTGCTCCTCGCGGAGCTCCGCGTAGCCGACCTTCTCCAGGGCCAGGTCCAGGGCCGCGTGGTAGTCGCCGCTGTCGTAGACGAACCCGGTCACCGACGTGTAGGGGAACTGGTCCTTCTCGATGAAGTTCTTCCGCCGGATCTCCGCGGGGTCCATGCCCAGCTCGTACGCGGTGTTCTGCACTAGGCGCTCGATCAGGTACGAGGCCTCGGTGACCCGGAACGAGCACCGGTAGGCCACGCCGCCCGGCGCCTTGTTCGTGTAGGCGCCGTCCGCCACGACGTGTGCCGCCGGCAGGTCGTAGGACCCCGTCACGATGTGGAACAGCCCGACCTTGAACTTGGTGGGCTGGGCGTCGGCGTGGAAGGCGCCCTCGTCGGCCAGCAGCGAGACCCGCAGCCCCTTCATGGTCCCGTCGCTGGCGCAGGCGAGCTCGCCGCGCATGTAGAAGTCGCGGGCGAACCCCGTCGAGATGAGGTTCTCCGACCGGTCCTCGATCCACTTCACCGGCCGGCCCAGCAGCAGCGACGCCGCCGTGGCCACCACGTACCCCGGATACACCGGGACCTTGTTGCCGAACCCCCCGCCGAGGTCCGGCGAGATCACCCGGATGTTCTCCTCGGGCAGCCCCGCCACCAGCGCGAACAGGGTCCGGATGGCATGCGGGGCCTGCGTCGTCATGTAGATGGTGGCCTGCCCCGTGGCCGGGTTCACGTCGGCGATGCAGCCGCACGTCTCCAGCGGCGAGGGGTGCGACCGCGGGTAGTGGGTGTCCAGTGAGACGACGACATCCGCCGAGGCGAAGGCGGCGTCGGTGGCCTCCTTGTCGCCCGACTCCCAGTGGTAGATGTGGTTGTCGGTCTTGCCCTCCTTGTCGTCCCGGATCACCGGGGCGTCGGCCTCCAGGGCCCGCTGCGGCGTCACCACCGGCGGCAGTGGTTCGTAGTCCACGTCGATCAGCTCCAGCGCGTCCTTCGCGACGTACGGGTCCTCGGCGATGACCGCCGCCACCTCCTGCCCCTGGAACCGAACCTTGTCGGTGACCAGCACGGCCTGGGTGTCGTAGGACAGCGTGGGCATCCAGGCCAGGTTGTGCTGGGCCATCAGGTCGCCGGTGACCACCGCCACCACGCCCGGCAACGCGGAGGCCCGCGAGGAGTCGATCGAACGGATCCGGGCGTGCGCCACCGGCGAACGAAGGATCGCCATGTGCAGCATCCCAGGCAGCTTGATGTCGTCGATGAACGTGCCCTTGCCCCGGATCAGGCGGTCGTCCTCCTTCCGCTTGACGCTGTGGCCGAGTCCGCGGATCTCTTCAGCTTCGGTCGCCATGTGCCCCGACCCCCTCAGGAAACGGCTGCCGGCTCGGCGGCGGATCCGGACTCCGCCATGGTTCGGCCGGCGGCCTGGATGGCCTTCACGATGTTCATGTAGCCGGTGCACCGGCACACGTTGCCGCTGATGGCCCACCGCACGTCGTCGTCCGACGGCTCGGGGTTCCGCTCCAGGAGGGCCGCTCCCACCAGCATCATCCCCGGGGTGCAGAACCCGCACTGCAGGCCGTGCTCCTCCTTGAAGGCGGCCTGGATCGGGTGCAGCGCCCCGTCGCGCATCATGCCCTCGACGGTGGTGACCGCGCGGCCGTCCGCCTGCACGGCGAACATCGTGCACGACTTCACCGGCATCCCGTCCAGCAGCACCGTGCAGGCTCCGCACCCACTGGTGTCGCACCCGACGTGAGTGCCCGTCAGCCCGAGCGTGTCCCGCACGAAGTGCACCAGCAGCAGGCGGGGTTCGACGTCGGCGGTCCTGGACGCCCCGTTGACGTTGACCGTGATCTGCATCTCAGGCCTCCTCGCCCCTCGCCATGGATACCGCGGCGGCCAGTCCCCGGCGAACGAACACCTCGACCACGTGCTTCTTGTAGGCCGCGCTGCCCCGGACGTCGGAGATCGGCTGGGCCACCTGGGCCGCCAGCCTGCCGGCCTCGGCGAAGGCCTCGTCGGTCGGTTCGGCTCCCGCCAGGGACGCCTCGGCGTCGGCCGCCCGAAGGTTCTTCGAACCCACCGCGGTGAGCCCGATCCCGGCTCGCTCGATGTGCCCGTCGTCAAGCGACACCGAGACCGCCACGCCCACCGTGGCGAAGTCCCCCACCTTGCGTTCGAGCTTCAGGTAGGTGCCGCCGGACCGGGGGGCGGGGGCAGGGATCCGGATCTCGGTGAGGACCTCGTTCGGCTCCAGGGCCGTAGTGAACGTGTCCACCAGGAAGTCGTCGATCCCCACGACGCGTTCGCCGGAGGAGCTTCGAACGACCATCTCGGCCCGCAGCGCCAGGA
>WNGK01017447.1_pt1 | contig 14376 bp, 16 predicted proteins | sample 5400601 | NCBI WGS metagenome assembly WNGK01 (sample SAMN13153376, study PRJNA577476) | soil metagenome | isolation source: 60 cm soil or saprolite under Garry oak tree replicate 1 | place: USA:California | collected 2016-06-15 | reverse complement strand
CGGGGTTCAGGTCTCTAAGCCGCTAACCTCCACGCGCCAGAACAGACGAATGCACAACAACAGCAACAACAGGCGCACAAACACGCTTGGTGCACCTCGCTCTGGCAGCGTCGAATCAAAATCTTAGCCTCGTTTCTCCTTCTGTCGCTTCTATCTCTTTGTTCTCGCGCTACTTACCTTTACAGCCGCGGCAAATATGCCTTGAACTCGCTCCTTTATATCAGCCCTCCCCACTTGTGTCAACCTGAACTCATTTCCGTGGCACTGGGGTCCTGACCTACAGTCAGGCGAGGGCGGAGAATAGACCTTCGTTGACTTAACTGATTTGCAACCTTAATATCGTGCAACCCGAAGCGCGACATGACCGGTGTCGGGAATCACGTCTTCAAGCGCTACAACAGCGACTCTCTTGAAGCTCGTCCTAAGCAACCTCCGTGCGTAGCTACGCTCATTTAGGGTATGGATGGCCGGAGAGCAGGGCAAAGGCGCGATAGATCGCCTGCGGAAATCCCTCCGCGGCTCCGCACAGGAAAACCAGTTCGCGCTGGCCCCGGTCCCGGCATGATCCGATCCATTCCGCGAACTGCTCCGAGCTGAACTGCTTTCCTCCGGCGTCGAGCAGCACAACTGTGCCGCCTGCACCAATGTCCAGGCGCTTCAGGCTCGCCGCCGAATCCGGCCGTAACTCGCGGACCTCGATCTCGGCATAGCGGCGAATGCGCGCGACGTAATCGTCCATCAGCGCACGAATCTCCGGCCTCCGCGTTTTTCCCAGAAATAAAAGTTGAATCCGCACAGCGCCGCGTCCATTCGAGAGAGGCTACTGCAACCCGTATTTCTTCCGCTTATCGAGTAATGTCTTGCGGCTGATGCCCAGAATTTCCGCCGCGCGCGTGATCTTGTAGTGCGTGCCTTCCAGCGTCTTCTGGATCGCCTCGCGTTCGATCTCTTCGAGAGACCGCATGCCCGCCACAGCTCCGGAATCGGCCGTGCCGATACTCTCCGGCAAGTCCTCGGGCGAGAGCGTTGTGCCTTTGCCGAAAATCAAGGCGCGCTCGATGGCGTTCTTCAATTCGCGAATATTTCCCGGCCAGTCGTAGTTCCCGAGCGCGTGCCGCGCCGCTTCGCTCAGCACGGCGCCGTCGCGCCCGTGAACCGCCGCCAGCCGCGCCAGCATATGCTCCGCCAGCGGAACGATATCCGCTCGCCGGTCGCGCAACGCGGGCACGTGAATCGCCAGCACGCTCAGCCGGAAATATAAATCTTCTCGAAAGCGCCGCGCGGTGACGGCGCGCTGCAGGTCCGCGTTCGTGAGCGTGATGAGCCGCGCCTCGATGCTCAGCGTTTCCGTGCCGCCCAGCCGCTCGAAGCTCCGCTCTTCGAGCACCCGCAAAAGTTTGGCCTGGTTGGCGGTGGAAAGCGCGGCCACTTCATCGAGCACGATGGTTCCCGCCCCGGCCATCTCCAGGCGGCCCAACTTGCGTTCCTCCGCGCCGGTAAAGGCGCCGCGCTCGTGCCCGAATAGCTCCGATTCCACCAGTTCTTGCGGCAGGCTCGCGCAATCGATCTTCAGGTAAGGCGCGTCGCGCCGCGGGCTCAGTTCATGGATCAGCCGCGCCAGTTGGTCTTTGCCTGTGCCGCTTTCGCCCGTGATCAGAATGGTGGTGGAGGTTTCCGCCACCTTGCGCGCCATTTCCAGCACGTGCTGGGAAGCGGGATCGTGCCCAATCCAGACGGGAATTTCGCTCACGGGGAGCCGCCTCTCGCCACGCTCCCGGCGGCAGACGATCCGGGCGCATTCTCGTCAAAATCAATGCGGCGCGCCATGCGCCAAAGGCGCTCGAGATCATAGAAAAGCCGCAGGCGCTCGGTGAGCACGTGCACGATGAAGCCACCGTAATCCAGCAGCAGCCATTCCGCACCGGAGCGGCCCTCGCGGTGCTGCGGGCGCAGCCCGCGCGCCTTCAGCGCCTCTTCGATGGCATCGATGATGGCTTCCACCTGGGGCGTGCTGTATCCGGTGCACAGCAGAAAATAATCGGTGAAGGCGCCCAGGCCGGTCAGGTCCAGCAAGGTGATCGCGCCGGCTTTCCTGTTTTGCGCGGCCTCGATTGCAGAGAGCAGTTCGGGGCGAACAGTTTCCGTGCTCAAGTGTAGAGGGCCTGTCTGTACAGCTCCTGCTTAGTAATGTATTCCTCCACACCGGGCGGCACAAGACCGTGCAGCGATCGTCCCCGCTCCACCCGCTGACGCACGTCCGTCGCGGAAACGTGGCTGGCCACGGTTTCCAGCAGATAGACGGAGGTATTCCGCAGGTGTATCACGCGTGAATCGCGTGATTCCTTTGCCGCTGAGGGCGCCAGAAGCGCGGCGGGTATCACCTCGCGCAGCTTCCGAATCTGGAATCCGGGGCGATTGGCCACCACGAAATCGCTCAACTGCAGCAACTCGGCGTAATCCTTCCAGGTTTGCAGATGCAGAAAAGAGTCGGCGCCCACGATGAAATAGATTCGGTCGCCGGGCCGGTCGAATTGTTGGCGGAAGCGCCGCACTGTATCGATAGAGTAAAAAATTTGGGGACTCGCGCCATTCACACTCGCTTCCGCCAGCGACGGCACAAAGCGCGGATGCGCGGAACACGCCAGCGCGGCCATCGCGAAGCGATGCTCGAAGGCGCAAAGCTCTTCGCTGGGCTTGTGCGGCGGCCGGCTCGAGGGAATAAAGAAAACGCAATCCAGATGAAAGCGCCGCTCGGCGGCACTCGCCACGGCGATGTGGCCGGAGTGGATTGGGTCGAAGGTGCCGCCGAATAGCGCGATGTGCCGGCCTCCGGCCGATTTCGCGCCGCGTCTGGCGGCCCTCTTCGTTTTCACAATTTCTCCGCACGCGAAGCGTCTGCGCTTTCCGCATGGCGCGAATGCGGCGCGCCGGCATTCGCTTCGCCGCGCGAGGCAGCTTCGCCTTGCTCTGCGGACTCCCGCGGGGCCAGCCGCTCCAGCGCGTCGGCCATGCCGCGCACGAGTTCCGCGATGCCTTCGCCGGTGGCCGAGGATATGGCGTAAAAATCGAGCTTGCGCTCCGCGCAATGCTCGCGCAGCCGTTCCAGGCGGGAACGGTCCGTGGTGGCGTCCAGCTTCGTCGCCACCACGATCATCGGTTTTGCCGCCAGCGGCTCGCTGAAAGCAGCGAGCTCGCCACAGATAATTGCAAGATCGCGCACCGGGTCGCGCTCCGAAGCGTCGCTCGTATCCACCAGATGCGCCAGCAAGCGGGTTCGCTCGATATGGCGCAGAAATCGCGTGCCCAGCCCTACGCCCTGGTTTGCGCCCTCGATCAGACCTGGAAGATCGGCCACGACGAACGTGCGTCCCACATCTCTATGCGCTCCGCCCGCGCCAATTCCGGGAAGCTCCGCCGAGACCACGCCCAGATGCGGTTCGAGCGTGGTGAAAGGATAATCCGCGATTTTGGGCCGCGCCGCCGATATGCGCGAGATCAGTGTGGATTTGCCCGCATTCGGGAATCCCACCAGCCCCACATCGGCCAAGAGGCGCAGCTCGAGCCGCAAGTGGCGCTCCTCACCAGACTGGCCCTCTTCGGATTCGCGTGGCGCCTGGTGCCACGGTTTGGCGAAATGCTGATTGCCGCGGCCGCCCCGCCCCCCGTGCGCCACGCTCACGCGCTGTCCCGGGCGCGTCAGATCGGCCAGCCGCTCACCGCTGTCGTCATCGATAACCATGGTGCCGGCGGGAACCGCCAGAATCATGTCCGCGCCAGAATGCCCGGTGCGATTCGACCCTTCGCCATGGCGCCCGCGGTCGGCGCGGAATTCGCGATTGAAGCGGTAGCGCAACAGCGTATTGTCGTGCTGCGTCGCTTCCAGGATCACGCTGCCGCCCGAGCCGCCGTCACCGCCCGAAGGCCCGCCGCGCGGCACGAATTTCTCGCGCCGGAAGGCCATGCAGCCATTGCCGCCGTGGCCTCCTTTGACGTAAATCTTGGCTTCATCAACAAACATATTTTCGTTCCATTCAAGAGCATACGACACCGCGACACGGAATAGAACTGGGGGTTTTATCGCAAAAAGCGCTGGCTTTTTAGCGCAGGGCGACCCGAGGCTCTCGCCCGCGGCCCCAGGCTCTCCTTGGGATCGCTGCTCTGCTCCAAAGAATTGGCGTCGCAAGACACAGCCCGTCAGGGTGCCAGAACATAGCCCAGCGCGGAACCGGGGTCCTCAACACGCGCCGCCCGGGCGCGGAGCGCCACGCAAGAAAAAAGGCCGAGTGTTGGGGTGCTGGATGCGCTGGGAAGGATCGGAAAGCAAACGAAGCCCGGTACAGGAGGCACAACCTCAACCGAGGAGTCACCACAAGCAGGGAAACATAAGAAGGCCGCACGTTCGCGCGGCCTTCGCACAGGAGCTGCGATCAATCTGCCGCAGGCGCTTCCACCGGCGCCACAGCAGCCGCGGCAGGCTCCGGCTGCCGAACAGCCTCTGCCGCGCTCTCGGCGGGCAGTACGCTGATGAACCGGCCGGAGCGGCCCTTATCTTGGAAGCGCACGTAGCCGGTGACGCAGGCAAAGAGCGTGTCATCCTTCCCGCGGCGGACGTTCAGGCCGGGTTTGTGCTTCGTGCCGCGCTGGCGAATCAGAATGGTGCCGGCATTGACGAGTTGGCCGGCAAAGCGCTTGACGCCCAGCCGCTGCCCCGGAGAATTCCGGCCGTTTACCGATGACCCGCCGCCTTTTTTGTGTGCCATAAAAGCTTACCTGTCTCCAAACTTTTGCGATTGTCGAGCGGCAAAAGCGCGTTCCTCGCGCGTTAATAAAGTCCACGCGCCTTTACATCCTCCCCCCGCAGTCTTGGTGTTGTCGAGCGCGAAAAGGGCGTGGTGATCACGCCGCTTTTCGCGCTTAAAAAAGTCGCGTCAGAGCGCGATGTCGCTGACCTCAACCGCCGTGTAATTCTGCCGGTGCCCGCGCTGGATCTTGTACTGCCCGCCCGTCTTGTACTTCAGCACCGTCAGCTTCCGGTGGCGGCCCTGCGACACGATCTTGCCCATAACCTTGGCGCCCGCGGCATCTTTGCCCGTCAGCAGCTTCTGGTCGTCGGTGCTTACGGCAACCACTTCCCCAAAAGTGACCTTCCCGCCCACTTTGCCGGGCAGCGTTTCCACCTTCACGGTTTCCCCCGGCGCGACGCGGTACTGCTTGCCTCCACTGCGGATTACGGCGTACATCCTGCCTCCAATGGTAAATGGGAAATGAGCATTATACGGGCCGCCCCGCGCCCCGTCAACGCCTGCGAGCGTCCGTGCTGCCGGGTTTCCGGTTAATCCAAGCGATTTTGCTTGACATGATTGTTTTCAAGGTATAATACTATATAAGTGGAGCGGCATAAGCTAGCCGCCTATATTAAAGCTCTAGAGGAGTCTAGATGAAGATTATCAAGGACGTTGAAGCGCAAGTCGAAGAGAAGGTTCGTGGAGCGCTGGAGGAATTGCATATTCTGCCACCGGGCTATCGGTGCTCGGTCCGGCTTCACGGTAAGGAACGGGACAAGAAACGGACTGCGTCATTCGAAAAGAGCTGGTTTCCAGATACGGATTCCATCTACATCCGATTTGAACGGACTTCAGAACAATCACAGGCGGGTTCTCGTCCGGCGCAGAGTATGCCGACGGCTTCCGCTAGTCACGCGGCCAAGCTGGCTCCTGCCGCAGGCGATCCCCTGTCCGATTTGATTCGGGCTCTGGACCGTGCCGAGTCCCAACCGGGGTTCAATTTTGTTGCTTTGAAGTGGTTCCGCGATACGGCCCTCCCCTCGGAAGATTTTTCCTGGGCGAGCGACGATTCCACAAGACGCAGCGTCTTGAGCGACGCAATCCAGCGGCGACTGGTTCTAACTAACAGTGTGGCCAACCCGAAATCTCCCCAATTCCCGGTCACGGCCATCCGACTGAATCGGCTCATGCCCGATGTAAAGGCAATTTTGGGAAGTCCGGCCGAAAGAGTGGCTGAGTTCCAACCGGCCGCAATACGCGGCGAGAATCTGTCTGCGACCGTATTAGGCGACAGACGCTGATTTGGCCCTCTATTACCTAGAGACCAGTGCGCTCGTCAAATTGTATGTGCTGGAGCCCGGCAGTGACCGGCTCCTCCAGATCGCAAGCAATTTGTCAGAAAATCGCCTTGCGGTGTTGGCGATTTCCCCTGTTGAAGTCCGTTCCGCAATAAGACGTCGCGAACGAGCTGGAGACATTGAGCCCAAAACCGCCTCACTCATTCTCGACCGGCTGCGGCAGCATCTAGAGACTAGGTTTCTCCGACAAGCACTAAGTGATGTGGTGCTCGATGGCGCTTTGGAGATGATCGATCGATATGCGCTCCGCGCTTACGACGCCATTCAGCTGGCCGGTTGTTTGGCGCTCAAGACAGTGGCCGGCACAGACCTTCCGACTTTCGTCTGCTCCGACCGACAATTACTCGAGGCGGCCCATTCCGAGTTGCTCCCGGTTCTTGACCCGTGCAAGGCGCGTTGAGCCCGTACGGAAGTACTTTTGATGGCCGAGGTAAGTCGTCGACTGGGTAGCAATACGCCTGGGCCTCATTGTTTCCCTCGCTCGTCCATCCACTGATACATCCGCCGAACGCCGCGCAGGTCTGCCCCCGGCCCCGTGATTTGCGGGAAATCGGCCTTATGCGACGTCAGGTCGGCTTTTTGCGCGGCTTCGTCGGCCGTGAGTCCTTGCGCGCGCAGCTTGGCGACTTGCGTCGTTAAGTCCTGCAGATAACTCTGATACGCCGTAATCAGCGATTTCTCATGGAACGGCACACCATGGCCCGGCAATACGGTATCAAAATCCAACTTCTTCAGCGCATCGAGCGTGGTGACCCATTCGTCGAAGAGGGCGTCGCCCATGTACGCCAATTGGGATTCCATCAGGTCGCCTGTACACACAATGCGCTCCTTGGGCAAAAAGACCACCGTATCGCCGGGAGTATGTCCGCGCCCCAGAAACAGGAACCGGATTTCGCGAGCGCCGCGATATAGCGTCATGCTTGACGTGTAGGTCATGGTCGGCGGCACAGGCTTGATGTCCGCAAACTGCCGCTGCTCGGCTTCTGTGGCGGCAAGCCGCGCCTGAAGCGTAGCTCGCCGTTGCGAATCCTTCTCCGCACTCACCTGTTGCTTTAATGACTCGATTTGATTCGGCAGATTCGTCTGCGTGGTCTTGAACGGCTCGCGGTGAAGCACATCGAGGTTCACGATGGCTTGGCGGACATACTCGTGCCCGATGATTTGCACCTCCGGCCCGAAGATGGAGTTGCCGTCGGTGTGGTCATAGTGAAAGTGCGTGTTCACCAACCAACGAACGGGCTTAGCGGTGAGCAGCTTCACGTCTTGGACGAGCGCTCGCGCCACCGCGGGCGTGATGCCCGCATCCACGAGCAGCACGTCGTTGTCGTTTACGATGACGACGTCATTGCTGCCCGTGATCATGGCACCGGTGGCCGTGGCGTAGTAAACGCCATCGGTGATCTTCTCGAAATTAAAAACCTTGCCCTTGGTTATTGGTCCTGACGCAGACGTGGGCGTCGCTTGTGCCTAGCCATTTTAGCTTCCCCGGAGATCCCAGGCCAGACGGCGTGCCGCATTTTACTCAGCCTGGGCCTCGCACAGTAGCTCTTATTTGAATTGCTCGTCGATTTCGACCTGATAGCCGGCGGCGAGACGGTTCGTTTCGTTCGCCATGCCGGCCACGGCCATCAGTTCGGCGAACATCGCTTCGGACATGCCTTTCTTGCGCGCGGCGGCGGTGTGCGAAGCGATGCAGTAGGCGCACTGGTTGGTGACGCTCACGGCCACGTAGATCATCTCTTTGGTCAGCGCGTCGAGCGCACCGGGCGCCATGATTTCCTTGATCGATTTCCACGTGCGCTTCAGCGTCACGGGGTCCCGTGCGAGCGCCTTCCAGAAATTATTGATCCAGTCCGTTTGGCGCGTGGCCATGATGTCATCGAAAACGGCGCGCACTTCCGGGCTGGCGTCTTTGTATTCAATCAAGCCGCTCGTGGACATGCGGAGACCTCCCTGACTTCTGGAAAGGTTAGCAGAGAAGTGTACGGACTTGAGGCGAAGCTAGCGCGGCACGCGAGAATGCTCAGTGCGCTCCAGCTGGTTGGTTGGGTCCGGCTTCCGCGGGCTCGTGAGGGCGATGGATATCCCGCGAAAGCATCAGTTTTAACGTCACTTTATCCGTCGCCGACGTCAGGCCAAACCCTACGCCGGCTTCTATTTCCAGGGTCTTGCTCGTATGATCGACGACCGCCCATAGCGCGTGATACTGGTCGCTTACCGTCTCGAACTGATGCAGCGGGCCGTAGCCCGCATAGTGTTCTGCCGCAAACGTCCACTTTGGCGAGTAATTGTAGGCAAGGCGCATCGCCGGCACGAAGTCGTAGTTCCTCACCCCGGTCCAATCCGTATCCAGAATCGGATTGATGATGATGTCCCAGGGATGCAAATGCAATCCGATAATGGGCCGAATCTCGGAAGTGAAGTGCCTTGTCTCCCAATACGAGGCGTTATAGCTGAACTCAAAATTCACGCCGTAAAAGAAAGTGTGATCGCCCGCATGCGGCCGCACGAAAAGTTCCCGCAATTTTACGCTATCGAGCGTTGAGCCGCGGCCTTTGGAGACGCTATAGACCGGCAGGTAGAGTCCCTGCTCGAACCAGGGCCTGATCCCGAAGGCAAACTCGGGAACGCCGTTGTACGAATGATCGGAGATGATCGCGCCCGGAAACGCCGGCTCTTTGATCCCGCTCGGCGTAAAGTTCTGATGCCACATCAAATTGATGACGCCCGGCTCGACGATCTCCGCGTCGTACACCTGAATTTCATCGGTTTGCGCGAAGCCCATAGCCGGCCCCGCAATCAGGGCCACAGTCGCGGCCAAAAAAATCAAGGCGCGGCGGACAACCAAGCCGTTCGGGAACATGAAACACATCACGTTGGTGAGGACCCCTGTCTAAGCGGGCGGCAGCATACCTCAAAAAGGCCGGTTTTTGGCTGTTAAATTGATGTAAAGCGAGCATCCGACCAGGATGCTCGTCCCGAGCGAACAGCGTGAGTGAGGGACCTCTCCGAATCCGAAGTGTTTGCGCTAAATCTCAGGCGTGGGGATGCGCTTTGTCGTACACCTCCATCAATTGCCGGATGGAGGCGTGCGTATAGCGCTGCGTCGTGGAAAGCGAGCTATGGCCCAGCAGTTCCTGAATGGCGCGCAGGTCAGCGCCGTCCGCCAGCAGGTGACTCGCAAAGGCATGCCGCAGCGAATGGGGATGGAGGTCCCAATTAACGTTCATCAGGCGCACATATTTCTTCACTACGCGCGCCACCGACCGGTTACCCATGCGCCGCCCCTCATGATTCAGAAAAACGGGGCGCACATCGCCGCCGCTCCCCGAACGCGCCAGCAATTTGGCGCGAATGGGCCAATAGCGCTCGAGCGCTTCTTCCGCCTTCGAGCCATAAGGGATAATCCGCTCTTTGTTCCCTTTACCGAGGACCCGCAGCATCCTCTCTTTGCGGTCGATGTCTTCGCTGTTGAGCCCGGTGAGCTCGCTCACGCGCAGCCCCGAAGCATAGAGCAGCTCCAGAATCGCGCGATCGCGCTCCAGCAGCAGCGCCGCGGAATCTTGCGCCGCCCTCGAAGACCGCGCGGAGCGGCCTTTCGCCCGTGACTTGCCGACCGCGGCGAGGCCGTCGAGGAATTCGTTCATCTCCTCGGCGCTCAAGATCGAAGGCACGCGCTTCGGCAGCCTCGGCGTGGCCACCAGCCGCGCCGCATTTTCCCGTACCATGCCCTCGCGCGCGCAGAATTTCAGGAACGAACGCAGCGCCGCCAGTTTGCGGGCCATGCTGCTTTTTTGCAGTTTCTGATCGTGCAGATAGCCGAGATATTCGCGGATCACGCGGTGATCGATGTCCACAAGCTGTACCGAAGGGCTGTCCGGCGGGGTGAGATAAGTGTGGAACTGCTCGAGATCGCTCGCGTAGTTCCGCAACGTGTGCGCCGAGGCATTGCGCACCGAACGCAGGTACGCCAAAAATTTCTCGATCGCCGATTTCATTTCTTATGAAGCTCTAAACCGAAGCCTTACCGCCGCACCCGCGCTGCCCCGTCCGCGTCAGCGCCGCCGCGATCACGGCTTGCCCGATACACCGACCTCTTCCGGCGCGGCTTCCTTCTGTTCCGATTCCGGCGCGGCAATTTCCCAATCGCAGCCTTCCTTCAGGCAGGTCCGCACGGCCTCGGTCTTGGTGCGCTTCTCCACGGTAAAGGGAGCGCCGCATTTCGGGCAGGGCTCGGCTATCGGCTTATGGGCCGTGGTGAAATCGCAATCGGGGTAGCGATTGCAGCCGTAGAAGACCCGGCGCCGTCCTTTCTTGGCCCTGCGCTCAACCAGTTCGCCCGTGCCGCATTTCGGACAGTTGATCCCCAGCGTCTTGCCGCGAATGAATTTGCATTTGGGGTAACCCGTGCAGCCTGTGAATTCCCCGTAACGCCCGTGCTTGAGCACGAGTTGCGACCCGCACTCAGGACAATTCTCGTTCAGCGGCACGTCCGGCTGCCGCGCGCGCCGCGTCCCGGAAATCAGCCGCCGCGTGGTCTTGCAATCCGGATAACCCGAGCAGGCCAGGAACGCGCCCCAGCGTCCGCGCTTCACCACCATCTCGCGGCCGCAATTATCGCAGGTGGGCGTCTCGGTTTCGCCTTCGCCGCCGACCTCCGGCGAAAGGTCCTCGATAAAATCGCAATCCGGATAGCGCGAGCAGCCCAGGAAAAATCCCAGGCGGCTGATGCGCTCGAGCAATTCGCCCTGGCCGCACTTTTCGCACTTTCGCCCGGTGGGAATGCCCGCCTTATACGACTCCATATCGCCCTTGGCCTGTTCCAGATCCTCCTCGAAGCGCGAATAGAACTCCTTCACGGAATCCTTCCAGCGCAGCCGGCCCTCTTCGATTTCGTCCAGCTCTTCCTCCATGCGCGCCGTGAAGCTCACGTCGAAAATGTCCTCGAAACTTTTCACCAGCAAATCGCTCACTTTTTCGCCCAGCATCGTCGGCGTGAAGCGCCCCTGGTCTTTGTTGACGTACTCGCGCTCCACGATCGTGGAGATAATCGAAGCGTACGTGGACGGCCGCCCGATGCCTTTATCTTCCAGTTCCTTCACCAGGGTCGCTTCCGAATAGCGCGGCGGCGGTTCGGTGAAGTGCTGGTCGGGCCGCAGCGTTTCGAGCCGGAGGACTTCGCCTTCGGTGACGGGCGGGAGCCTGCGCCCTTCATCCGTCTCGGCGGCTTCGTCATCTTCGCGTTCCGTCGAGATTTGATAGGCCGCCAGATAGCCGTCGAACTTCATCACCGACCCGGTCGCCCGGAATAGGTAATCGCCCGCGGTGATGTCGATGCTGGTCTGGTCGAAGACTGCCGGAAGCATCTGCGAAGCCACGAACCGCTGCCAGATCAACTGATACAGCTTGAAAAGATCGTCGCTCAGATAACGTTTGACGTCCGCCGGTTTTCGCGCCACGTCCGTCGGACGTATCGCTTCGTGCGCGTCCTGCGCTTCTTTCTTCGATTTGTAGAAATTCGGCTTCTCCGGGAGGTAGTTCGGGCCGAATTCCGTCCCGATGAGTTCCCGCACCTGCCCAAGCGCCTCATTCGACACGCGCACCGAATCGGTGCGCATGTACGTGATCAGCGCCACCGAACCCTCTTCGCCCAACTCCACGCCTTCGTACAGCCGCTGTGCCAGCGCCATGGTGCGCTTGGCCGTATAGCGCAGGCGGTTGTAGGCCGCCTGCTGCAGCTTCGAGGTCGTGAACGGCGGCTGCGCGTGGCGCCGCTTCTCTTTTTGCGTAACTTCGGAAATCTGCCAGCGCGCTTTTTCCACCGCCGCGATGATCGCGTCGGCTTCCGCCTGCGTGTGCACTTCGATTTCTTCGCCCTTGTGCTTCGCCAGCTTGGCCTCGAACGAAGGCGGCTCGGCCGCCGCAAGCTGCGCATGGTCCCACAAAAGCGGCGAAATCTTGTACCCCACCAGGCGATCCAGCACGCGACGCGCCTGCTGCGCGTCTACCAGGTTCTCGTTGATCTCCCCGGGATGCTCGAACGCGGCGCGAATCGCTCGCGGCGTGATCTCGTTGAACATCACCCGGAAAATATGGTTTCGCCGCAGTTCGGCTTCCTCTTGGCCCTTGCGCGGTTTCCTTTTCTTCTTCTTGCCCGCCCCGCTCGAGCCGTTCTTCGCGGCCATGGTGGGTTTTAGAACTTCCGCCAGATGCGCACAGATGGCTTCGCCTTCGCGATCCGGGTCGGCGGCCAGATAAACGGCCTCGGCTTTTTGCGCCGCTTTTCGCAACCCCTCTACGACATGCGTTTTGTCCGGGCTGATCTCGTAGGTCGGCTCGAAGCCGCGTTTGATATTGATGCCCAGTTCTTTCCTGGGCAGGTCCATGACGTGGCCGTAGGACGCCTTGACCGTATAGTTGCGGCCCAGATATTTGTTGATCGTCTTCGCCTTTGCCGGCGATTCGACGATGACCAGTGAGCGTGCCATAAACTCTTCTTTTAAACCGAAACGCCCTCTTGTGGGCGAATATGTTCCTTCCCGCTACCTAAAGCAAAACTCGTTACTAAAGCAGTACGCGCAGGTTGCCCCGGCACAGGCCTGTCATTCTGAGCGAAGTGGCCGCGCTTTTCTCTCGGACCGGTCTTCCGGTCCGCGCGGCCACGAAGTCGAAGAATCCCTCCTCGTACTTCCGAACGCCGCTTTCGCAACCTCTCTCATTTAAAGCAAAACTCGCACAAACTGCTTCCCCGGCATCTGCCGGATGATCCCGCGCATCTCCATTTCACAAAGCGCGGCCAGCGTCTGTGAAGAACTCAAGCCCGTCGTTTCCACCAATTCGTCCACGTGAATGGGCTCTTCGATGCGGATCAGATCGAAAAGTCGCTTCTCGATGGGCGAGAGGTTCTCTTCGAAAAGGGACGCGCGCTCTTCCTGCGTGGTTGCTTCCACCGGAAAAAGCTCGGCGCGAACCTCCGTGGGCAATTCCTCCACTACGTCCTCCCAGCCGCTCACCAGCTTTGCGCCCTGCTTGATGAGTTGGTTCGGCGCAAAGCTCACTGGCTCGCTGACGTTTCCCGGCACGCCGTAGACCTCGCGGCCAAACTCCATGGCCAGCCGCGAAGTGATCAGCGAACCCGAATATTGCGCTCCCTGCACCACAACCACACCCAGGGCCATCCCCGCGACCATGCGGTTGCGCACCGGAAAATTCTCCGGTGCCGGATAAGTCCCCATGGGAAATTCCGTGATAATGGCGCCGCGCTTCTCGACCTCCTCGAAAAGCTTCCGGTTCTCCTTCGGATATATGACGTCGATACCGGAGCCGAGGACGCCGATGGTTCCTCCGCGCGAAGTTGCGCAGGCGCCACGGTGGGCTGAGCTGTCGATCCCTCGCGCGAGTCCGCTGACGACGATCAGGCCGTGCTCGGCCAGGTCTCGCGCCAGCTTTTCCGCTATTTGATTCCCGTAAGGCGTCGGGCGTCGCGTCCCCACGATAGAAATCGCGTGGCGGTTCAGAACTTGCTCATTTCCACGGACATAGAGCAGGGGCGGGGGATCGTAGATTTCCGCCAGGCGCTTCGGATATGCGCTCTCCTCCCAGTGTATCAGGTGGCAGCCGGCCTTGCGCACCTGCGCCAGTTCTTTTTCCGCGTCGCGAAATGCCGCCTTCGAAAAAACCGCCTGCGCCGCCGCCACCGGCAATTGGCAGGCCTCTAACTCCGTCAGGGACGCGCGGAAGATTTCTTCAGGCGAACCGAATTGCCGTAGCAGCTTGCCCGCCAGGCGCGCGCCCAGCCCGGATGTAAGACGCAGCGCCAGCCACGGAAGGGAGTGCTCCAGGTCCACAGCGTGGCGAAACCTACTCGCATGCTGCCCCACGTGTCAAGCCGCACCCAATGCCTGTCTAGCGAAACTTCACCTATCGGCTGGCCATTCTGGCCCGGCTCGGCGCGCCAATGCGCTCGCAGCCGGGCGAAGATTCCCTCCGCGCGAATTAACATGTCAACTGCGATGTTCCCTAGCTAGTTATCCGCCTGAATTGCGGACATTCTGATATACTGGCGTCCTATGGATGCGGTAAAAGTCGGCAAACGTGGAGCAATCGTCGTTCCCGCCAAGTTGCGGAAACGCTATGGCATTGAGGAAGGCACGCTCGTCACTGCCGAGGCTCGTGAGGATGGAGTCCTGATCCGGCCCGCTGTTGTCGTGCCCGTAGAAAGATATGCGCCCGAA
>WNGK01004822.1_pt1 | contig 14377 bp, 17 predicted proteins | sample 5400601 | NCBI WGS metagenome assembly WNGK01 (sample SAMN13153376, study PRJNA577476) | soil metagenome | isolation source: 60 cm soil or saprolite under Garry oak tree replicate 1 | place: USA:California | collected 2016-06-15 | reverse complement strand
GACGATTTCTCCAGCTGGATCTGGGGGATCGCCGGTGGAAAGCCCATACAGAACAAGGGCCAGGTGCCGGCAAGTACCCCTCTCTCCGAGGAGCTATCCAGAGTCTTGAGGAAGAGAGGCTTCAAGTTCGTCGGCCCAGTCATCGTCTATGCTTGGATGCAGGCAGCCGGCCTCGTCAACGATCACGCATCAGACTGCTTCCGCCGCAACGCAGTCCAAAAGATGGCGAGATCCTGAGGAACCTACACGACTTATCGTAGTGGGAGCTGGATGACGATGATAGTCCTCAGTATCGTCGATTGACTCGTGTTAATCACGCTTTGAGCCCTTTCCTGCTTGAACAAAATGTTCTTGATGGCTTTGACTGTTCGTTCGAGCTAGCCAGAGAGTTTCTTGTTGAGGAACTCAAGGGTTCGGTTCCAAGCTAGGCCCGCTGCTTCCCGGTTGTAGGCGTCGGGCCGGTCTTCTTCGAAGAACCAGTGTTTGGTCCCAGGGTAAAAGTGAAATGAAGCCTCTCTTCCGGCTCCGCGAATCTTCTGCTCTAGAGCTCGAACAGTTTCTGTCGGTTCCCATTCGTCTTTAGGTGCGAAGTTGCCGAGGAAAGATGCTTTTGCTTTGGAAAAGTCCAATGCGTAAGTTCCATAGAACACGACCACTGCCTTCACGTCTTCCGGCCGTGTGGTGCTCAACCACAACGCCCAGGCGGCGCCCATGGAGAAACCAACAACACCTATTTTCCGACCTGATTGCGAAGGCTGAGATTGCAAATAATCTATGGCGCCCAAAACAACGGGAGGTGCCTTGGAACTTTCATCAAAACTCGACATTAACTTCTTCGCCTCGCTAACGGTCTTTGCAACAGGCCCTCCGTACAGATCCGGTGCTAAGGCTAGAAATCCGTGGGAGGCTAGCCGGTCACAGAGGCTCTTGAAGAAATCGTTCAATCCCCACCAGGCGTGTAAGACAAGCACTCCCCCTCGATGGATCTCCGGCGACGACAGGTACCCAGTTGCCCTGCCTGTCTCAGTCTTGAATTCGACCATACGACCGGTATTCTTCAAAGTAACAGAACCAAGAGCTCTTCGATTCGAGAAGGTTTTATTGTTTTTGGAATGTCAGGAGCGGGCTGAAGAAGATAATTCGGCTGACTATTTTCTTGAAATGACCAGGTCTCCGGTTGCGGTGAGGGCTCTGAAACAGTTCAGGGTGATCCATTTGCTTGGCTTCCAGAGCTCTTCAACATCCACCAGCGCCTTCCTCTTGTTCTCCTGCGCCTCTGGCTCGCGAGACCAGTCTCCCTCTAACAACCACTTTCCATCTGGAGAACGCTTGGATAGGATCAGGTGGACCGCGTCCCTAACACGCTCATCGTCTCCGTATCCCAATTTTGCGAGGACTCTCAGACCGTGCAGGGCATCGTAATAGTAGTACATTGGAAAGTGGAACGTTGTAGCGAATGGCAAGCTGTGTTTCCAGTGATGATGGTCACTCTTGTAGACTCGGTGCATCAGCAAAAATTCTGCTCCCTGCTCGGCGGACCGTTTCATCTTACGCGTCCATTTTCCACGTGGAATCTCCGCGTAGGCCCAGAGTGGTTCGATTGTTGACATGAAGCTGCTGTGCTTCACTTTCTTCTCAGGATAATTGCAGTTCCAGCCTCCATCCTCGAGCTGATGCGCAGGCATCCAATCGATCGCCTTCTTCACCCTCCTGTCTTCTCCGTACCCGAACACGAGCAGGGTCCGAATCATGTTCCCAGTGAGGCAAGGCTCCTCCCAACGTTTGCCCTTTTTCTTTGGGTGGCGGCTAACCCAGCGCTTCACGTCCAGAGGGCTGGGACATGTGAAGGCGCCATTGTCCAGCTGGTGGAGGTCTAGAAATGTCTCGCAGGCGCGCTTGACGCCTTCGTCCGGGGTGAACCCCATCTCACCCAGAAGCATCAACGGCCAAACCGTGGATGTCCACTTGAGAGAGTAGCAGGTCTCCTTAGGTGGCCAGTATCCATCCTTTGTCCGAGCCCCCAGTACCTTTCGTACGGGAGAATATTTTCTGATCTGCTCTCGGGTCTCAAGCACTTCCTTGCTTTTGGGAGAGCGCCCGAGGATGTCAGTAAGAGCAAATAGTCGAATAGGAGGATCTTCTCGCTCCAGGAGCCAGTCTAGGCCTGCTGGTTTCATCGTGCGCGAGCAGGCGGCGTAGCCCTATCAAGATTTCGCCAAAAAGCTGATTTTGTTCTTCATCTGACAACCTAACCATGAGAAGGATAATTGTCTCAAACGTCATGTCTCTCGACGGGTTCGTGTCCGGGCCGAACGGGGAGCTGGACTGGTTCGTGTACCCCGGGTTCGTAAAGGGAACAGAATTCGGGGAATACGCACGCACCGTCATAAGCAATGTCGACGCCATTCTGCTGGGACGCCTGACCTACGAAGAATTCTCCAGCTACTGGCCCACGGCCAAGAATGACGACCCGGTCATCACCGAAAGAATCAACAACCTACCCAAGTTCGTGTTCTCAAGGTCTCTGAAACAAGTCGCCTGGGGCGACTGGGGAACGGCGAGCCTGGTCAAGGAAGACGCAGCCTTGGCGGTCAGAAAGATGAAACAGGAAACCGGGAAGGACATGGTGATCTACGGAAGCGCTACACTCGTGTCCACGTTGATGAAAGCGGGACTCATAGACGAGTACCAGCTCATCGTCTATCCGGTCGTCTTGGGGAAGGGGAGGCCCGAGTTCAAGGACCTGAACGAAAGGTACCCGCTGAGCCTGATAGACGTGAAGCAGTTCAAATCCGGAGCCGTTAAACTCGTCTACCAACCTCTCAAACAAGCGAAGCCGTGAGTGTGTAGTCGAGAAGGCATATTTTTCCTGGTCATTCAAGGGTAAAGAGGGTCATCGCGTTCTTTCCGAAGCTTCGAAAGGCAAGTAGGTCCGCTTGTGAAAGTAGAGTTGATACGAGCCGTAACCTCTAAGTTGACCAACATTCATCAGTCGTCTTGACTTGAGCCCAAGTTCCAGCACCGAAACAATCAAAGTCGCAAGTGCTTCCAACGTTTCTCGGGATGAAAAAAATCTAGTTAGTAGGGTGGGGGCGTACGGATATTTCCTGCAGAGATACTCAGCAACAGTGATCAAGCATGCGGGGTTCCATGTCGAGGAAGAGTATCCGATCACACTCGGCTACTCATTGGGGCCACAGACCTGCGTTTACGAGAGTTCGGTGGACGTATTAGCCCGACGTCACCATCGAGAAACCGATTATGAGCTGGTTCTTCATACCCAGTCCAAGCAAAGATCCTCGGAAGACTGGTTCTTTCTCCCTGAGATGGGCAAAAGCATTGTTCGGTTTAATCAGGTGAGCCGGTTAGAATCGAAGCCTTTTGTTATTTCTGACTTCGGCGAAATTCAGCTTTCGAAATGGCCCGGCCCAGATGTTCCCGTCTGCACGATAGGACGGGAGTTGAGGGATGACTCGACCGATCCTACCACGATTGAGTTCGGACGGCAGGGAAGGGACGCGGTGTACGATGCACGCAGGGAGGCCGCGTTCTCCGTAAAGTCAGTAATTGCCGAGAGCCGTCGTTATGACGGGGACCTTGTAAGAGAGGATGCGCTGTACTCTGTCTTGGCCGCCAATTCCATTCACATACCTCTAGTCGTGACTGCAGCGAACCTTCACCTTGTAGAGTTTGACGCCGCAGGTTCCACAATAGGAGCGGCAGCGAACGCCAAGTCTCTTGTCGTACCGTATCTAGTCTATAGTTTTCCACTGAACCGGTACTTGCAGATAGACTTCGATCTTCCAGAGCCGACAGGTTTACACCGATTGAGTCATCTGAACATTTTCGTTGTAAACTATCAATCACTTGATTCATTCTTGCGAACGCTGATCAATTACTTCGTTGGTCATCACGAAGAATCCTTCCACCAACCCAAACAGGCCGCAGACCCGTTCACATCAGATGCTCAGATTTAGCTTCGGACCAATCGATTCCAAGCAGGAGCCAATGAATGTGTACTTGGCCTAGGAGTGGCTAATTCTGACTTAGTGAGCAGTGCTCCCGAATCCAATTTGAAGGACTATTGAATAGTGGTGAATAGTGGTGACCCGAAGTAAGGGTTACTGCGAATGTGAACATGCCGCCGCGTCCCGTTACGACCTCTATTGTGTACTGGTATCCGCTCGTGAAAGTGAATGCTGAACCATGGAGAGTGTCACTGAAGACAGCAAATCTCAACATTAAAGTCAACGCCGCTCGTGGCATAAGTTCTTGGTGCCAAACGTGGCTGAGCCTCTTTTCTTCTTCGGCGCGGGGGCCTCTGCTCCTTTCGGAATTCCTACCATGAAGGAGATGGTCCCGTTGTTTAAGGAGGAATTATCGAAGGGAAAGGGAATCGAGATTGACGAAGAGATTGAGCTTTACACATCTGTTGAAGAGGTTCTTCACAAGGACTTCGAGAGGGTCGACCTTGAATCGGTATTCTCGGTAATCGACGGAATCGCACAAGGACTCACTCCCCGTCAACTCGGATACCTGACAACCTTCTTTGTGCGGAAAGCGAATAACCCCTCTCTCCTGGAGTCGCCTCCACAAGAACTACAGAAGGCGGCCAAGAGGCTTCGAAACAAGTTTGAGGATTTTGTCAAACGAGTATGTTGGGCAAGACCCGATAACCTGGACGCAGTCATGCGAATCTATCTCCCGTTTCTTGACAAGGTATTCGAGTCACAGGGTGGTTCAGAGTCTCAATTCCGACACGAAGGCCAGAATTACAGATACAATCCCGCATGGGAGATGTTCACAACCAATTACGATAACGTTCTAGAAGTCCTTTGGCGAGACGGAATCCGTCAATATGAACTTGAAACGGGCTTCCAATGGAATATCGCTTCGCATACTCAGACGCTGAACTCTTCGCGATTACTTGGCGAGAAGCTCAAGCTGGTAAAGTTGCATGGCTCCATAACTTGGTGGGTAGAAGAACCGACCGGGATAATTGTTGAGGATAGACAGCCGCCTAACTCAAGCTATTTGGCTAGGAAGCTTGGCGAGCAGGTATTACTCTATCCAATCCAGCAAAAGGAAATGCTCGCCCCGCCATATCTTGACCTTTTCTACGCTTTCAAAGAGGGCTTGCGGCAGCATGACAGGTGGCTCGTCGTCGGATACTCATTTGCGGATGAAATCCTGCGTAGCTTGTTTGTGAGGTCGTCTACGCCACGGACGAGGTTGGTCCTGGTTCACCCGGATAATAGCGTGTCAGAGCGGCTCGAAAAGGAGCCAGGCTGGAGAGGCAAGATTCTTCCTGTCAAGAACCGATTCGGTGAACCCAGTGCCAACTCATTGATTCTCGATGCTCTACGAACTCCGTGACGTGGAGCATAATTCTCGATCATGCCTTGACTTACGGTTAAGAAGAGTTCTCATCAGTACTTCCACCGCCGCTTCGAGGGATGAGCAGCTTACGAAGAGATTCTGGCATGATCCTACAAATCTTATAGAGTCTTAGCCGTGATATGTTGATCCTCGCATATGCATAGTGACATTCGACCTCTAAGGGATGCGCTCCATGTGGTCGGAACGGATCCAAAATACTCCGGAATTACGGTCATAGAGATACCCCTCAGCATTAGGCCAAGTCCAGACTGGATAGCTTGTTTCGACAATCCAGCTACTTGGAGCCCCGGTGTTCACAAGGCTGTCGTTCGTGGTGACCGAATTATCGTGAAGGCAAATTCTAGCCGTATCGAGGAGGATCTCAAATGGATTTACAGTTACATTGATCAGGCAAACAAAGCGTACCTTCCGCTAATGGAACGGAAAGAACGAGATAAGAGGCATCAACAAGAGTTAATCGAGAACAAAGAGAACAACCGGCAGGCCCTATCAGAAAGACTTCGCCAGCTATGACGTTCGGCGCTCCCAACAGGCACTGGCGAAAGTTGACAAACTGTCCTTTGGATGCCAGCAGTTGCAGCCTCAACGGAAATCTAACTATCGCTGATTTTCCGATCCCATCTTAGCCCGCTTCCGAGAAGTTCTCGTGGAAGGCTTCTTTGGCGCTACTTCTTTCTTCTTTGCCGGTCCTTTCGGTTTCTTAGGGGCTGACGGTGCTGCTTCTGTCGCCTCTTCTTTCTCTGGAGAAATTTCTGTCGATTTCGAGACAGTGGCGGGCAATTCTGGTTTTGGTTCAGACCTCTTGAAGACTTCTTGGAAGGCGACAGTATCTATGTCGGGGAAGAATTTTTGCAGGTCTGATGTGACAGCTTTCTTTGCTATTTGTAGTCCGCTGAGATAGAAGGCCTCCTCGGGCACCTCGATCGTAAGGTCGCTCTGATGCTTCTTCAGGGCGAACTTTTCCTTCGGTACCTCAGGAATTCTCAGTGCGAGAATGCTGAGTATCTTCTCGTTTTCATCTTCCAGTACTTTGTCGATTGACACATCGTAAACGAGGGTTCTTCCAGCGAGAGGATGGTTGAAATCGACTTGGACTCGTCCCGCACCTACTGCACGCACGACTGCGGGTCGGCCCTCGAACTCGACTTGCTTGCCAGGAGTTGGATATTCCTTGTCCCGAAATCGTCGTAGCGGAACTAATCGCATCTTTTGCGGGTCTCGAGCACCAAAACCCTTCTCTGGGGTCAGCTCAACTGTCTTGTTTGTCCCAGGGTCGAGGCCGACAAGGGACTCTTCCAGTCCTTTGGGTAGCCATCCCTCGCCGAGAATGATGAATTTCGGACCAAAAGTAGAATCTTCTCGGTGAATGTGCGCATCCTTTGCTACAGAGTCGAAGGTGGTGTCGACTGTTTCCCCACTCTCTTTCACTTTCAGGGTGTAGTTGACTAGGAGGAAGTCTCCTGATTTGACTGCCATGGTTCTCAGTTCACTCTTCCAGGTAGTCTTGATAGAGTTTCTCTTGCTGCTTCCAGCCCTTCGTCAATCTTCGCCTTGAAACCTAGTTCGGATGTTGCGGATCCTATGGCGCTGACTGTGGTCATTATGTCGGAGGATCCGACGTTGCCCATTATTCCAACTCTGAACATTTTTCCTTTCGCTTTCCCGAGGCTTCCGCCAAAATCTATTCCATATTTTGTTCTTATGAGTTCCCTCACTTTCCCCTCATCCATCCCCATAGGGCTATTCACGGCAGCAACCGTATGGGATCGGGATTCCTTCTCCGCATACAACCCGAGACCCATCGCTTCCATTCCGTTGTAGACCGCCTCCGCACATATCTTATGCCGCTCGTAACGAGGGGCGAGGCCTTCTTCGAGAATCATGTCACACGCCTCGTTCAACGCGTAAAGAAGACTGACAGCCGGGGTAAACGGCGTGTAACCGTCCTCGATGTACTTCTTGTACATCACAAGATCAAGATAGTAAGACCGACTGATCTTTTTCGATTTTATCTTCGACCAGGCTTTGTCGCTGACTGAGATGAAGGCCAATCCGGGAGGCGTCATCAAACATTTCTGGCTGGCGGTCACGCAAATGTCGACGTTCCAATTGTCAACAGGCAGCTTATCGCCGCCGAGAATCGAGATGGCGTCCACCATTAAGAGCATATCATGGTCCGAGCAAAGCTCTCCAAGCTGCTCAAGCGCCCTGACAGTTACACCAGTTGAGGTTTCGTTGTAAACAACTGCTAGCGCCTTGGCGTCAGGGTTCGTCTTGACAATCTTCTCGAAATCTTCAACCCGGGGGGCCTTACTCCATTCGGAGGTCAAGACCACAGGCTTTCCCCCGTAGGCCTTGATAGCCTCGCCTAGGCGTTCGCTGAAGAACCCGTTCACGTTAACGATAATCTTGTCTCCATCATCGGTTATGTTCTGAAGAGCGGCTTCCGTAGCTCCAGTGCCAGAGGAGGTAAGAATGAACATGTCACCCTTCGTCTCGAATACCTTCTTGGTCTTACCGAGAAGTTTAGTAAAGAGCTCTTTGAACTCCGGACCCCTGTGTCCGATAAGGGGTTTCAACATTGCCCTCATCACTCGAGGCGGAACGTTGGTGGGACCGGGCAACATCAGAAGTTTCTGGGTCTCACTCACAAAGTAACCCTGCCGCTAATATTTCGCGAACGAAGTCGTGATTCTTTTAAGTCTTAGTATTTGCGCTTTGTTCAAGTCTCCGTCGGACGAATCGTCGTAGCTACTACCGTCTGACTCGGTCTCATTCGCTTTCGGTACAAGAACGGCCTCCAGGCGCATGTTTAGGAAGGCTGGGGGCGCATTTCCTGAGAACCCGGAAATAATCGGATCCTAGCCTTCTGAAATAGCTTAGAACTCTCTTCTTCCATCCTTTTCCTTGCGAGCTGTACAAACTTGGGATCTATCTCATAACCAATGCTGTTTCGTCCGCTGCTCATCGCGGCGAGCATTGTTGTACCCGTCCCTAGGAACGGATCCAAGACCGTGTCTCCGGTGAAGGAATACATTCTCACTAGTCTGGTTGCCAGTTCAAGAGGGAACGGGGCGGGATGCTCCCGACTTGAGGTACCAGTAATGTTCCACAGTTGTCGGAACCATTGTTCATAATATTTCCGCGGAATGTAGCTCATTCTTCGTTGGTCTGTTGTTGGTTTTCGGTACGGTCCAGGTTTACGCTGAATTAGAATGAATTCAACATCATTCTTGACAACCGCATTCGGCTCGTAGGGCTTGCCAAGTATCGTGGAGTAAGTGTTCGCCTCGTACCTCGCACTGGCGATCTTGTACCATAATATCGGCGTTAGGTTATCAAAACCGGAGCGGCGTGCTCTAATCGTAATATCAGAATGCAGGGGATAGACAACGTGCTTTCCAATCTTTCTTCGAGGGATGCATACGTCTCCAACAACGCACACAAATCGTCCGCCGGGGACTAACACTCTATGACACTCGGAAATTACTTTTGTTAGCTCGTCAAGAAACCCTTCGTAATCTTGAATCATTCCCAGCTGGCCGTCAATAAGTTCGTACTTCTTGAGCGTCCAGTAGGGTGGTGAGGTTACAACTAGGTGAACCGAAGATGATGCAACGTGGGTCATTCTTCGCGAGTCGTCGCAGTAGATCTTGTGCTCCGTCTCTAAGTTTCCCTGCTTGGCCAGAACTTCCTCTGCCAGAGATTCGTCTTTAGCCAGTCTTGGTATTTCACGCAGGGAGATTACGGTAGCGGGAGACATCAGGGACAATACTGCATGTCCCAAGTATAAATGGACAGATGACTGAAAGTGTTCGAGCGGCGAAATAGGTTGCCTTCTTCGCGGGGGCCACGTAGTGTTGTCAGGTAAGATGACCAGAGATAAGCTCGGTCAGCTGGTCAAGGTCAAGAAGGCCCGTGCTGTGCATCGGAACCCACTCGTAGACACCATTTAGTTCTCTGTAAATTGCGACTGCTGTTGCATTATTGTACTCACGAAGGCTCTCAAATTTCTCCTGAACATTGTGAAGTTTGTCCTTACTTCCTAGTCGACACAACCAGGCAGAAACCCACACTGGTTTCGTCTTGTTGAGCCAAGAACTCCAACCTCCCGAGACCTCGGGGTCGTTGACCCGTTTTAGGTCAATGGGAGTATACTTTACTTCCTTAGTTCTTTTGTCTATGTCGATTGATATCGTACGTTCAGGGTAATGTTCAGATTTGGTAGCGTGAGGAGGGCTTCCTATCATTTTGGTCTCTCCAGCGAGCACTAGGATGGGTCCTCCTGTGCTTGACTCAAATGCAGCAAGATCCACAGCGTGCTTGTCAGAGCGACCGGGCACTTTTCGCCCCTCTATTCTTAGCCCGCATCGAGCCTGCACGAGTGAAATGACCGTGTCTCTGAACAGGTTACCTTTCTGACGGTAAATACCTGCTGCAACTTTTCCATCTCGCCAGAGAGCGTCGGTTTCAGAGATTAGGCCGAGGAGGCGTTGTCCGATATCGCTCCACTTGAGTTTCTTGAGAACTATTTCGTGATTCAAGCTCCGCCATTGGGCAAATGCCGCTGTCTTCTCAGATCTGGACTGGAGAGTTCTTTCGCGGCGCGAGGATGACATGAAGGCTGGATCTCCAGGGGCTAGTCATAGTCCATCAAACTTTCGATCACTGGTGTCAAGCCGGCTCTGAATCTGGGCATGGATCACAGTGGGGGACGTTTTGCGGTTAGATCTCTTTCAATCTGGCACCATCCTCAGATGTTTGCCTGCCACGCATTTGCTGGTTCTCCGGTTCGTGCGTATGCACGTAAGCAACGTATCACACGTATTCCTAAGTAGGTTATGCATATACCACGGAAGTCTTATAGGTGTCATACGTGCATAAATTCTCGAAAACAAATGACTAGTATTAGGCTGAACATAACCATAGACGAAAAAGTGGCTGAACGCTTCAGAAAAGTCGTCGGGGAAGTCTACGGTTACAACAAAGGTGTTCTTCAGACAGCAATCGAGACCGCGGTGAAGGAATGGATGGAGAAATACGAAAGTGAGTCAAGAGCAAGGCGAGTCAAGTAGCCTATCTTTCCAAGAGAGCCTCACCTATCTCAGGGGTTTCATTACAAAGAGGCTTGAGAGTATCGGCACACTTCTCGCAGCAGAGGAAAAAACGCTAGCTGAGGCTGAGGAGAGAAGGGACACGAAACTTTTGCACACCTCCGGCATGGCGGTAACATCTTTGCGAATGGACGAGGGTCTTCATCTGATGGTGACCTACCTGCTCAAACTCCTTGAAACACAAGCCTTGGTGAACGAGCAATTACTCAACCACATCAAAGGCATAGCAGGCGAACGTGAAGATTTCAGGAAACAGTTCTCTACAAGTATTGGGGAGATTGTCAAATCTGTATTGGACAACCTATCAAAGGAAGCAATACCAGCCCCAAACCAAGTCAAACCGAAAACCCCTGAATCGTTATACGCCTAAGTACGATATCACAGCGACCTTAGAATTCACACTTTCAATTCAGGATTTCATTTTTTCATGGGCACGCGTACACCCGTCAATGTAATCGCTAGAAAGAAGATGCATGCCGCTCCGGGCCAGTATGCTGCTCATAGCGACGGCAGAGCGATGAGCTGAGCATCTGTTTTATTTTGGGCGTGCTACGGCGGCTTTGGCGGCGAGAGCTGCAAATTCTTCGCGGCCGAAGGCTGTGCCTGAAAGCCCCCAACCACCTTCGGCGGCCTCAGTGAGTAGCACCCATGTGCGACTGGCTTGGGTTGGGTCGCCGGAGATCTTGGTGACGATCTCCGTGATTTCTTTGACCAGCTGCTTCTGGCCTTCCCGGGTCAGCGCCGCTGGGGGAGTGATGACTTGGACGCGTACTGTGCGAGGGGAGGGGGTGGCTGCGGTGTGAACTGTCTTCGGGTCCATTCGGTGGATGAATGCGGCCGTGTTGTTCAGATGGAATGGACCAGGGGTTTTCACGCCTTCGGCGCGGAGAACGGCCATTGTTAGCTCGTGGCCAAGCTGAGCATCAGTTCCTGTTGGAAAGAGGTCTGCTGGTGCGTAGACATCGATCATGGGCATGGACGAAACGATCGGCAGATGGCAAAATGATAGCTAATATAGGTTGCTGGCTCCGAGGTCACCAGAGGGCATAATGCAAGCTAAACGAAGAAAACGCACAGTGGCTGATTACGCGAAGACCACTACGAACGGTTACACGATTTGTGCCGCGGTCGAGTCAGCCCGAAAGATAGGAAACCAGTGGCGGTTGATAGTGATCAGGTACCTCTTGGAGCATCCTATGAGGTTCAACGAGCTCCTCAAAGTTGCCTGTGATATTGACCCGAAGACGCTCTCTCGAGTCCTGAAATATCTAACGAAGGAACAAATCGTCCGAAGAGAAGTCCTCGGCACGCAACCCTTCACTGTCCGATACGCGCTGACAGACAAAGGCGAGCAGGTAAGACCGATAATGCAATCTCTGAAGGCGTGGGGAGAGGCCTGGGTGTTGCCCGAGATTTCCGCGGCGTGAATTCAAATCAGGTTTCTGCCCTTACTAGGAACTCTCGGTGTCTCTTCTTCCGTTTCGCGACCCTGTGTCTCATGTAGAGCATGTAGCCTCCAAGCACAATGCAGATTTCTCCGAGGACGAATGCCCAATCATTCAGAGATATGATCATGGTACGTCGGAACGATTATCCTAGACCATCATATCTCTGTAACAGTGGATACGTGAACCGGGTGACGCGTTTAAGTCTCACATCTCTGGTTTCAGCTCTCTGATGCGAGTCGTCACTCTACTCTCTGACTTCGGATTAAGAGACGGCTACGTTGCACAGATGAAAGGAACTATTCTCGATCTCTGCCCCAGTGCCGTCATCACGGACGTTTCCCACGATGTCGAACGACACAACATTTCGATGGGATCGTTCATTCTTGAAACCACTGCTCCATACTTTCCAAAAGACACGATACATGTAGCAGTCGTCGATCCCGGAGTTGGAAGCGCTAGAAAGGCCGTTGTTATCGAATGCGAAAAGGCATTGTTTGTCGGACCCGACAATGGGCTCATGGCTCGAGCGAGCGAAAAGCTAGGTCTGAAGTCGATTTATGAGATCCGAGAAAAGGAGTTTCAAAGGAAGCCCGTGTCATCCACGTTTCACGGTAGAGACGTGTTCGCATATGCTGCGGGACTGATTGCTTCTGGCCGGAGACCCGAAGAAGTAGGACCAAAAGTCTCCAAACTAGAAAAACTGGATCTATCCATTCCGGAACTATCAGGGAACAAACTCCTTTGTCAAGTGTTGCATGTCGACGCGTTCGGAAATGTTAGCACTAATGTTGGTGAAGAGCTCGTTCGAAGTCTGCCAAGGAGAATTGGCGAAAGAATTGAAATCCGATCAGGAATAAGAAAGCTGGAAGCCCATTATGCAAGGTCCTACTACGAGGTCGACAAGGGAGCTATGGCAGTATTACTCGGCAGTCAAGGGTTCTTGGAAATAGCGGTTAGAGAAGGTAGCGCGAGAGACAAACTCGTCGTAAAGCCGTTGGACAAGCTGGAACTTCGCTTCTAGTTCTTGTCGGTCTGGGCGATCTCTCTCATTCGTTCTTCGCCCTTGATTTTCTTGATGTAAGCGGCGACAGATTTTGGGAGGAGTTCTTCCCAGTTCCTTCCCTCTACGATCCTCTTCCTCACTTCTGTCGCGGTAAAAGAGGTTCGGTTGAACATGGGAATCTTCTCTACCTTCATACCGGCCTCCTTCAGGAGCCTACCTGTCAGCGGTTCATTGGTGAAAACTAGGTCAAAGCTGGGCGTTTGGGAGAGAAGGTGGGAGACCCATACCTTGTGGAACTCGGCATCGGGAAGAGGCAACACCGTGAACCGGTTCGCATCTATCTTAGCCTCCTTCAGGGCCAGCCGGATCATGCTAATCCGTTCCCCGGCGGTGAAGGGGTTCTCTAGGGTGTGGCTGTCGTGTGCGCTTCCCACGACGATGACTAGTTCGTCTACTTTGCTTAGGATGTGTTTTACGGCTTCAAGGTGTCCGAGGTGGAATGGTTGGAACCGGCCTACATAGAGGCCAGTCGTCAACTCTCAAGCACCAGTGGGAATCCAAACTGCCTTCGAAGAAATCCTGTCGCCTTCTATAGGAACGCGTTCTCGTTCTAGAAGTTCCCGCTTGACCTCGCATCCATGCTCGGAGAGCGTCCCGCCGATGGAATAGTTGCCAGTCTCCAGGGTCGCCGGAACCACCCTGTGACAGGGAATGAATAACGGCCATGGGTTTCTTGCGACCGCGGTCCCAACAGCCCTTGGGCCCGAGTTGATTCGTTTGGCAATCAGTCCATAGCTGGTCACTCTTCCCTTTGGAATCATCTTCATCATCTGGCAAACATCCTTTTGGAAAGAGGAGATGCTTTCCCAGTCGAGGCGTACTTTGTTGGTTGTCTTCCTGCCTTCGTAGATGTTGATCATCTCAGTCAAGGCAATGTTTGACTCGTTTGTTAATTCATGAATAGGATTGCTTGGAGCATCGGCTCGAAGATGCTTTTCGAGAGCTTTCTTTGACGACGAGAATGAACAGGCGAGTAATCCAGTCTGATTACTGATCAGTACACCAAACCAAGTTCCGTCATGCTCTTTCGTTGCAAGGCTCAATCCCTTCATCGGTTGCTTCGCCTCCTTCTTCCCGTGCTGCTCTCCTTAAAGAATAGTCGTTCAACGCTGGGCGCAATATGATCCAGGTCGACGGGAGCTTCGGCGAAGGAGGAGGACAAGTTCTACGAACCGCAGTCGCCCTCGCAGCGGTATTATCGAAAGACATCCATGTGTTCAATATCAGAGCGGGCCGAGCCGAGCCAGGACTCAGACCCCAGCACATGACCGGGGTGAAAGCCGCAGCTGAGCTTTGTTCTAGTGAGTTGGAAGGGTTACGGGTAGGTTCAACGGAGTTCACCTTCAAGCCTG
>WNGK01004819.1_pt1 | contig 14379 bp, 10 predicted proteins | sample 5400601 | NCBI WGS metagenome assembly WNGK01 (sample SAMN13153376, study PRJNA577476) | soil metagenome | isolation source: 60 cm soil or saprolite under Garry oak tree replicate 1 | place: USA:California | collected 2016-06-15 | reverse complement strand
TATTGAAGCTCGATTCCGAGTTCGGACCCGTCGCCGAAGCGTTGCTCAATACACTCACCCAGATAACCGACGGCGAGCACGACGCGCCGCGCACGGTGACGTTTCAAAAGTTCGAGTTGATGCCAGAGGAACGGGTGGCCCGCCACATCCACCAAGGCTTTGGGAATTTCATCTGTGAGCGGCCTCAGCCGTGTCGCCCTCCCTCCCGCCAGGATGACGACAGGCATGAGGTCCTGAGAGTGGTCACTCATGAGACACAATTCGCGTCCCTTCAAAATCGAACCGGAACCGGACTTGCCGCAATCCCTGTTCGCGCATCGCATGGCGCAGGCGGACTTTGTCCGAGGCGTAAAACATCAGAAAGCCTCCCCCTCCCGCTCCGACGAGTTTTCCACCGAGCGCCCCATTCGAGAGCGCGTAATCGTACAGTTCGTCGATTTTGCGATTGGTAATACCCGTATTGCGATGCTTCTTATGTTGCCAGTGAACGTTCATCAATCTGGCGAATTCAGAGACGTCTCCCTTTTCCAGCGCCAGCTTCGTAGAGAAAGCTATCTCCTTCGTGAAATGCAGATTTTGCGTCATCTCTTCGTCCGCCTGCCTGCTCTTGTCATCCTGCTCTTTCAGAATTTGGGATGCGGAGCGCGAGTATCCCGTGAAGAACAACAGGAGGTTGTCTTCCAGATTGAACAGCGTCTCTTCGGAAATCGCGAGCGGTGACGCCGTGATCGATCCGTCGGTCTTGAATTCAAGGCAGGTAATCCCGCCAAAGGCTGCGACGTATTGATCTTGTTTGCCGATGGGCTCTTTCAAAATATCGATTTCGATATGACAAGCCTGCTCCGCCAGTTGATGCGGATGGATCAAATTTTTCTTATAGGTATGCAATCCTTTCAGAAGGGCCGTTGCGAAGCTGCCGGACGATCCGAGTCCAGTACCGGCCGGAATGTCCGCCATGCTCGTGATTTCCAGATTTCGCGCGCGGATGTCCACGAGCCGAAGAGCTTCACGAATAATCGGATGACGAATCTCATCGATGGAAGAAGTTTCTTCCAGCTGGGAATACTTGAGAAGGAAACCATCGACGAATCGCGAGTGAATAAGGACATACACATATTTGTCGATCGCTCCCGCGATCAAAAAGCCCCCGTGCGAAGCATAATAGGATGGAAGGTCGGAACCGCCTCCTCCGAGTGAGACCCTCAATGGTGAACGCGAAATGATCATAACAATGTCCACTATTCAATGTTCAATTGTCACTTGTCATTTGAGGCCGAGGAACGAGCGATCTGCATGACACTCCGTAGTCGTTCGTCAAACAACGCCGGCGAACACTCCGTCCGGATCCGCTCGGCTGCGGCCTCGCGCAATCGGTGCCAAAGCGCTTCATCGGTATAAAGCTGTATACATTTTTCCGCGAACGTTTCCGCGTCGCCGGCAATCTGCAACGAAGAGCCATCCGTCCAGCCCAGTTGAGAAGCGAGCAGCGGTGTTGCGACGATTGGAACTCCCCGAGCCGCAGCGTCATGAACCTTTTGCGGTATCCCTGCCGAATATCGGGTAGGCGCAACGAACACGCGAGCGGAATCGTATAAAGGCGTGAGGTCCGGAACCTGCCCTGTGACACGTATGGGCGCCGCTGCCAGTTGCCGGACCCGATCGGACGTGTTCACCCCCGCAATCGTCAACGGAATGGAATGGCCAAGCTTCGCCCGAATGATCGGAAAGATCCGTTCCAGAAACCAGATGATCGAATCACCATTCGGGCTCATCTCTTCGTGAATGGCACCCACAAAGAGAAAACCTTCTCGTTGGCGGAATGTTCGAGAGGTGAGAGCAGGAGCTACGGAATGTCCCACGACGTGAACATTTTTGACGCCGTGTTTCTCGAACTCCTTGCGCTCGGATTCGGACACGGAAATCACGATATCCGCAAGACGAGCGAGCGCGATTTCTTCCTCGAGGATTTTTTCCGCTTCGTGTTGAGATACGACATCGGCATTCAAGCTGCGCAACGTGAGTTCACGCCCGGCAAAAAGCGCTTCCGCGTCGTAGATCAAAGTTGTATCGCGAAACCAGTCCGCATGGGCCGAAAGAATGCGCTCGAGAATCCGCATATTGTGTGGTCTGCTGATGAAGATCGTTTGGTAATAGCGGTGGCGATACCGTAGAAATGACTCGAGCAGCGGCGGGCCATAGCCGGCCATGAATTCAACTTCATCCGGCATGTCCGAGTAGACCGAGTCCCAGGATTCAGCGAACTGCGTCAACGGGTAAAACGTAACGAAGAATCCCTGCGTTACCAGCGACAACAGAATGCTTCGAGCGCGCGGAAAACCTGATCCCAGCCATGGATGGGGCACGCGATCTTCGATGAACAAAAGGCGTTGATTCCCGTCCTTCTTCATTCTTGCGGGCAGTATGGCATCCGGATCAGGCGTCTGATGGTTTGAAAGCCATTTCTGATGGCGCGATTCAAACAACTTTTGATGGGCGATCTGAAGGTCGATGGCATTCGGCATGTTCGAGGCGCCGAACTCATAGTGCAGAATCGTGGCCTGCGGGTCGTAAACAACGCGCAGGCCGCGCTCCCACAATCGCGCGCAATAATCCGAGTCCTCATAATAGGCAGGCTGGAAAGCCTCATCGAATCCCCCGAGCCGCTGCCAGGCCGCGCGTGGCGTCAGAAGGAATGCTGCCGAGCAGTAGTCCACATCGCGGCGAAACATGTACATGGGGGCAAAAGGGTCGTCGCCGCGGCCATAGCCGAGGCATGATCCGTCGCGCCACACAATACTGCCGGCTTCTTGCAGGCTCCAATCGAGCATGACCAAACGGCCGCCTACCGCTCCAATCCCTGAGTCCTGGCCAATCGTCTTCAATGCGGAGCGCAGAGCGCCCGGCAGAAGTTGAGCATCATTGTTGAGGAGCAATACAAACTCGCCTCGCGCCTCACGTGCAGCCTGGTTGACGGCAAGAACAAAATGGCGGTTTTCGGTATTGCGGATAATCGTTGCGCCGTAGACCAGATCCAGCAGTTTCCCAGTTTCATCCGTCGATGCGTTGTCGATGATGATGACTTCGAGGCGCTCGAAGCCATGCTCGGCAATGGATCGCAGGCACTGCAGAGTCAATTCTGCGCGATTGAAGAGGACAAGGACGATGGAAATCTCAGGATTGTCGCTGCGAGGCAGGCGGAGTGGAATTTCGGCAGAAAGAAAATTGTGAAGACTTGCCCGGTATGCGGTCGTCAGAAGTTCTTTAACCGGGGAACCCTCTCCCGTGCGGGGAGAGGGCGGGCCATCAATTGAAGGGGCGCCGGGTGAGGGTTTCAGGATTTGCTCAGACCCGATACCCTCAGCCGGCGCGACAGCCTGCCGGCTGTCGCGCCGGCCTCTCCCTCTGGGAGAGGCGATCTTGCGCGCCTGTCTGGCAAGCCAGCGTAGGGGATAAGTCATCCGCCATGCCGGAGACTCCAGGAAGCGTTCGAAGACCCATTTCTGATTCGCGAGTTCGCGTTGGGTGGCTTCGAGCTGCCTTCGCAATTCGCTTTGGCGAAACATTCAGTGGCTCAGGCGGCTTGTCAACCCCAACTGCTTTTTCGTTTCGTCAGGGTTCGACGATATTTGTTCGATTTCGAAGTGAGAGTTTTCACCGGTAACCGCAAACGCGCTGACTTTTGTAGGGACGCGCATGTAGCCGTACGTGGTCGTTTTTTGCATGATCTCGACCGCGCAGGCGTTGTCGATCCAGTCGCAGATATCGTACTGATCGAGCATTCCATCCGCGACGGCCGGCGAAAAGTAATAGAAGCCTTGTTGCAGCAGAGGCAAATCCAAAACGAAATCCACACTGATGCGATCACCCGCGCGCACGGGCGGCAATTGCAGGCCTTCGAAAGTCGCATTCGTACCCGTTACGTCTTCGCCAAGACGATTCCTGACAATGAAGCCGACATTCGGCTTCGAGCACTCCTCGAGAAAATCGACCGAGATGCGAACGCAGATGCGGTCGCCTTGCACGAATGCCGTCGCCTGATACCCTTCGCGGCTGAAGACCCCGATGCCGCGAACCAGCGCTTTTCCGTTTCCATGCCGGTGATCGATATTGCTCACATGGGAGATGAACTTGGGAATCCGCGACCGTGCTTCATCGGTCAATTCCAGATTTGCGGATATCGGGAGAGCGTTTCCTATGGCTTCTTCCATCATGAGATCTTTTCGGCCTCGGTTGACCATGGCCGACAGATACTTCGCAACTACCTCATCGGTTTTTCCTTCGAGGGCTACGCGTCCGTGTTCCATCCAGATGGTGCTCTCGGCCAGATTGCGGACGGCATCGACGTCGTGGGAAACGAAGACAATCGTCACTCCGGCGCGCTTGATCTGTTGAATCCTTCGCATGCAGCGCTGCTGAAAAAAGACGTCGCCGACGGACAACGCCTCATCGATAATCAGAACATCCGGTTCCATATGGATGGCCACGGCGAAGGCTAAACGCACGAACATGCCGCTGGAGTAAGTCTTGACGGGACGGTCGATAAACTCGCCGATTTCCGCAAACCTCTCGATATCGGGAATCCGCCTGCGCGTCTGCGCATCGCTGAAGCCAAGAATCGAAGCGTTGATGAAAATGTTTTCGCGGCCGGTAAACTGTGGATTGAATCCCGCCCCCAGTTCGAGCAACGCCGAGATCCGGCCATTCACTGCGATGGTGCCGGAAGTCGGGCGATTCACACCGGCGATCATTCGCAACAGCGTGCTTTTTCCGGAACCATTTTCGCCGATAATCCCGAGACACCGTCCTCGTTCGACCTCCAAATCCACATCCTTGACGGCCCAAAATGGCTCATGGAATCGGCGTTTACCGAACGTGAGCAGTTCCTTGAGACGGTCCGAGGGTTTGCGATAGATCCGGAAACATTTTGAGACCTTCTCCGCTCGAATCACCCACATGGCAGGCATATTAACAGGCTTGGGATTGCCTCCCCAATGCTAAGATTACCGGCACTGACTGTAGCGGCGGTCTGTGACCGCCGATAATCCTGCAAGTTGCGAGATAACCGGCGGTCATAGACCGCCGCTACAGTCGATGCCGGAGGTCGTTTGGCTCGAAAGGCGCTCATTACGGGAATCACCGGTCAGGACGGATCCTATCTGGCCGAGTTCCTTCTCAAGAAGGGTTATGAAGTCCACGGGATCGTCCGGCGCGTCGCGCTGGAAGATCCGGAGCACCGGTTTTGGCGCATTCGATCTATCCTCGACAAACTCCAGTTGCATCCGGCATCGGTGGAAAGTTATCCCAGCCTCTACAAAGTTTTGATGCACGTTCAACCCGACGAGGTGTATCACCTGGCGGCTCAGAGCTTCGTCAGTTATTCCTTCGAAGATGAGTTCTCGACGATCAATACGAATATCAACGGCACGCATCACATGCTCTCGTGTGTGCGCGAAGTTAGTCCTCATGCCCGCTTCTATTTCGCCGGCTCCAGCGAGATGTTCGGCGAGGCGCCCGTCTCGCCGCAAAACGAAGAGACGCAGTTTCACCCGCGTTCTGCCTACGGTATTTCGAAGGTTGCGGGCTATCACTTGACGAGAAATTACCGTGAGGCATACAACCTTCATGCCTCCAACGGAATACTTTTCAATCACGAGAGTCCGCGCCGCGGAAACGAATTCGTGACCCGGAAGATTTCCTCGCACGTTGCCCGCATCAAGCTTGGACTGGCAAAGCGTCTGAGTCTTGGAAATCTGGAGGCCCGGCGCGACTGGGGTCATGCGCAAGACTATGTAGTTGCGATGTGGACAATGCTCCAGCAGGACAGTCCCGCCGATTACGTGATTGCCAGTGGGGAAACACACTCCGTTCGTGAATTCTTAGAAATCGCTTTCGACTACGTGGGATTGAATCCCAATCAATACGTTGTCCAGGATCCGGCACTGTACCGTCCAACTGATGTGAGCCTGCTCGAGGGAGATACGGCGAAAGCTTCCAAAAAGTTCGGATGGAAGTACACGCGTACGTTCAGAAGCTTGGTCGAAGAAATGGTCGACTGGGATCTCCGGCGCTATCGAGGTGAACTGCGGGATTGAGCATGCTCGAGTGGACAGGCGAAAGATACGTTCCCTGGATGGAAGGCGCCGAGATCGGCTACGAGCACCTGCATCGCTATGCTTTTGCCGCCCAGTTCGTCCGGAACAAGAGAGTGTTGGATCTGGCCTCGGGAGAAGGCTACGGGAGTCACTTGCTTGCAAAAACCGCGAAGCAAGTCGTCGGGATCGATATCGATGAACAGACGGTCCGGCACGCCAAAAACAAATACATCCTGCCCCATCTAGACTTCAAAGTCGGCTCAATATTGGACGTCCCTATTGAGGGTAATGGCGTCTTTGACGTCATCGTTTGTTTCGAGGCGCTCGAGCACGTTGACGATCATCACAAGCTGCTGAGCGAAGCCAAGAGACTTCTGACGCCGAACGGAATTTTCCTAGTTTCTACGCCGAACAAGATGCTGTACACCGATGAGCCTCAGTTCAACAATCCTTTTCATGTTCATGAACTCTATTTCGATGAGTTCAAGGCTCTTCTCGAGAATTACTTCCGGCAGGTCAAGTTTCTTGGACAGCGTATTCACTGCACCTCCAACATGTGGCCGATTTTTCCGGAGAAGGAAACGCATCCGAGTGAGTTCGTCGTCGAACGCACGCCAAAGGAATTCACTTTTGTACCACCGGAAAAACGTGCCGCCATTTATTTCATCGCTGTAGCATCAAACGCTGCAAAACCCATTGACGGGCACCTGAGCTTTCTTGTCGATATTTCAAATGATTTGATCCGGGCGCGGGAACGCGCCATTGCGAGTGCCGAAGCCCAGCGTGACAACCTGAAGGCTACGTTGTCGGCGTTGGAACGTCAGTTATCGGCTCTGGAAGGTCAAAACGCGAACTTTCAAGCCACGACACAGGCCCAGCAACGGCTGATCGTTCAGAAGCAAGAGCAGCTATTGAAATTAAATGAGCTGTTAAAGCAGAAGGAACAACGTTTGTCCGACTTGAGCCAGGAGCTTGAAAAAACTCGGAATCATTACGCCCGCGATGTGGCATGGCTTCAATCGGTGGTTGCAGATAAAGAAAACAGGATTGCTGGATTGTCCACGCAGGCTGCCGCTCTCAACGCGATTTACGTCTCTCACGCCTGGAAGGCGGTCACTTTTTATTACAGGCTGCGGGACAAGCTTCTCCCTGAAGATACTTTTCGACGGAATGTCGTCAAGGGGATTTTCCGGTCGGCCGTTGCATTTCGGTCCGCACTCAAATCGCGAAAAGCGCTTCCCGCTTCGACGGCATCGACTCCGGCAAACTCGGATCAACCTGCTGCGCATGAAGCACAAGCCGAGAACACCAATCAACCTGAAGAGCCGGCGCAGGAAGACCAGCCCCAGCAAGCCCGGAAGCGGCCCTCTGCCAAACCCAACGGCCTGATGCATGAAGATGAAAACCACTACCAGGCCTTATCCGACCGCATCTCAGCACTCCGCAAAGCCCGTCGCCTTCAATTGACTCCGCCCGCGTTGAACTTTGTTTCTGAAACGGGATTTGAGTCGAGCGCACAATCGATAAATTTTCAAGTGCACAGCGAAATACAGGTTTCGATCATCATTCCGGTTATGAACAACCTCAAGTTCACGCTCGAGTGCCTGATTTCTGTGATGAGGCATTCATCCGGTGTTCCTTATGAAGTCATCGTCGTAGACGATGCGTCGATGGATCGGACGGAAGAAATTTTGTCCTGTATCCCGAATCTCGTTTATGCGCGCAACCAAAAGAATTTGGGATTCGTCCGTGCTTGCAATCGTGGCGCAGACATCGCAAAAGGAAGGTACCTTCTCTTCTTGAACAACGACACTCAGGTCACCGGGAATTGGCTCGCGCCGCTCCTCGACACGTTTAACAAATACGAGCACGTTGGGGCCGTTGGGCCGAAGATCCTGTTTCCCGATGGACGGCTCCAGGAAGCCGGCGCTCTGGTCAATCGTGACGGAACATCCCGGCTGATCGGTCTTTCAGACGATCCCGATCTGCCTCGATATAACTATGTGCGCGAAGTGATGTATTGCTCGGGCGCGTGCTTGTTCGTCGAGGCCACAACATTCAGAGAACTCGGCGGATTCGATGAGGCTCTTGCGCCGGGTTATTGTGAGGACTGGGACCTTGCATTCCGTTTGCGCGAGCGTGGGCTCCGGGTCATGTACAATCCGAAGTCCGTCATTGTCCACCACCTCAGTGTTACGTCTGACGGGGTTGCCCAGGATTTCAAGATCAGTTGCGTTGTCCGCAATCAACAGAAGCTTTCGGAAAGGTGGCAGCGCGCAATAGACAGCCTCAACGAGATCCGGCTAATTGCCTTTTATCTGCCCCAGTTTCATTCCATTCCTGAAAATGATCGGTGGTGGGGAAAAGGATTTACGGACTGGATCAATGTCGCCAAGGCGGTGCCAAACTACGCTGGTCATTATCAGCCGCACATACCCGCAGATCTCGGATTCTATGATCTTCGCGTCGAAGAAGTCATGGACGAGCAGGCTGAGCTTGCTCAACGCTATGGCCTGTATGGCTTCTGTTACTTCTATTACTGGTTCGCAGGCAAGCGGCTGTTGGATTTACCGCTTGAGACAGTCCTTCAAAAAAACAAGTCAAACCATCGCTTTTGTCTTGCCTGGGCCAACGAAAATTGGACGCGCACGTGGGATGGCGCCGAGCATGAAGTGCTGATCGGGCAGCAACATTCGGACGATGATGATCGCGCGGTTATCCTGGATATGATGCGCTATCTTCGGCATCGCGATTACATCCATGTCAACGGCAAGCCTCTCTTGATGGTCTACCGCACGCATCTTTTCCCCAACATCCAACGCACCACCGAGATCTGGCGTGAAGAATGCCGTCAGCAGGGCATCGGTGACATTTATCTGGCCCTGATAGAATCGTTTGAAAACGCCCAAACGCCTGTTGATCCTGCCGCGATTGGCTTCGATGCTTCAGTAGAATTCCCGCCCCATGGGGTCATTTCCCCTATAAACGCGCCTGCGCTGCTCAACCCTGACTTTCAAGGCGTCGTGCATGATTACCGGGAAGTCGCACTGAAGTATCTTCAGTTCACAGCTCCGGCTTACGTGCGCTTCAGAAGTGTCATGCCGTCCTGGGACAATACGCCTCGAAGGCAGAACCACTCCAACGTGTTCGAGTACGCCCGTCCTGGAGCGTACCAGGCATGGCTCGAGGCTGTTCTCGAGGAGACCCACGAACAGAATTTCGGTGAAGAACGCGTTGTATTCATTAATGCATGGAACGAGTGGGGAGAGGGAAATCATTTAGAACCGGACAAACGCTACGGACATGAATTCCTGGAAGCAACGCGCAATGCGCGAGATGCCTTGCTGCTGAAACGCGCGCACGCGCCAAGTTAAGGAGCGTTCCTTTTTGCTGTGACTAACGAGAGCCTGGTGGATGACAATGTGGCCAAGGGGAGCAACATTGTACTGGTAGGCCGCCCGTTTGCCCCAATAGGGATTGGGGAGCATATTCGATGCTCGTTTCGAGCCTTTCAATCTATAGGTGTAGACGCCGGTCTCCGAGATGTTTATGGTGAAGAGATCCGCGATCTTTACGGCTGTGAGATCGATCCGGATCTCAAAACCGAACTGCAAGAGAGTTTAGTTAAGGCATTCAGCAACGGTATCAACATATTCCACACCAACGGCGATGAAGTTGATCTGACGTTGCTCAATCTCGGTCAGGTTCTGCCTGGCGACGCTTACAACGTCATCTACCCGATGTGGGAGTTGAGCGAGTATCCAAAAGAGTGGGCAAAGCAACTCAACCGGTTTGACGAGATCTGGGCGCCATCGAAATTTACCTATGCCTCGATTGCCGCTGCTGTTACAAAGCCCGTCGTGCATATGCCTCTTACAGGACAGATCCATCTGAAGAGCTTCCTCGGCCGGCGGCATTTTCAGATTCCCGAAAGTTCATTCACGTTTCTGTTCTTTTTTGATCTCACTTCTTACATCGAGCGCAAAAACCCTTTCGCTGTCTTTGAAGCATTCGACCGAGTCTGCAGCTTACGTCCAGGCAGTGATCTGTGCCTTGTTATTAAATTGAAGGGCGGCGAGATGAAGGCGGAGCATCAAGATATATTCAGCGACTACGTCGCCCGTTTAAAGGGCCGATTGGTTATCATCGACAAACTTCTAACGGATAACGAAATCAAAAATCTGGTGCGTTGTTGTGATTGTTTTCTTTCTTTGCACCGATCGGAAGGTTTCGGTTTGGGCCTGATTACGTCCATGTTTCTTGGTAAGCCGGCCGTCGCAACTGCGTATTCGGCGAACTTGGACTTTATGAACGAAAGTAATTCCTGCCTCGTTCGTTACGAACTCTGCGCGGTCCCAAACGGGGCCTATCCGTTCGGGGAAGGCCAGGTGTGGGCAGACCCGAAAATCGATGACGCCGTCGAACATATGTTGAAATTGGTGTCCGACAGAGACTTTGCACGGTCGATCGGTCTGGAAGCGAGCCGGCACATCCGAGTCAACTTTAGCTACCGAGCTACCGGTCTTCGATATAGCGATCGAATCAAGGAAATCGCCGCAATCCGTTCGACAGGCCGTGTCGAGGACAGACATACAACGGCGGTGAAGACTACGGAACAGATGATATCGGACTATGACGCGGTTCTCAGTGGTATTAATTCGCGCCTTTCAGAAACTCCGCCCGACCAGATTCCTCAACTCTTAAGCCCGTTGCCGTTGGCAGTCTGGGGCGATCTCCTGTTGGAAATCCCGGCAAAGTACGCAAATCTCAAAGCACTCTTCCCGTCGATGCCGTCCGAAGCAACCCAGATCCACTGGACCGGCGATCACGGGGCCATGTTGCTGAGCCAATCCATTGCTTTTGTTGAATCGCTCGTGAATGGGTATCAAGCGCTGACTCGCCGCAGTCTCGAAAGAGCCAGAGTGCTCGACTTCGGTTGCGGTTGGGGCCGCATCATTCGCTTGCTTTATAAGTATGTCGGATACGAAAACATCTTTGCCGTAGACGCGTGGGACGAGCCCATTGCGCTCTGCAAACGACATGGAGTCAAGGCTCACTTCGCATTTTTGGAAGACGTACCGACCACACTCCCTTTTGATGGTCCATTCGACTTGATCTATGCCGTTTCGGTTTTCACTCACCAGAGCGAAAAAACCACCCGCGCGGCCTTTGATACTTTACGACGATCCATAGCCGACGACGGCGTCCTGCTGATTACGATCAGACTGAAAGAATACTGGCAGGTACACGGCGAAGCCGTCGCTGATCGGATGATGGCTAAACACGACGAGACTGGTTTTGCATTTCTGCCTTCCAACCGGCCACCAATCGATGGTGACGTCACCTATGGAGACACTTCAATGTCGGTCGACTATATTGCGGCCAACTTTCCTCGTTGGCAGGTTGTCAGTCAACACTGCAACCTCATTGACCCCTACCAACTTCTTCTTTTTCTTCGTCCCGCCTGATCAGCGTTCTCTCCAAACGTAAAAATTGTCTGGCTTACGGATTTGGCGTCTGCTGTTTGCGGGGATTTTCACTATTTCAGCCGAGTACTAAATGCCATCAACAGCAGCCACCTTGTGGTTAACCATAACCTCAATAAACTCGGCTCGCACCCCACGCGAAAGGTCATCGATCAGATACAGCATTGTTACTAGACCGGACTGTTCGGTTAAATATCGAGCAATGTCATAACCCCAGTCGATCGTCACCAACACGCCCTCGTCACCGAGAGCACTACTATGATATTGCGGTTCCAGATGGTGAATAATTTCACCCTTTTCGCTTAATGAGGCGCGACGCCGAGAGGCTGCATTCTTTTGGACAATGGGAACCGTGCCGATGTGGGCTCCGCCGACTCGCAATGTTCGGGAGATCTCTTTTATAGCTCGATCTGGCCTATATAAATGCTCGAAGACATCCTGAGTAATGACCATATCAAAACATTCATCCTTGAATGTCTGGTTTTCAATATCTTCGCTTCGATAGGTGCCACTTTCATCAAAGGAACCGAATGGGATTCTCCTGTCGTACTGCGACATAACATATGAACGACATTCTTTATGCAGCTTGGCGCTCACACCGCGCAAGACCGGTGATGATTCGTGGATTGAGAGGGAACGCCAGTTCGGATAGAACTGTGCAAGGACTATCATGAGTGCTCTTTCACGGGGAATTGACCCACAGTCTGAGCAAAACAGATGATCCCTAAACCACTCGTTCCGAGCGGTAAACAGTACCATCTTTTCGCAAATTGGGCACCATCCGGGTGCGTCATATACGACCCCCTTGGGCCGTCCAGCTGGCGTACTTGCGGCATTGGCGGGAAGCTGTCCTCGAACAGCTATGCGCTTCAACAATGCAGTGACGGAAAACTTAAACACTGTTGTATGGGATCGTTCAATTCGAGAAAACTGCCGGAACAATCTTAGCGCAGTTCCGAAGCCGACATCGAAGCTGATCGGTGCGTGGAGCCACCAGGGCGAAGCGGCGGACAAGAGGATGTGCGGAATGACCTCGATATTGGCTCACCATATTGCGGTTAATTTTTCCTTGTTCGATGTCTCGCCAACATTGCAATCCGACTGAGGGCTTAGCAGATTCGAATGTATAGGTAGAATAAGACGTGCAGCGTAGGGTTAGCAAATGCCGGAAGGAGAGATCCATCCTTAGCTCTTCCTTCCGGCATCGACTGCTTTACTGATCTACATGCACATGTGCGTCACCACGTCACTCCAGTCGCCCGAGCCCGTCGAGCCACCTAGCGCACGTACCTGGATGGCGTAGATCGTGCCCGGCGTGAGGCCGGTAACGGTCATTGAACGTGATTTGGTGAAGATGCCCGCCGGTTGAAACGAGCCGACAGTGTTGTTGGCGCCCACGGCGGCCGCCTGTACTTCATACGACCTCGCACGCGGAATCTTCTGGGCCCTTACCACCAGTTCCTTGGTGTGGCCGTTGTCGACACTGACGATCTTCGCCTTCTCCAACGGTACCTGCGAACGGACTGCAGTGGTCTTGGCCTGAAAACCGCTATTCAGCACGACCTGCACATCATCGTTACAGTTCGCCTGAACGTAATGCGCGAGCTTGCGTAGCAGACCGTCGAGCACGTCCCGTTTTTTGTTCTTCACCGTGGTTACCGCAGTACCCCCTCCTGCTCGGGCTTGAGTGGCAATCGATCCAGTCAAGTCATCCACTGAAGTCCGCAACGTTGCCTCATCAAAGGGCGGCGGCGCCGCGAAGACTTTATCGACGTAGATGCCCTTGATGACGGCACCCGCTGTGGCAAGCGCCTCCGCATCGGACAACTTCGCAAACCCTGTCAAAACAATCACTTTCTGAGTCATGGGCACTTCCTTTTGGTTGAAATGGTTCATGGTTGAGTTGTTGTTGTTCAAGGTGACCCGTCTACACCGCTTAGACGGTTTTCTCGGCGCCGGACCCCATCGGATCGGCGCGAAGAAAGTCGTGTCCGTGACGACGACACATCGGTCTGGCACGGAGAGATATCGGAACGGCCTGAAGACAAACGTCTCCACAACGGAATGAATTGCCAGAGGCCTGGAGCGAATGGTTGCCGGCTCCAACTGATTTCGGGATGGCTTAAAACGATATCGCTTTGGGTCAGAGTGATGTGGCTTTGAGTTAAAACGATATCGAAAAATCGGGTATCGCGGCTGTTGATTGATTTCAAAGGCAGTTCCTTACGGTCATTTCGATATCGGTTTGAGTTAAAGCGATATCGCTTGGACTTCAAGTGATATCGAAATGAGCCAAAGCCAGGCGTTGCCGGCTGGATGCCGATTCGGGCCAGCCCGAAGCGATGCCAAATCGAAACAAATCGACACGCCGGAGCCTCGAAGTAAATCGGGTCCATGCCAAAACCGATTGCGTCTGACGCAATGAGGTATTGGTCCGGCTTGAATTGATCCCGATCGGTATTGGTCCGTGTTCTTTCCATAAAAAATGCCTCCTAATATGTAAACCGTGAGAAATGAAAAAGTGGACAAAACGACATGGCGGCTATTTCCAGCAACCCACGTGCTGTCAGCAGCTTGGAGGGCAAAAATTTTTTTGGAGGAAAGGATTATGTAAACCGGATCTCGTCGGCCGCCTGGTTCTTGCTTTGATGAGGCATTCGAAATAGTCTGTGAGCAGTTGAAATTAACGGAAACCAGAGATGTATCGAATCAGCCCGAAAGGTTTTTGCTCGTCGAGCGCCCAATCAGCGGCTGCCCTGAGCCTGACGATCCACCACGTGGTATTATTTTTCGCGCGAGCA
>WNGK01023374.1_pt1 | contig 14384 bp, 11 predicted proteins | sample 5400601 | NCBI WGS metagenome assembly WNGK01 (sample SAMN13153376, study PRJNA577476) | soil metagenome | isolation source: 60 cm soil or saprolite under Garry oak tree replicate 1 | place: USA:California | collected 2016-06-15 | reverse complement strand
GACGGCAGGCAGGTGCTCGGGCACCACGTTCAGGCTGACGCCGAGATGAAACGCGGCGATGTACAGCGCCAGGCCGCTGCCGCCGACCACCGCCGCGAGCACCGCTCCGCGTACAACGTCCCTGGCAGGCTGACTCGCGTCGATCCCGATCACCGACGGCGGCTCGCCCGAGCGCACCATCAGGTAGAGCACGAGGAACACGGGCGCCAGGTTCTCGGCGATGCCCGCCATCTGCAAGGTGAGGTCGAGCCAGTGGTTGAACGGGGCCAGCGAGCCCACGAGCAGGGCCTGCTGGCTGGCCAGGGACTTGTTCTGGAGCAGCGAGCCGACCAGGTTCAGCGCCGCGTTCAGGGCGCTCGCGCCGAGCGACACGGCGAAGACCGCGAAAATCTCCCACCGGATCAGCCACGGCGGCGGCGGGCGTAGGCTGGTCTCCCTGAGTGCCACCTGATGGACTTTAGCCTTTACCACCGGCGCCGAAACCGTCGGCGGATCGCTGCTGCCGCCAGGCCTGGCACTCGCGCGTGGCCGGCCGTCGGCGGGCTCGCCGGGCTGGTCGACTTCCCGGATAAGCCACTGCGCAAACGGAATATACGGCATATAACGGATCGGTCAGAGCGAGCAAAGACACAAGGTGGTCCGATGATCCGTGCAGGCCGTAGCCAAGGCGGCCAGCCGATGGGTCCTGGCCCGGCCGAGCCGGACCCGGACCGGTCAGGTGACCCCGCACGACCTCGCGAGACCAGCGGGCCCGCGCCCGCGTCCGGCGCGGGCACCTCCGCGGCCACGCTGCCGGCGCCGGACGAGCCGGGATCCGGCGCCGACGCGGGCGAGCGGCCACCCGCCGAGGCCGCGCCGACCTCGGGCGGCGGCGGCCGGTCCGCCTTCCGCCGCGCGCTCGGCCACACCTGGGTCAGGCATCTGATCCTGATCGTCATCTACCAGGGCGCGGGCATCGCGGCGACGTGGCCCAGGTTCACCTACCTCGCCGACGGCAGGCTGCCCGCCACCTCGGACGTGTCCAGCTTCGTCTGGAACATCTGGTGGTCGGGCCACCAGGTGCTGCACCTCAGCAACCCGTTCTTCACCAAGTACATGGCCGCGCCGGTCGGCACGCACCTGGCGTTCAGCACGCTGATGCCGCTCGCCGGGTGGATCACCGCGCCGATCACGGTCCTGTACGGGCCGTCGGCCTCCTTCACGCTGCTCACCATCGTCACGCCCGGCCTGCTCTGTTACGCCATGTACCGGGCGGCGAAACTGTGGCTGAACGAGCCGGGCGCGATCATCGCCGGGGCATTCTTCGGCCTGTCATCGATGCTGCTGTGGCAGAACTGGTATCACGTCAACATCGCGATCGGGACCATTTTCCTGCCGGTCACGATCGAGGCGGCGGTCAGGCTGAGGCGCAAGCCGAACTTCGCGCCCGCCATCGCGCTCGGCATCGCGCTGGGCGCGTCGATCCTGGTCAACCAGGAGAGCACCGTCGTCGCCATCATCCTGGCGGCGGCGATCCTGGTTCCCTGGCTCGTCGCGGCGGTGATCAAGGACCGCCCGCTGGCCCGCCGGGCGATCAGGCCGCTCGCCGTCGGCACCGTGGTCGCGATCGTGGTCGGCGGCCCCGAACTCATCGGCATGCTGCAGCAGATCATGTCCGGCGGAGCCTCGCCGCCCGCCGGGGAGCTTGCCTCGAACTACGCGCAGTTCGGGGCGTCACTTCCCACGCTGTTCGCGCCGTCGCCCAGACTCGGCACGTTCGGCCTGGGCCAGCTTGCCTCGGCGTACAGTTACAGCAACTCGGAGCAGTTGCTCGAGGGCCTGCCGACGTTCGGCGCGGTGCTGACCGGCCTGGCGCTCATCGGCGTCGCGATCGGCTGGCGCAGGCGCAGCACCTGGGCGTTCCTGGCGGTCTGGCTCGTCAGCGCCGCTCTCGCGCTCGGAACGAGCCTGACCATCGGCCGCAACTGCCAGATCAGCCAGGGCAAGTGGCACCGTCCGGGCAAGGTGTACGGGCGGTTCTGCCACCAGTACCTGCCGCTGATGAGCCACCTCCACGCCACCAATGTGATCATGCCCGGCGGTACGGAGACCGGCGTCATGAAGCCGGTCTTGGTGTCGAACCTGATGCCCTACAGCTGGCTGGTCCGCATCCCTGGCCTGTCCGGCCTGCGCGAAGCGGACAGGTTCGCGCTGGTCGGGCTGCTCGGCGCGGCCATGCTCGCCGGGCTGACGGTCCAGTGGCTGAGCAAGCGGAAGGTCACGATGCCGCTGATCGCCGTGATCGTGGTTCTCGGCGCACTCGAAGCGGGGTGGTCAGGGAACTCGCCGACCTCAAACGGATATCACGGCACCATGCCGACCACGCTGCCCGTGCTCGACCGTCCGCTCACCCGCGACCATTCGGGCTCGATCGTGGTCGACGTGCCTTACGGGCTGCGCGGTGGCGTCGCCGTGACGGGCTCGGAGATCGCGCCCAACGCCATGCTGATCGCGACGCATGACCACCATCCGCGGGCGATCTCCTACACGGCCTGGGTGTCGAAGGCCGCGATCGACGGGATCGGCAAGCACGCGTTCTTCCGCAACCTCTACATCGCGGAGCACAGCCAGAACCCGACACCGGAGAACATCCGCCGGGCCACCGCTGACCTGAGGACGCTGAATGTCGGCTGGGTTGTCGAATGGCGGAACCTGTGGACGAAGTATCATCCGATCGAGCGATACGGGCACGTCGACATGTATCTTAAGGCGCTGGGGTTCCGGCACACCAAAGGGATGTGCCTGGTGAACCTCCAGCCGGGGGAGCAATGCCCGCACTTCAAGAACATCTGGCTATGGCAGTACAGGCCGGTCAGGTCGGGCTAGGCGCGGGGCTCACCGATGTAGGCTCCGCTCAGTGACAGCCAAGGAACAGCCGATGAACAAGTCCAAGGCCCCCGCCGACGTCGGCGCCGGCACCGGCGCGAAGCCGAAGCCCGCGAAGGCCGGCCAGGCCGCCGCGAAGCCGAAGCCCGCGGCGACCGGGCGGGCCCGCCAGGCGGCGCCGGAGCGGCCAGAGCCGCCGCGGTCCATCCAGATCGCCGTGCGCCTGATGTACGCGGGAGCCGCGGTGACCGTGATCGGGCTGGTGCTCAACCTGATAGCGGTCGCGACCAACGAGAACGCGGTCCGTGCCGCCCACAAGCACGCTAGCCCCGCGCAAGTGCACGCCACCCACAACGCCCTGATCACGGCCGTGGTCGTGAACGCGGTGATCGAGATCGGCGCCTGGGGCTGCTTATGGCCAGGGCCAACCGCGGCGGCCTGAAGTGGGCTCGGATCATCTCCACCGTGCTGTTCGCGCTCAGCTTCTGGAGTTTCGCCAACCTGCTGCTCGGCTCCGTCACGGGCATCAGCATCGCGTACTCGGTGGTGGTGTGGCTTGTGGGCCTCGGCGCGATCTTCTTCCTGTGGCAGAAGGACTCGAGCGCGTTCTTCGCCGACGCGTCCGGCTGACCGGAACGGGCCGCCGCTCTCGAGCGGGATCCCGGCTCGGGGTCTGCCGGAGCCCGGGACCTCAGGCCACCGGCCCGGCCGCCGACTCGCCGTCCGACGGCTGCTCGGCCTGGACCTGGGCGAGCTGAGCCTGGGCGAGCTGGGCCGTCAGCCGCCGCCAGGCCAGGTCCGCGCCCGAGGCAAGGCACCCGTCGACGACGGCGCCCGTGCCGAGCGCGCTCACCCGAAGCTCGGGCAGCACCGGCGCGATCCGGCCGAGTTCGGTGCTGACCGCGGCCGCGAAGCCAGGCGCCTGCCCGATGCCGCCGCCGAGCACGACAAGCCCGGGGTCCACTACCGCGATGATCGCGCAGATCGCCTTGGCCACCAGCCTGGCCTCGGCGGCCACGATCGCGGCGGCCCGCTCGTCCCCGGCCGCGGCGGCCGCGAAGACCTGCCTGGCCGACCGGTTACGCAGGCCCGCCCGCCGGGCCGCGCGGACGATCGCGGCGGCCGAGCCGACCGCCTCCATCGTGCCGCGCCTGCGCACTTCCTCGTCGGCGACGTCACCGCCGGGCCCCTCGGTGATCGGCAGGAACGCGATCTCGCCCGCCACGCCGTGCGCCCCCCTGTGCAGTTGCCCGCCGAGCACGAGGCCCATGCCGATCCCGGTCCCGATGGAGACGAAGCCGAAGCTCGCGAACTCCCTGCCGTGCCCGTGCTCGCGCTCGGCCAGCGCCGCCGCGTCGGTGTCGTTCTCCACGGCCAGGTCCTCGCCAAACGCGCCGCGCAGCCCGGCGAGCACCGAAGGGTTGTCCCAGCCCGCCATCCCGCCGGTCAGCGTGATCGCGTCCCGCCTGGGGTCGTAGACGCCCGGGCTGCCGAGCACGGTCTGGGTCACGTCGGCCCGTGCGACGCCCGCCGCCGCGCAGATCCCGTCGGCCAGCCTGACCAGCTCGCCCACCCGCTTGCGCACGCTCGCCGCCGCGCAGCGTGACTCGGCCTTGGCCCTGATCTCGCCGGTCAGGTCGGCGATCGCGCCGCGCAGGTACTCGTGCCCGATGTCCAGGCCGAGCACGTAGCCCGCGTCGGGCCTGATCTCGTACAGCACCGCGGACCGGCCGGGCACCCCGGTGCGCTGGCCGGCCGTCCTGACCAGGCCGGAACGCTCGACGTTGGCGAGCGCCAGTGAGACCGTCGGCTTCGACAGCCCGGACAGCCGGGCCAGGTCAGCACGCGAGCACAGGCCGAGCTGGCGGATCTGGTTGAGCAGAAGCTGCTCGTTCATCGTCCGCATGAGCTGGGGCCTGGCCGGCTGCATGCCCCGCTCCAGCCCCGCCCGCGCCATCGGTCGCGGCATCCCCGCCGTCACCTGACCCGCGCCGCCCTGGGCAGGCTCGGCGGCCTCCGCCGCGACGTCCGTCACCTGGGGCGTCATGAAGTACCCACTAGCGCAGGTAGGCGAGGTGCTCGCCGTGCAGCTCGATGTACTCGGCGGTCAGCTCGCGGGCGGCGGTGATGCCGGGCACAAGCGGGTGCTGAGCGAGCGCGACCGCGGCCAGGCTGGCGTTACCCGACATGGCGGCCTCCACGATCCCTCGCTCGTACTCTTTCACGGCCAGCACCAGCGCCCGCGCCGACCTGGGCAGGTCGGCCGCGTCGAGCTGGGTCAGGCCCCCGGCGTCCACCCTGGCGGGCACCTCCACGATGTCGTCGGGGTCGAGGAAGTCGAGCGCCCGGCCATTGCGCATGTTGACTATCACGTCACTCGCGCCGCGCCCGGCCAGGCCGTCGATCACGCGCAGCGCCAGGCCCTCGTAGCCGCCAAGCTCGCCCGCATCGATCGGCACCGCTCCGGCCGCCGAACGCCGCGCCCGCGCCTGCGCCTGCCCGCTGGCACCCTGCGTGTCGGTCTTCATGTACGTGTCGTGCCGCACGCCGGTCAGCCTCGCGTAGGCCGACCACGCGGCATGCACGTCACCGTCGGCGAACGCCTTGCCGATCGCGGTCAGCAGCTCCTCGTTCAGGGCCTGCACGTCCTGGCCCCGGCTGGACCCGGCGCGCGCCACGCCGTCGAGGTAGCGCCGCGGGTCGTAGTAGTAGTAGACGTACTCGGTCGGGATCGTGCCGACCCGCCTGACCTCGTCGGCGTCGAAGGCCGCGAACTGGTGCGCGGACCGCTGCAGTTCGTCGAACCTGGCGATCAGGTCACCGATCAGCTCCTCGCCGTCGAGCTGGAACGATCCGACCCAGCCCAGGTGGTTCAGGCCGCCGTACCTGGCCCGCACCCGCCCGGCCGCCCCGGCCCCGGCGCCGGCTCGCGCGAACCTGGCCAGGTCCGCGATCGTCCCGGACGGCGTATCGCAGACGCCGACGGCCCGTACCTGGCCCTGAACGGTAATCGCCTGGGTGATCAGCCCAGCCGGGTTGGTGAAGTTGACCAGAACCGCGCCGGGCGAGCACCGCGCCAGCAGGTCGCAGTACGCCAGCACGACCGGTATCGTCCGCAGCGCCATCGCGCAGCCGCCCGGACCCGTCGTCTCCTGCCCCACGATCCCGCGGCGCAGCGCGACCTGCTCGTCGATCACGCGGCCGCGGTCGCCGCCGACCCGGATTGCCGAGAACACGTAGTCTGCCCCGGTGAACGCCTGCGCCGGGTCGGCGGTCACCGTCACCACGCCCGGCTGGCCGAGCGCGACCGCCACCTCGGCGGCCAGCCTGCCCGTCGTGGCCCGCCTGGCGGCGTCCGGCTCGAACAGGCAGATCTCGTCGAATGCCCCCGGCCGGCCGGTCAGCACCGCGCGCACGAACGCCGGCATTCGCACCCCGCCGCCCCCGAGAACCGACAGCTTCATCGCCTGCTCCCTACCCTTGCTCCGGCGCGCCCGGCCGCCGGGCCGCGGCGATCCCCGCGGGGAGCTGCAAGAGGTCGTCCCCCCGGGCCAGCCCCACGGGGGGTCGCGGGGGGTCGTCCCCCCGGGCCAGCCCCACGGGGGGTCGCGGGGGGTCGTCCCCCCGGGCCAGCACTGCGGCGACGTCCTTGACAACCATGGGGCGCAACGGCCAGCCCGCGCCAGTGCCCGCACCAACCTCGCCCACTCCCCCGAGCCTGCTCACGGCCTTCGATCCGGCGGCGTTGGCCACGACGGCGGCCTCGGCGATCGAGGCACCGCCGATCAGGGCCGCGATCATCGCGCCGGCGAAGCTGTCGCCCGCGCCGGTGAGATCCCTGACCGTGACCTGGCCGACGCCGCGGGAGACCTCGGTGACCGCGCCGTCTCGGCCGGCCACGAGCGCGCCGGCCTGGCCCCGGGTCACGACCAGCTCGGTGCCCCACGCCAACGCCGCGGCCACCGCCTCGTCCAGGCGGGCCGCGCCGGTCAGCCTGACCAGCTCGTCGGCGTTGGGCACGAAGATGTCGGCCAGCTTGACGCACTCGATGACGGTGTCGCGGTCACGTTCGTCCCCCAGCGAGGTGTCGAGCATGGTCTTGCAGCCAAGCTCGCGCGCCTCCCGCAGGAACGGCGCCGCCCACCGGCCAGGATGCAGGTAGCACCAGGCCGGGCGCTGATCGCGCAGGACGGCGTGCCAGCGCTTGATCTCGGCGCGCTCGCCGACCGCGGCGGACGGCAGGTGGGTCACGAAGCCGCGGTCGCCGTCGAAGTTCAGCACCACGGTGATGCCCGCGGTCGGCCCGGAGGCTCGCGCCGACGGGGACAGGTCCACTCCCGCCACCGCGCAGTGCTCGGTCACCACCTGCGAGCCGAGGTCGTCGCCGAGCAGGGTGCACAGCCCGGCCCGGACCCCGGCCGCGGCGGCAACCGTGGCGCTGGTGACCGCGCCGCCGCAGGAGATCGCGAACTCGTCGGTGAAGACTTCCTCGCCCGGTGCGGGCAGCCGGTGAAGCTGCCCGAAGACCAGCTCAAGGAAGACCAGCCCGAACGAGATCATGTCCACCGAGCAGCCTCCCACCGCGCACCGCTGTCCGGACGCGGGCCCGGCGTCCGCCCGGCTCCGCCTGCATGGTTCGCACGCCACATTACGGTTCGGCTACGAGCTCTGTTCCGTCTCGGATAGTTAGGATACTGTCCTAACAATCTCCACGATAGTGGACGCCGGCATCGTTACCGAACTGGCAGGGACCATGGTCGGACAGTTCGCGCCCCCGGAAGTCCGGCAAGCTCAGGAGCTTCAGGGGACTCAGGAGTTTCCGGAGATTCTGGACATTCAAGGTGGTTACTGGGACCATCGCCGACATGCGCCACCGTCGGCACCGGGCTAGCCAGGCAGCCTGGCCGGCTGGTCACCGTCCGGCACCAGGGGCAGGCCGTGACGTACTCCACAACAGCAACCCGTAGCATCCAAGAAGGGCCGAAGCTATGAGACGCCTTACCAACCTCGGGGTCGTCATCGCAGCAAGTCTGCTGGCCGCCGCCTGCTCGTCATCCCCCACTCCGTCGGGCCCGGCCTCGCCGTCGGGCCCGAGCGGGGTCCTCAGCCTCTCCAACGAGGCCGGCTCCACCTGGACGTGCGGCTTCAGCCCGTTCAACGGCTCGGTGAGCTTCCTGTCCGTGGGGCCGGTCTACGAGCCGCTGGTCTTCGTCAACACGCTGCAGAGCGGCAAGACCACGCCGTGGCTGGCCAGCTCGTACGCCTGGTCGAACGGCAACAAGACCGTCACCTTCACGATCCGCAAGAACGTGAAGTTCAGTGACGGCTCGCCGATGGGCGCGTCCGATGTCGTGTTCACGTTCAACATGCTCAAGCGGTTCTTCAAGACCGCGGCCGTGCCGTACTTCTACTACATCGCCGACCAGGTGGGCATCGTGCCGCAGAAGATCTGGTCGAAGCTGAAGAACCCGGTGACCTTCACCGACGCCAACCCGATCGGCACCGGTGCCTACACGGTGAAGTGCAGCCCGCAGCTCATCACCTACACCGCCAACGCGCACTACTACCAGCCGGGCGAGCCGCACATCGAGACGGTCCTGTACCCCGCGTACACGTCCAACGACCCGGCCAACGTCGACCTGGCCACGGGTAAGGCCCAGTGGGGCAGCCAGTTCATCCCGAGCATCAAGAAGTTCTACACGTCCAAGAGCGCGAGCTACCACTACTGGTTCCCCCCGACCGCGAACGTCTCGATGTTCATCAACCTGAAGGACCCGGTCCTTTCCGACGTGCACGTCCGCCAGGCCATGGCGTACGCGATCGACCGCCAGAAGGTGTCCACGGTCGGCGAGTACGGTTACGAGCCCGCTAGCAACCAGACCGGCATCGTCACCCCGACGTTCAGCACCTGGGTGGACAGGTCCGCCGCGGCCAAGTTCGGCAACTACAGCTTCAGCCCGAGCAAGGCCATGTCGATCCTGGCCGCTGACGGCTACAAGAAGGACTCCAACGGCCTCATGGCCAAGAACGGCAAGGAGCTGTCGTTCAGCATCATCAACGTCGGCGGCTACTCCGACTGGGTGGCCTCGGTCCAGGTCATCCAGCAGGACCTGCAGGCGGTCGGCATCAAGCTGACGCCGGTCAACCTGGCCAGCACCGACTTCGACAGCCGGTTGTACAACGGCAACTTCCAGCTGGCTTACTACAGCGAGACGGGCGGCCCGAGCCCGTACTACGAGCTGCGGCAGTGGCTCTACGGACCGAGCACCGCGCCGATCGGCAAGCTGGCCACCACCAACTGGGAGCGGTACAGCAGCCCGGCGACCGACAAGCTGATCAACGCGTACGGCGCCACGACCGACCCGGCGCAGCAGCACGCGATCGTCAACCAGCTCGAGCAGGTCATGCTCAGTCAGGTGCCGGTCATCCCGGTCACCGAGTCGGTCGACTGGTACCAGTACGACACCGCCAAGTTCAACGGCTGGGTCACCCCGCAGGACCCGTTCGCTCAGCCGTCCATCTACACCAACCCGGACTGGGGCATCGTGCTGCTCCACCTCACCCCGAAGGGCTGAGCGGTCCGCCCCGGAGTCCCTCATGCGGGGCTCCGGGGCACCGCTCCGCGCCTCTTGCGGATTGGCGCGGATTGGCCGACCTTGGGGACTAGGGACGATTACCACGAGGAGGGGAGCATGCGGTACGCGCTTCGCCGGCTCGGCTTCTTCCTCACCACGCTGTGGGCCTGCCTGACCCTGAACTTCGTCCTGCCGCGCCTGATGCCGGGCAACCCGGCGCTGGCGCTGCTGGCCAAGTTCCACGGCCGGATCGGCGGCCAGGCGCTGAAGGCGCTCGAGATCGCCTTCGGCGTGAACACCCACGAGAGCCTTCTGCACCAGTACACCGACTATCTGCGCAACACGGCCACCGGGAATCTGGGTACCTCGCTCAGCCAGCTTCCCACGCCGGTCAGCCAGATCATCAGCAACGCGCTGCCCTGGACGCTCGGCCTGGTCGGCGTGACCACGATCCTGGCCTTCGGCCTCGGCACCGGTATAGGCATCGTCGGCGCCTGGCGGCGCGGAAGCTGGCTGGACAACGTCCTGCCGCCGGTGTTCGTGATCACCTCGGCGATCCCGTTCTTCTGGATCGGGATGCTCCTGATCGTGACGTTCAGCCTGCACGGGCCGCACCTGCCGTCGAACGGCACCTTCGACAGCACCATGATCCCGGCGTTCGACTGGCCGTTCATCGCGAACCTGCTCCAGCACGCGCTGCTCCCGGCCGCGGCGATCCTGATCACCTCGATCGGCCTGTGGATCCTGACCATGCGCAACAACATGGTCACCGTGCTGTCCGAGGACTACATCAAGATGGCCCGCGCGAAGGGCCTGCCAGGCCGGCGCATCATGTTCGACTACGCGGCGCGCAACGCGATCCTGCCCAACCTGAGCGGCCTGGCGATGTCGCTCGGGTTCGTGCTCGGCGGATCGGTGCTGGTCGAGTACGTGTTCAACTATCCCGGCCTCGGCTTCTGGCTGGTGCAGGCGGTCGAGGGCGAGGACTACCCGCTGATGCAGGCGCTGTTCCTGCTGATCACGCTGGCGGTCCTGCTGGCGGTGCTGATCGCCGACATCCTCATCGCCCTGCTCGACCCGCGGACCAGGACGGCGGGGTAAGCCGATGGCCAGCACGGAGATCTCCGCCGGACCCGGCACCGCGGCCACGCTCGCGGCCGGTCAGCCTCAGGCCCAGCCGGGTTCGCCCCCGGGCGGGGCGCGCACGGCTGCGGCCAGGACGCGCAAGGCACTGCAACGCCTGTTCGGTACGCTGCGCTCGAACCGAAAGGCGGGCATCGGCTTCATTCTGCTCGCCTTTGTCTGCGTGCTCGCGGCCGTCCCCGGCCTGATCGCGCACGACCCGCCGAGGGCCGAGATCTACGGTCTGTCGCTCGGGCCGTCGGCGAAGCACCTGTTCGGGACCACGGTGTACGGCCAGGACATCTTCTCCCAGTTCGTCTGGGGCGCGCGCGAGACCCTCATCATCGCGGTGGTCAGCGGCGTCCTGTCCACCACGCTCTCGGTGATCATGGGAGTCACGGCGGCGTATCTCGGCGGTTTCGCCGACTCCGCCATGAACCTGATCACCGACACGCTGCTGGTCATCCCCGGCTTCCCGCTGCTGCTGATCATCGCCGCCTACCTGCCGAACAGCGGCGTATTCGTGCTCATCATCATCCTGGTCGTCACCGGGTACAGCTACGGCGCCAGGCAGCTTCGGGCCCAGGCACTGTCACTGCGGCGACGGGACTACCTGGAGGCGGCGAGGGTGCGCGGCGAGCGGACCAGTTACATCATCGCCGTCGAGATCATCCCGACCATGACGCCGCTGATCGTGGCGACGTTCCTCGGCACGGCGGTGTACAACGTGCTGTTCGCGGCCGGCCTGCAGTTCATCGGCTTCGGCAACCCGAACTCGGTGAGCTGGGGGACGATGCTGCACTGGGCGCAGAACAACGAGGCGCTGTCGATCGGCCAGTACCTGTGGGCGCTGATGCCCGGGCTGGGTATCGCGATCCTCGGCGGAGCCTTCGCGCTGCTCAACTACGCGTTCGACGAGATCGGCAACCCGGCGCTGCGGCCGGTACGGAGGCTCCGTGTCAAGCGCGCTCGCTGACGTCGGCCGGGCCGCGGTGACCGGCGACCCGATCCTGGCCGTGAGCGGCATCAGCGTGGAGTACGCCACCAAGCAGGGCAACGTCAGGGCCGTCGACGACGTGAGCTTCGACCTGGGCCGGGGCGAGTTCATCGGGATCGTCGGCGAGTCCGGCTGCGGCAAGTCGACCCTGCTGTTCGCGATCGCCCAGCTACTCAGCCCCCCGGCGGGAGTGGCGTCCGGCAGCGTGGTGTTCAAGGGCACCAGCATGGTCGGGCTGACGGACTCGCAGCTCGCCGCGGTGCGCTGGAAGGACATGTCCGTGGTCATGCAGAGCGCGATGAACGCGCTCAATCCGGTCACGTCGATCGGCGCTCAGTTCAAGGACGCGATGCGGGTGCACGGCGTGCGGTCGAAGGCCGAGATCGCCGACCGCTCGGCGCACGTGCTCCGCATGGTCGGGATCGATCCCGAGCACCTGCGCAGCTACCCGCACCAGCTATCGGGCGGCATGCGCCAGCGCGCCATGATCGCCATGGCCCTGCTGTTCACGCCCGACCTGGTCATCATGGACGAGCCGACGTCGGCGCTCGACGTGGTCGCGCAGCGCTCGCTGATGGTGCAGATCAAGGAACTCCAGGCCGAGCTCGGCTTCAGCATCATCTTCGTCACCCACGACATGTCGCTGGTCAGGCACTTCTCTGACCGCCTGATGGTGATGTACGCGGGGCAGGTCGCCGAGCTCGGCGCCACCTCGCGGGTGTTCGGCGCGCCGCTGCACCCGTACACCATCGGCCTGATGGACGCGTTCCCGTCGATCAAGGGAGCCAGGGTGCCGCTCACCGGCATCCCGGGCCAGCCGCCCGACCTGGCCAGGAAACCGGAGGGCTGCCTGTTCGCGCCGCGCTGCCCGAAGGTGATGACCGCGTGCGAGACCGTCAGGCCGCCGCTCTACCTGGTGGAGGGCACCGAGGTCCGCTGCCTGCTGTTCGCCGACGGGAGCACGCCGTGACCGAGCCGACGACCGACCAGGTGGCATCGCCAGCCGCTGCCAAGCCGCAGTCGGGCCGGTCGGTCACGCTGCGGAAGCGGCCGGGCAGGCGGCGGGCCAGTCCGGCGGCCGGCGCCGGGCCGCTGCTGACGACCGAGGGACTGACCAGGCACTTCAAGATCGGCGGCGGCCTGCACCGGCGCACCCTGCACGCCGTCGACGACGTCAGTCTGAGCATCGGGGCCGGCGAGATCGTCGCGCTGGTCGGCGAGAGCGGCAGCGGCAAGTCGACGATCGCCAGGCTGCTGGCCAGGATCTACCAGCCGACCTCGGGCGAGATCTTCCTCCAGGGCAGGCGGCTGTCGGCGATCAGGTCCCGCGCCGACCTGCTCGCCTACCGCAGCGACGTCCCGATGGTGTTCCAGGACCCGTTCGCGTCGATCAACCCGGTCTTCCGCGTCTCGCACGGTGTCGAGCGCAGCCTGAAGCTGCACCGGCCCGAGCTCAGCCGGGCCGAGCGCCGGGCCGAGGCCGTCCGGATCTTCGAGGTCGTCGGCCTGAACCCGGGAGCCGAGGTGCTCGAGCGCTTCCCGCACGAGCTGAGCGGCGGCCAGCGGCAGCGGGTCGGCTTCGCCCAGGCGCTGGCGATGCGGCCCAAGCTGATCCTGGCCGACGAGCCCGTCTCGATGCTCGACGTGTCGATCAGGATCGGCCTGCTCAACCTGATGACCAAGCTGCGCGACGAGGAGGGCGTCTCGATCCTGTACATCACCCACGACATCGCGAGCGCGCGCTATGTCGCCGACCGCCTGGTCGTGATGTACGCCGGCCAGATCGCCGAGTCCGGCCCGGTCGAGGACGTGCTGGCCCGGCCGCGGCACCCGTACACCCAGCTCCTGGTCTCGGCGGTGCCCGACCCGCGGGCCGAGGTCAGCGTGGGGGCGGACACCGACCGGGGCGAGCCGCCGCGCGTCATCGACCCGGTGCCCGGCTGCCGGTTCCGCTGGCGCTGCCCGCTCGCCGAGCAGGTCTGCCACGAGGTGACCCCGCCGCTGCGGCAACTGCTCCCCGACCATTCCGCCGCCTGCCACGTGGCGACGGCCGACGCCGAACTGAAGGCATTCTGATGAAGGTAGCTGTTGTCGGCGGTGGCTCGACGTACACGCCGGAACTCATCGACGGGTTCGCCAGGCTGGCCGACCAGGTCACTATCACCGAGATCGTCCTCGTCGACCCGGACCAGGCGCGGCTGGCCGTGGTGGGGCCGTTCTCGGCCAGGATCATGCGCGCCTACGGGCACCCGGCCACGGTCCGCTGGACCTCGGACCTGGACGACGGCCTCGACGGCGCGGGCGCGGTCCTGCTCCAGCTCCGGATCGGCGGCCAGGCGGCCAGGCACAGGGACGAGACCTGGCCGCACAAGTGCGGCTGCGTCGGCCAGGAGACGACCGGGGCGGGCGGGTTCGCGAAGGCACTGCGCACCGTGCCCGTTGTCCTCGAGATAGCCGAACGGGCCCGTGCCCGCGCGTCTGCGGACGCATGGCTGATCGACTTCACCAACCCGGTCGGGATCGTCACCCGGGCGCTTCTCGACGCCGGGCACCGGGCGATCGGGCTGTGCAACGTCGCGATCGGGTTCCAGCGGATCTTCGCCGGCATGCTCGGTGTCGAGCCGGAGCGAGTCGGCCTGGAGCATGTCGGGCTCAATCACCTGACCTGGGAGCGCGCCGTCCTGCTTGACGGCACCGACGTGCTGCCCGACCTGATCGCCGCGCACGGCGAGGAGCTGGCCGGACTGATCGAGCTGCCGCTTTCCGTTATCGAGCAAACCCACTCGATCCCGTCGTACTACCTGCGCTATTTCTATGCCCATGAC
>WNGK01005397.1_pt1 | contig 14388 bp, 12 predicted proteins | sample 5400601 | NCBI WGS metagenome assembly WNGK01 (sample SAMN13153376, study PRJNA577476) | soil metagenome | isolation source: 60 cm soil or saprolite under Garry oak tree replicate 1 | place: USA:California | collected 2016-06-15 | reverse complement strand
CGTCGCCGTGGAACTTGTCGCGGTACAGCATCGCGAGCCGGGCCGCCGCGAGGCAGGCCTCCGCGTCGTCCGCGTTGACGTGGATGATCGGCGCGTCGAAGCCCTTGGCGAGATCGCTCGAGTAGTCGGTCGAGCGTCCTTCCTTCGGATCGGTGGTGAAGCCGAGCTGGTTGTTGGCGATCAAATGGATCGTGCCGCCGGTGGTGTAGCCCTTGAGCCGGGCCAGGTTGAACGTCTCGGCCACGACGCCCTGTGCGGCGAACGACGCGTCGCCGTGGATCAACACGGGGAGCGCTACCGTCCCGTCGTGGATCGCGTCCTTGCCGCGGCGATTCGTCTGATTGGCGCGGGCCCGCCCTTCGACGACCGGGTTCACCGCTTCGAGATGGCTCGGGTTCGGTGTGAGCGTGATGTTCACCGGTTTGCCGGCCGCGGTCTGATACACGCCGTCCGCGCCGTGGTGATACTTCACGTCGCCGGTGCCGCCTTCGGGTGTGAGCGTCCCCTCGACGTGCCGCCCGCCCTCGAACTCCGCGAAGATCGTCTCGTACGGCAGGCCGACGATGTGGGCCAGCACGTTCAACCGACCGCGATGCGCCATCCCCAGCACCACGCGCCGGGCCCCGCTCGTCCCGGCGAGCTCGATGGTTTCGTCGAGCATCGGCACGAGCAGATCGAGCCCCTCGATCGAAAAGCGCTTCTGGCCGAGGTACGCCTTGTGCAGGAAGCGCTCGAGCGTCTCGACCGCCGTGAGCCGGGCGAGCAGCTTGCGCTTCACCTCCGGCGTCAGCGGCTTCTTGTGGTCGCCCGATTCGATCACCTGGCGGAGCACAGGTCGGCCGGGACCCGGGCCATGATCTCGGGCGTGAGGCCGAGGGGTCCGGGATCGAGCGCCGGGTCGCCCGGCGGGTCGGAGCCGAGCGGGTCCAATCGCGCTGCCATGTGGCCGAAGTTGCGGATGGCTTTCACCAATGCCATCGCTGCCGCGACGTGCTTCAACTCATCGGGAGCCGGGAGCCGGGAGCTGGGAGCAGGAGGCGCCGCTGCACGAACCGCTCCCTGCTCCCCGCTCCCTGCTCCAACCCCCAGGCTCTCAAACACCGCGCCGTAGAAATTGTCGTCGCCCTGAAGCAGGGCATCGAGCCGTCGCAGGAAGACTCCCGACTCCGCCCCCTGAATGATTCGGTGATCGTAGGTCGAGGTGATCGTCATGACCTTCGCGCTCCCGATGGTGCGGATCGCGCCGGTCGCGATGATCGAGCCCTGACCCTTCATGAGCCGCGGCACCGAGGCGACCGTTCCGATGGTCCCCGGGTTCGTCAACGTGATCGTGGCGCCCGCGAAGTCGTCGGGGAGGAGCTTGTTGGTGCGAGCCTTCTCGACCAGCGTCTCGTATGTCGCGTGGAACGCCGCGAAGTCCATCGCCTCGGCGTGCCTGATCACGGGGACGACCAGGGCGTGGCTGCCGTCCTTCTTCTCCACGTCCACCGCCAGGCCGAGGTTCACTGCGTGCGGATCGAAGCGGTGCGGCTTCCCGTCCACGTCCTGGAACGCGTGCGTCATGACCGGGAGCTCGCGCGCTGCCCGGGCGATGGCGAATCCGATCAGGTGGGTGTAGGAGATCTTCTTGCCCGCGGCCGCGAGCTGAGCGTTCAGGTCTCGCCGCCGGGCGTCCAGCACGTCGACGGTGATCTCGCGGAACGACGTCGCAGTCGGCACCGACAGACTGTCGGTCATGTTCTGAGCCAACCGAGCAGCCGGACCGGTGATGGGGGTGAGTCCCGCAGGGAGCGGGGGGCGGGGAGCGGTTCCTGCCGGTGCAGCGGAGGGTACCGCTCCCTGCTCCCCGCTCCCCAGCACTTCCGATCGGTTCGTCGGGATTATCGGGAGCTCGGCGACCTTCCCGTTATCGAACAGCTTCCGCCATTCGTCCCCGACCGAGGCAGGATCGCGCAGGTATTGCTCGTACATCACCTGCACGAAGGCGGCGTTGTGGGTGCCGAAGACGAACTCGCTCACGGCTGCAATTTAATCAAATGGGGAGCGCCCCGATGGGGCGGACGTTACCCTGCAGCGAGGGCCGCGAGCTTCAGGACCGTATTCCAGTTACGCCCGGTACCGCGGGTGCCAAGCTGTTTGTCGATGACGGCGTTCGTCAAGCGGGAGCGGCCGATCCCGTCCGGGTAGACGATGTACAGGTGCTTGCTCGCAGCGGCAACGACTTCGGGGCCCGTGATGGCCTTCTGCAACGCCTTCACCCCTGTGACGCTGGGCGCGTCCTTGAGAAACATCACGACCAGATGGCCGGGGTCCCGTGCGGCTTCCTTGCGAAACGGATTGTGCGCGACGACGCCCTTCCATTCCTTCGCGGTACGGACGAAGAAATCTGTTTGAAGCCTGAGGCGCTTCTCAACCTCGGTTTCCAACAGGCGCTCGAGCTGGGCGGCCGTTTTCCCCGTCGCGTCGAAGACGAGATTGCCGCTTTGCAGCAGTGAAGTGACGTCGGCGAAGCCGAGCCGCATGAGAAGATCGCGCAGGTCGGCCATGGCGATCTGCTTGTGGCCCCCGACATTGATGCCCCGAAGGAGGGCGATGTGGATCACGTGGGTCTTGTTACGGGCGTGGCTGACTGGAAGGAGGCACGAGCTCATGCTCCTACTGAACCACCAACAGGTGATTCTTCCGTCCGCTCATACGAATCCCAGAGGCAGTGAAGGAAACAGGTCTGCCATTCACATAATACTTGGCCCCAGGCAACTCTTTCCCTTTAAAGACGAACGTCCATCCGCTCTGTTTAGCCTCGATACCGTATTCGATTCCCCTGCCGGTCTTTGCACGTGAGAAAGAAACAATGTTGGTTCCGATGGCGACATTCTCGATACGCATATCCTCCCAGCCGGTGGGCACATGCGGATCAAAGACGACAGCCTTGTGGATCGCATCCGGCTGGATGCCAAACACATGCTGGATCAGCGGAAGCTCGATGCCGTAGCTGGTCCAGGCGATGGTGAAGCAGCCATAATCGGGCATCATCTCGGTAATCGAGCCTGGCAACTTCCGATTGAAAGTCTGCACGATCTTGTCCATGTACCACAACGCTTCGTCGGTACGCCCGTAGTTGCCTTCCGAGACGGCTTCCACGCCTGTCGCGATGGTCATCATCGCCTGTCTTTCGACGGCAGACAAGAAGGGCCCGTACGCTCCGACATTTTCGTTGCGGATCTTGTCCAAAGCCTGTATCGCCCTTGCTCGAGGAGCGATGCCGGTCTCCATCGGCGTCGTGATGACCCAGTTTTTGTTCGTGATCCACCCCCTGCTTCCAGCCGGCATTGCGGAGAATTTCAGCTTCAAGTGCTCGTAGTAGCGAATCAGTTCCTCGTCCCTTTGGGTCAGGTTGTTCGCCCCCTTCAGTTCTATCTGCCTGATTGCCCCCTCGGAGGCGCTGATAGCCTGTGCCTTGGTCCCGTAGAAATCGGCGTACGAGCCTTCCTCTTCGAGCCAGAAATCTTCATTGATTTTCACTTCCAGCTGTGACGCCAGTTGTTGATATCGCTGTGCTGCGCCTGCGTCGTTCAGAATACCGGCAATGCGGGCCGTGGCCTGCAACGCCTGTTGTGTGTAAACGGCGACATCGATCAATTCCGCATTCAACCCGTACACCTCCATGATCCCGTAACCCTCCGGGAACAGATCGTTGTTCTGGTCCATGTCGGTCAGGAGCCAGTGGATGCCCAGCTTCATGGCCGGGTACATTTCCTTCGCAAAGTCCAGGTCTCCTGTCCAATCGAAGAGCTTGCCGACAGTAAGGATGAACTGAGCCGTTTCCTGTGTGTTGCCGGGGTTGGAAACCGCGCCGTTGGTCGTTACCTCGTGGACGATCCGGCCGTTGCCGTTGGCCTTCGTCGACTGATTCCGTAGTAGACGGAGTGTTTGCTTGGCGAGATCGAAATCGCCCGATGCGATGAGCGCTTGCAAGGAATACGTTTCAGTGCCGAACCACCAGGGATATTCCATCACGCCGCCACCGAGACCGCGGCCGATGCCGGGGACGTCTCTGACGAGCCACTCGGTGTTGACCTTCACCCAGTTGTAGACTTCTTGCAAGCGTTGATCGGGAATTCTCACTCTCGCTCTGTCAATGATCGACGCATAGTGTCGCTTCTTCTTTTCAAGCAGACTCGCCTGGTTCTTGGCCAGATACCTGTAGGTGTGCACGGCTGCGTTCTGCTCTGTCGCCGAGCCTGCGATCACGAACGTCAGGTGAGAGGTACGGTGTGGGTCGACCGATAGACTGTATCGGGATGCCGCTGTGACTCCCCGTCCACTCGTGTGTATCGGTTGTGGATTCGCGATTGGTTCTGGATCTGCGGACTCGGCGGCTCCCCAGACCGAGAACCAGCTGTTGGCGACGTCTTTGGCGATGAAAACGTTATCCGACCGTTGCCAGGTAACGACGTCCGGAGCGTCCGTGATCCCGAGTCGTTCTGAAAACCATACGGGGCGTAAATCCGTCTTGACTGAAAAGTCAAAGCGCAATCGCTGCTTCCGAGCGCCTGCGTTCCTGAACGTATACTGAACGATCAATCCCTCCTGGCCGTCCGGACTGAACTGAAACCGCTCGATCTCCAAGCTGTCCAACACCGGACCATATCTGAACCGATTGCCAAACGGGTAGTTGACGAATTCGCTGCTCTCCGAAAGAGCGATTTCCCGATTGGTCGCCACATCCGTTACCGTCGCCCAGAAACCGTCTATCAGTTTGATCGGGTGGAGCCATAACCCGCCCATTTCGCCTGGCACGTGGTCCCCCATATCCGGGAAGTTCCCGTCCTGCGTCCCGATCAAATACGTCCTGTCGCCCGCCGTGACATAGGGCTGGAGCTTGTTTTCCCCGTGATTGCTGATTCCTGCCAGGATGGGCGCTTCACTTTGGGACGGTAGCAATTGAACGAGCGTCAGAGCGAACCCGAGGGACAGGAGAACAGAACGAATGGCGCTTTTCATCGAGGCGCTTGGCTAGTCCCTGTACGGATCGAATTCCTTCTCACCCGCCATCACCACGATCAGCGGCGTGAGCGTGTGCAGCACCGTGACCGTGTCGCCCTGCGCGGCCAGCACGTCCGGCAGCCGGCGATACGCGTGCGGCGCCTCGTCCAGCCCCCCGCCGCGCAGGATGACGCCCTTCTTGCCGACCCACGTCCGCAGCATGTCCCACGTGACCCGGCCCGGCCGGACCAGCTCGCCGGTCCGGCGGTTCACCTTGCCGCGCGCCTCGGTGCGGGACATCACCCGACCCGCGCCGTGCACCGTGGAGTAGAGCGACGCGCGCTGCAGCGCCGAGTCGTATCGCGCGCCCTCGATGACCACTGCGTCGTCCCCCATGGAGCCGCCCACGAACCCCCGTTGTCCCGGAAACGCCGGCGTCGCGCCTTTGCGCACCACGACGTACTCCGTGCCCTCGTGGGTCTCCTTCCACGCGAAGTTGTGGTGATTGTGGACCAGCTCGAGCTCCCGGCCGCCCAACAGGGACACGACCTTGCGCGCCACCCACTCGCGTCCCGCGTAGGCATAGTCGCCCGCGAGCGTCATCAGGTGCCAGTAATCATGCCCCAGCGGCTGGTCGAGCGCGAGCAGCACTTCGACCTCGGGCACCCGCTCGCCCCATTGCTTCCCTTGCGACAGTGACAGAAAGCCCGACGCGACCGTGTGGCCGAGCCCGCGGCTGCCGAAGTGGACGCCGACCCAGATGTCTCCGTTCTCGTCAGCGAACACGTCCACGTAGTGATTGCCGCCTCCGACGGTGCCGAGCTGGTTGCGGGCCTTGGCGCGGAGGCCATCGCGCTCGTGGCGTCCCGGGACGGCATCCCAGGCGGCATGCTCGAACAGCGGATGGTCGGTGGGCGCGTCGTCGGCGCGGTTGGTGCGGCCCACACCGAACGAGATGGTGCGCTGAATCTCGTCCGCCAGGCGCTCGAGCTCGGGCCGGGGGAGATCGTCGACCCGGCGGTCGGTGCGAATCGCCGCGTTGCCGCAGGCGATGTCGAAGCCCACGCCCACGACGCTCACCTTGTTGCGGTACGCCGCCACGCCGCCGATCGGCATGACATAACCCAGGTGACCGTCGGCCATGAGCGCCACGCGCTCGGCCCGCGTCGCCACGTCGCGCAGCTGGGCGAGGGTGTTTTCTTCGTGGGTACCAAAAATGGCGGGCTGGAGCACGCCGCAATTTAGCCCTTATCTTCGGTCCATGTTCCGACACTGCCTGCTCTTGATCGCCGTGTTGCCGAGTGTCACGGTCCCAGCCGCGAGTCAGCATGCGGACATTCTGCGCGAGCGGTTGGAGGCGCGGATCGCACGGGCACCGGCCCAGGCCGTCGGCCTGTACTACCGGAACCTTGCCCGCCCCGACTCCATCCTGATTGGGGCCAACCTCCGGTTACACGCCGCCAGCACGATGAAAGTCCCGGTCATGATCCAGATTTTCCGGGATGCGGACGCCGGGCTGCTCGGCCTCGACGACTCTCTCACCGTACACGCCGCTTTTCCGTCGCTCGTGCAAGGCGGGGCGTTCACGGTCGGCAAGGAAGACGACTCGGACTCGACGCTGTACGTGTTGGTGGGGCGAAACCGGTCGGTGCGCGAGTTACTCGAGCTTATGATCACCCGCTCGAGTAATCTCGCCACCAACATCTTGATCGAGCGGGTCGGCGCGTCGCGCGCGCAAGCGTCGGCGCGCACCCTCGGCGCGTGGTCGATTCAGGTGCTGCGTGGCGTGGAGGACGGGGCTGCGTACCGGGCCGGGCTGAACAACACGACCACCGCCCGCGATCTGGGAGTGCTGCTCGGTGCCATCGCCACGGGACGTGCCGCGAGCCGTGCCGCCTGCGACTCGATGCTCGCGATCCTCGGCCGCCAGGAGTTCAACGAGGGCATCCCGGTCGGCGTGCCGCCCGGAACGCGCGTCGCCCACAAGACGGGATGGATCGGCGAGGTGGTCTATCACGACGCGGGCGTCGTGTATCCGCCGCACGGCGAGAGCTACGTGCTCGTCGTGCTGACGGGCGGCATCAAGGAAGACAGCGTGGCCCACAATCTGGTGGCCGATCTGTCGCGGCTGGTGTACGGGGCGCTACCGGCTCCTTAGACATGCTGATCAAGAGCTTCGAGGCCGCGGCGCCCCCCTTGTTAGGCGGCGCCGCGTTTCTCCGTCGGGTGCGTCAGGCGCCGGACGCTTGCGTAGTAAGCGAGGAGGCCCGCGGCCGCGAAGACGAGAATCACTCCCAGCACGATCGGCTCGCCCGAGCGATAGGGCAGGAACTGGACCAGGATCAGCCCGAGTCCGACGGCCCCGAGGACGATCCCCCACTTCAGCGTGCGTGTGGGGCGGCGAAACCGAAGGCTTGAATGAAGAGGACCCGCAACATTCCGCTTGACCGTCGTCGCTGCTTGGGCCACTGTTAGCTCTCGACGGGTCGCTCGACCCGATGGCTGTTCGTTCATCCGGCAGGTGAGCTATCCGTAATAGCCTGCGCCACCTTCTGCACATCACCTTGATCGCCCTCGCGTGGCACGATGCGGCGCAGGGCCAGGACGCCGCGGACCTGCAAGCGGCCCGGGAAACCGAGCTCCCCGGCCTGCGATTGGTGGGTGTCCGGGACGTCGACTACCACCTGGGGACACTGGGCATCCGGATCGGCTACGTGGAACAGGATGTACGACCCGGCAGCGGCCATTACTTCTGCGGCGCGCTCACCCTCGACCGCAGCGCCACCGCTGCCGAACCCGTGGCGACGGCCCTGACCCGGTTGTCCTACCTCTCGGTCCGCAAGCTGGGGTTGCGCTACGTGATTCTCTGCGGTGGCGCAAAGGCGGGCGACCAGCCCATCGGCGGGATCCCGGTGCCCCCGCTCGATCTCCTCATGCTCGACGTGGGCAGGAGCAACCCCGCGTTCCTGGAGAGAACCACGCTGCACGAATTGTATCATCTGGCGGAGGTCCGCTTCAGCACGCGCGCAGATGCGGATTGGGACCGGCAATTCAGCGGCTACGCCAACAGCTACGCCCCGGACCTACTGAAACTCGCGTTGGGCAGCGGCAAGCCGGGATTCCTCGACGCGTACGCGGAGACGTTCCCCCACGAGGATCGGGCTGAGCTGTTTGCCGCGCTGCTGCTCAGGCCCGGGGACGTACTGGCGCAGATTCGCGCGACGGGTGATTCGGTGTTGTGGCGCAAGGTGCGGTACATGGACCTGAAGGCTGAGCGCCTGCTCTCGCTCAGGCTCGCGCCGGACCGGCTGTGATCGACGAAGCGAGGTGGGCGATGGCTCCAAGCCACCGCGCTCCGGTCAGCTGACCCGTCGCGTCTTCCGCCGCATGAAGTCCATCAGGATGAACTGCCCCAGCGTCATCGTGTTCGTGAAGTACGCCTTCCCGCGGCAGATTGCCGACACCTTCTTCACGAACTCCACGAGACTCCGGTCCCGCGCCAGCATGAACGTGTTGATCAAGATCCCCGAGCGCCGGCACAGGGCCACTTCGCGATAGGTGGCCTGCAGGATCTGGGGGTCGAGGCCCATCGAGTTCACGTAGATCCGGCCGTCGGGGAGCGTCAGGGCCGACGGTTTGCCGTCGGTGATCATGATGATCTGGCGCATGTCCTTACGCTGCGACATGAGCATGCGCCGCGACAGCTTGAGCCCTTCCGCCGTGTTCGTGTGATACGGGCCCACCTGCGCCCGGGCCAGCTGGGCGAGCGGGATCTCCTCGGCCGTGTCGTGGAACAGTACGACGCGCAGCGTGTCGCCCGGGAACTGCGTGCGGATCAGGTGGGTGAGTGCGAGGGCCACTTTCTTGGCCGGCGTGAAGCGGTCCTCGCCGTACAGGATCATCGAGTGTGAACAGTCGAGCATCAGCACCGTGGCCGAGGACGAGCGGTATTCGGCCTGGTGCACCATGAGGTCGTCGTACTCGAGGTTGATCGGGACGCCGAGCCCCTCGCGCTGCAGCGCGTTCGTGAGCGTGGCGTTCACATCGAGGTTGAGCGTGTCGCCGTACTGGTAGGGCTTGCTCACCGCTTCGGCCTCGACGCCGGTGGCGAGGTGCTCGGTCTCGTGCGCCCCGAAGCTCGACTTGCCGATGCTACCCAGCAGGTGCTTCAGTGTGCGATAGCCGAGAAAATCGATGCCCTTCTCGGTGAGATTGAACTGCACCTGCTGCGCTGCTTCCTTGGCCATCCCGCCCGGACCGAACAGCGGCTGCTGCCCCGCGGGCACCTTAGGCGCCTCGGTCACGTTCAAGTAGCCCTCGTCCATCAGCTTCTGGACGATCTTGTCGAGCAGCTCCCCCAGCTGGCGCTCGAGATCGGCGTCGCGGGCCGCGTCGCCGGTGGATTCGCCGCGCAACAGCTTGAGCATCTCGGGCGTCAACTGGCCCGAGTCCATGAGCGCCTGGAGGATCGCCTGCCGCAGAGCGTCGAGCGAGCGGTCGGATTCTTCCTCGCCGAACTCGCCCCAGAACGGATGCGAGTACGCGCCTCCGGCGAAGCCCGACTGGAGGAGGAAGTCGGCGAGCTGATCGAGCAGGGCCTGGAGATTCACCGTGTCGGCCAGCTCGGGCAGGTAGCGGCTGTACGTCGTGTATTTCATCGGGCTCCCTACCCGAAATATCGGGCGGCGGCGAGCTTTCCCGCAATGGACGACGCCACACGCGGGTTTCGCTTTGGGGCGCTCGCCCACCGCAACTTCCGGCTGTTCTTCCTCGGCCAGGGCGTTTCTCTCATCGGCACCTGGATGCAGAACATCGCGCAGGGCTGGCTGGTCCTCGAGCTGACGAACTCGCCCTTCTACGTGGGCCTGGTCTCCGCGCTGGGATCGCTCGGCGTCCTGTTGCTCACACTCTACGCCGGCGTGGTGGTCGACCGCATCGACAAGCACCGCCTCGTCATCCTCACGCAGGCGCTCTCCATGCTGCCGGCCTTCGCGCTCGCGCTGCTGGTGTGGAGCCGGGCGGTCGCCGTGTGGCACGTGGCCGCCCTGGCGGCGTTCCTCGGGGTCGTCAATGCGTTCGACATCCCGGCCCGCCAGGCGTTTATCGTCGACCTGGTCGGCAAGCGGGACTTGATGAACGCGATCGCGCTCAACTCGTCGGCCTTCAACGCCGCGCGGGTGATCGGTCCCGCGGTGGCGGGACTGCTGATCGGGGCGCTGGGCGTGGGCGCGTGCTTCTTCTCGAACGGTGTGAGCTACCTCGCCGTGATCGCGGGCCTTCTGGCGATGCGGCTCCCGCCCTACGTCCGCGGCCCGAAGACCGGGTCCGCCTGGGCGGGGCTTTCCGAGGCCGTCGCGTTTCTCCGCGGCGACCGCCGGGTCTCGACCCTGGTCGTACTCATGGCGTTGTTCAGCATCTTCGGTTTTCCCTATTTCGTGATCATGCCCGTGTTTGCCCGCGACGTGCTGCACCGGGGCGCCGCGGGCTACGGCTTGTTGATGACGGCGGTCGGGATCGGGGCGTTGATCGGCGCGCTCGCGGTCGCGTCGCTCGACCGCCGCATCCGACAAGGCCCCACGCTGCTTGCGGCCGGCGGCTCGTTCGGGCTGCTGCTCGTCGCCTTCGCCCTGTCGAGGGTCTATCTCGTGTCGCTAGCGCTGCTCGCGCTCACCGGCGCGACGATGATCGTCAACAATGCGCTCACCAACGCCACGATCCAGGCCCTGGTGCCCGACGACCTGCGCGGGCGCGTGATGGGATTCTATTCCTTCGTGTTCGTGGGGCTCGCGCCGCTCGGCTCCCTGCAGGTGGGGGCGCTCGCCGAGCGGATCGGGCCGTCCGCTGCCGTGGCGTGGGGAGGCGCGGTCACCGCACTGGCGGTGGCGGTGGCGGCGTGGCGGGTGCCGGAACTCCGTCGTACGTCATGAGACGCCACGTTGGACATACGACGTAGCGTCGTGGCGTCGTATAACGGTTACAGCAGCCGTCTCAACTTGACTGCCACGCGAATCGTGTCCGCGTCGCGTCGCAGCACGAGCCGGCGCACCGTGCCCTCGACGCGCAGGGCCTTGCGAGCGTCGCTCAGGTCCCCCTCGGCGACGCCGCGTCCGTCGATGAGCAGCAGCTCGTCGCCGACGGCGATCCCCGCCTCCGCGCTCGGGCTGCGCGGGACCACGTAGTCGACCATGATGTGCGCGAGCCCCGGTCCCCGGGCGGCGAGTCGCAGCCCACTCATGTCGAAATCGCAGGGCGAGTTGTCACCCGGTCGTGGCTCGACGACGGCGCGGCGGCCGACATAGTCGACGATCAGCCGCGACCCCTCGAATACCGAATTGCCGATGACGCCGTCGATGTCCGTTCGCGCCAGGAAGCCCTTGTACTCGCCGCCCAGTCCGGTGGTCGGCGACGGGACCTTCACGCCGCCGAGCCGGAGCTGTTGCAGGCGGACGATCGTCCCGTGGAGCTCGCCGACCAGGCCCGTCCCGATGGGCGCCTCGATGGCCGGCGCCACGCGGCCCAGACCGTGCTGCTCCGCGAATGGGGTCGTGAGAATCAGGCACAGGCCCGACGCGCCCGTATCGAGCAGCAGCCGAGCCGGGATGGCACGGCGGCCCCGGACCTTCACCTGCGCGCGCAGCAACGGGAGATCCGCGTCCGGCGTGAATCGCACCGTGGTGCCTGCGCCCTTGTAGCGGTACCGCGCCGCGTCGAACAACCGCACGCGCCGCTGTTGGTAGTCGATCTCCACGGTGTAGTGCTCCAGCACATCGTGCCCCACGAGGCCCACCTGCAGCCGCCCGCTCGCTTCGCTCAGGCCGTGGAGGGAGTACAGCGCGACGCGGTGCTTCAGGAGCGTGAGCGCTCCGAGGCGGATCGTGTCCACGACGGCGGTCGACGCCGCCGGCGCGACCGGCCCGGCGGGCGCCCCGCCCTCAGGCGCGGGAATGGGATCGATCCCGGCGGTTCGGGCCCAGTCGCGGTCGAGCCCCGTGCGAGAGAGGCCTGTGTCGAGCATCAGCCAGGCGGAGTCGCCGTTGATCACGGCGGGCACGTAGATCGCCCCCCCGTACGCGTCCAACGGGAGCACGGCCACCGGCAAGAGCGGTGCGGACGTCGGACCGTGCCAGCAGGCCAGCGACAGACACGCCGCGAGCGCCGCCCACCGGGGGCGAGCCGCGGTCCTCAACGCCATTTCCTCCGGCGCGCTTCCGCGACGACCAGCGCGGCCGCCCCGTCGATGCCCAGCTTCTCCGTGTTCACGACCAGGTCGTAGTTCACCATGTCCTGACGGTGCCGCCCGTAGTAGGTCCTCACGTATTGGTCGCGCCGCCGATCGGTTTCGTCCACGACCCGTTCGGCCTCCGCCGGGTTCACACCCAGGCGCTCGACCGCGAGCTTCCCACGCCACGGCTTCGCCGCGACGACGTATACGTGCAGCGCGTCGGGTCGCTGCGCGAGCACCGCCTGGGCGCCCCGGCCCACCAGGACGATCCGGCCGTGCGCCGCCGCCTCGGCGATCACGCGCTCGGTCAGCCGGACGATCGCCGCTTCGTCCGGCTCGACGCGCGGGACGCCGGCGGTCGCGATGAACAGTTCCGGGGACCCCGCCGCGAGCGTACGCGCGAGGCGCTCCAGCAATCCCGGCGCTCGCTCGTCGCGCTGGGCCACCTCGTCGGGGGCGAGGCCCGCCCGGCGCGCGACTTCGTCCACGAACTCGTTGTCGATCACGTCCCACCGGAGGTCCGCCGCCGCGAGGCGCGCCACCTCCGAGCCGCCGGAGGCATACTGCCGAGTGATCGTGATGACCGGCGGCGCCATCTCAGGGCTTCAGGTTCTTGCGCAGGTCGCCGATGTTGAGCAGCGGCAACCCACCCTCGGTGGGGACGAAGATGATCAAGTTGCTCGAGCCCTTCATGTCGTGCAGCACTTCGATCCATTGTTTCGTGAGCGCTTCCGGCGACAGCGTCTGATTGAGGAGCCGCTGCTGCTCGGTCTGGAGGCGGGCGACCTCGACGCGGTGGCGCTCCGTCTCGATCTGCTGCTCCTGGGCGATCTTGTTGTTGATCGCTTGCACCACCTGGGGCGGGGGCTGCAGGTCGCGGAGGAAGAACGCCGTCACCGTCGCGATCCGGAAGTTCCCGCCGCCGGCGCGGGGTCTCGTCACCAGGGCGGAGTCGACCAGCCCCTCCATCGTGTTCGCGATTTGGGTGCGCTTGGAGATGTCGTTGATGGAGTACTGCACCATGCCGTCGCGCACGCCCTTGCGAATGGCGTTGAGCACGGCGCCGCGGATCTGGTCCTCGTTGCCGATCTCGGTGAAGATCTTGGGGGACTGCATCGGGTCGATCTGCCAGCGGATCGACACCTCGACGTGCATCCCCATCTGCTCGCTCGAAAGGGCCTCGATGGCTTCGATCTGCTCTCCGTGTGTCGGCCACTGCTCTTCGCGCGTCGAGTACCGCTCGATGACTGACCACGGCACGACGAGGCGGATCCCCGCGAGCAGCGGCGCGGGATCCACGTACCCGAAGGCGTGCCGCACCCCGACCTCGCCCGGGTCGATCACCACCATGCCGGAGCCGATCGCGAGCAGCAGGGCCACCGCCGCGGCGCCGAGGCCAGCGAGGCGGAGCAGATTGGCGATCGGGCCCGGGCGCTGGGAGCGGACGGTAGCCGCGGCGAGCAGGACGGAGAATGCGATGACGAGCAGGACGGCGGCGGCGACGAGCTTGCCCATGGACGCTCCGGAGGAAGGACCGGAGGAAGATACTGCTGTTTACTGGAACAGGTTCGGCCCTCCGCCGCCGGTCTTGCCGTACCCCGGCCCCTTCGGCTCCGCGCGCGCGCGCACGTAGCCGAGCTCCTCGTTGCGCGAGATCCGCTTCTCGGCCACCAGCCCCTCGAGCACCAGCTCGCATGCCGCGACCATGGTGCCCGGGTCTTTCTTGGCGGCGAGGCCCACCTGGTCCACCAGGTCGAGCAGGCCCGGGACGACGCTGAAGCCCTTGAGACAGGTCTCGGAGCGCTCGTCCATGGAGATCTTGAGCGCCCCGCCTTCGTCGAACCAGTGGACGATGTCGTCCACGTTGGCGCCGCCCACGCGGGACTCGAACGTCTTGCCGGCGGCGCGCCGGATCAGGTCTTTGGCGATCGATTCGGGGCCCTGCAGCTCGCCCTCGTACTCGAGCTCGAGCTTACCCGTGATGGCGGGCAGCGCGGCGTAGATGTCCGAGATGCGGGGGACCACCGTCTTTTCCTTGGTGGTGACGGTGCGTCGCTCGGCGTTCGACACCACGTTCTCGAGCACGCTGATCGGGAGCCGCTGCGATACACCCGAACGGCGGTCCACCCGCTTGTCCTCGCGTGCCTCGAAGGCGACCCGCTCGATCAGGTCGGCCACGA
>WNGK01004810.1_pt1 | contig 14388 bp, 16 predicted proteins | sample 5400601 | NCBI WGS metagenome assembly WNGK01 (sample SAMN13153376, study PRJNA577476) | soil metagenome | isolation source: 60 cm soil or saprolite under Garry oak tree replicate 1 | place: USA:California | collected 2016-06-15 | reverse complement strand
GACAAGAAGCGTATCCTCTGCTACAATAGCCACGAACATTATTTACCATCTTATCGAAATTGCGAGGACTACATATGAACATCTACGAAGAGTTTCAGTGGCGAGGTTTGCTGTATGATGCTTCTGAGGGGCTGCAGGAAGCGTTTATGAAAGAGCGGCTGACCGGGTATATTGGCTTTGATCCTACGGCGGCGAGCCTGCATGTTGGTTCGCTGCTGCCTATCATGAACCTGGTGCGGCTGCAGCGGCATGGACATACGCCTATCGCGCTGGTGGGCGGAGGCACGGGGATGATCGGCGACCCCAGCGGGAAGACGCTGGAACGGCAGTTGCTTTCAAAAGAGGAGATCGAGTTTAACCTCGCGGGCATCCGGGGGCAACTCAGTCACTTCCTGGACTTTGACAATAAGACCAACCCGGCTCTGCTGGTCAATAACGCGGACTGGTTAGGGTCCATCGGCATGATCGATTTTCTGCGCGATGTTGGCAAGCATTTTACCGTCAACTATATGCTGGCTAAAGAATCGGTGCGGCGGCGTTACGAAGAGGGCGACGGCATTTCCTTTACCGAGTTCAGCTATATGCTGCTGCAGGCCTACGACTTTGTGATGCTGTATGACCGCTATCACTGCACCTTGCAGTTGGGCGGCAGCGACCAGTGGGGCAATATTGTTATGGGGATTGAACTGCTACGCAAGTTGCGCGAAGCGCGAGGCTATGCTATGGTCTCCCCCCTGGTGACAACGGCGGCGGGCGTCAAATTTGGCAAGACCGAGGCCGGGTCGGTCTGGCTTGACCCGCAGCTCACCTCGCCGTACGGGTTCTACCAGTTCTGGATCAACACCGACGACCGCGATGTCGTGAAATACCTCAAATTTTTTACGCTGCTCGACCAGGGCGAAATTGCGGAACTGGAAGCCGCCGTGGAGATCGCGCCGGAGAAACGTGAGGCGCAGAAGCGACTGGCGCAGGAAGTGACGCGCGTGGTGCATGGTGACTACGAACTGCGCAAAGCCATCCAGGCCTCGCAGGTACTGTTTGGAGGCGAGATAGCCGATCTGAGCGCACAGGATGTGCTGGACATCTTCGCCGAAGTGCCGTCCAGCGACGTGCCAAAAACGAACTTCGAGGGCGCTGGATTGCCCATTGTGGACGCGGTAATCGCCAGCGGTTTCGCGCCATCGAAAGGGGCGGCGCGCCGCTTGATCGAAGGCGGCGGCATCTACGTCAATAACCGCCGCGTGGCTGATGTTTCGGCGATGATCGGTCTTTCTTCATTGATCGATGGGCAGTATCTTGTCTTGCGCAAGGGAGCGAGGGAGTATCATTTAGTGCGCGCGGTGTGATCTGCTGTTTTCTGTATAGGGAGAAATAACACTCCCCATACAGAAAGATTGCTCTATAGCATCCCCTCCATCTCGCTCTTTGGGTCGCGCATCATCAATTCTGGTACGGCCTTGCGGGGATCAAGACCTTCGAAGAGGACGAGGCTGAGCTGCTCGGTGATGGGCATTTCGACATCGTAGGTTGCCGCCAGTTGTAAAGCCGCCCTGGTGGTATAGATACCTTCAGCGACGCTGTGAGTGGAGGAGATGATGTCTTCGAGTTTTTCGCCCGCCGCGAGGCGTCGGCCAAGCTGGTGGTTGCGACTGAGAGGACTGGCGCAGGTGACGATCAGGTCGCCAATGCCCGCGAGACCTGCAAAGGTGAGGGGATGCGCGCCCGCCGCGATGCCCAGGCGGGCCATCTCTGCCAGCGCGCGCGTCATAAAAGCGGCTTTGCCGTTCTCTCCATAGTTCATACCATCGCTAAAACCCGCGCCGATAGCCACAATGTTTTTCAGCGCGCCGCCGAGTTCTACACCCACTACATCGTTCGACGTGTATACGCGAAAACGCGAGGTGGTCAAGAGCATGCGCACGCGCACCGCGACTGCTTCATCATAGGCCGCTATGACTGCGGCAGTTGGTTTTCCCTCGGCCACTTCGAATGAAATACTGGGGCCGCTCAGCGCCGCGATGCGATTGCTCAATGTGGGAATTTCTTGCTGGATGACCTCGGTCATGCGCTTGAGGCTGCTGATCTCGATCCCTTTGCTGCAACTCACACAGAGTGTATCCCCACCGAGATAGGGAGCGAGCAGGCGCACATTCTCACGCATGCGCTGTGAGGGCGTGACGAGGAGCAGTATATCTGCCCCTTTAACAGCCTGCGCGATATCGGTGGTGACTTGCAGGCTGTCGGGAAAACGAAAGCCGGGCAGGAATAAGCTATTTTCGCGGCGCTGCTGCATCTCGACTGCGCGTTCGGGCCGGTGTTCCCACAGCATTACCTGTGCGCCTTCATTTGCCAGTAAAATAGCCAGGGTTGTACCCCAGGCACCGCTGCCGATTACACCAACTACTGCCATAGCATATCCTCCAGGCTAGTAGGGCGACCCTGGTGGTCGTCCTGGAAATCACCGACCCTACCTGGCATGTCTCTAAGAATTTTCTGCCGGGCTTTTATGATACGCTTGCGGATTCGTTGATTCTTCTTCATATACCGTAGGTTTCAGGATGCCGACATATGGCAGGTTGCGGTAGCGCTGGGCGTAGTCGAGGCCATAACCAACCACAAAGCGGTCAGGTATCTGAAAACCGGTATAGTCTAGCTCAACGGGCTTGATGCGCTCCCTACCCTTATCAAGCAGTGCGCAGACGCGCAGGCTGAGTGGCCTGCGTTGCCACAAGACATCCATCAGATAGTGCAGCGTCTGACCGCTATCAACGATGTCTTCAACGATCAGGACGTGCTTCTGCTGCACCGGCCCTTCCAGGTCTTTGAGAATGCGCACAATGCCGCTCGACTCGGTGCTGTTGCCATAGCTGGAGACGGCCATATAGTCAATCTCCAGGGGCAGCTCAATCGCGCGCGCCAAATCGGCAATAAATGGCACGGCTCCTTTCAGTGTTCCAAGTAACAAGAGATTCTTGCCCCGGTAGTCAGCCGTAATACGCTTGCCTAACTCCACAACTTTGGCCTGAATCTCCTCGCTGGATACCAGTATCTCTTCAATGTCTTCGTGCATGTCCACCTCGAAAAAAGAAAATTAATGCTCGCTCACGGCGCTTTTGGAATGATGGATAAACGCGCTACGTGTTCGGTGTCGCCTGTCAACCGTACCCGTTCGTCGAGACAGAGTCCCGCCAGCCAGATGCAATGCGACGCTGAAAAAAAGAGGGGAATGAACTCGCGCTCTGGACGCGCGATGTGATAATCCACTAAAATATCCTGCACTTTTTTTTCATGCGTCATGCCTAATGGCTGGATGCGGTCACCCGGACGCCTTGTGCGCACCTGCAAACAGGTATCAAGATTTTGAGCATCTACATATACAACATAACGACTATTTGCAAGTAATCGCCACACTTCCGGCCAATTTGCACTGCGCAGGGCTGTTTTCACCTCTTCCATCAATGCCCCTATAAGCAGTTCGGCCCTTGCGATCCAGGGCGTTCCTGGAATGGCCAACTCGCCGGGAAGAGGCAACGACGCCTCTGATACCACTGGCGAGCCGGGCGACCGCGAGGGTCCCCCAATACGCATCAACCTAAGAAAAGGCTCATCAACATCCGTAGGGGCGAGAGCGGCGGACGTGGGGTTGGGAGGGCCTTTATGGTCGCCCGCGTCCTGTTGATCTCGCTGATATCTTGGAGAAACACGATCACCTCCCCACCCCGCGGGCGACCATAAAGGCCCTCCCTTCCGCTCCCCACTGCTCTCGCCCCTACGGATCGCCCGGCCTCCTGCCTGACTTCCCAGCTTCGGTTGATGCCTATTGGGCGACCGCAAGGGTCCCCCCACCACATCCGCACCTCCCCCGCCCTTACAATGACGCGGTAAGGATTCCCCAGAGGTATCCATTTTTACGGGTAATGATGGTTCTGGTGTAGAGAGACGTTCGAAGGTGAGGTTGTTTAAAATGCGTGTGACGCGCAGGTTTTGAGGAAGATGCAAGGTGCGCTCTTGCCGGTCGGCAGGACGGTGCAACAAATCTTCTATGAGCGCATAATGGCGAATCTCTAAGGGGGATTGACCCTGGCAAAGACGCGCCGCGACCCGCCGCAATAGATGTCGCTGCAGGGCTAGAGGTAGTTCTATCAATGCCTGCGCATTCAATGTGATGGCTTCATCCTGCTCTTTGGTGACGACCTGGGGCCAACATGCATCGACCTGCGTTTCAATATAATCCAGATCGGTGCGTAGAACCCCGGCATTGCGTAGAAGGGTGTCGCGAAAACCTGGGTTGATGGATTCCATGAGAGGGAGCAGTTGATGCCGGATACGGTTCCGTAGAAATGCCGCATCGGCGTTGCTCAGGTCTTCCACCGGGACGATGTCATGCTCCTGGCAGTAGGCCGTCGTTTGCTCGTGGCTCACTTCCAGTAACGGGCGGATGATATCCTGCTGGCGCGGCAGCATACCGACCATACCGGGCAGTCCGCTTCCACGCAGCCAGTGGAGCAGCAGCGTCTCTACCTGGTCATCGGCGTGATGTGCAACCGCGATTGGCTGCCCTTGCGCCACTTCGCGCAGGAAGCGATAGCGCGCGATACGTGCCGCGTCCTCTAACGAACGGTGTTCCGCTTTTGCCAGCGCGGGCACATCGATTTTCCCTATGGTGAGAGGCAATCCCCAGGACTCTACGATGCTGGCGACGGCGACGGCATCCCGTGCGCTGGCTTCACCACGCAGTTGGTGATTGAGGTGTGCGGCATGCAGTTGCACACGCGCATAGCGTTTGCCCGGCCCGCAGAGCTGGTGCAGGAGGTGCAGCAGGCAGAGCGAATCGGCCCCACCGGAAACAGCAACGATAACCTTGCCGCCAGAAGGAAGCAGTGAATGCCGGTCAATGTAAGCTGCGATAGTATCTAGCATGTTCACGCTCGATATGATACGATAGTATAGATTATACACGACGAATATTATGTAGAGGAACGAGAACAGGCTTCTACATGTGAAAGTTCGTCCGGTTTCGAAGAGTGTAGGGAATAGACAACGTATGGCAATTCACACCGTTATTACATCAGAGAATCCTATTCTACGACAGAAAGCTAAAAAGGTACACCGTTTTGATCCTTCGATGCAGAAGCTGGTCGAAGATATGTTTGAGACCATGCACGTCTCGCATGGCGTAGGGCTGGCGGCCCCGCAGATTGCCCTCTCGATTCGCCTATTTGTGGCCGAATTTGAAGATCACAAGGTGGCAATGTTCAATCCAGAGATCATTAAAGCAGAGGGGGAAGAACTCGGCACGGAGGGATGCTTGAGTATCCCCGGCTACGTTGGAGATAATATCCGGCGCGCGACCTCGATTGTGGTCAAGGGCCAGGATGTGCGCGGCAAACCCATGCGCGTGCGCGCCGAAGGCTGGTTCGCGCGTGTCCTCCAGCATGAAATCGATCACCTCGACGGTATCCTTTTCCTGGATCGCCTGGATCGCCCTGAAGACCTGCGCGAGATACTGGAGGGTGAGCTGGAGGGGGAGGAAGCAGAGCCAATCCTGGAGTAAATAGGAGAACAATAAAGACGGCCCGCGAAGCACGGGCCGTCTTTATTGTTCTCCTATTTACTTTTGTTGTCGTCTCAACATGGGGACGATGTTCTTGCCGAGGGCGCGTTCGCACCCCTTGCACACATAGAATCCTTCTTCTTCGCGATACTGGAGATCGGTCACAGTATAGTGCAGGTAGCAGATGCCGCAGCGTGTGCTATCGGCCTGGCTTGCGACCTGGCGATCTTGCGCGAATAACTCTTTCAAGGTGGCGATCAGGTTGTCGAAGTCAAGCGAACCTGAGTAGCTCCGACCTGGACTGATGGCTGGCAACATGCCAGTGGGATTATTGGCGCGTATCTCGCGGCGACTGACAAACGAACTACTGTTACCCGCTCCAGAACCACTATCCGATGTATAATTCATGCCCGAAAAGGCCTCCGACGTAAACTGTTAGCCAGGGTTAATACTTCACTTATTATAGCATTACTTCTCGCTGTTATCTAGGAATTGGCTCGGACGGCTTCTTGAGCGGCTCGGCGATTTTGGGTTTGTGCCATTTTGTCTACTGGTGTCTACCATTTTCGCTGGTTTTCTCTCGGTTTTGCTGTCAGTTTTGATGTACGCTTTTTCTTCGTGGCTGTTGGTTTCTGGCTCTTTCATGCCTAGCGATTTTCGCTTTTGTTCAATGCATTCTTGGAATTGGCGGACGAAGCGAGATGCGCCAGGCCGCATGAGGTTGAGAACGTAGGCGTTAGGTGCCAGGTCTTCACGCGGGGCCAGGAACAGTTTTTGTATGAGAACGTCTCCGTGCTTGCTCTCTGCCTGCGCGTAAATCTTGGTTACATAGCGGTCTGGATATTGTTCGCACCAATATCCAGTGAGATGCCTCAACAGTGTGTTCAAAAGTTCAGGGTGATCGGGGTCAGTTACAACGCTTTCAGCGAGTAGTGTGTAGCCTCCTTTGCGCTCGTAGGTTTCAATTTCCTCGGTGCTAATTTTTGTTTCGTGTCGTTCTCCATTTAGTACCTCTACGATGGCCTGCTCCGGTAGAGGTAGTAAGCTGATGTAGGCAAGTATGCGCTCTCGTTTTGGAGAGTCATAGACGGCCAAGGCTACATGAGGATTTCTCTTCACTCGCTCTGCATAATAAGGTAGGTCGGCAAGGAAAACCTCATCGCCGTAGACGCGATAATCTAATTTCAGTGAGGTTAGAACGTCGTCTACGCCTATCCAATCGACAATGTGATGTGTTATGTTTTTCGTGCGCTTCTTGTTTGTTAGCTTCTCTTTCACTTTGAGTATATCCGCAACGCTATAGCGTGCGTTGCGTTTGGGGCTATCAGGCTCTTTTGCAATTTGCCCTGATTGTACATAGTAGAAGAAATTTCCGGTATCTACTCCCAGTAACTGCGCTCCCTCACGAGAGTCGACGTATTCTTCTTGTTTAGTTGTTGTGTTCTTCAAAGCATCTCCTTTAGGGGGAAGTGTTAGTAAGTTTTCCCTCATACTTATTGTACTTTATACACTTTATAAAAGTCAAGGAAAACTTATTAAGAAAACCTTGACAATAATAAGGTTCAGCACTATAATAGGAACATAATAAGTTTTTACTAAGATTTATATGGCCTTAGTAAGTACTGGGTTTATGGTCAAGCGTTGAGTTCCTCACCCTCTATTGTAGGGATTGAGGGCTGGCATGTTAAGCCTGAAAGGGAGGTGATGCCCTGTGGTGAGTACTCTACCAGTGATAACACAGGTTTCCCCGTTGACTGTTGCCGATTGTAGTGACATGCCGTATGCTCCGGTGTTGTTGTTGGACTCCAAGTTTGATGCGTCGATTACCGATGACTCTGAGTTTCGTGAGGCCTGCGAGGATGGGTTTAAGGCCTACTTCGAGGAAATGTACGAGTGGGATGAAGAGGACGACGATGTGTTTGTAGAACGCTGCTACACCTGGGCCGAGGTGATAGAGAGTGTGGTGGATAACGCACTTTCTGAGGGGGAGCCTGGGCGTTTGCTGCCGTGTGTGGAGCGTGCGGGGTTTGCGCTGGGCTGGCTGTCGGCGTTGGCTCTGACTGATCGTTCGATGGCAAGACGGGCCTTGACGGTGCTAGAGGCTCTGCTTGTCCCGTCTGAGAAGCGGCTGCGGCGGGGGTTGGTCGCCTAATGGCAAGCCGTGAGTGGGAGACGTGGACTGACGAGCGGGTGGCGATACAGCGAGACGGGCAGGGTGAGGGTATTCGTGAGGGGGATGTGTACGATGTGCGTGAGGGCGGCAAGTGGTGGCCTGCTCGTCTCGCGTGTGGTGAGTCGGGATGGTACTTGATCGCGGAAGATGGGCGGCGCTGCTGGCCGTTGGTTTCCTTGTGGCGGTGGCAGGCACTCGGACAGGGCAAGCATTGGGAGGGGGTTTTGAGTGGCGGATGTGGAAGCGTAGCATGTGCGGGAACGGCTGCCCCTGGTGCGGCGGAACTGATCGAGCAGCTGATGGCGGATATATCAGTCCTGTTGATCGACATTCGGTATGCGGCTCGTTCGCGTTGGTTTCCCCAGTGGAATAAGAGTTACTTGCTCAAGCGGTGGGGAGCCAGGTATACCCATGAGCGGGGGTTAGGCAATGTCAACTATCGTGATCGGGACAAGCCGGTGGTACTGGTCAATCCTGGGCCTGCGGTTGAGGGGGCGGTTGACCTGCTCACCAAAGGGTTTAGTTTGGTGCTGCTGTGTGCCTGCGATGGGGAACACATGGCTTGCCATTGTCGGGAGGTGGTGCGACTCATTGAGGAACGGTTGCAGCAAGTGATGCCTGATACACGGCTTTCGGCCTGGATGCGTCGGGTCATCGGGGGCGGTCGGGTGGGCCGCGCCAGCGGCGGTCAAGCATCTTTGGGAGCTTGAGGCAATGGGGCGTCCCGCCTGGGTGGAGCAAGCGATGCCCACGTCTTGGCCCTTGATATGGCGGGTACACTCGTAGAGCGAGAGCGACCAAGAGATGCAGGGTGGCGGGGCTGTGGTTGCGGGGTCAATGCATTACTCGGTCACTCTCGGCGCGTAGCGCTGTCCCGCCAATGTCAAGGGCGGCATCGCCCACCCAGGCGGGGCGCAGGTGGTTGGGGGTCTAAGATACCGCGAAGCGGTGCCTTTGCGGTTGGGTGGTGGTCGGGTGGTTCATTGGTGGTAGTGGGGTGGGGTTGGTCATGGCGTGGGCAGGGTACCCACGCGCTTGACCAACCCCCAGGGCGCGAGGCAAGTAAACCGCGCCTGTTAAAAGACAAGAAGTGAGGTGAGAGGTGTGGGTACAACGATACCCTTTGCTGATGGTGCTGGTGGTTGGAGGGGAAAAAGAGAGGGGCGGGGGCGCTGTGCCTGTTGATGGTCATGCGTGGGCATGGGAAAGTGAGGTGTGTATGGAGATGGATAAGGCGTGGATAGTGGCGCGTGGGGTAGATACGCTGGTGGTGAATGTGTTCTATGCCAATGAGCGCGGGGAGCCGGTCAAGGGTGTTCTCTTGAATGAGGTCTTGTTTGGGCAATTGGATGCGTGGAAGTTGGGGGCGCAACAACTACATGAAGAGGTGCCGACTGATTTGGTTTTTCATGGCAAGACATTACACATGTGTCCCAATGGCGCGGGTCGGGGTCAATGGCCCTGGATGCTCAAAAGCAGGGATATCACGCTCTACATTTCGCGGGGGAACTGGAACGGCAACGCCACGGTACGGCTCAGTTCGGAATACCTGTGGTCATGTGGGCGGCTGCTGGATGCCATTGGAGAGATACAGGTGTTCTTGGATGAGGTGTTTCGGGGTGAGATGTACCTGCAAGTCTCCGAGGTGCATCTGTGCGCGGATGTGGCGGGTTGGCATGGTGTGGACAAGTTAGATCGTACTCAGCATTTCGTCTCACACTCGCGCAAGCGGTCGGCACGCTTTACGCCGGATTGGGGCTTTGACTCGGAGGTACAGGAGCATTCGTATGGGCTGCAAGGGACGGGCTTTGAGTTCTCGTCGGGTGGGCCGGTGTCCTGCATCATCTATGAGAAATCGCGGGAGATACGGCGGTCTGGTAAGGGCTGGTTTGAAGATATCTGGCGGGTCAATGGCTGGTCGGATGTGGATGAGCAGAAGATATGGCGGGTAGAGATGCGCTTCAAGCGTGAGGCGTTGCATGAGTTGCAGTTGGAGGGGGCCTTTCATGGCATCGAGGATGTGTACAGCCTGCCTGATCGGTTGCCGCTCTTATGGGCGTATGGCGTGGGGAGTCCGTTGCGTGGAACGGATGAGGAAGTACCTGACGGTTGGCTGCGCTGTGTGGTGCCTGGGAACGACAAAAAGCGGTCGCGCTGGCCGACACATCCAACCTGGGAAGTGGTACAGCGTGCGTTCCTGGCTAATACTGAGGTGCCTGAGCAGGTGGGCAAGGTGGTACGCAAGCGGCATGAGGAACACAACATCCACAAGGCATTAGAGGCGGTGATGGGCTATCTGACTTCCCTGGCGGCGTGGGCTGGTGGTGAGTTGGCGCATGAGGGGGTTGATCTCTCGGTGGTGCTGCATTGGTTAATGGTGCAAGGCAGCGAGTATCTGGAAAAGGTAGATCGGGACTTCTCGGCGGAAGTGCGGCGCAAGCGGGAGCGGTTTGGTACAGCGTCGGGTGAGGTGTGGGAGGCGTAGCGATGGGGAAGCAGGAAAAGAAGCAGTCTCCCTGGCGACTGGCGAGTATTGAGCCGGTTGGGGTGCTGTCTACGGTTGAGGAGGCGCGGCGTCTGCTGCTTGGCAGGAGGGTGCTTGTGGAAGAGCGAGGAGGTAAGGGGTGGTATTGCGAGGTGCAAGCAGTGACCGATGGCGGTGAGATACGGCTACAGATCGTCAAGGGTGGTCTGCTGGTTCCTGGGCCGGTGGTTCGTGTCGAGCAGGCTGCGCGGGTGTTGCAGCTGGTCTGTGAGTGAGGGGCGCATGGCGATGTGTTGGAGTGTTGCAGAAAGGAGGACAATGGCAAGCCGTTAGAGAGAAGAAAGTGAGGTGGTGCTATGGCGATACAAAAGAAAGAGGTGATGTTACAGCCGTTATTGTTGAGTATTCCAGAGGTGGCTGAGTCTTTGCGGCTCAGTCGGGCAAAGGTGTATCGGTTGATCTACTACGAGGGGCTACCGGTTGTGCATTTTGGTCGTTCGGCGCGTGTGTCGGTTTCGTCGTTGCGAGCGTGGTTAGAGCAGCGCGAAAAGAGTGCATAGGAGGTGTCTAGATGGGGCGTAGAGGACATGGTGAGGGTTCGATCACTCGACGGAAAGATGGCCGCTATCAAGCGGCTATCACGTTGGAGAACCACGAGCGCAAGTACTTCTATGGCAAGACTCGCAAGGAAGTACAGGAGAAGCTGAATAAAGCCTTGTATGAGCAGAAACAAGGGACGCTAGTGACAGGCCCACAACAAACGCTCAAGGCGCATTTGGAGCGGTGGTTAGAGCAAGTGTGTAAGTTGACTATGAGGCCTAACACATACAAATCTTATCGTTCTGCGATACATCATCATTTGGTACCCGCTCTCGGTCATATCAAGCTTCAAAAGCTGAAGATAGGAGATTTACAGGCGTTCTATGCAGAGAAGCATGGAAAGCTCAAACCTGGAACGCTGGCCGTTATTAATGCAGCATTGAGTGATGCATTAGAGGATGCATTGAAACAAGGGATGGTTGCGCGTAATGTGGCGAAACTGGTTGATCTTCCTCATATTGAGCGATACGAGGGGCAAATACTGACAGTTGAGCAAGCGCGTAAACTTTTAGAGGTTGCGCATGGTTCTAGCCTGGATGCATTACTTCTGGTGGCTCTTACGACTGGTATGAGGCGCGGTGAATTGGCTGCTGTGCGTTGGAGCGATGTTGATTTAGAAAAAGGGATATTGCAGGTTCGGCGTACTTTGGCGTGGGTGCATGGGATGGGGTATGTTGAGGGAGAGCCGAAAACGAAAGCAGGTCGGCGTAAGATTGGGCTTTCAAATGTGGTAGTAGAGGCATTGAAGGAACATAGGATAAGGCAGGAGCAAGCTCGTATGAAGATGGGTGATCGATGGCGTGAACTTGGGCTGATCTTTTGTAATATGCATGGTGGTTACTTTAATCCTGGTCGTATATGGTATCTGTTTAAGAAGGTGTTAAAGGCGGCTGGCTTGCCTGATGTGCGGTTTCACGATCTGCGTCATGGTGCGGCGACTGTGCTACTTGCTGCTAAGGTAGACTTGAAAGTAGTGTCAGAATTATTAGGACATAGTTCGGTTGCTGTTACGGCTGATATTTACGGGCATGTGCTACCAGAGATGCAGCAAGAGGTGGTAAAGAAGATGGATGATCTGTTTGGATGTTCGCCGTCGAGCGAGTGAGAAAAGGTGGACATTTCACAATAGCAAAGAGTGAGTGTGAGTGGTATTAGTTAAATTTCCATGACAGACAGCTGTCCAGGTTAGTTGGGTTGGTTAGTTTCTTAGGCGGGTATATGTTGCAATTGGTTCACAATGCCATATTTAGTTCTCTCTAAAATCATCAAATCTGAGCAAACATCTTCGATACTCCACTTGGAATTTGATTCAAGTACATATACTTTCCAGTTTGTACCAAGTCTACCGTCATAGATGCTTAGATGCTTACGGTTAAATATATCCTGGTAGCTAAGTACAAGTCTCTGGTTGTAAGAAGAGTCTTTATCATCTGGAAAGAATGAGTACTTACCAATTTTATCTACCATGCCTTGCATTCCGAGCATATTAATTGAGACCTTTTCCGGCTCTTCGCCTGGCGTTAGAACACTAGATATAATAAAGCCTGTCTGAAATTTTGATCCGTTTATGCTTGAGGCAAATGACAAAATGCCTCTGATATTCAGAGCTATACCTAACCCGACATTTTTAATTGGCATGGGCATATTATTTAATATAGTCTCAGCCATAGGATGATATGAGCAAACAAGTAAGGGCCTATGTTGATTATAAAGTGCCTCTTGGGCTTGTAATTCGCTGGCTTTGATCTGTTCGTGTACAGCGGCAATAGCGGCCCGTGATTGTAGCTCGCTGGCTTTGATTTGCTCGTGTACGGCGTCAATAGTGGCTTTTGACTGTAGCTCGCTGGCTTTGATTTGCTCGTGTACGGCGTCAATGGCGGCTTTCGATTGCCGTCTCGTGTTTATGACGAGTACAACAGTTGCCGTTACGTAGATTACCATTAAAATCAGATTAACTATCGTTAAAATCAGAGTAGCTAATGAATAGTCAGGTTGAGACGCTACAGGGTTTGGTGTCGAAGTTAAAATGGTAGCGACAGGTGTAGGGTGGACAATTGGGTATGTCATGCATTTAACCTCATAGATTTCTTCTCATGCTTATTAGAACGTGGTTATTAGTGACCAGTAACGGCATTAGGCCTCAGGAGGTAGTATAGAGATACACAATGAAACATAGTTATATAGAACAAATCACCTGGTTGTGGTTGCTGCTTTACCTGATGTGCGGTTTCATGATTTGCGTCATGGGGCGGCGATAGTACTACTTGCCGCTAAGGTGGACTTAAAAGTAGTATCAGAATTATTAGGGCATAGTTCGGTTGCTGTTACGGTTGACATTTACGCGCATGTGTTACCGGAAATGCAGCAAGAGGCGGTAAAGAAGATGGATGATCTATATGGGCATTCGTGAGTTTTGCCGTTAGGGTTTCAGGCCCTTTCTCTTGAGTGCCTCAGATGTGAGTTTTAACACGATTAAGCGTATCTTTCGTGACCCCTACAAAGAAGTCACCACGACCACGCTTGAACGCATTGCGAAGGCGTTGAGAGTACCTACATCTGCATTATTAGAGGATGTACCAGATGACTAAGGGAACGGTAGGTATGATTTACCGTTCCCTTCGCTGATGTATCTTTTTTACACGTGAATGTCCCAGATCGTTTGCCCTGGTGAGGTGATATCGGCTTCAAAACTGAGCGTGAAATTGTGGAGCGCTTTGGGAACTTCATACACCAGTTCGCCCCGCAAGAGACTCCCTACGGCCACCTTGCCGTCAGGACTCGCCTTGGCAAAGTCCGCGAAGGTCTGCTGGTATTTTTGCCCGGTCGCGTCTTGCAGCGTGAATTGCAGGAAACTGGAGACATTCTGCTCTTTTGCCGAGACATTCTTCAGGGTGACATCAAGCACCAGATAGATGTTCCCTGCCTGGGGCATGCTAAATTGGCTGCCTGGGTTGGTTGCGGCGCTATTGACCGTCATGATGAAGATGTCACCCACATTTACGGCTTGTCCCACTTTGAAGTGCTGAGTAGGGGCGGGGGTTGGGGTGTTCCCATTCGATGGGGAGGTAGGCGTTGTGCCGACAGTGGTTCCCGTGTTCGATGTAGAGGTGCCACACGCGATGATGAGTCCGGCGAGAGGAATGCTGATGACAACAAACAGAAGCAAGCGACGGATGTGTTGCATGATCTCCTCCTTTGTGTTGCAAAAATATCGATATGTATCAATATATCACAATTGCATGTCACATGATGCGAGGGACGTAGGGTTTTCTTCTCTCTACACTCCCAATCGACATTATGTGCAGACCCCGGACTTTGTGTGCAAAGCCGTCAACGCTGGTGAATTTGAAAACTCGGCTCGCTATTGCTGTCAACTTTGCTGTAGGAGGCGGTGGCGGTGATTGTCGGTCGGCTTTAGAGGGTGTTTTAGAGGCATTGGGTCATGTTTCACTTATTATAGCACATTCTTCCTCGTTTTTCTAAAATTTTTCCTCATTGGCTTTCAGGCTGGCCCAGTAGTTCATCTCCTTCTATCATATCGCTCAACGTGAATAACCATACCATCGATTGTTTGCG
>WNGK01008531.1_pt1 | contig 14390 bp, 15 predicted proteins | sample 5400601 | NCBI WGS metagenome assembly WNGK01 (sample SAMN13153376, study PRJNA577476) | soil metagenome | isolation source: 60 cm soil or saprolite under Garry oak tree replicate 1 | place: USA:California | collected 2016-06-15 | reverse complement strand
TTCAACAGTTGCTGGGCGACGGTCACTGGCAAGGAGGTCAAGAAACGCCAGAAGGTACATTGCGGTGGTAACGTCCCCACCTGCAAGATTCCCGTCAGCATCGGATCCTGGGCCACGAAACGAAGATGGTTCAGCCGAGAGAAACCCACGTAGATGGCCAGCACCATCCCCAGCAAGAATTGGTAGATGGTCATCGCGCGCGGAATGCGGTGAATGGTCAGAGTTTCTTCAATCAGTTTCTTAAAGCCCAGCTTCTCCAACATGGTCGATACGGGGAATAGACCACCATACGGCGTAAGATTCTTGGCCCCGAAGTCAAAAGGCGTGGAAGCCGCAATTTTATAGGGCTCCGGACTATCTGCAGGAAAACCTTGTTTGGCGCGGGTTTTCTCGATATGCTGCTTTTCGTTCTTCACCATTTGGGTGACCCCTTGAGGTTGAGTTCGTAAAACCGGGAAGTTTCGCGAACTCATTTTTACCCCATGTTTTTGGGGTCCCCAAATGGTTCTTTCAAATTAGAGCCCTACCGAAGCCCACCCCAGTGCATTATTCAGGTGTCACAATTCGGCTCCCGAGTGGGTCATGAGAAAAAAGACTGTTGGCACACGGAAATTGTTGTTTCTGATCTGCGTTTGCGTTCTTTTGGCAACTAGCGTTGCCGTAGGCCAAGAACAGACTTCTCCGGACTGGAATAGCCATGACTTCTCGTTTCGCGTCCTGAACATAATGAGTACCGGGCAACTGTTATGGGTGTGCGGGACGGACGAAACTGTCGCGGTTTCATCCGACAACGGCGCGCATTGGCAAGTGAAGCATCAGAAGGTAGACGGCGCATTGCTATTGAATATTGATTTTGCAGACTCGAAATTCGGCTATGCAACAGGGACCGGTGGCCTCATTCTTGCCACCGTAGACGGCGGTGAAACATGGGTGCCACACTCTGGGACCAGTGAAACGATCTTGCAGGCTTCCTTTGCCGACCTACAGCATGGTCTTGTGAGGACGCCCACGTCACTGCTATTCACGGTCGATGGTGGATTGCACTGGACAGCGGTATCTGTAGGGCAGAATGAGGAGGACATCAAGCACTTTCCATACACCTTCTCTTTAGTTGCCCTCGATGGCGTGCACATGGCAGCGATGCTGAAAGAGGGTGCTGCACAATATGAGTCTCAGGCCTTTGTATTTACGCAAGATTCAGGAAAGTCTTGGAATCTGCTGAATATTCCGAACGTTACGCTGTACAGTTTCCTCCGTTCTGAAGCCCGGTATTGGGCTGTTGGGACTGAGGTGATACATAAGGACCAACCAGGGGGCGGATATGGTGTACCCGTCGCTTTGTACTCCTCTGACGGACAGAAGTGGAACCATTCCACTAGTGATCTGTCAGGCTGCAAACTCGAAATGTGTACGGTATGCAATACGCGAGGCTGTTTTTCCTCCAATGGTGTAATCTCACGAGTGTTCTTAGAAAAGCCAACTTACAGCGCGTTCCCCGCAACCAAAGAGCTGACCACAAAGTGGGCATCCACTGATTTCACAGTCTGTTTTGTGGGTAGTAACCTGTATTGCGCAGCCTTGAAAGAGTTAGCGCAAGCTCCGAGTAGTGCCGGCTCTCCGGTGCCGACAGTTGTCGCTCCTGGCCCATTAGGTGCTCCGATACCACAGGGACCCCGATGCATTGTTTGTGGTGTTGACCGGATTTTCATCGACAAGAAAGCGCAAGGGGCTTACACGATTAAACTCGTTCTTGGAGTCGGTAAGAACGGAACGGTGACAAGTGTCGAAGCTCAAGGTGCTCCGACCCCCGAGGTCAAGCGGCGAATCGAACAGCAAACTCAGCAGTGGATATTCGAACCGTACCTTAAAGACGGTGCCCCGATTAACGTGAAGCTAAACACCACCGTCAGTGTGAACGTTATAAAGCCTCGGTGAGGCGCTTTAAACCGCATTCTCCTAGATTTGAAATCCGTCGCGAAAGCGGGCCGGTCACTTCTACGAGTACGGCACGAATCAGGAGCTAGCGGGCTCATTCCTCAAGAATGCATTATCTACAAGGACATCCTACAATGCACGCAGGTTATTACTGACGATCAAATACTGGAGAAATTGTCGTGACGAAAGATGAAGCTTTGAAGCTGGCCGAGCATTGGATTGCCGCCTGGAACGCTCATAATCTGGAATTGATCATGTCGCACTATGAAGATGCAATCGAGTTGACTTCGCCGGTTGCAGCACAACTGCTGGGGACGCCTGCGGGGAAGGTGAACGGAAAGGCGAATTTGAGAGCTTACTTTCAAAAAGGGATGGAGGCCTATCCGGAACTGCATTTTCGCCTTGAGGACATATTCTTGGGTGTAAGCAGCGTGGTGCTCTTGTACACAAATCAAAAGGGGACACGCACAGCAGAGTTCATGGAGTTATCGGCGATTGGAAAGGTAGCACGGGTTGTGGCGAACTACAGTGCTTAGCAAGCGTGATCCGCCTACGCCAGAGTGAACTTCACCGACTCTGCGGCCTTGTTTCGCACACCGCTTGTCTGGGTTCATCCTCTGCTGGGATCAGTTGGACGATCCGACGGTTTGGGCACTGCAAGGCGAAAGGTCGCAGAGTTCCTCGACGCCTGGATGAACCGTAGTGCTTCCTGGTAAACGCCGAAGTCCCGGTGCTTTGTCGCTCATGGTGTGAAGGCGATTTTCGTCTACCTGTGGCCTGACCGCATTCCTATCGTTGCGAATTGGGGTCAACTCCTGAGATACAGCGATCGCGTCCATGTGGAATCCACAGCGAAAGGCACCAGTCAAATGGACGGGAAACGCCGCGCGGGGGTTAGCCCATAGACTCCTGGCCGACAACGGCGGTAGGGCCTGTTTCATATCAGAGGTTCATCCCTATGGGCGTGGGTAAAGGTTTCTTTAGGTGCCTCCAAGGTACCTGCTAGGCGATTGAAAGCAGCAAATGGAAAAACTGAACGAGGAACTTCGGAACTTCAGCGGCGCGATTCTACGTGACAATGCCAAAAAGACGCCCTAAACTGGCCTGGAACGCGATGGCCGCACTAGAGACCACATGACACTCAAGGCGAAAGACCTCTCTCCCGATCAGAAGATGGTTATCGAAAGCTTGCTCGGGCGCTCCATTGCCGAGAACGAGGAGATCAGTATCCGCGCAACGACCTCACCTTCTGTCCCTGAGTGGCTTCAGACCTCTTGGAAAAGCGCGCAAGAGCAGGGACTGGATCAGCTCTCCGTGGAAGAGATTGATGCGGAGATAGCGGCGGCGCGGAAAGCGCGCCGTGAACGTCGGCCCTCGGAGCAATGATTCGGGTCGTCCTCGACACCAATATTTTGATTTCCGCGTTGCTGCAACCCCAGGGTTTGCCCGCTCGGACCTTTGTGATGGTGCTTGCCGGGACCACAGCACAGCTTTGCGTCAGCGGCGATGTATATGCCGAATATGAAGAAGTCATCCGGCGTCCCAAGTTTAACCGCAGCGAGGTGATCATCGACCATGCGCTGCGCGCTATCCGACAGAATGGATTTTGGGTCAAGCCGTCCGAAAGGGTGCATGCCTGCTCTGATCCCGATGACGACATTTTCCTGGAGTGCGCCTAGGCCGCACACGCCAACTACCTCGTGACCGGCAATCTTAAGGATTTTCCTGTGAAATGGGCCGACACCCAGATTGTAACCGCTCGCCAGTTCCTCGAGGCCACGATGTGACTCCTTAACCTGCCTACCGTTATTGGCGTCCACGAGAACCCGGCCTTTTTTTGATAGCCTTTGGATTTATTATCGAATTAAGCCCGAAAAAACAACATTACGACGAATACGAACAGGAATCCGGCGCGGTCGCTCATTTGCACGCAAAATAGTTTGCTACGAACGCCTCAACTGTTAACAGCTAGATCCCGTCCACAAGTCGCCCAAGTTGTCACATTCTCATGGGCCAGCCGTCGGGAGGCGGCCAACCATGAGGAGCAAAAGCAAGAAACGGAAACCGGCTTGGCGGAGAACCAAGCTCGGCCTTCCGGATCTGGATCACGCGAAAGCGGCTGTGCTTGCTAGCTTGCATTCTCCGGAATCGCAGCGCAGCTATCGGCATGCGATTGACGAGTTTGTTGGATGGTATTGTTCAGAGCCTCGCTTGTCCTTCAACAAGACGGTTGTCACCCGTTACCGGATTCACCTCGAAGATCGCCGGCTGGCCCCGGGAACCACGAATGTGAGACTCGCAGCCGTGCGCAGGCTGGCCGACGAGGCGGCTGATGCCGGCTTGCTGAGCCCAGAACTTGCGGCCGGTATTCGCAGGGTAAAGGGATCCAAGAGATTGGGTGTTCGATTAGGGAATTGGTTAACCGCAGAACAGGCCCGCTCCCTCTGGCAGCTCCCGAACGCCGGAACGCTAAAAAGCAAGCGGGATCGAGCGATTCTGGCCGTTTTACTAGGCTGCGGGCTTCGTCGTAGAGAACTGTCCGACCTTACGCTCGACCATCTCCAGCGTCGCGAAGATCACTGGGTCATTATTGATCTGGTCGGAAAGGGGCGTCACATTCGGACCGTTCCCGTTCCTGAATGGGTGAAGCGAACAATCGACGATTGGCTAGCAGAAGCTGGTGTCACGAACGGCAGATTGTTCCGGCCTGTTTGCAGAGCAGGAACCGTTTGGGGCGAGGGAATAACGGAAAAAGTGGTCTGGCATGTCGTGAAGGAGTACGCCGCGAAGATTGGAGTGTCGAAACTTGCACCACATGATTTGAGGAGGTCGTGTGCCCGGCTCTGCCATGAGGCTGGTGGAGAGTTAGAACAGATTCAGTTCCTACTGGGACATGTGTCCGTGCAGACTACTGAAAAATACTATGTGCGGAAAGTGGATATGTGCCGTGGGTGTCGTAAGTCGCCTGTTGTCAACGGGCGCGCTTGGCTGGACTCAGCATAATATCCTCGGTTGACTGGTGGAGGTCGGGTCGCGGTTGCCATACACGCGTGTCCTGAGGAAGGGTTACAAGGAATGGAGCCAGTCAAGAAGGTCCTTGTTCTGCTTCCAGCAGGGGATCGTCTGGACTAACGAAGGCTCACTGATTTTTTCCAGTGCGTTTCGCTTCATCTCCAGATTTGCCCTCGCGTAAATCTGAGTGGTTTTAGCATCCACGTGGCCGAGGAAGTCGCGGATCATGTCGAGAGAGACTCTGCTCTGCAACAGGTGCATACCCTTTGTATGTCTCAGCGTGTGGGGGCTTACGGTTCGGTTTAAACTCGGACACTTGCTTCGTGAAAGAACGAAGTATTTGTGAAGGATGTAGCGAACTCCGGAACGGGTCAGTCGCTCGTGGCGCGCGTTGTGGAAAAGAGGCTTGTCGAACTGTTCGGGATGATCGAGGTGGTTTTCCTGCATGTGACTCCGTAGAAGCTGAACTGTGTTTGCCATCAAAGGCACAGCGCGCATTTTGCGCCCCTTTCCCAGAAGGCGAATCTGCGCGGGTGGATCCAAACGCACGTCTCCGACGGAGAGATCGACCAACTCCTGAACACGCGCTCCCGTGTCGTAAAGTACGCTCAGCAAGACCGCATCTCTTCGACCCTCTGGCGTGCGGAGATCTGGCTGCGCCAGTATCTCCGCCAACTCTTCTTTGGAAAGGTAGCTGACGGTTGGGCGAGTGTGTCTCCGCAGCGGGATCGCGAGGATTTTTTGACACTCATGCATACGGGTCGGCTCTTCCGCCTGAACATATCGGAAGAATGCATGCAGGGCCGCAAGCCGTTGATTTCGTGTGCGGGGTGAAGACTTTCTTTCCCGCTCCAGGTAGTCCAGGAACGCTTCGACAAACGAAACGTCGATCTGTTCGAGACGTAATTTTTCCAGAGCGATTCCCTGCACATCACGGCAGAATCGGAGAAGGAGAGTGAACACGTCGCGGTATGCCTTGATAGTGTTCGGACTGACATTCCGCTGGGCGGCCAGATAGTGCGTCAAAAAGCTCGTGACGTGAACGGAGAAATCGGTCGGTTTCATCGCTCGACCCTCCGCGGAATGACGTCACCAAAGGCTGCGCCCGCTCGTGCCGTAATCTCGGGAAAAAGTTCGGCGGTAAGATGAAGGTAATGCTGAGTCCCGGAAAGATTCACATGCCCGAGGTAGGTCGCCAGAAGAGGAAGTTTGGCATTCAGATCCTCACCGTCTTGGTACCACCGTCGTAAGGCCTGAACAGCAAATTGGTGACGTGCGTCGTGGATCCTGGGCCCCTTGCCTCGGCCGCCGTGAGAAATTCCACACTGCAGCAACAGTTGACGAAACAGCGTGTAAACGGTGCGTAAGCTGAAGGGCCCTCCATTTGGTCTCGGGAAGAAGATTGCATCGGGCGGGCGTTTTTCAAAATGGGCAGCGTACTTTCGCAAGCGGTTTACGAGGGGCAAGGCGGGGGGAACCAAGCGATCTTTGCGGAATTTCGCCTGGCGTACCGTGATGATGCCTTGATTCAGATCGACGTCTCGAATGCGTAGTTTCAGCACTTCTCCGGCACGGAACCCGCAGCCATACAGGAGCCGAAAAACTTCCGGCATAATTAAGATGCCGCAAAGGCGAACGCGCCGTAGGCTCGAGGGCGTCCACGGCCCGGAAGAACTTTCGAAGCTCTTCGTCAGTCAGCATTCTGGGCACGAAAGTTGATCGGTTTCGAGTTGCTAATGTGAAATCGGGCACATACGCGGAATGGCCGAGCCGCAACAAAAAGCGAGAGAATTGCCGAGTGACAGTGATCCTTTGCTGGTGGGTTGCCGCACTTTCGTGGGCTTTCTTTGCTAACCATTTCCGGGCGACAGAGCCAGGTAACTCTTGGATCGTGAGTCCCTCCTGCACCAAAAAGTCGTCGAGGCGCCGCAAGATTCGAGTCGCTTCATGATAGGCGTACCCACAGGCATGCTTTTCTTGAAGAAATTTCTCCATGCAAGGAGTTAGAACGCTTTGGAACCTGTTGGATGAATCAGCTGGCATGATTCACCTCGTCTAGATTCAATGCCACACCCCGCAAAGCTTCTACATCCGCCTTGGCGTAGATACGTGTTGATTCCAAACTGGTATGACCTAAGATCTCCGCGATCGTCGGAAGCGGCGTCCCCTTTTCTAGAAGCCGAGTCGCTAAAGTATGGCGAAGCGAATGGAGACCGCGCTTTTGTGGGCTCCGAAAGGTGATCCTCGCTAGCAGGCGCCAATACTTAACAATGTGGTGCAGATGGTTGTTTTCCCTGAAAGGATCAAACGGTGGGTTCACCTTGAGGAATACCTCTCGGTGTGTCGTTTGGGGACGGCCCGACTTCAAGTAGTCAATCAGAGCCTCACCGACCTCGCTGGTCAAAGGCAGAGTCAATGGCGTGCTTGTCTTCGCTTGCGTGATTTCTATGGTCGACTCCGCCCAACGCAGGTTATCCAGTTTGAGTGTGCGAATATCCCCAGCACGCAATCCCAAGCGGCATGCCAGTAAGAGGATGGCGTAATCTCGCTTCCCTTTTGCAGAACTGCGATCGACCGCACCCAGAAGCCGGACGATGAGTTCCTGATCCCACACCGATGGAATCGTTGCATCTCTGGGAACACGGATTTTCGGCAGCTCTTCACCAAGATCTTTTTGCAGAATCCCACGCATGGTGAGGAACCGGAGAAAAGAACGCACATACGATACAAGTCCCCTAACCGTCCCTGGCCTCAAGTGATCTCTACAGGACACGAACTCGGACAGATCCGCCGCCTGAATTTGGTCCAGTGTCCGCGCTTTCCTGGAATGGAGAAAATCTAAGAAGATTGTCAGTTCTGTGGTACACCGCTGAAGGGTCGATGGTCGAAGATGGAGCCGATCCTCACAATACTGCTCGTAATCACGAAGTGTGTGCTGCATGGTCGGGACAAGATGGATTGCCTGCACCTCCGTCACTGCTCGTTGAATGCGCCCGGTCGTACCGAACTCGGCAAGCACCTTTACGCTGAACGCCACATGCCGACGCCTGCCATCGCCCGGCCCATCCACCTGCTCATCCCTGACGCGATACTCCTCCAAAAAGCGTGCCACCAAATCCGCTGAAAATTCGTTTCCCAGGTTCTTCTGGTGGGAAAATTCGATGAGGTGTTCCCAGATTGCTCGATACCGATTCCGTGATCTCCTGCTGTAGCCCAGCCGTTCGATTTCGACCACAGCGTCAGCGACGAGTCGCCCCAGCTGCAAGTTTTCCGAATGGGTTTCTTCCATGACGAACCTCCTCTGTAACGTGCGGCTCCATGGCCACCGAGGAGTGCATCATGAAATCTTAGTAACAGTTCAGGGGTCAGATCCGCCGTCGGAGCAGAGAGGGTGCAGCAATCTGGCGGCGATGGCAGCGTACCGCTTCCGTGAGGTAACCCAACACGTGACGCTGCTGCCGCTTGCAGGTTTGGGTGACCGTGAGTAAGCGGGCCGTGGCGATTTCTCCACTGCGACTGCGATTGCCGAAACAGATCTTGCGCCATTGCACCGCCGTCCGCAGCGCCCGTTCCGCCCCATTGTTCGTAGGCTCTACGCCTTTCACTTCGAGAAAGGTAAACAATCGCTCGCAGTGAACATAGAGCGCGGTGGCCAGATTCCGCACTTCTTTGTTGGCGTGGTCCAAGTGCGTCTCTGCCAAGGCGAACAGCTTCTTCTGCAAGGGAATCGATTTCCGAAGGAGCTGACGCCGATTGATCGGTTGCGGATTCCCCCGCCGATCCCGCAGGTCGCCGCGAAACCGATACCAAAGACGAAACAGCCGGGCCACCACGGCCAACGCGTCCCGGCCAAATTGCTGCGCCGAACGACTCCGCGCATCCTCGGCAATCCCCAGAATATCCCGCTTCAGATGCGCCCAACACAGCTGCATGCGGCCGGAATGGTAGCTGAAATACACCGGCAACCGGTCACAACAGAGAATGCCGCGGAAAACCGTTCCCAGCAGCGCCACCAGCACTGCGGCACTCCGCGTGGAGGCCACCGCATAGAAAACGAACTGCTTGGCCACGAATGTCCAGATCCAGCGCTTGTCGCCGTTGCTGCGCCAACCCGTCTCGTCCACGTTCAGCACTGCTTCGCGCGGCAACTGCTCCTGCAATTGCTGACAGGGCTGCTCGACCGCCTGGCTGACTTCCTCCCAAGCTTTCTGAGTGCTCCCCAAACTGATTTCCAGGCCCAGCACATCGGCCAGCATCGCTTCCACCAGCCGTCGCGGCACCCGACAAACCACCGTCCAGTAGGCGATCAGCGCCGTCAAGTGCGGTCCAAAGTTCCCCCGGACTTCCTCCGGCAGCGGCTCCTGGGTGGTCTTTTGGCAATGCTCGCAGACCACCTGGGGACACTGATACTCGGTAGTGTGCGGGTTAATCTCCGGAATCTCCGTCACCTGATGCCGTCGTGGCTCCCCCTCCGTTGTCACTCGGTCGGCCTTTTGCGGCAGCTTTCGCCCGCAGTGCTGGCAGCGTTCCGGCAGCAGCACTTTTAGGACGTTCACCTCGGCCGTGGGAATCAGGGGGCGATGATGCCCTGGGTGTCCGGGCTGGCCGCCGGGTTTCCGTTGGCTCTTGTGCTTGCGGCCGCGCGGTCTTTGCTCTCCGGCCAAACCATCGGAGGAAGGGGGCTTGGAAGAGTTTGTGGAGTTCCTCTTGCGCAGGGCGAGCTGTCGTTCCAAGTCGGTGATTTGCTTTTCTTGTTCGGTGATTTGCTTTTCTTGTTCCGTGATCTGCTTTTCTTGCTCGGCGATCTTCTTCTGGGCGTCGGCTAGCTCCTTCTCCAGGTCGGCAATGCGTTCGCTGCGTTTCTGGACCTTCTCCAGGAGTCGTTCCAACTCCTGCCGCAGAAACTTTAGTGAGGATCGGGGAAGGCTCGAGCCGAATTTCGCAGCAACTCGCCGAGTGGTTCTCGCAATCATCCAGCATAAGCTAACTCATTCTCCGGAATTTGTCCAGCGGAAGTGCAGAAAGACCTGAACTGTTACAAATCTTATGTGCTGTAATCCAACAGGAATGAATTGACCGGCAAGCACTTACAGCAGCAACTCTACATAACGTCCCACGGCGCATACATCATATGTGCTGCAGTACATATAAAATATCTTGGCTGCAAACAGCGGCTCCGCGGAGCAGTGAACGACCGGATTGGAATTGAGCCAGAGTCTTGAAATCCTGAAATCCAATTATCACTCCCAGCCAGACCATTTTCTGATTGGTCTGTCGATTTCCACGATCTGACCATATTATCGGCACGCCATGAACAACTCGCACCGCTATGACAAACTCCCAAACTCCGGGGCCGGGCGACAGAGTAAAAGCCAATAGACACGTCCATGTAGGGTACAGGCCAGCACTTCTCCGCGAACGCCACTTACCAGGACTTAGCCAACGGTGAAGTATTTTCGTAAACTCTATTCATGACGTTCACTAAACGGCTTCGCGACGGAGTATGTCGCGGAGAAATCACTTGCAGTGTGCGAATCTGGACGCGTCCCCACGTCAGAGTAGGCGGGCGGTATCGTATGGAGGAAGGCGAGATTCAGGTCGATTCGATTCAACCAATAGGGTTTCCAGATATTACTCCCGAACTGGCGCGCGAGTCTGGGTTCCTTGGCGTTTTGGACCTGCTCAAAGTCGCGAAACACAGTCGAGGTGAGAATATTTATTTAATCCGATTCCACTACGTGCGACCGCGTGCCAAGCGAATAGGTCAGCGTAAGTCAAAAGCACATGTCCAGTAACGCGACATTACCAGGCAGTAGCACGTTCGGAGGTGGCTCAAGATACTATCCTTGCCACGCGCGTCCCTCTGCGGCGAGGTCATCTCAATGCGACTGAAATCTGCGGTGGTTTTCTTCGCAGGTATGTGTTTGTTTGCAGCGAATCAAGTGCTCGCTGCGTCGCCAAAAGATAGATGCGCTCTTCCTCCGAGCCTGCGTGACGAAATCTCAAAAACATATCCTCGTGCAAGACCTGTAAGCCTGGCCGATTTGGATGATTATGCTCGAAAACAGTACCGAAAAGACTTCGGTACTCGGTGCCCTGGTTTGGTCAGAGTGAACTTCTATGGTGACGGGAAGCCAACGTGGGCCTTGCTTTTGGTCGCAAAGGAAGGCCCGAAGCAAAAACCCGAACTGGTTGTGGCCCATCAACTGGGGAACGCCTGGGATATTCGCTCATTGGACACCGCAGATGGGGCGGTAGCCGTCTGGAGCGAGGGGCCTGGCAAGTATGAGGGCACGTACGAGGGCAAGCTGATTCGAGCTAAGAATCCTGCCATCCTAATTGCGGACTATGGGTCGTTTACCATCCTTTACGCTTGGACAGGCAAAGAGGTGGAAAAGATTTGGCTTTCGGATTGAGGGGCGTCAACTTCATTTTCGCTGTGGAACTTCCTAGTGCTTGATAAACAGCGATCGCGGACAAGTGGAATCCGTGGCGAAAGCTGGCCGGTCAAATAGACGGCTTCGCCACTTACCAGATGGCCCTGCTGGCGAATCGTGATAAATTCCGTTCGGTCGTGGTCTTGCGCCCTGCAACGAAGCACGCACACTCGCGTGATGAGGGAACCAAACTCCTGACGGAGGTGTCTCAATGAATGTGCGGATGCGTTCCATGTCGGTCCTGCCGGTTGTTTTGCCGTTTTTCCTTGTTGCTGCCCTCACCCACTCGCTCAGTTTTGCAACTGTTGCTCAAAATCGGGCGCAAAAGGAATCTGCTTCCTTCAAGAATGTCGAAGAGACCGTGTCGAAACTCTTGTCGGTGCCGGTATACACGGCGTCAGACGAAAAGCTTCTCAACGAGGCAGGTGATGGGGCCGCCCTTGCAATCACGAGAATCGTGGGCGAGCAAGAAATGAACTCGCCTGAAACAGGAAAGCGAATACTTCTCATCCTGCACTTGGCGTTTGAGGTCCCCCAATCCATCATCGAGCGGAACAAGACCCCGAAGGCAGCACTGCGTTTGCTCGACCAGTTGGAGCATACCGATTACGGGCGGCAGCCCAACCTAATCGGCAATGCACGATTTGAAATCAAGCACAATTCATCCACCGGGTGGCCTCTGGAGCCTGTAACTCTACCCGGAGAGCCTGTCATTGATTGGGGGCACACTCAGTGGGTAGGCAACGTGCTCGCTTGGATTGCCACTATTAAGCCCGGGATGACGCGAAGCGACCTGCTGCGCGTGTTCACCACAGAGGGCGGCTTGTCTACGCGGACGCACAGGACCTACGTGCTGAAACAATGTCCGACTATCAAAGTTGACGTAGAGTTCTCAATTTCAGGGAACGAAGCGGAAGACAAAATCACCCAAATCTCACGGCCCTATTTAGACTACGGCCATTACGATTAGACCTTGCCCAATCCTAGGTCCATATGGAATCCGCCGCGAAAGGCTGCCGGTCAATTGGACGAGAACGCCACATTACTGGCCAATCGTGATGCCCGCTCGATGCGTGACGGGGAAATCAGGAATAGCGACATACCCAAGCAAAAACCAGGAACCACGCAAACGCAGTTCCCATTAGAAACCAGAAGACGATGGCCCTAAGCGGGACCACGCGATACGTATCATGAATGGTGATGTCCAACCCTAGGCTTGTGTGTAACCAAAACCGGAGAACAAAAGCTATTGCCACCAGCACGCCTATTCCGACCAGATGCTTCATCCGGACCCTCCGCAGAAGAGGAATGTTACGTCCGTGCTGAGCAAAAAGGAACATCTCCGATTACGCCACTTACCAGGCACAAGTACACGCTCTGCCAAAGCGGACTACAATGTGTCGTGATGCGCCGAGTCGCCGTCATCGCGATACCGCTAGCCGGCACAGCCGTCTTCGCTGCGCCTCCAGAACCGTGCTCGCTCGCCTCGACAGTCACAGATGCTAAAGTTACGATCGCCATTCCGGACGGCCAGACACTTTTTCGAGAGGGCGAGATCATTCCGCTGGCGCTGTCGTTTACTTCCACAGCGGACAAACGCTACTGGGCCGACAACCGCAATTATGACCGCAGCGGTCGGCTGACCATCGAGACCTACTGCGTCGAACCCGCGGCGCGGGATCCGCTCGCCGATTATTTCCGCGCTGGCGCCTTTATGGGAGGCGGATTAGGCAACACGCAACAGCTTTCCGAAAAACCATTCACCGCGACCGCCGAGTTGAATGAGTGGAGACAACCTGGGCCGGGACACTATCGGCTGTACGTCGTGAGCTATCGCGTGTGGCGTCCACCGGACCCGGGCGAAGCGACTCCGTACGGCCACGTGTCGCTAACTCTGCGCTCGAACACGATTGAGTTCGAAATAATCAAAGGGGGTGCCGATTGGGGCGACAAGCAATTGCAGGACGCCACCGCGGCCTACCAGAACGCGGCTGATGACGAGCAGCGAAAAGCAGCGCGCAAACTGCGGTTTCTGAACACGAAGCCATCGGTGGAAACACTCGCAAAACTGTTCTGGGGTTTGAACGACCAACCTGGAGGGTGGGACCTGATGTTCGGGCTTTTCGGCTCGCCTTACCGTGCGGAGGCGATTGCGGCCATGCAGCGCGAAATCAACAATCCCGTCCATACGATCACGCAAGATTTTCTGCGTGCGCTCACGAAGTTGCAAATCAACGCCGATATCTCATGGGACCCGCCAGCGTATGATTCCGCGCATCCGGAAGTTTCGCAGGAGTATTGGCACAAAAGGCAGACGCATGAACGCGAGCTGATGCAGGCGGCGATCGCGCCAACCGTAGCGGCTCTCCCGCAGAAAACGGGCCGCGCTCACGCCCTGACAGTGCAGGCACTCGCCGAGTCCTCTGATCTGCTCGATGCCTCGACCGCATCGCAAATTCGCAAAGAGCTGATCGCTGCGTGGGGAGACCTGCCGGAAAAGACGAAGCAGGAGTTGATCCAGTATCGTTGGCCGCTCATTGCTGGGCCGGACATGTTGCCCATCCTTAAAGAATTTGTATCGCGCCCGGCGCCCCCCTTCCGCACCATGGACGCCATGGCCCGCGATGCCGCGATCCAACATATCTATGAACTCGACGCCGCCAAAGGACGGTCGCTGATTCTTCGCGACTTGCGTGACCCCAGGGCCCAGCCCTCCATTTCGCTGGTCAAACTGCTATCCACCGATGAGCTCCGGCCAATCTTTCAGGACGCCGTCGGACGGATCGAGAAAAACGACGCGCGTGAACTGGACTATCACCTAGTCGAGCTGTTTGGAGACGAGTTGGCACTCGCCGGAATGAAGACCGAGTTCAACGACCACCTCGGTCAATGGGCGTGCGATCCGCAAACGGCCATGTTGCGCTACTTCCTCAGACTCGAACCGGAATTCGGCGTGAAAGCGGTGGAAGCTTCGCTCGCCGCCAGGAAAGTGACTGGCTGCTACCA
>WNGK01008509.1_pt1 | contig 14390 bp, 15 predicted proteins | sample 5400601 | NCBI WGS metagenome assembly WNGK01 (sample SAMN13153376, study PRJNA577476) | soil metagenome | isolation source: 60 cm soil or saprolite under Garry oak tree replicate 1 | place: USA:California | collected 2016-06-15 | reverse complement strand
GCTGCCCGCACGGTTAACGATTCCGATAGCTCGGTCTTATGAACCCCACACGGTTTATTGATCTGATGGCATTTCGCTTTCATGGCTCCTTTTAGCCACTCCCCAGCCCAATTACCCGCTCAAAAACTGAGATGCGCACGCCGGTGCCCGTGCTGATGATGTTCGGCGGCGGCTTCGGCGGAAACGAGTTTCCCCGGCGCGCGGGCGAACCCGCGCCCACGAACCGCTTCGGCGCGTTCGGCGGCTTTGGTGGCGGCACGAACGCCGGCCCGTCCTCGACCGAGATGCTCATCGCCGCCGGCTGGGGCTATGCCACGATCAATCCCAACAGCATTCAGGCCGACAACGGCGCGGGCCTAACCAAGGGCATCATCGGCCTCGTCAACAAAGGCCAGCCGCGCAAGCCGGACGACTGGGGTTCGCTCCGCGCCTGGGCCTGGGGCGCGGCGCGCGGACTGGACTGGCTTGAAACCGATTCCACCGTGGACGCGAAGAAGGTCGGCATCGAAGGCGTGTCGCGCTACGGCAAGGCCGCGCTCGTTACGCTCGCCTTCGAGCCGCGCTTCGCCGTGGCGCTCGTCGGCTCCTCGGGCGAAGGCGGCGCGAAACTGCACCGCCGGAATTTCGGCGAAGCCGTCGAGAACCTCACCGGCTCCGGCGAATACCACTGGATGGCCGGCAACTTCCTGAAGTACGGCGCGGCCGAGTCCAAGTTCGGCAGCAAGAACGCCGGCGACCTGCCGGTGGACGCGCACGAGTTGATCGCCCTCTGCGCGCCGCGCCCGACCTTCATCAGCTACGGCGTCCCCGCCCGCGGCGACGCCAACTGGCTGGACCAGCAGGGCAGCTACATGGCCACGGTAGCCGCCGGCCCCGTCTTCCGCTTGCTCAGCGCGAAGGACATCGGCGAGCAGGAAAACTACCGCACCGCGAAGATGCCGCCGGTCAACACCGGCCTGCTCGAGGGCGAACTCGCCTGGCGCCAGCACGACGGCGGCCACGAAGACCGCTCGAACATGAAACATTTCATCGCCTGGGCCAGCCAGCTCCTCGAGCACCGGTGATCGGTGGGATTTCCGAATGAATCCGCTTTGGTAAAAATCACGAGGGTTCGATTCCCTCCACCCGCTCCACTGATGATCGAGCCCTTGCGATTGTGAGCAGGTGAAGTGCAAGTAAATAAGCTGTCGTCTGGAAGGATTGATAATCTACTCCATTGAGCGTCTGCCAAACCTGCAAATACAGCGGGCTGGACTTTTTGAATTTCCTCGGTTCGGACAAGAAGGACGTTACGGCTTTCGCGGAGAGTCAGCGTGGACGAAAGCGCCGATCACACGGCAGCCAAGGCAAGCACTTTGGGACGCGTGCGATTGAATAGCTCCTGGGTTTCCGGGATCTCCGGCACGCGAGCCCGGCCAAACGCAATTTCCAACTGATTCGAGGTCAGGCGATCCTGCCGTAACAAAAACTGGATGTCTTGTAGATCGTCGTCATCTCCTCGCGCCATTTTGGTTAGGATGAGATCGATACTCGCCGGTCGAAAGACAGTCAATTTGGGCAGACCCAAATCGAGTTGTATGCGCCTGCTGATCCAGTCCGGTTGCAGGATGATATCAACTTCACGGAATAAGTGGGTTAAATAAAGGCCGTCCGTTTCTAACTCAGCGTTGGTGCGTTGCACCGCCCGCCAGAAATCTTCGTGCTCGTCGGGCGGCTGCAACCAAGCCAGCGGCAGAATGCCGTCCACATCCTGCGTGTTGTGAAAATGTTCCGGTGCCTGAGAATAACCCAAAACCAGTGCCGAACGCCCAAAGAGCGTAATTTCAGCAGGCACAGTCAGATGCCGGTCAAGTGTTGTTAGAATCCGAAGCGGGTTGCTCATTCGGCCGGTTCGCGCCGCCCAAGCCACTTGATATTCGGGCCGCCCGCGAAAGCAGTGACACCGGTCTGGCTGACAAAGCGGGACCAGTGGGGGAGAGCATCCGGAGGACAAGCCAGCCGCTGTGGCAGGTGGCGGAGCAGATACGACCAGGGCTGCGCGTCCGGCGCGAAGCGCGCGGCGATGGCGGCGATATACAGCAAAACGGGTTCCACCCTTTCCATGACCGCTAATCTGGCTAGTCGCGGCGCGTCGGTTCGCGGGGAACTGAGCAGTTGCGCGGCGGCGCGAATGAATGCGGAATTGTAGGGATGCTGGCCGAGACACAGCGCGACGCCGAGTTCTTCGTCACTCAGATCAGGATGGTCGGGCGGGAGGTCGCCGGGGAAATCACGCTCGTAATGGCTGGCGCCCCGACCGACGGCACATTTGAGCAGCCATTCGCCGACCCGACCTTCCGCACAACCACTAATCTGGCGGACCTTGCGCAGCAGCGGCGACACATGAACGGTATCGCCAAGCCGCCGGGCCAGTGGCGGGCTGCTTGACTGCTCGATCGTTTCCACGCGGAAATTGTAGCACGGGCGGAGCGACGTTGGCGAATTTCTTTCGCGGAGCACGGGCTTTTCAAAAAAAAGCGCTTGACGTCACTGCCCGCCATTTTTCACGGCAATAAACACGAGGGTTCGATTCCCTCCAACCGCTCCATGGATTTCGATGGGTTGCGAACCGTTTGGCTACAATGCAGTTAAAAAAGGGCCGTTTAATCCAGCAAAAGGTTCACAGCTACAAATCTGGCGTGGAGCAAATCGCCCGCCCAACAATGACTTTTGAATGGAATCATAACGAGGGGTCGATTCCCTCCACCCGCTCGATGGTCAATCCCAGGCCACGAAATCAACTGTTTCCTGCGTTTTTGATTCTCTGAAAAGCAGCAATTGCTAACGTCCTCTGACGGCTCAAGGCCCGAAGACATTTTTGGCAAAAGCGGGCGGCTGGCGTAGATTCCGGATATGCAGGCCGTCGTTGAAACCGTGGTGATGCTGGCTCTGTTCAATCTTGGTGGCAGGGAGATAGGCCTAATTCTTGCGCTGGTCCTCATCCTGTTTGGGGCCAGAAAGTTACCGGGACTGGGCCGAGGACTGCGGCGGGGAATTTTCGAGTTTCGTGAGGCGACCAAGCGGGTGACTGAACACCTGAAAGATGCAATCGATAAGGAGGCGAGCGAGGCGGGACGAAGCGTGGGGGGAATTTATGGCAAACCGGCAGCCCAAGCATTGACGCCGGATAATCAGGTTGTCGAGATGTATGACCCCGCCGTCCATCAAGACGAAACGCAACCGCGCAAGCGCCGCAAGGGTAGGATAAAGGGTTTTATGAAATTATGGTGGTGGATACGTCGGTCCGTGCGGGCAATCCGCGGCGTGGGCGAGAGGATGTAAATTCCGACCGGCACTGCCAGCTTGCGGGACCGAGGATCGTCAACCACACCGTGAACACTGGCCAAGCTGAGCGGCATGGAAGCGAAGTCGAAGGAGCTCGTGGAAAAGGGCGCGGAGGTTTACGCGAAGGCGTGAATCTGTTATTGGTCGGTCATGCCGGTTAACGAACCATCTTCAAAAATCCCGCTGGCCGAGGTGTTCCGCGCCGCGAACGGTTTGGTCCCCGCGAAGTTGATTGCGGATTGGGCGCTCGGCGGGGCGCTGGCGGCGATTTACTACGTCGAGCCGTTCACCACCTACGACGCGGACATTTTTTTCATCCCTATCGGCAAGGGACTGACCGCTGGCATCCCGGCGATTCACGCGCATCTGCAATCGCAAGGCTGGCAGGTCGAGCGCGAACATCTCCTGGTGCGCGGATTCCCGGCGCAATTTCTCGCCGCCGGCGGATTGACCGAGGAAGCCGTGCGCGAGGCCGAGCGGATTGAATTCGAAGGCGTGCCCGCGAAAGTTTTCCGCGCCGAACACATCGTTGCCATTGCCGCCAGCGTGGGGCGGCCGAAGGACAAGGCGCGCATCGAACAACTTCTCCAGCAGGCCGACCTCGACAAAACCAAGTTGGAAAACATCCTCCGATGCCATAATCTCAAACTGCCAACGATATGAAACTGGAGCTGCGGCGAAAACTCGCGCGCGAATCGTTCGAGGAAAAAATCCGGAAAGTCGGGCAACTCGTCCGGCTGGCGAAAACCTTTCCCCGCCGCGCTTCCCGGCCTACCCCGGCTCGTCCTTCCACCAAATGACCCTTGAGCCCCATGCCATTGTCCGATCAACATTCTGATGCGTCTTCCGGGAAGAATCAGGACTGCTGCTTTAAAACGACGCACTGGAGCATTGTCCTCGCCGCCGGAAACAGCTCCGCGCCGGGCGCGCGCGAGGCCCTTGAAAAGCTCTGCCGCACCTACTGGGCTCCCATCTACGCCTGTGTGCGACGCAAAGGCCGCGGCCCAGATGACGCCCAGGATCTCACCCAGGAATTCTTTGCACGGCTGCTGGAGAAAAAGTATTTCGAGCTTGCCGATCGCGAGCGAGGACGCTTTCGCTCGTTCCTGCTCACGGCGCTCGGCCATTTTCTTGTGAATGACTGGCGCAAGGGCAACGCCGAAAGACGCGGCGCGGGCCAGCCGGTCATGTCGCTCGATCAACAACAGGCTGAAGAGGGTTATCAAGCCGAGCCGGCTTCCCCTGATCTGTCTCCGGACAGACTTTTTGAAAGGCGGTGGGCGCTGGCCTTGTTGGAACAAGTCCTGGCGCAACTGCGCGCCGAGTACGAGGCCGGAGGCAAGCGCGACGTGTTCGACAGCCTCAAGCCCTTCGTCTGGGGCGAGAAAAGCTCGTTGAGCCAGGCCGAAGTTGCCGCGCGGCTCGGAACGACGGAAAACGCCGTGTCGCAGGCGGTGCATCGCTTGCGCCAACGCTATGGAGAACTGCTCCGTGCCGAAGTGGCCAATACGGTGGCCGCCCCCGGCGACGTTGAGGACGAACTGCGCCACCTGCTCGCGGCCATCAGCGCGTGAGCCGGCGCGACGTGGATTTTCGCAGTAGCGGGCCGGGGTGAGGGGTTGCGGACGAGGGAATTGCCGAAAGGCAGTCGGCGCTCCCCTAGCGATGAACCGGGAAGCAAACAGCCCGTTGAAAGAAGGCACTTCCCGTAGCAGCCGAGGTCACGAGGCTCAAATTTGCTCCGAAAAAGAAGCGATGAGAGAGCCTCCTCACGTCGGCTGCTACTTTCTGAACTGGCCGTTAAGGGCGAGACTTCTCTGCGAATCTTTGTCAGGTTTTGCCTCGGTTGCTGTAATCATCTTATGGAACCAACTGCGATCAACGAAGACCGTATGGCCGATCCGCCCCGTTGCGGCAAGTGCGGCGCGTCCCTCACCGCGGGCGCGGCGGAGGGTCTCTGCCCGACCTGCCTGTTCAAGGACGGCCTGGAGCTGCTCGGCACCGCCCACCAACGCGCGCCCCCCGCTCCCACCGAAACCTCCGGCACGCGCATCGGGCCTTACAAGCTCTTGCAACGGCTTGGCGAGGGCGGCATGGGCGCCGTCTGGATGGCCGAGCAGAGCGGGCCGGTGCGCCGCAAGGTGGCCCTCAAAGTCATCAAGCCGGGAATGGACTCGGCCAACGTGCTGGCGCGCTTCGAGGCCGAGCGGCAGGCGCTGGCCCTGATGGACCATGCCAACATCGCCAAGGTGTTCGACGCCGGCGCGACCGAGGCCGGCCGCCCCTACTTCGTCATGGAACTGGTCAAGGGCATTCCCTTCACCAAGTACTGCGACGAGCAACGACTCTCCATCCGCGAACGATTGGAACTGTTCATCCCGGTCTGCCAGGCCATCCAGCACGCGCACCAAAAAGGCATCATCCATCGCGACCTCAAGCCCAGCAACGTGCTGGTGGCGCAATATGACGGCAAACCCGTGCCGAAGGTCATCGACTTTGGCGTGGCCAAAGCGGTGGGCCAGCAGTTGACCGAGCGGACATTGTTCACCGAGTTTGGCGCGGTTATTGGGACGCTGGAGTACATGTCGCCGGAACAAGCCGAGTTCAATCAGCTCGACATCGACACGCGCAGCGACATCTACAGCCTGGGGGTGCTCTTGTATCAGCTTTTGACCGGCACCACGCCGCTGTCGCGCGAGTCCGTTCAAAAAGGGGCGCTCGACGAGCTATTGCGCTGCATCCGCGAGCAAGAGCCGCCCCGGCCGAGCACGCGCTTGAGCCAGAGCAAGGACACCCTGCCCGGCATCTCCGCGCAGCGGCAGTTGGACCCGGCCCAACTGACGCGCCTGGTGCGCGGCGACCTCGATTGGATCGTGATGAAGGCCTTGGAGAAGGACCGCAACCGCCGCTACGACACAGCCAATAGCTTGGCCATGGACCTCCAACGCCACCTGCATGACGAACCCGTGCTGGCCAGGCCCCCGACCGCGGCGTATCGGCTAAAGAAATTCGCGCGCAAACATCGCGTGGCCGTGGCGGCCGCCGCTGGATTTGTGTTGTTGCTCGTTGGCGCGACAGCCGTCAGCAGTGGTTTGGCCTTCTGGGCCAACCGGGAGAAAGCACGAGCAAAGAAGTCCGACGACGAAGCCCGTGCCGTGCTCGGCTTTTTCCAGGATAAGGTGCTGGCGGCGCCCCGTCCAGGAGAAGGACGCGGCTTCGACGTGACAATGCGCGCGGCGATTGATCTTGCCGAGCCGACCATCGGGATGACGTTTACCAACCAGCCGGTCGTCGAGGCTTCCATCCGGGACGTAATCGGCACCACTTATCTGGCCCTCGGTGAGAACAAGAAGGCAATTGACCAGTACGAACGGGCGGTGGTTTTGCGAAAGCTCCATTTGGGGAGGAACAGCCCTGAGACGCTTACCACAATGAACAAACTGGCTAAGGCATACCGAGAGTTTGGGCAGTTCCGTGAGGCGTCCCGTTTGTTCGAGGAGACGTTAAACCTCCAAAAGGCCAACTTGGGCTTGGATCATCCCGATACGCTCGACACCATGACGGGCCTGGCCATTACCTACGGATTAGCTGGCCAACACAGCGAGGAAGTTTCCTTGATGGAACAGCGGTTGAAACTACAGAAGGCAAAGCGAGGCTCAAAGCATCCCGACGCCCTCCTCGCCATGCACCACCTGGGCCTGGCCTACGATGGGGCGGGTCGCCTGGGCGATGCGGTGTCGTTGTACGAAGAGACATTGAAGCTCAGCAAAAGCAATCCCGAGGCCAAGATGGTCGCACTCTGGTCGATGGAATGCCTGGCCCGTGCCTATCAAAAGATCGGCAAAGCGAGTGAAGCGTTATCCATTTTTGAGGACGCGTTGAAGTTCAGCCAGCGGAAACTGGGACCGGAGCATTTGGAGACGCTTGACTGCATGCACAACCTGGCCGACTTCTGCCAAGACATCGGTCGGCCAGATAAAGCGTTGCCCTTGTTTGAGGAGACGGTAAAATTGAGGAAAGCAAAGCTGGGTGCAGATCATCCCGCCACGCTTCTTTCCATGGGAGGCCTTGCGAGCTCCTATCAAACCGCTGGCCGGGTGAGCGATGCGTTGGCTTTGTACCAAGAAATATTGAGGGTGAGCAAGGTCAAGTTCGGTGTGGACCATCACGACACGCTCGCGTCGATGGTCGCTCTGGCGAACTGTTACTTAGCGGCTGGCCAGGTGAGCGAGGCGCTGCCGTTGCTCGAGGAATCGTTGAAACTGGCGAGAGCGAGACTCGTCCCGGACCATCGTGAAACGCTTGGGTCCATGAACGAACTGGCCATCGCCTACAAACACGCTGGCCGAGGGACTGATGCGTTGGCCATGTTCGAGGAGACATTGAAGTTGATGAGGGCCAAGCTCCGCTCAGACGATCCCTTTACGCTTAATGTCATGTTTAACCTGGCCCGCGCCTACCGGGACGCCGGCCGGCTCAGTGATGCGTTGCCTTTGTTCGAAGAGACGTTGAAACTGGAGAAGGCCAAGCTCAGCCCGGAGGATTCAGCGATGGCCGAGGCAATGAGCAACCTCGCCGAAGCGTATCTCTCCACGAACCGGTTCGCCGAAGCCGAGTCGCTTTTGCGGGAGTGCCTTCCCATCCTGGAGAAGACGGACCCCGGACGCTCACCCACCTATAACGCGGAAAGCCTCTTGGGGTGGGCGCTGCTCGGTCAGAAGAAATACGGCAAAGCCGAACCGCTGTTGGTGCAAGGCTACGAGGGCCTCAAAAAACGGGACGCCGAGGCACCCTCTCCTTCGCACGCGCAGTCCATCAAAGAAGCCGGCGAGCGGATCGTGCAACTCTACGAAGCCTGGGGCAAACGTGACCAGGCCGACGCGTGGCGGCAGAAGTTGGCTGGGGCCAAAGTCTCGCCACAACCGTAAAACCGCGCCAAGCACTTCGCGTCACTCGGAGGCAGGTAAGAGCCTGTTTTAGAATTCGCAGGGGGCCTGTTTTCGGGCAAAAGGCCGGATGGCGAGGCGCGACGAGGGAGGTGCTGCTCGCGGCCACCGTGGGCGCTGCGCTCAGCCACTGCGGAGCAACAAAGCCAGACGGCCTTTTGCCCGAAAACCCTCCGGGCGGCGGGTCTTTTGCCCGTGGCCGGCGTTGGCTCGTTCCTTACAGCCCGCTACGGGCGCTGCGCGCGGCCACTGCGCCTTGGCCACGGCCAAAATTCCTCGCCGCAGGACCCCACGGAGTTTTCAAACAGGCTCTAATCTCGGTTTCTTCGCCGGAAAAGAAAATCGCAACATTCGTGTCAGGTCGGGCCGGGGACTGTGTATCAGAGAGTGGCGGGTTGAAGAAGTTGGATTCGCGGCGCTCGTGGCCAAATCCGGCAAACAGCCTGCAACGAACCCCTGTGAAAGCAGCCATGAATCTGGAAACCGCATTGCGATTGACCGCGGATTTCGCAGAAAGCACGGATAGAAGGCTTTGCCCGCCGGCTTCGGGAACAGCTAACATGAGAATCGCGAAATGAACAACGACCAACAACCCAGGCACCAGTCGCCTGAAAAACAACACCGGAGTAACGTATGAGCAACCTAAAGAAACAAAACAGCAGCGCCAGCGTCTCGCCGCACTCAGCGCATCAGGCGCTCTGCATCCTGGCCACTTTGGCAGGGATATTAGGCGTGAACTTAAGCCAAACCGACGCACGCGCGTCGCTGGCCGACCAGCCGCCGCCGCAAAGATTCACCTTCACCAAGATCGCGACCTTGGGAGTCTCTCCCAATTTTGGCGACTTCGAGTTCGGTCAAATCAACAATCGCGGCGATCTTGTCTTCGTCTCCGAAACTGCGGAGTGCGTCGATACTGGCCTGGGGTTCTCTGCGTGCGAAGGCGTTTTTCTCTTAAACCAGGGGCGAGTTTCCCAAATCGTCACCGCCGGCAATCCGGCCCCGGGAGGTGGAAGCTTTGCAGGCGCCGTCAGTGGCCCAAGCGCGCTCAACCAGGGGGGAGATGCGGCGGTGGCCTTGGCGCTAACTCCGTTCACTTTTCCCTTTGGGTTAAATGCGGGACTCTATCGCTATACATCAGGCTCCGGAACCCTAAGTGCGGTCGTGGTGCCCGGCGTGACTCCGGTCCCTGGAAGTAGCGGCATCGCATTCCAAGGCACGGACCAGGGAGTGAGCATCAATAATCTCGGCACCATCGCGTTTCCGGGAGCGTTCCCGATCAGTGCTGGCCTGCCCGGAACTTCGTCAGGAGTGGGCATCTTTACGGCCGACCGATCTGGCAGTATTTCGAGAGTAATCGTGCCTGGCGATGCGGCGCCCGGGGGTGCGAGCTTCGACGATGCGCAGAATACCGGGATCAACGATCTTGGGGACGTGGTGTTTGAAGCCCATCTGGCGGGTGCAGAATGCGTCGGCGGCCAGCCAGACCCTGCGTTCACACTTGGTTGCAACGCGACGGGTGTTTACCTGCGCCAGGCGCTCTCTGGTAACCTCATTAAGATTGCCCAGCAGGGTGACTTGGATCCTTTGGGCGCCCCCTTCCGGCACGCCTGGGGGCCGGTGATCAATAACTCCGGCCAGGTTGTCTTTGTGGGCGATTTGACCCCGCCTCCGGCGAATGAGCAATCGATGGGCCTTTATCTCTACAACGGGTCTTCAATCGTTCCGGTGGTGCGACCGGGAGATGCCTTGCCGGGTGGCGGCACACTGAAGACAGTCAATGATTTTGTCCACAGTTACGGTCTGAACAACCGCGGCGATGTCAGCTTCAGCGCCGTTCTGAGTAGTGGCGACCAGGGAGTTTACGTGAAGTCCGGCAGCACCATACGGCTGGTGGCCAAAACGGGCACGGTCATGCCGGGCATCGGCACGTTCAGCGCCGGCGGTGGTGGCCCCAGCGGACCTGTCATCAACGACCGGGGGCAAGTCTCCTTTTCGGCAACGTTGGCCAGCGGCGATACAGTCCTGCTCGTTGCCACACTCTCGCCCTGACGCCCTCGCAGCCGAACAAAATTCAGAGAAACATCGAAACCTAAACTCACCCCTGCGACGGCCTGCGGAAGGCACGCGGGGGTGAGAACAAGGAAACCGAGCGCTTAAAACTTTTTTGAAAAAAAGTCTTGACACGTGGGTGAGGGGGTCGCGTCCAGCACCGCCTTTATCTTGCGCACCAGCTCAGGGCGAAGGCTGAAGACGATCGAAAGAATTTTAAGTTCAGAAGCCGCGGCGGTGGTGGGCTCCGTTCTTAAGAAACGCAGAGAAACAACCATAAACCAATCCAGGCGCAAGACGCCTGAAACAGAAAGAAAAAGCTATGAATAGTTCAATCAAACAAAATCCAAAATTGTTCAAGTACTCGGTCGCGGCACTGGCGGCTGGCGCGCTCTTGTTCGCCGGTGCCCTGCCGCTCCGGGCGCAACAACCCAGTGGAGTAGCTCCGCCAGACTCGTCACCAGGCGGACAGACCTACCCCGTCTGGGCCGGTGCATGGTGGCAGTGGTTTATGCAATTGCCGCTGACCAACTCGGCAGGCTTTGTCCATCCCGGCATTGATGCCGGGCAGGCGGCGTTTGACGTAACCGAAGGACAAACTGGTGACGTCTGGTTCCTGGCGGCCCCCTTCGGCACGGTGACGCGGAGTGCCACTATTCCTTCGGGCAAGTCACTGTTCTTTGCCTTGCTCAACGCTGAAGAATCCAGCTTGGAGGGTTTCGCGACACAGCAAGACCAGGCCTCAACAGCGACCTTCTTCGCGAACCACATCGTGGATCTCTTCTGCGAGGTTGATGGGAAGCTGGTCCATCGATTAAGCTCTTTTCGATTCGTCAACCCGCAGATTAGTTTCTTTGCTCCTTGTCCTTGTTGGATTTTTAAATGTGTCCCCAATAGCCGGCCGGCGCAACCCCCTGCCCAGGCCTGCGGCCCCGGCACATCGACTGGAGACGGGTTTTATATCTTCCTGGACGCGTCGGGATTAGGCAGTGGCGAACACACCATTCATTACGGCGGCGCGTTCCTGTTCACGCTGAAAAACGATGGGTTCGACCTGTACCTGCCGCTCGACATGACGTATCACCTGACAGTGCAGTGAGCGAGGAACCCCACACCTCCCGCTCGCGTGAAGGAGCGCGAGCGGGACACCGTTTGCGACCGCCACGAACAAAACTCAAGTAGTTAAGCAGAACTTCTGCCCTGAAGACCGGAGCGCGGATAATTATTCGCGCCCCGGATCGCTCATTCGACTTCGTCATGTGTCCGCGGGACGCCACACTCGATGTGCACCGAAGCCAAGGTTGGAGAAGAGTCGTGCTCAAGGTGAGCGGCATAATGGCAGATGTCGCTCCTACGGAGCTTGCGGATTTTCTCGAGGGCCAACTACAAAGATGCCGCGCCGCTGGCGCTCAAATCAGCTTTTCGTTTTCGAGAGCAGCTTTACGTCGGTCAGGCGCATCTGGTTGTCCACCGCTTTGCACATGTCGTAAATGGTCAGCGCGGCCATGCTCACGGCCACCAGGGCTTCCATCTCGACACCGGTCGGGGCGGAGACTTTCGCGGAGGCGGTGATGACGATGCGATCCTGGCTCCTCGGGATTTGGAAGTTGACCTCGCAGTGCGTGATGGGCAATGGGTGACAGAGCGGAATCAGTTCGCCGGTTTTCTTGGCCGCCATGATCCCGGCCAGCCGCGCGCTGGCCAGCACGTTCCCCTTGGCGATTTGCTCCGCCTCAATGAGCCGGATAGTCTCTCGTTGCAACCGAATCTCGCCGCGCGCCACCGCTTCGCGGCGCATTATCGGCTTGGCGGAGACATCCACCATGTGGGCCTCGCCGCGCGCATCGAGATGTGTCAGTTGTTTCACCGGGACATTTTTGGGACAGAATCGACGGGTTGAACAGAAATATTCCGGGTGTCGCGGTGGGTAAAATCGGCAGGCCCGCCGGTAAACTTGATCCTTAAACTCGGACTTCTCGGGCGGCTTCAGAGGGATTGCTGCCATTCCTTGACGACTGTGCGTATCTGGCCGGCCACGTCGAGCTTCGGCCGCACAAACTTGGGCGTGAACCACGGGAACATGCCCAACAGATCGTGCGTGACCAGAATCTGCCCGTCGCAATCCGGCCCCGAACCGATGCCAATGGTCGGGATCGCAATCGCTTGCGAAATCGCCTTCGCGACGGGGGGGGTGACCAGTTCCAGCACAACGGCGAACGCGCCGGCTTCCGCCAACGCAGCGGCGTCAGCCAGCAAGGCTTCGCGCTCGGCGTCGCTTTTGCCCTTGATGCGGTAGCCGCCTTCCTCGCGCACGCTCTGCGGGAGCATGCCGAGATGGCCGAGAAATGGGATGCCATCGGCGACGATCGCGCGCACTTGCGGCAGAATGCTTCGGCCCCCTTCAGCCTTCACCGCTTCGGCCCCCGCGGCGACGAGCCGCCGGGCGTTTTGCAGCGCCGCGCCGACGGTTGGATAGCTCTGAAACGGCAGGTCCGCCCCGAGCAGCGCCCGCGGTTTGGCGCGCGCGGCGGCGCGCACGTGATGTTCCATCTCCGCCATGGTGACGAAGGTGGTGTCGGCATAGCCGAGCACGACCATGCCGAGCGAATCGCCGACCAGGAGGAGCGGGATACCGGCCTCATCGAGCAGCTTCGCCGTGGGAAAATCATAGGCTGTGAGGGCCGCGATTTTTTCGCCGCGCGCTTTCATGGCGCGGATCGTTTCGGCGGTCAGTTTGGTCGAGCTCATTTTGCAACGATTACGGGGCGCGCAGGCCGCGACAAGTGGAAAGTAACCGTCCTGACAGAAGGCTCATACCTCCGCTACTCCGGCCATAGGTCAATGCTTCAAAATCGACAGCAACTCCGACGGCGTCACCGTCGCGGTGCCGACCTTGCCTACCACTACCCCCGCAGCGTGATTGGAGAGGAGCGCCGCTTCGAGCGGCGACGCTCCCGCGGCGATGGCCAGCGTAAAGGAGGCGATCACCGTGTCGCCCGCGCCGGATACATCGAAGACTTCCCGGGCGACGGTGGGGATGTGATAAGGGGTTTGTCTGCGCTGGCAGAGGAGCATGCCTTGATCGCCCAGGGTGATGAGCAACAGGGCGGGCTGGAGTTCTTCAAGCAGTTTTTCGGCGGCCCGCCGAAGACCGGGGTCCTTGAGCGGATCGCCCGCGCGCGGGTCGTCCTCGAGGCCGGCGAGTTCAAAGGCTTCCCGGCGGTTCGGAGTGATCAACGAGAAGCCGCCCAGGTTCAGATGGTGCACGGGTTTGGGATCGAGGCTGAGCCAGACGCCGCGCGCATGGCAGAAATGTTTCAGGCCGTCCAGCAGCGCCTGAGTAACGACGCCCTTGCCATAATCGCAAACGATCACCGCGTCGGCGGACAACATGGTGGGTTCGAGGGCGGCGAGGAAGCGGCGGGTGGTCGGGCCATCGGTGTCGAGGCGGCTTTCACGGTCGAGCCGCACGACTTGTTGTTGATGGGCGACGATGCGGGTCTTGATGCTGGTGGGCCGGGTCGAATGCGCCAACAAGCCGTGACAATCAACCTTCTGTGCGGTGAGCAACTCTTTGAGCCGCCGGCCGGCGTCGTCGCGGCCGACCAGCCCGAAGAGTTCGGCCGGCACGTCGAAGGCGGAGAGATTGCGCGCCACGTTGGCCGCGCCGCCGGGCATGAAGCTTTCCCGGACAAAATCGACGATCGGCACCGGCGCCTCCGGCGAAATACGGGCCACCTGGCCCCAGATGAACTGGTCCAGCATCACGTCGCCCACGACCAGGATCCGGGCGCGCTTGGCCGCCGCGAGGAGATGGCGGACGCGGGAGGGCGATAAAACGTTTTGCTTCATGTCTTACGAACTGAACGTCGCGCGGCTATAGTCCTGCGGGCATCCCTTCGTCATCAGTGGGCCGTGAGTGTGGATAGTTTAGTTAAGAAAGGCCGTCAACGGACTGGTCGCGCTCGCCGATTCCTGGGCAGCGGCGAGGCCCACTTCAAAGGCGGCGCGTCCGGCCTCCACCGCCAGTTTGAAGGCGAGGGCCATGCGGTTCGGATCGCTGGCGACGGC
>WNGK01004806.1_pt1 | contig 14396 bp, 13 predicted proteins | sample 5400601 | NCBI WGS metagenome assembly WNGK01 (sample SAMN13153376, study PRJNA577476) | soil metagenome | isolation source: 60 cm soil or saprolite under Garry oak tree replicate 1 | place: USA:California | collected 2016-06-15 | reverse complement strand
AGGCCGCGGCGGCCATCTACGGTCTGGACGTCGTCGCGGCGCACATCGAGGACGAGCCTAACAACACGACGCGTTTCTGGGTGCTCGGCCGCCATGCCGCCGGGCCATCGGGCAGAGACGAAACTTCGCTGGTCATGTCGGCGAAGAACCAGCCGGGCGCCATGTACGCGCTGCTCGAGCCATTCGCGAAGCATGGCGTGAGCATGTCGCGGCTCGAGTCGCGACCGGCGCGTACCGGGCTCTGGGAGTACCTGTTTTTCGTCGACCTGGAGGGCCACCAGGACGATCCAGCGGTCGCTGCGGCGATCGCCGAGCTCAAGCAGCGCGCGCCGTTTCTGAAGCTGTTGGGCTCGTATCCCGCTGCCCTCGTGGGATGAGCTCAGTGTCTCGTACCGCCGGAGATCGAACGATGAAAGCCAGCGAACCTGCTGCGTTGCCCGCTGATCTCGCGCCGGAATACGTCCGCCGGATCAATCCCTATGTTCCCGGCAAGTCGATCGACGAGCTCGCTCGCGAATACGGATTGGCGGAAGAAGCCATCGTCAAGCTCGCGTCGAACGAAAATCCGCGCGGGCCCAGCCCCCGGGCGCGCGAGGCGATCGTCGCCGCGTGCGCGGGCATCACGCGCTATCCGGACGGCAACGGCTTTGCGTTGAAGAACGCGCTCGCGGCGCGCTATGGCGTCGATCGCGAGCAGATAGTTCTCGGCAACGGCTCGAACGACATTCTCGAGCTCTCGACCCAGGCGTTCCTGCGCCCCGGGGATGAGGCGGTCTATTCGCGGCATGCCTTCGCCGTCTATCCGCTGGCGACGCAGGCGCGCGGCGCGACGGGTATCGAAGTGCCGGCACGCGACTATGGCCACGATCTCGAAGCGATGGCGAAGGCAGTGACCCCGCGTACGCGCATCGTCTTTGTCGCCAATCCGAACAATCCGACCGGCACGTGGCTCTCTCCGGTCGCGCTCAAGGCTTTCCTCGCCGCCGTGCCGCGCGAAGTTCTGGTGGTTCTCGACGAGGCCTACGACGAGTACCTCGAGGCGGCACAACGCTCGCCCAGCGTGAGCTGGATCGCCACGCATCGCAACCTCATCGTGTCGCGCACGTTCTCCAAGGCCTACGGGCTCGCCGGCTTGCGCGTGGGCTTCGGGGTGATGGATGCGGGTGTGGCCGACATGCTCAACCGCGTGCGGCAGCCGTTCAACGTCAGCTCCGTTGCGCAGGCCGCTGCGCTCGCCGCATTGGCCGATACCGCGTACGTCACGGAGAGCGCCACGCTCAATCGTACCGGTCTTGCGCAGATTACAGCGGCGCTCGACGCCATGCGAGTCAAGTACGTGCCGTCGCATGGCAATTTCCTGCTGGTGCACGTCGGTGACGGTGCCCGCGTCTACGAGCGCCTGCTGCGGCAGGGCGTAATCGTGCGCCCGGTCGCGAACTATGGATTGCCCGAGCACGTGCGCGTCACGGTGGGTTTGCCCGAGGAAAATCGGACCTTCCTGGCCGCGCTCGAATCGGCGCTCGGACCCTGACACCGTGCTGCCCATCGGCAAGCTCGTGGTCGTCGGCGTCGGCCTGATCGGAGGCTCGTTCGCGCTGGCGATGAAGCGCTCGGGCGGGGCCGAGAGTGTCGTCGGCGTCGGCCGGGGACGGAGCAACGTCGAGGCGGCTCAAAGGCTCGGCATCGTCGACCGCGTTTTCGTGCTCGACGAGGCGTGGACCGCGGAGCTCGGCGATGCCGATCTCGTCTTCCTGGCAACCCCGGTCGGACAGATGCGATCGCTCTTCGCCGCGATCGCGCCGCACCTTGGCCCTCAGACGCTGATTACCGACGCCGGCAGCACCAAGCAGGACGTCGTCGCGGCGGCGCGCACGCATCTGGGCCCGGCGCTGCCCCGCTTCGTGCCCGGCCATCCCATCGCGGGGACCGAACACTCGGGCGCGACGGCGGCGTTCGACGCGCTCTTTCGCGACAAGCAGGTCGTTTTGACCCCGTTGCCCGAAACCGACGCCGCGGCCCTCGCTCGTGTCGCGGAGTGCTGGAGGCGCTGCGGCGCGACGGTGCGCCGGCTCGACGCGGCGCGTCACGATGCGATCCTCTCTGCGGTGAGTCACCTGCCGCACGCGCTGGCCTTTGCGTTGATCGCGGATCTCGCGGCACGACCCGATGCGGACGAATGCTTCGATCTCGCCGGCACGGGCTTGCGCGACTTCACACGTCTGGCGAGCAGCCATCCTGACACGTGGCGCGATATCTGCCTCGCCAATCGGGACGCATTGCGGCGCGATCTCGCGACGTATCGCGATCGGCTGCAGCGGATCGATGCGCTGCTCGATGCGTGCGATGGCGAGGCGCTGCGGGCGCTGTTCGCGCGCGCTCATTCGGTGCGCGATGCGTGGATCGAGCGCCAGAGCGGCGGCGACGAAGTTTAGCGATTCTGGCGCGCGTTCCCAGGCGATGGACTATCTCGATCTCGCCCCCATCGCCCGGATGGCGGGCACGGTGCGCCTTCCCGGGTCGAAGAGCATCTCCAACCGAACCCTGCTGCTCGCGGCGCTTTCGCGCGGGGACACCGAAGTCAGCAACCTCCTCGATGCCGACGATGTCGATCGCATGCTGGACGCGCTGCGTGCTCTGGGCATCCGTATCGAGCAGCACGGAGCAGCGCGCAATTTCACCGTGCGCGGGGGTGGCGGCATCATTCCGGTCAAGCAGGCGAGTCTGTTTCTCGGCAACGCCGGCACCGCGTTTCGCCCGTTGACGGCGGTGCTTGCGCTGTCGGGCGGACAGTACGAGCTGTCGGGCGTGGCGCGCATGCACGAGCGACCGATCGGCGATCTGGTGGATGCGCTTCGCGCGCTAGGCGCGGATATTCGCTATCTGGGGCGGGAAGATTTCCCTCCGCTCGCGATCGGCAAGGGAGTCGTTCCCACCCGCGATCGTGTTGCGATTAGCGGCGAAGTGTCGAGCCAGTTTCTCACCGCGCTCGTCATGGCGCTGCCCCTGGTTGGCGGGGGCGTCGCGGTCGAGGTCCTGGGCGAGCTGGTCTCGCGGCCGTATGTCGAGATGACGTTGAACCTGATGGCGCGCTTCGGCGTCGCCGTTGAACGTGAGCAGTGGCGACGGCTGACTGTTCCGGCGGGAAGCGTCTATGCGAGTCCCGGCAGCATCACCGTCGAAGGAGACGCGTCGTCGGCATCGTACTTTCTGGCCGCGGGCGCGATCGGCGGCGGCCCGGTTCGGGTCGAGGGCGTGGGCCGCGACAGCATTCAGGGCGACGTGCGTTTCGCCGATACGCTCAGTGCGATGGGCGCCACGGTAGACTCGGGTCCGGATTGGATCGAGGTTCGCGGCGAGCGGCCGTTGCGCGCGATCGACGCCGACTTCAACCGCATGCCCGACGCGGCCATGACCGCAGCTGTTGCGGCGCTGTTCGCCGACGGCCCGTCGACACTGCGCAATATCGGCGGCTGGCGGGTGAAAGAAACCGACCGCATCGCCGCGATGGCGACCGAACTCTCCAAGCTTGGTGCGCGTGTCGAGGCAGGTCGCGACTGGTTGTCTGTGGTGCCGCCCGCGAAGTTCGTGCCCGCCACGATCGATACCTACGACGATCACCGGATCGCGATGTGTTTCTCGCTCGCCACACTCGCCGGGATATCGGTGCGCATCAACGATCCGCGGTGCGTGCGCAAGACCTTCCCCGGCTACTTCGCCGAGTTCCGCGGCCTCGCCCAATGACCGACGCCGCGCCGGCAGTGATCGCGGTCGACGGGCCCGCGGCGTCGGGCAAGGGGACTATCGCGCAGGGCGTCGCGCGCACCCTGGGGTTCCATTATCTCGACAGCGGGTCGCTGTATCGGCTGGTCGCGCTGAAGGCGCTGGAGGCGGGAATCGCTCTCGACGACGAGCCGGGGCTCGCCCAGGTGGCCGAGACCTTGAATTCCCGGTTTGTCGATGGCCGGATCATGCTCGACGGCGTCGACGCAAGCGCCGCGGTCCGTACCGAAGCGGTCGGCGCCGCGGCCTCCCGGGTCGCCGTCGTGGCGGGGGTCCGGCGAGCACTGCTCGCGCGGCAGAGGGCGTTCCGGCGCTCGCCGGGCCTCGTCGCCGACGGTCGCGACATGGGCACGGTTGTCTTCCCGGACGCCGCGCTCAAGATATACATCACCGCCAGCCCCGAGGAGCGGGCAAGCCGCCGTTATAAGCAGTTGATAGAAAAAGGAATCTCCGTTACACTTGACAATCTTTTGCGGGATATCCGGGAACGGGACGATCGCGACAGTAGCCGGGCGGCGGCGCCGCTCAAGCCCGCTGCCGACGCCATCATCCTGGACACGACGGGCCTCACCATCGAGGCCGGCGTTGCCGTCGTGTTGGAGCGATACCGCGAGCTGCGATTGAAGCATGGACATTGACACGCAAGACCCAGGGAAACTGACAGCGCAGATTTAGGAGCACCAAGGCAATCGAGCGTCGCCGCGCCGGACGAATCACGGGCTGTCCGGCGCTGCGGCATGACCCACCAGACCCGTCGTCACGCCCGTGACGGCGAACGAAGCAAATAGGAAACCGTTTACTCATGGCAACTGCCACCACCAACCAACCCGCCCAACCGCAGGAAAACTTCGCCGCGCTGTTCGAGGAATCCCTCGCGCGGCAGGAAATGCGTCAGGGCGAACTGATCACCGCCGAAGTCACCCGCGTCGACTACAACATCGTCGTCGTCAATGCTGGGCTGAAGTCGGAAAGCTTCATTCCCATCGAGGAGTTCAAGAACGACAAGGGCGAAGTCGAGGTCAAGGCCGGCGACTTCGTCACCGTCGCCATCGAGAGCCTTGAAGACGGCTACGGCGAGACCCGGCTGTCGCGCGATAAGGCCAAGCGCCTCAAGGCGTGGACGGATCTCGAAACCTCGATGGAGCAGGGCAATGTCGTCCAGGGTTGGGTCACCGGCAAGGTGAAGGGCGGCCTCACCGTCATGGTGAACGGCATCCGCGCATTCCTCCCCGGATCGCTCGTCGACATCCGGCCGGTGAAGGACACCGGACCCTTCGAGGGCAAGCAGCTCGACTTCAAGGTCATCAAGCTCGACCGCAAGCGCAACAACGTGGTGGTTTCGCGCCGCGCCGTGCTGGAAGCGAGCCTCGGCGCCGAGCGCGAAGAGCTCCTGAAGACGCTGCAGGAAGGCGCCGTCGTGAAGGGCGTGGTCAAGAACATCACCGACTACGGCGCGTTCGTCGATCTCGGTGGCATCGACGGCCTGCTCCACATCACCGATCTCGCCTGGCGCCGCGTCAAGCATCCGTCCGAGGTTCTCTCGGTTGGCGACGAAGTTACGGCGAAGGTGTTGAAGTTCGATCAGGAGAAGAACCGCGTGTCGCTCGGCATGAAGCAGCTCGGCGAGGATCCGTGGGTCGGCCTGTCGCGGCGCTACCCGACCGGGACGAGGCTTTTCGGCAAGGTAACCAACATTACCGATTACGGCGCGTTCGTGGAGATCGAGCAGGGGATCGAAGGTCTGGTGCACGTGTCCGAGATGGACTGGACCAACAAGAACATCCACCCGACCAAGGTCGTGCAACTTGGCGATGAGGTCGAGGTGATGATTCTCGAGATCGACGAAGAGCGCCGCCGGATTTCCCTCGGGATGAAGCAATGCATGCCGAATCCGTGGGAAGAGTTCGCGATGAACCACAAGAAGGGCGATCGCGTGAAGGGAGTGATCAAGTCGATCACCGACTTCGGCGTGTTCATCGGCCTGCCGGGCTCGATCGACGGACTGGTGCACCTCTCGGATCTGTCGTGGACGCTGCCCGGCGAGGCGGCCGTGCGCGACTACCGCAAGAGCCAGGAAGTCGAAGCCGTCGTGCTGGCGATCGACGTCGAGCGCGAGCGGATTTCGCTGGGCATCAAGCAGCTCGACGGCGATCCGTTCTCGAACTACGTCGCGACCCACGACAAGGGCAATGTCGTCACGGGCGTCGTCAAGTCGCTCGACGGCAAGGGGGCGGTCATCGCCCTCGACGGCGATGTGGAGGGCTACCTCCGCGCGTCCGAGGTTGCCCGCGACCGTGTCGAGGACATCCGCTCGCATCTGAAGGAAGGCGATTCTGTGACGGCGATGATCATCAACATCGATCGCAAGAACCGCTCCATCAACCTCTCGATCAAGGCCAAGGATCATGCCGAAGAGGCCGAGGCCATGCAGCGCATGACGGCTGAGAATTCCGGCGCCAGCGCAGGCACGACCAACCTTGGCGCGCTGCTCAAGGCCAAGCTCGATAACAAAAATCAAGGGTAAGCGAGCCCGTGATGACCAAATCGGAGCTGATCGACCGCTTGGCGGCGCAGTTCCCGCAATTGGTAGCCAAGGACGCCGAAATCGCGGTGAAGATGATCCTCGACGCCATGGCCGAGAGCCTGGCCAAGGGGCAGAGGATCGAGATCCGCGGCTTCGGCAGCTTCGGCCTCAACTACCGGCCGCCCCGCACCGGACGCAACCCCAAGTCCGGCGAGCGGGTCCAGGTGCCGGAAAAGCACGTCCCGCATTTCAAGGCCGGCAAGGAATTGCGAGAACGCGTCGACTTCAAGAAGGGCTGATGCTCTATCGCAGCGGGCCTTCCGGACGGATCCATCGGGCCGGCGGGTCGATCGCCACGCGGCACGCTGGAGGCTTCGCCTGATGGCATTGCTTCGCTGGATCGTTGGCGGCGTGCTGTTCGTCGCGCTCCTGTTCCTGTCGCTGCAGAACTCCGAGCTGGTCACCGTACGCTTCTACCACTGGTTCTCCTGGCAGGCGCCGCTGATCTTCCTGCTCCTGATTGCGTTCGCCGCCGGCGTCGCGGCGGGGCTTCTCGCCAGCCTGGTCCGCTCGGCTCGGCTGAGGCGCCAGCTTGGCCGCTTGCGCAAAGAGCATCGCCGCGCCCTGGCGAGCGCAACGCAGACACCGGCCGACTCGCGCTGAGGCTGCCTCGCGATGGACTTCGAGCTCTGGTGGCTGCTCCCGATTCCCGCGCTGTTCTTCGCGCTGGGCTGGATCGCCGCGCGCATCGACATCTCGCATCTGCTGCGCGAGTCGCGCGCGCTGCCGCTGTCCTACTTCCGCGGACTCAATTTCCTGCTCAACGAGCAGCCGGACAAGGCAATCGAATCCTTCATCGAGGTCGTGAAAGTCGATCCCCAGACGATCGATCTGCATTTCGCGCTCGGCAACCTGTTCCGCCGGCAAGGCGAAATCGATCGCGCCATCCGCATGCACCAGAATCTGCTCGATCGCCCGGATCTGCCGGCCGAGAAGCGCCAGGTTGCGGTGTTCGAGCTGGCGCAGGACTTCCACCGGGCCGGTTTGCTCGACCGTGCCGAGGAGCTGTTCGGCCGCCTCGACGGGAGCCCCTTCGAGCTGCAATCGCTGGGCTTCCTGCTGCAGATCTTCGAACAGGAGAAGGATTGGCAGAAGGCGATCATGGTAACCAAGCGCATGGAAGCGCTCGCCAAGCGGCCGTACTTCAAGGAGATCGCGCACTACTATTGCGAGTTGGCGCAAAATGCAATGCTGCGATCACAGCTCGACGATGCACACCGTCACCTCGAGCAGGCGCTTGCAGAGTACAAGCTCTGCACGCGGGCCGCGATACTGCTCGGCGACGCGGCCGCGCAGCAAGGCGACTACCCTGCCGCCATCACCGGCTGGCAGCGCATCGAGTCGCAGAATCCGGCGTTTCTGGGACTGGTCGCCGATCGTCTCGCCGATGCCTACCGAAGGACCGGCGATGTCGCGCAGGGTATCCGCGTGCTGCGCAGCTTCGAGGACCAATATCCGTCGCTGGATTTGCTGAACGCCCTTTTCAATCTGGTCCTTGCCCACGAGGGCGCCGAGCCGGCGGCTTATCTCATCAAGGATGAGCTCATCCGCAACCCGACGCTGCTCGGGCTGGACAAGTTGCTCGAGGCGCAGCTCCTGGCCGCGCCGGCCGAGCGCCGTCACGACCTCGAGTTGGTCAAAGGGCTGGTCGGCCAGCACATCAAGCGACTGGGGATGTATCGCTGCGAACAGTGCGGATTTCGCGCCAAGCAGTACTACTGGCGCTGTCCGGGTTGCGGCAAGTGGGAGACCTATACGCCGCGCCGAACGGAGACTCCGGACGGATACGTATGACGGGCAAGATCTTGAACCACAGAGTACACAGAGATCACAGAGATAACAGGGAAAGACGCTTGGCAAACGAGCGTGCTGTAACGCCGGAGGCTCGGTCACCGGCGCGTGCAGTAGCGTACGCGATTGAAGATTCTCACTCTGTGTGCTCTGTGTGCTCTGTGCGCTCTGTGGTGCAATGCTTGGAATCGGCAACAATGACCGTTGGGAAGATGCACACGTGAATTCCCCTGATCCGCGCATCATCGTCGCACTCGACTTCGCCGACCCCGGGAGCGCGATCGCGCTCGTTGACCGGCTCGATCCGAGTGCGTGCGCCTTGAAGGTCGGCAAGGAACTGTTCGTCGTGGCCGGACCCGAGCCGGTGCGCCGGATGATCGAGCGCGGCTTTCGGGTGTTTCTCGATCTCAAGTTCCACGACATCCCGAACACCGTCGCGCAGGCGTGCGCGGCGGCAACACGTCTGGGGGTGTGGATGCTCAATGTGCACGCTGCCGGCGGTCGGGCGATGCTCGCGGCAGCCCGCGACGCCGTCGCCAGCGCGGCATTGGAGCGCCATGGGCCCAGGCCATGGCTCATCGGGGTGACCGTGCTGACCAGCCTCGACGGCGGGGATCTCGAGGAGATTGGTTTTACCGACTCGCCGGAAGCGCTCGCGCTGCGGCTCGCGTGCCTGACGGCGGACTGCGGGCTGGACGGTGTCGTCTGCTCAGCGGTCGAAGCGCCGGAGCTGCGCCGCACGCTCGGCCCGCGTTTCAAGTTGGTGACTCCGGGAATCCGGCCGGGCGGCACCGCCGCCGACGATCAGAGTCGCATCGCGACGCCCGAGGCGGCAATCGCCAACGGCGCGGACTACCTCGTGATCGGGCGCGCGATCACGAGGGCTGCCGATCCGCCGGCGGCCCTTGCTCGGATCAACGCAACCTTGGGAGCTGGCAGGTGAAGATCACGATGACCGGGACCGGTTACGTCGGGCTGGTGACTGGTGCGTGCCTGGCCGAGGTCGGCAACGACGTGCTGTGCTTCGACATCGATCGCAAGAAGATCGATGTCCTCAACCACGGCGGGGTACCGATCCATGAGCCGGGACTGCCGGAGATGATCAGGCGTAACGTCGCCGCGGGCCGGCTGCGGTTCACGACAGAGGTCGATGCCGCGGTCCAGCACGGAACGCTTCAGTTCATTGCCGTGGGCACGCCGCCGGACGAGGACGGCTCGGCCGATATGAAGCACGTGATCGCCGCCGCGCGCAACATCGGTGCGCGCATGACCGACTACAAGGTCGTCGTCGACAAGTCGACCGTGCCGGTCGGGACTGCAGACCGTGTGCGCGAAACGATCGCCACCGAGCTTGTCCGGCGCGGCGTGCAGGTGCCTTTCGCCGTCGTTTCGAACCCCGAGTTCCTCAAGGAAGGCGCTGCGATCGAGGACTTCATGAGGCCCGATCGGGTCGTGATCGGCGCCGACGACGAGCAGGCGATCACGCTTCTGCGCGCGGTCTATGCGCCGTTCCAGCGCAGTCACGAGCGGCTGCTGGTGATGGACGCGCGCTCGGCGGAGTTGACGAAATACGCCGCCAACGCGATGCTCGCGACCCGCATCTCGTTCATGAACGAGCTGGCCAATCTCGCCGAGACGCTCGGCGCCGACATCGAGCACGTGCGCCATGGTATCGGCTCCGACCCGCGGATCGGCTACCACTTTCTGTATTCCGGTGCCGGTTACGGTGGCTCGTGCTTTCCGAAGGACGTGCGCGCTCTTCAGTTCACCGCGCGACAGCACGGGCAGCCGCTCAGGATCCTGACGGCTGTCGAAGCGGTCAACGAGGCGCAGAAGGTGCGCCTGATCGACAAGGTGGTGAAGCGGCTCGGCGCGGACTTGAGCGGACGTAAGATCGCGCTGTGGGGTCTCGCTTTCAAGCCCAATACCGACGACATGCGCGAGGCCCCTTCGCAGGCGATTGTCGATGGCCTGGTCGAGCGCGGTGCCGCCATTGTTGCGTACGACCCCGTCGCGATGGAGGAGGCGAGCCGCGTGTTTGCTTCGGTGCCCGGGTTCTCGTTCGCGGCCTCGCCCCTCGATGCCCTCACCGGCGCCGACGCTCTGGTTGTTGTTACCGAATGGCAGGAATTCCGCAGCCCCGATTTCGCCGAGCTCAAGCGCCGGCTCAGAGAGCCGCTGGTGTTCGATGGGCGCAATCTGTACGACCCCGCACTGGCACGCGCCGCGGGGCTTGAATACTTCGGGATCGGCCGCCGTTAGCGCCGCAGATCCAGACGGAGCGCACCGCGTATGGCCAGCCAACCGTTTGCTATTTACCGCGACGCGGTCGCACGCACCCGGCTGCTCGTGGTCGGCGACGTCATGCTCGACCGCTACTGGTTCGGCGAGGTCGAGCGCATCTCGCCGGAAGCGCCCGTGCCGATCGTCAAAGTTGCGCGCAACGAGGAGCGCCCCGGCGGGGCCGGCAATGTGGCGCGCAGCGCGGCCGCACTTGGCGCGCAGGTCACGCTGATCAGCGTTGTCGGTGACGACGAGGCGGGACGAACGCTGGAACGGCTGCTCGCCGCCGCGCGGGTACGTACATCGCTGCACCGCGACGCTACGCTGCCGACCACGGTCAAGCTGCGTGTCATCGGTCGTCAACAGCAACTGCTGCGCATCGACTTCGAAACCGTGCCGTCGCACGAGATCCTGGCGACCAAGCTCGCCGACTATGAGCGGGTGTTTCCGGAATTCGACGCCGTCGTCCTTTCCGACTATGGCAAGGGCGGCCTGGCACACATCGAGCGGATGATCGAACAGGCGAGAGCACGCAACATCCCGGTGCTGGTCGACCCGAAGGGCGAGGACTACCACCGTTACCATGGCGCGACGCTCCTGACACCCAACCGCGCCGAGTTCCGGCAGGTGGCCGGGAGCTGGCGCACGGAGGCCGAGCTGGCGAGCAAGGCGCAGCAATTGCGTGCCGAGCTGGCACTCGATGCGCTGCTGATCACGCGCGCCGAGGAGGGAATGTCTCTGTTTACCGACGCCGGTTTCCTGAACTTTCCCGCCGAGGCTCGCGAGGTCTACGATGTGTCCGGCGCAGGCGACACCGTGATCGCTACCCTTGGCGCACTGCTCGGCGCGCACGCCGATCTCGCGAGCGCCGTGCGCATTGCCAACCAGGCGGCCGGCATCGTCGTGGGCAAGCTTGGTACGGCGGTGGTGCATCCGGACGAGCTCGCGTGAAGACGGTGAACAAGTCAACGAGTGAACCAGTGAATTGAACCGTTACGGCATCGACGCGGCCCGCTTCACCCATTCACCCGTTCACCCGTTCACCCGTTCACCCGTTCACCCTTTCACTGACTCATGGCCAAGCCAAGAACCGCATACACCTGCACCGAGTGCGGCGGCCGCAGCAGCAAGTGGCAGGGCCAATGCCCGCATTGCAGCGCTTGGAACACATTGGTCGAGACCGTTGCTGTGCCCGCGGCGACGCGCTTCCGGACCGTGGCCGGCGCGGTTGCCGACGTCCGGACACTCGCCAGCGTCGAGACGCGCGCCGAGCCGCGCTCTCCAACCGGCCTTGAGGAATTCGACCGCGTGCTTGGGGGCGGTTTGGTCACCGGTGCGGTAATCCTGCTCGGCGGCGATCCCGGGATCGGCAAGTCGACGCTGCTGCTGCAGGCGATGGCCGCCATCGGCGCGACGCGCCGCGCCCTGTACGTCACCGGCGAAGAGTCGCCCGAGCAGATCGCGATGCGCGCGCAGCGGCTGGGGTTGGTCAACGCACCAGTCGAGCTGCTGGCCGAAGTCCAGCTCGAAGCGATCATCGGCGCGATAAGGACGCGGCAGCCCGAAGTGGTCGTCATCGATTCGATCCAGACCATGTATACGGAGGCGCTGGAATCGGCACCCGGAAGCGTCGCGCAGGTGCGCGAATGCGCGGCACAGCTTACCCGGCTCGCCAAGCAGAGCGCGATTACCGTCATCCTGGTCGGGCACGTCACCAAGGAGGGTGCGATCGCCGGCCCGCGTGTGCTGGAGCACATCGTGGATACCGTGCTCTACTTCGAGGGCGACACCCACTCGAGCTTTCGGCTTGTGCGCGCAATCAAGAACAGGTTCGGCGCAGCCAACGAACTCGGCGTCTTCGCCATGACCGAGCGCGGCCTCAAGGGTGTCGCCAATCCGTCGGCGCTCTTCCTGTCGCAGCACGCCGAAGCAGTTGCTGGAAGCTGCATCCTGGCCACGATGGAGGGCTCGCGCCCGCTCCTGGTCGAAGTGCAGGCCCTGGTCGACGCCGTCCAGGGAGGCCTCGCGCGCCGCCTCGCAGTCGGCCTCGATCCGCAACGGCTTGCCCTTTTGCTGGCGGTGCTGCACCGCCATGGCGGGGTCGAAATCTCCGCCTTCGACGTCTTCGTCAACGCGGTTGGCGGGGTCCGTATCAGCGAGCCGGCCGCCGATCTCGCCGTTTTGGCAGCGATCTATTCATCTATAAAAAACAGCGCATTACAAACTAAATCTATTGTATTTGGTGAGGTTGGTTTGGCGGGAGAAATCCGCCCGGTGCAGCGCGGCCAGGAACGGCTACGCGAAGCGGCCAAGCTCGGCTTCAAGCGCGCCATCATCCCGCTCGGAAACCGCCCGAAGCAGGCGATCGAGGGGATGGAGATCGTTCCGGTCGGACGCATCGGCGAGGCGCTCGAGCGACTGCGCGGCTGATCCCGGACTCCTCGCCAACGGCTTCGCTAGATGGGCTCGATGCCGACAATGCGCGCGATGGTTCTCGATGCCCCCGGGCGGGCCCTGCGCCTGGCAACCCTGCCCCGCCCGCAACCTGGTCCGGGGCAGGTGCTCCTCGCCGTTCATGCCTGCGGCGTTTGTCGCACGGACCTGCACGTGGTCGACGGCGAGCTGCCTGATCCCAAGCTGCCGGTAATTCCCGGCCACGAGATTGTCGGCACGGTCGTCGAGCGCGGCCCGGGGGTTAGCGAGCAGCAGTTGGGGACGCGGATCGGTGTGCCATGGCTCGGTGGCGCGTGCGGCCACTGCGGCTACTGCACCGGCGGCCGCGAGAATCTCTGCGCCGAGGCGCGTTTCACGGGCTACCAGCTCGATGGCGGGTATGCGGAATACGTGCTCGCCGACGCGCGCTTCTGTTTCGCCCTGCCGGATTGCTATGACAACGTCGAGGCCGCACCGTTGCTGTGCGCGGGCCTGATCGGCTACCGCGCGTATCGGCTGGCAGGCGAAGCGCGAACGCTGGGGATCTATGGGTTCGGCGCGGCGGCGCACCTGATCGCGCAGGTAGCCATCGCGCAAGGTCGCAAGGTATTCGCGTTTACCCGGCATGGTGACGTTGCAGGCCAGGCGCTTGCCTTGAGCCTCGGTGCACGCTGGGTTGGCGACAGCGAGGAAGCCCCGCCGGAGGCGGTCGACGCAGCCCTGATTTTCGCGCCGGTCGGCGCTCTGGTGCCCGCCGCCTTGGCGGCGGTTGGCCGCGGCGGGACCGTGGTTTGTGCCGGCATCCACATGAGCGACGTCCCGTCCTTCCCATATCGTCTGCTCTGGGGCGAGCGCTGTGTCCGCTCGGTCGCCAATCTCACCCGTCGGGACGCGCAGGAATTCCTCGCGCTTGCCGCTTCGAGCCCGCTCGCCGTTCATACCCGCGCCTACCCCCTTGCGGCCGCGAATACCGCGCTTGCCGACCTGCGCGCGGGATTGATCGACGGCGCGGCAGTGTTGACGATGCAGCGCTGAAAGCGTCGAATAGGTAACGCGGTCGGCGGTTGCGGGCCGCGCCCGCGATGGCGGCGCAAGGCGCCGACCAAAATCCAAGTAAAGGAGCGTTCACCATGGCCAGAAAGTCGTCACCGAAATCCACCCGGAGCACCGCCAAGCGAGCCAAGCGTCCCGCCAGGGCGACTGCGGCGCCGAAGGCCGCGGCTGGCTTCAAGATCCCGGGCTCGAATCTCGGCGACCTGTCCAAGATGGCGAAGGTGTTGACGCCTGAACAGGCGTTCGATTTGTATCGCGCCAATGCACGCATGGCGCTTGACGTGATCGACGCCGCGATCGAGAGCACGGCGAAGTTGCGCAAGCATCAATTTGCGGGCGAGGAAGAGGCGCGCTCGATGCAGAAGAAAGCGCTGCGGCATGCTGCGGAAGCCACTGATCCCCAGACGTTCATGGCTGCCGGTCAAAGCGTGACCCAGGAAGCCGTCGAGAAGGCGATGCGCTACTGGGGGGA
>WNGK01004804.1_pt1 | contig 14398 bp, 8 predicted proteins | sample 5400601 | NCBI WGS metagenome assembly WNGK01 (sample SAMN13153376, study PRJNA577476) | soil metagenome | isolation source: 60 cm soil or saprolite under Garry oak tree replicate 1 | place: USA:California | collected 2016-06-15 | reverse complement strand
AAACCGGGCCCAGGTCACGTCCCCCGACGGTCGGAACCGGGTCACGGTCGAGATCCGCGACGGCGCCCTTACGTACAACCTCGACCGGGATGGTCGGGCGGTATTCCTGCCCTCGCGACTCGGCTTCGCCTTCCAGGGAGCGCCCCCGCTGCGCGACAGCCTGCGGATGGTCGATACCTCACGCGCCACGGTCGACGAGACCTGGACGCAACCCTGGGGTGAGGTTGCCCGGGTGCGCGATCACCACAACGAGCTCAGGATCACCGTCGCCGAGGTCACCTCCCCCGGCCGGCGGTTCGTGGTGGCGTTCCGGGCCTTCAATGACGGGATCGGCTTCCGCTACGAGCTGCCGGCGCAGCCCGGGCTCGGCGAGTTCGCCATGACCGATGAGCTGACCGAGTTCACGCTGGCCGACGACGCCCGCGCCTGGTGGATACCGTCGAACCGTCCTCGGCTCGACCGCTCGGAGATGCTGTTCTCGTCCTCCCCGGTGAGCGTGCTCGACAGCGTGCAGACTCCGCTCACCATGGAGACGCGGGACGGCCGCACGTTCATCGTGATTCACGAAGCGAACCTGGTCGACTACGCGCGGATGTTCCTGGCCGGGCCCCGCATGCAGTCTCGCACGCTGCGGGTGGCGCTGGCGCCCTACGCCGACGGGATCAAGGTACGCGGGCGGACGCCGTTCGTAACGCCGTGGCGCACCATCCAGCTCGCGGACCGCGCCATCGAGCTGGCGCCGTCCCTGCTCGGCCTGAACCTCAATCCGCCGAGCGTCATCGAGAACACGAGCTGGATCAAGCCGATGAAATACGTGGGCATCTGGTGGGGCATGCACATCGGCACGATGACGTGGAGCTCCGGGACCAAGCACGGTGCCACCACCGCGAACACGAAACGCTACATCGACTTCGCGGCCGCCAACGGGCTGGGCGGCGTACTGGTCGAAGGGTGGAACGTCGGCTGGGACGGCGACTGGATCCAGAACCGAAACGCGTTCTCGTTCACGAAACCCTATCCCGACTACGACCTGCCGGAGCTGGCCCGTTACGCCCACGAGAAGGGCGTGAAGTTGATCGTTCACAACGAGACGTCGGGGGGCATCGAGAACTACGAGCGGCAGATGGACAGCGCCTTCGCGTTATACCATTCGCTCGGGCTGGACGCGATCAAATCGGGGTACGTGACGGACTTCGTAGGCGAGGGGCACTCGCACTACGGCCAGTACATGGTGCGGCACCACCGGCACGTGATCGAGAAGGCGGCGCAATACGGCATCATGCTCGACGTGCACGAGCCGATCCACGATGCGGGGGAGCGTCGCACCTACCCGAACATGATGAGCCGCGAGGGCGCGCGGGGGCAGGAGTACAACGCCTGGAGCAGCGAAGGGGGCAACCCCCCCGAGCACGAGACGATCCTGTTCTTCACCCGTCTGCTCGACGGCCCCATGGACTTCACGCCGGGCATCTTCGACATCCTGATCGAGCGGGGAACGGGGCGGCCGCGCCGGCCGGACGAGCCCCGCGTCCGGACCACGCTCGCGAAGCAGCTGGCGCTGTATGTCGTGCTCTACTCGCCCCTCCAGATGGCGGCGGACCTGCCCGAGAACTACGAGCACCAGCCGGCGTTCCAGTTCATCCGCGACGTCGCGGTCGACTGGGACACGACGCGTGTGGTCGCCGGGAAGATCGGCGACTATGTCGTCGTGGCGCGGCGGGAGAGAAATGGTCCGACCTGGTACCTGGGTGCCATTACCGACGAGGAAGCGCGGACCTTCGACGTCCCCCTCACCTTTCTCACACCTGGACGCAAATACGTCGCCGAGATCTACGCGGACGGACCGGGCGCCAACTGGCTCACGAACCCGCTGCCCGTTTCGATTTCCAAGCGCCCGGTCGACGCGACGTCCCGTCTGCACCTGGTGCTCGCGCCCGGTGGCGGGCAGGCGATCCGGATCCGGCCGGCGCCCTAGTGGGTCCGGCCGCGGCTCGGGCGAATCGGCTCCGGCGACCGGTGGCCCCTGCGGTTCGGCTCCCTGACAGGGACCCGCCCACCCCCCTGGGGGCCTCACCTCCGGGGCCACCGGTCGCGTCGCCGCTTCTGCCGAGCCGTACGGGCAGCCCGCCGGTGTATCGTGAGCGGCGAGGGGCGGCCCCGGAGGCGAAGACGCAAGGGTTTAGAGGGGCCGCCCCTCGGCGCGCCGGATGCTCTCCCGTCGCCCTGACCCTCGCCGCAACGTTAGCGCTCGCGGCTTGCGGCCGCGCCCGCGAACGGCAGCTCTTCGAGCTGCTGTCGCCGGAGCGCACCGGCGTCACCTTTGCCAACCGGCTGCCCGACGACACCGCGTTCAACATCCTCGCCTACATGTATTTCTACGACGGTGGTGGAGTGGCAGTGGGCGACATCAACAACGACGGGCTGCCGGACCTCTACTTCACGTCCAACGTCGGCCCCAACCGGCTGTACCTGAACAAGGGGGACTACCGATTCGAGGACGTGACCGACCGGGCCGGCGTCGCCGATCCCGACGGCTGGAAGACCGGCGTCACGATGGCCGACCTCAACGGGGACGGCTACCTCGACATCTACGTATGCGCCGTCGACTTTCTCACGATGCACGGGCACAACGTGCTCTACATCAACAATCGGGACGGCACCTTCACCGACCGCACGAAGGCATACGGTCTCGACTTCGCCGGCTTTTCGACCCAGGCCCTCTTCTTCGATTATGACGGGGACGGCGATCTGGACATGTACCTGCTGACGCACGCGGCCCATCCCGAGCGCGCGTCAGCCACGCACGTCCCGCACGGTCCCCGTCGTCCAGGGGTCGGCGACCGCCTCTATCGGAACGACGGTGGTCACTTCGTGGACGTGAGCGAGCGCGCTGGCCTGTACGGAGGCGCTACGCGCTACGGCCTGGGGGTGGTGGCGAGCGACCTGAACGGGGACGGCTGCCCCGACCTCTACGTCGCCAACGACTTTCAGGAAGACGACTTCCTCTACATCAACAATTGCAACGGCACGTTCACGGAGTCGGGCGCCATGGCGCTGGGACACACGAGCCATGCCTCGATGGGCGTGGACGCGGCCGACGTGAACAACGACGGCCGACCGGACCTGATGGTCCTGGATATGTTGCCGGAGCAGGAAACGATCCTGAAGACGTCCGCGAATGCCGAAAGCTTCGACGTGTACCTCCAGAAGCTCGAGGCCGGGTATCATCCGCAATATGCCCGCAACACCCTCCAGCTCAATCGCGGCCGGCGGCGTTTCAGTGAGATCGGCTATCTGACCGGAGTGTATGCGACCGATTGGAGCTGGGCTCCCTTGTTCGCCGACCTCGACAATGACGGCTACAAGGACCTGTTCATCACCAACGGCATCTATCACCGGCCGAACGACCTGGACTATCTCGCCTATGTGGGCGACCCCGTCGTCCAGGCGTCGCTGCGCAACGGGATGGCCGGGCGCTCCCGGGCGCTGGTCGGGAAAATGCCGCAGATCCCACTCGCCAACTACGCGTATCACAACAACGGCGACCTGACGTTCACGAACCAGGCGCGAGCCTGGGGCCTCGGGCAGCCGGGTTTCTCGAACGGCGGGGCCTACGTGGACTTGAACAACAGCGGGGTCCTCGATCTGGTCGTGAACAAGATCGGCGCTCCGGTTGCGATTTACAGGAACCGAGCGCGCGAGCTCACCACAAACCACTACCTGCAGATCGTGCTGAAGGGCTCCGGGGCCAACACGGCGGGGATCGGCGCGAAGGTCGTCATTAAACAGGGCGGCAAGGGCGGCAAGGTGCAGATGCTCGAGCAGTACCCGACGCGCGGGTTTCAGTCATCGGTCGATCCGCGCCTGCATTTCGGGCTGGGGTCCGCGGAACAGATCGACTCGCTGACGGTGATTTGGCCCGATCGGCGTCGTCAGGTGTTGACCCTGGTAGCGGTCGATCGGACGCTGACGTTGTCGCAGCAGGATGCGGACGGCAAAGGGCGGCAGGGGCGGCAAGGGCGGCAGAGTGAGTCTACGGGAGAGCCTCTTTTCGAGGACGTGACGGCAGGCCTCGGCATCGACTTCACTCACCACGAGAACCGCTTCTACGACTTCCACCGCGAGCCGTTGATCCCGCACCTCTTGTCGACCGAAGGGCCCGCCCTAGCCATCGGCGACGTCGACGGCGACGGTCGCGACGACATCTACGTCGGAGGCGCCAAATGGCAGGCCGGACGCCTGTTCACCCAGCGGCGCGACGGCACGTTCCGCGCGAGCCCGCAGGGCGCGTTTCAGGCCGACAGTCTGAGCGAGGACGTCGACGCGGTGTTCTTCGACGCCAATGGGGATGGGCATGCCGATCTCTACGTCGTGAGCGGCGGCAACGAGTTCGAGAAGGACGACCCCGCCCTCCAGGACCGGCTCTACCTGAACGACGGCCACGGGCACTTCCACCGGGACTCCCTGGCCCTCCCTCGTCTTTCGGAGAGCGGCTCCTGCGTCGTGCCGGGGGACTGGAACGGCGACGGGCACGTCGATCTGTTTGTCGGGCGGCGGGTGGTCGCTCGTCACTACGGCCTCACGCCCCGTAGCTATCTGCTGGAAAACGACGGCACCGGTGACTTCCGAGACGTCACGCTCGAGAAGGCCCCTGGGCTGGCGGAGGTTGGGATGGTGACGGCCGCGGCGTGGGTGGACTATGACCACGACGGCAGGCTCGACCTGATCGTCGTCGGGGAATGGATGCCGATCCGCGTCTTCCACCAGGAAGATGGGCGTTTCGTGGACCGGACCGCCGAGGCTGGCCTGGCGGGAACGGAAGGCTGGTGGAACAGCGTCACCGTGGCCGACCTGAACGGCGACGCGCGCCCCGACCTGGTCCTCGGCAACCTCGGGCTCAACTCGTACCTCCGGGCGTCGCCGACGGAGCCTGCGCGGTTGTACGTGGGCGACTTTGGCCACAACGGCACGCTCGAGCAGATCCTCACCTTCTACAAGCACGGCGTGAGCTACCCGCTCGCCGGTCGGGACGAGCTTGTAAGTCTGATCCCTCGGCTGAGAACCCGATACGCCACGTATGCGGACTTCGGCGCAGCCCGAGTCGAGGACATCTTCCCCGCTGGCGAGCTCGCCCAGGCGACGGTTCGAGAGGCCCGCATCTTCGCGAGCTCCGTGGCCCTGAACAACGGAAACGGCACCTTCACGCTGCGGCCGCTCCCCGCCGAAGCTCAGTTCGCGCCAATCCGCGCGGCGCTGGTACACGACTTCGATGGCGATGGGCGACCCGATCTCCTGGTCGGAGGGAACCTGTACGGCGTGCCTCCGGTCCTCGGGCGCTACGATGCCAGTTATGGTCTGTTGCTTTCGGGCAGGGGAGACGGTCGCTTCGAAGCGGTGGATATGGGGCGGAGCGGCTTGGTGATCGAGGGGCAGGTGCGGCACATGGGGGTGCTGCGAAAAGCGGACGGCGGCCGACTGATCATCGTCGCACGGAATAACGACAAGCTTCAGGTGTTTCGCGCGCCGCGGCCTGCGCGGTAAAGGTCCATCACGTTCGCGACCGGCCCGACGATCGCGAGGGCGAGGATCGGGGGCGCCGGATAGAGCGCGCTGAGGGCGCCCACGTGAAAGTCCCCCGCCATCCGAATGACGGTTTCCGCCGCGGCCACCGCGGCCGCCACGATCATCCGGCCCCGCACCGTGCTCACGGTCGTCTTGGGATCGGTGATCATGAAGAAGATGAACAGCTGGTACATCGGGCCGGTGAGCGGCGCGATCTCCGCCAGCGGCGGACCGCCCGTGATCGAGCTGCGCACCAGGGCCAACGCGATGAAGCATGCGACGTAGGTGAGCGTCACATGGAGCATGCCAACCCGGGCAGCGATGAGGAGTCCGAAGCACCAGATCACCGCGTTCGTCGCCAGGTCGTTCCCCCACTGATGGCTGAGGATGGCGACGCTCGCCGGCGCCGCTACTACGAGTAGGCTGATGGCGAAGTTGCTCGGGTTCCAGAGGTGCCGGCCACGGTATCGCAGCACGTACTTGGAAGCGATCGCAACGAACCCGCCCAGGGCGAACGGCCACAGCAGATCGGCCCGCGGCTTGATCAAGAGCGCCAGGCTGATGCCGGTGATGTAGGCGCTCTGTACGTTCGCGAAGCTGCCGCGCATCCAGTATGACAGCGCCAGCTCCGTCGCAGTGCAGACGCCGAGCGCGACGGCGAGCCGGTCGTAGCCGCCGAGGATGCCGTAGCGCGCCTGGCCGAGCACCAGGATGAGCGTAATAAGGAAGGAAACGGGGTAGCGCGGGTCCATCCGGCCCAGGCGGACCCACAGCGCCCGGCTAGCGACCAGGCTCGGTGATGACATGCAAGCGGTCCCCGTCCAGGTGCTCGAGCGTCTGTGAGGTACCCGACGGCCAGCGAATCACGGCCCGGTCCACGCGCGCAGCGGTCCCGAGCCCGAAGTGCAGCCGCCGGTCGTTCTGGCTCGCGAATCCCGAACCTCCGTCCACGACCTTGAGCTGGCGCGTCCCGCCGGCTTCCAGCGTCACTTCTCCACCGATGGCGCTGCGGTTCGACCGGGTGCCCACGAGCTTGAGCGCGATCCAGTGAGTGCCCGGCACCACCGTGTTCTTGTAGACCAGCGCCGGCTGGTTCTGGTTCGCGACGACGACGTCGAGCACTCCGCGGTTGAAGAGGTCGACCAGCGCGACCCCGCGGCCATCGTACTCGTCGGTCACGCCGACGGCAGCAGCGACGTCGGTCCAACCCGCCAGGCCGCGGTTCACGAGCACGCGCGACCGCTCATACCCGGACAGGCTCGCGCCGCCGATGGCGGGCCAGCGGTTGGCATCTTCGAACACGTTCCCGTTCGCCCCGGCAATCTTGGACATTGCATACCAGTAGCTCCGGTCCCGGTCCGCCGAGACGTAGCCGTTGACGATGAACAGCTCGTTGCGCCCGTCGTTGTCCAGGTCGCCCAGCTGGGCGCCCCACGCCCACCCCGCGTCCGTGATGACGCCTTCGGCTCCTTGCTGGAAGCGCCCCAGCTCCGGCAGGAAGTTGAGGCGCAGGTTGTTCCCTTGAAACAGGTATCCCCGCTCCGAGATGTTGGTCACGAAGGCGTCCAGCCGTCCGCGGTTCAGCACGTCGCCGAGCGTAGCCGACATGCCGCTCTTGGAATCGCTTTCCAGGCCCACCCGGCTCAGGACGAACCGCCGGCCGTGGTCATTCAGATACAGCTCCTCCGGTCCGTAGTCGTTGGCGAGGAACAGGTCCGGCCAGCCGTCGCCGTTGAAGTCGCCCGCCGCCACCGCCAGGGTCCAGCGCGTGCTGCCCACGCCCATCTTGTCCGTCACGTCCTCGAAGCGGCCGGACCCGAGATTGTGAAACAGCCGGTTCTTGCCCCCGTTGGTGGCAAACTCGAAGCTGTTCTCCATGACGCGCGTGGTCTTCAGGTGCCAGAAGTCGATGTCGGAGCGGAAGTAGCCAGCCACGTAGAGGTCCAGCAGCCCGTCCCGGTCGTAGTCGACCCACACGGCCCCGTTCGCGTTCATCCAGTGGCGTAGGCCGGCGCTCTCGGTCACATCGCTGAAGTGGAGGTTGCCCATGTTCTTGAAGAGCTGGAGGTAGCCCCACTTGTAGATCAGCACATCCTCGAGGCCGTCGTTGTCGAAGTCGCCCCACACCGCTCCCATCGACACGCCTTCGCCTGGGCGGTTCACGTCCGCGAGGCCGGCCGCGCGGGCGGTATCCACGAACGTGCCGTCGCCGCGATTCAAGTAGAGCGCGTTGGGATAGCCGAACCGGCTGTTCGTGAAGTAGAGATCGGGCCATCCGTCGTTGTTCACGTCGGCGACCGACACGGCCGCGCCCAACGACCCCACGAGCGGCGCGATGTTGTCGAGCTTCGGGTCGAGGGTCGGTCCATGATGCACGAAGTCGATGCCCGCCTCGGGCGCGATGTTGCTGAGGTGAAACTGCGGCTCCACTGGGGCATCGCCGGCGGGCGCGCGACGGTTCAAGATGACGACGAGCGCAATCGCGGCCACGAACGCCGCGCTCACGGCGACGCGGCGCTGGAACAGGGAGATCACGGCGTGAACCATAACGCACTATCTTCACCGGCGCTTCGTCCATCGGCTGGAGGCGTTCGCGTGCGAGTGAGAAATCTGTGTTGGATCGGACCGTTGCTGGCGGCGTGTCGGGGCGCGGCGCCCGGTGGGGGTGGAGACCAGGCGAGGAGCGACTCGGCGCTCACGGCTCGGACCTGGGGACTGGCCTACCTGCAGCAGAATCAACTTCCCCGTGCCGAGGTGGAGTTCCGTAAGGTGGTGGCGCTCGCCCCCGATCAGGCCCTCGGCTATGCGAACCTCGGCCTCGTCTACCTGCGAGAAGCTCGCTATCGCGACGCCGAAGCCCAGCTCCGCCGTGCCGCGGCGCTCGATTCCGCCAACACTGACGTCGGGCTGATGCTGGCCGGCGTGTACGAGGAGACCGGCCGGGAGGCCGACGCGCACCGCGAAATCGACCGCGTGCTGCGGCGCGATTCCACCGACATCCGGGCGCTGTACGCCCTTGCGCAGCTCGCCGGGCGGTCGGCCGATCCCGCAGGGCAGCAGCGTCGCGAGGGCTGGTTACGCCGTGTGGTGGCACGCGCTCCCGCGAGTATCGTCGCCCGGCTCGACCTGGTGGACCTCCTGCTCGCGCGCGGATCGGCTGGCGAAGCCGCCGGGGAGCTCGAGGCGTTGCAGCGGCAACTGCCGCAATTGCCGCGGGAGGCTGCCCGCTTCTTCGAGCGTGCCCTCCGGTTGGCGCGCGCGGGCCGCGCGGCCGAGGCGGCGAGTCAGGCGCAGCTCTTCCACCGCGCCATGGAGGTCACCGCGGCCTACCAGGTCGGTCTCGAGCGCCTGGGAGGGTCGAGTGGCGCGCGCGGAGCATTCGTGGGCTATCCGATCCTGACGTTCAACCCCAACCTGGCCGTGCCCACTGAGGACGCGCGGGCCGTCGCGGCGGCGATCCGTTTCTCGGACGTGACGGTGGGGAGCGGGCTCGAGGCAGTGCCGGCGCTCCCCGAGAGTCTGGCGAACTCGCTCGAGCGCGGGGTGGCGCTGGCCGTGGGAGATTATGACGACGACCAGACCGAAGACCTGTTCGTCGCGGGCCACCTGTTCCGCGGCAATGCCGGACGCTTCGTCGAGACCAGCGCGAGCGCGGGGCTCGCGGTCCGGGATCGGCCCGTCGCGGCGGCGTTCGGCGATTTCGACAACGACGGACGGCTCGACCTGTACGTCGCGACCGCGGGGCGAGGGGTTCTGCTCCGGAACGAGGGCGGGGGCAGGTTTCGTGACGTCGCCGCGGCCGGCTTGGCCGATTCCGGATCGGTAGCAACAGTCCTGTTCTCAGACCTGGACCACGATGGGGACCTGGATCTCTTCCTCGCGACGGCCACCGGGAACCGCGCCTACCGCAACAACCTCGACGGCACGTTCCGCGAGATGGCCGCCCCGATGGGCCTGGCCATGGAGGGCAGCCGCGACGCCGCTGCGGGCGACTTCGACGGCGACGGTCACACCGATCTGGTGGTCGTCGGCGCTGACGGGCGCCCGCGGCTGTTCCACAACGTGGGCCAGGGACGGTTCGAGGACGTGACCGCGGCGAGCGGTCTCGCCGCGGTGAAACGGGCGGGCGCGGTCGCGGTGGGCGACTACGACAACGACGGGTTCCTCGACTTGTTTCTGACGTCGCTCGACGGCACCGATGCTGCGTTGTATCACAACCGCGGCGACGGCACGTTCGAGCGCGATGGCCGCACCAGCGGGCTGCGCCGCGCGCTCTCGGGCGTCGTGGGTCTGGACGCCGCGTTCTTCGACTTCGACAACGACGGCAGGCTCGATCTGATCGTAGTGGGGAAGGGCGGCGCGCGCCTGTTCCGCAACGACGCGACGCGAGGCTTCGAGGACTTCTCCTCGATTCTGCCCGCCCAAGACAGCCTGCGGGCCGGCCGGGCCGTGGCCGTCGCGGACATCGACCAGGACGGTGACCTGGACCTCATCATCGTCGGCTGGGACGGACGGCCCCGGGTGCTCCGCAACGACGGCGGCAACGTGAACCAATACGTGGACGTGCGGCTGGTCGCGCTGCGTCAGGGGAGCGGCAAGAACAACGGCTTCGGGCTCGGTGCGACGGTCGAGCTGCGCGCGCGTGACCTGTACCAGCTGCGGCTCGCCACGGGCGGCGTGACGCACTTCGGCCTGGGGCGCCGGCTCAAGGCCGACGTGCTGCGAGTGCGCTGGCCCAACGGCGTGTCGCAGACGGTCTATTACCCGGGGACGGAAGAGGACGTGCTCGAGCAGCAGCAGCTTAAAGGGTCGTGCCCGTTCCTGTACGCGTGGGACGGCCGCGCTTTCACCTTCGTGACGGACGCCATGTGGAACAGCGCGCTGGGCATGCCGCTCGGCATCATGACGCGGGAGGGCGGCATCCTGTCCGCCTCGCCGCATGCGTCGCAGGAGTATTTGCGCCTCCCAAGCGGGCTGCTCCGGCCCCGAAACGGGCGCTACGAGCTGCGCCTCACCGAAGAGCTGTGGGAGACCGCGTATCTGGACGAGGTGCGGTTGCTGGCGGTGGACCATCCGGAGTCGGTACAGGTCTACGTGAACGAGCGCTTCGTGCCGGCCGGGTCATCGTCGCTCCGTCTCTACCAGGTCGCGCGGCCGCGGCTGCCCGTGACGGCGACCGACGAGCTCGGCACCGATCTGCTCCCGGCGCTGCGCGCGCAGGACCACGTTTACGCAGCGACGCTCCGCCCGACGCACTACCAGGGACTGACCGAGCTGCACGATCTGGTCCTCGATTTCGGGGACCTCGCCGGGATGGACAGCGTGTTCCTGTTCCTCACCGGGTGGATCTACCCCACGGATGCGAGCATCAACTTCGCGCTCGCTCAGTCACCCGCGCTGCGGGTCGTTCCGCTCCAGGTACAGGTGAAGGACCCGGCCGGCCATTGGCGCGCGGTGATCCCCGACCTCGGCTTTCCGGCGGGCAAGAACAAGACGGTCATTGCGGATCTCACGGGAAAGTTCCTGGGCGCCGACACCCGAGTGCGTATCCGGACCAACATGGAGGTCTACTGGGACCGGGCGTTCGTGGCCGCCACGGCGTCGGCGAGTCCCGTGACCGTGACCGCCCTACGCCCCGTGGCCGCCGATCTCCGCTATCGCGGCTTCTCGCGCATGTACAGGAAAGGTGGGCGGTACGGGCCCCAGTGGTATGACTACGACGACGTCGCGCGCGAGCCGGCCTGGGCGCCGATCGTGGGCGCGTTCACGCGCTACGGTGACGTCCTGCCGCTGCTCGATGCGGCGGACGACAGGTACATCATCTTCGGCCCGGGCGACGAAATCGCACTCCAGTTCGACAGCGCCGCCGCGCCGGCCGTGCCGCCGGGCTGGACCCGCGACTTTCTCATCTACACGGACGCCTGGATGAAGGACGCCGACTTGAATACCGCGGCCGGCGGCACCGTGGAGCCGCTGCCTTTCCATCTGATGTCGCGCTACCCCTACGGTGTCGACGAGGCATTCCCGACCGATGTCGCACACCGACGGTTCGTCGAGACGTACAACACCCGTCGCGTGGGACTTACCGGTCGCTAGATCAAATAGCCGCGCTTCATGAGGTTGCGCCCCGAGGCCGCGTAGCCCTCGGGCCCGGGCAGGTGCCAGTTCATGGAATCCGCGAGGCGGTCGTAGATGTTGAACAGGACGCAGGCGTGGATCGCGTCCTCTATGGCCTCGTCGCTGACGCCGGCGGCGCGGAGCGGGGCAAGGTCGGCGGGGCGCACGGCGGCGGGCGTGAGCGTGAGTTTCTCGAGGAAGCCGAGCGTCGCGCGCAGCTTCGGATCGAGGGGCGCGGTGCGCCAGTCTGCCAGCACCGCCGCCACCAACCTTTCATCCTTCTGTTCGTGTTTCATAGCCAGCGACGCGACCGCGCCGTGAGCGCCGGTTCAGAACACGCACTGATTCAGGCGGGATGTGAATGCGGCGAACAGCTCCCGCTCGCCCACGCTCCACGGCGAGGGCCCGCGCATTACCGCCTGTGTCCAATCGCACATCGGACGGCCGAAGAACTCCGGCCGGTAGAGCAGCGTCTTGACGACGTCGGGCACGCGACGCCCGCTCACCAGGCGAATGAGCATGAGCTTCAGCCGCTCGGGCAGGCGGTGCCGGTGCTCGACGGCGGCGAGGCGCATCAGGGCTCTTCGCCCCGCAGGGCGGCGAGCCCGCGCTCGAGCCGCCCCAGGGCGGCGCCGAGTGCCGCGGAGACGGTCACCTCGAACAGGGCGTCGTCCGAGTTGCCGGCGCGCTCGAGGGCGCCGAGATCCTCGTCGGTCACGGTATAGGCGTGCCGGGCGACCTTATCGACGTAGGCGGCAAGCGCCGGAGGGATGTCCTCACCCCCTGTCGCCCTCTCCGTTCCGGAGAGGGGGGACGAAGCAGGACCGAAGGCCCGCGCGAGCACCGCGCGGCGCAGCTCGGTGGCAGTATCTCCGGGCGTGGTCAGCACACGGTCGACCAGCCGCACGGTGTAGGCGGCGTAGCGCCCGCCCAGGTCGCCCATGCTTCCCACGCTCGACGTTCGGAGCCCGTTAGAATGGCCGCCGCGCCCGTGTCCGTCAAGAGGGCGGAGCGGCTGTCGCGCCGGCAGGGCCCCTTGCGGGGTTGCCATCCGACGCGTATTTCAATCGGCGCAACGCTTCCGTAGCTCCGTGCGGGTATTCGATCACGCCGTGGAGGGCAGGCGCATGGCACTGAGCCGTCATCTCGCTGCCGCGCACATCCGTAGTGTGGGGTGGGCCGCCCTACTCCGTTTTGCCGATCCCAATCACGCGACGGAATTCACCGGGGCCCTCAAGGCCCGAAACGTAGTGCTCCTGACGTATCGCGAGCTGATCGCCAAGCAAGGCCTGAAGGCCATGCGAAGACCCGCCGGATGAGGACGCCGCCATGAACGACATGAGACAGGGTATGCGTTTTCTTCGTGGAGTCGGGATGGGTGTGCTGCTGGCGCTGGTGTCGCGCGCTCCTGTCGTTGCCCAGCAGCCGCAGCAGATCGAGGTCTCCGGCAAAGTCACCACGCCGGAGGGTCATCCCATTTCCGGCGTGGCCGTCCGCGTCCGGGGGAGCGCGACCAGTACCGCCACCGATGCGCAGGGGAGCTATACGATCTCGGCGCCGGGGGATGGGGTCCTGACGTTCAACCTCATCGGGTTCCGCGGTACCGCGCAGGGCATCGCCGGACGTACCACGATCAATGTCGCGCTGGACCGGGCCATCGCCGTGTTGCCGGAGGTCGTCGTCACCGGTTACACGGCGCAGCGGCGGTCCGACATCACCGGCGCGGTCGGCACTGTCGATGTCGAGAACCTCCAGAAGCAGACCACGACCAGTGTGCTGCAGCGGCTGGATGGCGCCGTTTCCGGTGTCACGGTCGATGCCAGCGGCTCTCCCGGCTCGCGCACCACGGTCCGGATCCGGGGCATCACCTCGTTCCAGAACAACGATCCGCTGTACATCATCGACGGTACGCCGACCCAGGACTCCTACCTCAACTGGCTGAGTCCCGACGACATCGGCGAAATCCAGGTCCTGAAAGACGCGTCGGCGGCGTCGATTTACGGGTCGCGGGCCAGCAACGGCGTGGTGATCATCGAGACGAGGAAGGGAAAGCCCGGACCGCGGAAAATGGAGCTGGATGTCAGAACCAGCGTCGCGACGCCGTTCCGTGGCTACGACGATTTTCTGATGACCGACGCGCTGCAGTACTACCAAGTCGTGAAGCGGAGTTATCGCAATGCCGTGTGTGACAGTTGCGTAGGCCAAAGGGATACGATCCCCGATGCGGTGAAGGCCATCTACGGCGTTAATCGCACCGGCGACAACCCATCGATTCCGGCGTTCATCTTTCCCAACAACGGTCACTCGCAGACCACGGATACGCTCAACCTGACTTCGTACGCATGGCCAGGGCCTGCCAACGGAGGCTCGACCTTGATCATGCCCGGCAGCGCCGGGACGGACTGGTGGAAGGCGGTGTTCAGTCCCGCTCAGACCACGGACGCCAACCTGCGTGTTTCGGGAGGCGGCCCGGACAACGCCTACAACGCGTCTTTCAATTTCTTGAATCAGGAGGGAACGGCGGCCTTTAACCGGCTGCAGCGCGGCACCCTGCGCGTCAACACCGCGTTCAACGTGGATAAGTTCGTCGTGGGCGGGAACATCGCGCTGTCGCGCGAGCAGTCCTTCGGCGGGATTTCGAACGATGACTTCGGCGAAGACAACATTCTCGGCAAGAATATCCTGATGCAGCCGGTCGTCCCGGTCTACGACATCGACG
>WNGK01008937.1_pt1 | contig 14399 bp, 14 predicted proteins | sample 5400601 | NCBI WGS metagenome assembly WNGK01 (sample SAMN13153376, study PRJNA577476) | soil metagenome | isolation source: 60 cm soil or saprolite under Garry oak tree replicate 1 | place: USA:California | collected 2016-06-15 | reverse complement strand
TCGGTGATATGCTGGTGGCGGGACTGGTGCCTGTTCGCTGACAACGGTAGGCATCATAAGCTGACCTCCTGGGCGAGGGAGCTAGCCTCGTCTAGCGTCAGTCTACCCTACTTTTTTGAGTTAGGAAATGCTCTCTAATGGGTCAAACCAAAACGACATGCAACTCCGTTTCAATCTCACACATGCCCAACTCAAGGCATTAGAGAATATGAGGCACGAACCGGGCAGAAACCTCTATCTCTACTTAGAGCCGGTCATCGTCGGAGATGTATATGAAGAAAAGCCGACTTATACCAGAAATGCAACTGACCAAACCGTTTCAGTTGGGGATGAGTGGTCACGGTATGCCGGAGTTCCCGCCCACTTTGCATTCTATTGGCTTCCCACCATAGGCACGCTTCGCCTTAACTTAGCAAAAATGGAGTGGGTGACAGCGATATTCCCCGGTATGGGTTATGACAACTTCCGGCTGATAGAGGTGAAACTCCCTGCATCGGGTGCCCGCCTCATCCCTGAAGATGCTCTAGGACACTTCAAAAAGGCTATGCAGAACTACGATAGAGGACTGTATGAAGAAAGTCTCAGGGAATGTCGGCTGGTTCACGAGGCGGTCGAAAATGAAATCGAGACTCGCTTGAGCACCCGACTAGGAAAAGTCTATAAATTAGGGAAGGAACATAAATTAGGGGAGGCTGTAGCATTAGACTTAGGCTGGACACCGGGTTCAGAGCAGGAGAAGTTTGTCGAAGGAGCTTGGAAGCCTCTGTATGTTATGGCAAACGCATCTGCTCACACCCCTAGCACAAAGAGCTTGCTCCCTGCTGATGCTCATACAGTGCTTATCTCAACGGCAGCAATGCTAGAGTATCTCGCACAACTTGAGTAAATAACAGAGGGGAGCCGTGATTAGTTGTATATGCAAACTTTATCCTGGTGAGCAAGCTGTCTCATTTGTGACTCACCAGGATACTTGTTGCAAAACCACCAGGATAAAGTTTGCATTTACATACTTGGGCTCGGGGGAGATATCCAATGCAGCTTCACGCGATCCACATAGACCACTTCCTCTCTTTCGACACATTTGTCTGGGAGGGACTCGACCCGCACCTGAATGTGATTGTCGGTCCCAACGGCGCGGGCAAAACCAACCTGTTCCACGCTCTGCGAGCGGTGCGCGACGCGCTAAGCCCAGAACGAGCCCAGGCCGCTACGCGCTGGGCCGACGCCGGACACCAGGGTACGGATGCCGATATGATCACCATCGCGCTGGATATCCAGTTCACCACGGCGTGGGAACAGCGCCTTCTGTGTGCGTTTCTGGCGGCGGCACTCTGCAACCAGCAGGAGATCCAGCAGGCGGTAACATCGACAACGCAGCGTGGCCTGGACCGCAATGGTCTGAAACGATTGGATGCCTGGGTGCAGGAGCATCTGCATCCAGAGGATATTTCCTGGCTCTTCACCGGTCGGCTGGTCGTGACTCTCGCAGGGAGGGAGGGATGGCAGTGCCGGTACGAGGCACATTCAGAGGGGCCGATGTTCCGGCTGGATCTGACCGGCGGGGGAACGCTTTTCGGCCATGCTGAGCACAGCCAGGAAACCGCGACGCAAAACTGGGGATCACTCTTTGCCGCCTGGCGCAACAGCCTGACGGAGCAAGAGCGCATGCAACTGGACAACGGGTTAACCGGAGCCACGCCAGAGGCGGAATTCCCTGTGCCTGACCTCTCACACCTGCCGGATTGGGTCTCCTCCCAGCAAGGAGTAGCCTTGCAGATGGAGGATAACATGCAGATCGTGGACCCGACAACCCTGGCAACCCGCCGGGCATTCTCAGCGGCGGCACAGCTCTCTCCTGAGCCAGGCAGACCCTTTTGGATGCGTTCTGTCTTCCAGCGTTTGCTCGACCAGACCCTGGTGTTCACCGACAACGTGCGTCTGCTGCCTCAACGCAACTTCATAGCCAAGAATCTCCTCACGCAGCCTCTTGAGATGAGCAATGGGCAACAACTGGCGCGCTTCCTCTTCTGCAAGATGATTGGGGAGGACCCCCGTGACCGCGATCAGTACGCCGCTATCCAGAAATTGTTTTCTCAGATGACAGGTCGCCAATTTGATGTCGTCATGAGTCCGCAGGACTCAGGGGGAGTGCAGCAAGAGCAGCCGCCGGACATCTCGTTGAAGTTGGTAACCAGGAGCCGTTGGGGTGATATTCCCCTGGAGTTTAGCGGGGCAGGCATCACCGAGGCGCTCTTCCTGAGCGCAGTGCTGGCCGGAAGTAGCGGTCAAGTGGTCTTGCTGGATGAACCCGCGCTCAATCTGCATCCGACGATGCAAACGACGCTGTTAGATGCATTACAGACCATCGCTCACCGACCGGAAGGCGAAGGGAGTCAGTTCCTGGTGAATACGCATGCACCCAGTCTCGTGCCTCCCGACGCCATTGATCGTGTGTCCCGCTTCACACTTCAAGACGGGCATACCATCCGCCAGGCACTGGACGTCACACAGAGAGACGAGGAGCAGGACCAGAATCAGAGCGGCCTGGACGATCTCCGGAAGATGCTCAGAGGAAACCTGGCAGCGCGGGCGCTGCTCTTCAGTCGTGCTGTCCTCCTGATTGAAGGAGAGACCGAATTGGGAGTATTGCCGGTGTGGTGTACAGACCTGGCGCTCCAGGACATTGCACTGTATGCTGTGGGCGGTGGTGGGAGCTTCATTCCATCACTTAAACTCTTACAACAGTTTGCCATTCCCTGGGCCATCATCGGTGATGGCGAAGTCCTGTGGGATCGGACTCAGCGGGGACGCTCTCATGGTCCGCAGGACCATATCAGCACTATTCTGGCCGCCTGCAATCAACGCTTGCCTGCCAATCCTGGTGACCCAGGGCGCAATGCCCAGGATTTCACCCGGTGGCGGCAAGCCCTGGAAGCCTTCGGTATTTTCACGCTGGCAAGCAGTGCAAGCGAAGGATTTGAGCAAGCCATAAGGACAGAGATCTCATCGGAACTCTGGGCCAGGGCCCATGCACAGTTCGGGTCGAACAGGGCCAACAAGGTAGCCCGAGGTCGCTTTATCGCTGAGAACAGCCCGTGTCCGCAGAAAGTGACAGAGCTGATCCGGAAGGTCTTGTGCCACCTATGTAAGCAGGGTGTACGTATTCCCGATGATGGCGGCCCAACCTGAGGAATATGTGTCGATTCAGCACTATGAAAGTAGCCCCTTTGGAGTATATTCCTATTCCAACTTTTCGTTCCAACTCCACGCAAACCTCAATAAGAGGTGTGACAAGTTGACCTGGTTGGAGCAATCACAGCCGCCGCCGGCATGGAGTGTGACCGCGCCAGCGCGACCCGTTTTACGGAGTAAAATGGGCGACGCCTCTCAAGGGTAACGAACGAAAGCAGGGGTATGGCACCAATCCATGAGATTTTGGACTATATCTGCCCGAAATACCCTTTCTTGCCTGCACACGATACGAGCTATGGTTGTCGTGACGGAGGAGAAGGAACGGAAGGGGGAGGCGCTGGTGTACCGAGCGAGGCAAAGTAATCCAAAAAAAGTGGATGAATGAAACGGTAACCGCCACCAACACGTTGCAGGAGGATGCGTTCGGTAGTCTCTTCCAGGAAGCGAACATAGCGCCAGGGCATGGCTCCAGTGCGCCAGAGGAGGAAGCGAAGGGCATAATGAGCCAGGTAAGCGGTCCCACCGAAGACCAGGCCACCGAGCAGCCCGAAGGACAGCCCAACGACCAGCGCGCTGATCGGGCCACCGATGAATCCACCCGCCGGTGCGCCAACCAGCACCGAGATCAGGCCGATGCGGAGAGCATTCCATCCAGAGCTTCGCGTTCCTTGATTAGGATGGGCACGCATATCTTCGTTGATCTGCTCCCCTGATAACCCGCCGATCAGCGCGAGGCCTATCGCGAGGACTAACGCGAAGATGAGCACACTGATCAGCCCACCGCGCAGTCTGAAGACCAGTTCACTGAGCAGCCCGATGGCCGGTCCGAAGATCAGCCCGATGACCAGCCACGGCTTCGCGTTTTTCCAGGACCACTTGAGCATTTCTGCGGGACGTATAACTCGATCCACTCTCCCTCCCTTATTACCAAGCAACCCACCGACCGGCATGCCAACCAGCACGAGGAACAATGCGCCAATCAGTCCGCCGTTCAGTCCTCTGAGCAGAGTACCGAGCAGCATACCGAACAGCCCGGTGGTCAATCCCAGAAAGATCAGCCCGCAGAATACACTGTAGAGGGTTCGTGATCGTTTCGTTGGAAGCCAGCTGGGTTGTAACCGCTCCAGGTAGAACTCCGTCAACTGGTGCTGCTTCATCTGCTCAGCCAGCCAGATTAACCACTTCCGTGTTTGCTGGGAGGCATAGTGCCACTTCCTCGCTCGCTGCTCCAGCATCTGGGTGACGTAGTGCTCAAACACCTGGTGCTGCTGTTCCTCTGCCGAGCCGAGCTGTGGCAGGTTTTTGACCGACTTGCCGCGATAGGCCAGCATGACCACACTCAGCATCAATGGTGTCGAGACCAGATCGCGTAGGGCAACATTGCTTTGCAAAGCCACCCGTACAGATGCGAGCGGTTTGCCCACCCCCTTGAGATAGCCATCAATCTGGACAGGCGTGAGCGGTCGGACCTCGATGGCAACAGGCACCCTCAGCCGCTCCTTTTGCGCCAGATACTCCTGGCTGCGAGAACAGACGACGATGGGAACAACGTGTTCAGCTCGGTCCCGGTAGGCATTGATGGCTTCAATACAGTCTGATTGTGCCGAGGACTCCATTTCGTCCAGCCCGTCGAGCAAGAACAGCAGAAGCTCTTGCTCGATCAGCGTCTGGCTTACACGATGTGGGATGGTGTAGACCAACTGCAACTGGTCTACAAGCCAGGTCGTCAGAGGAGGTGTTTTGATCGCCCACGAGGAGAGATTGAGGATCACCGGGATCGGCTGCGTGTGCGTGTCGTCCTCCTCGACTCGGATAAGGAGCTCGCTTGCCAGCTCCCGCAAGAGCGTGCTCTTTCCGGCTCCGGGAGCCCCAAGAAGCAGGAGGCCACCACCAGCATCATCATATGCTTGCACGATCGAGGTAGGAGCAGGGGAAGAGTGGTCACTGGGCGCATCCATGTGCCAGGAGACCAACGAGACCGAGGAGAGAACCACATCCGTCCGTGTCTGCAATGCCAATGTCATCATGGCAGCACCCTGTAATGATTCAGCCATTTGCCGACGGTACTCATAGTGTAACCGATGGATGAAGGCACGCCGATTCTGCCGTTGTTGATCAGCTGTCGCACCAGCGCGAGTGGGTATGTCAGCTCGTTGGCTTACAACACCAACAAGCAGGGTAAGGAGGAACAAGATCACCCCTATCAGACCGGCAAGCAGGAGATGCTCACGAATCCAGAGCAGGATTGTTCCCAGTGGAGTGCCTGTGAAAATCGAGGTCGACGATGTGAGCCCTGTTGCGGCTACGCTGACAAAGATGCCTATGATCAGTGTACCGTAGATAAACCCACGTTGGCTCCAGAGCCACTGACAGAGACGGACCCACCAGCCTGGCGATGCCGTGTTTTGCGGTTCAGGCCGCCTGAACATTCCTTCCTCCTGGAAGTCAAATCTTTCGCGCCACGATGCACTCGTGAGTATAAAACAGAAGAGGCTTCAATGGCAACAGCGATGGTAAAGGCGAAAATGGCACTTTTCCCGGAAATCATTGTCATACCCCACTTTGATAACCGACCTTGTGTCCTGGTGAATCAGGTTCGTCACATACTGTGCGTATAGCTGCGTGTAGGCCTGCACCGGCTCGATCCAGATACCCTCCCCTCGCCGGTTGGTGAGAGCGGCGGCTGCCAGATGTAAATTGAGTAAGGATGTGTCATGTGAGTATGAACGTTCGACTTGATAAAACCAGTCAGCCCCTGCTTTTCATCCGGGCGATATTTCGAACCGTCATGCACCTGGTGGATGGCGGTTCAGAGTACGTCGTTCGTTATTGGAAGCATGGAAGTTGTTCACCGAGCAAGAGAGGATGTCATGAGTACAGCCGGCGAGATCTTTTTTGTGGAACCTAGAGACGAGGTCCTTGAGCAATTTAGACAAGAAGAAGAAGCACAAGTGAAAGCCATTAAAGCGTGGCTGTGGAGTGCCAATTTCTACGGATATGAGATCATGACATACCATGGCCTCATATTCATATCGAATAAAAACAAAAGCAGGCGAAAGAAACTGCATTGGCTCAAGAAATACCATGCGGTGCTACAACGGCATGGCATCAAAGCGACTGTGTGTGACGGTCCTAATGAGCCATATATTTGTTGTTAGGAATGGGCGAATATGGGTGATCTTCCAAACCGTCAACCACCAGGCGCGTGACGATTGCTACTGCTCTACTTCTGCCGGCAACGCTGCATACTCACGCTCGTACACCGCCGCCATTTCGCGCATGCGCTCCAGCGCAGCCAGGGCATCTTCCACTGCGGTGGCCGCCCGCCAGGGGGATCCAAGTGTAGTCGCCGTGATAGTCCGACCAGTTCCCACAAAAGGCGGCGTAGGCCTCCATCGCGCACTCTCACTCTTGCGTCAGGGCCTCGAGATGGTAGCGACACTCACTCTGCGCCAGGCGCGCGGTCAAAGTCTGCGTTGTAGGCCACCAGGGTTGCCCGGTCGCGCAGCGCCTCTTGCAACGTGGGCCAGATCTCCGGCAGAGTAGGGGCTGCCGCTAGCTCCTCGTCGCTGATCCCGTGCTTCGCTCGACTGCTGGCCGAGACGGGCACTTCGTGTTCATCACTCCGATCCCGCACATGACGCCATCAAGCGAGACGATCTCGGTCTAGTGCTCCTGCCGCTTGTTCAAATCACCCCAGGACATCGGCTCTGGGCTCGGGCGGTTACTCATCATTGGCCCAATCTTCATGTGCCCGGCGGCCCGCATCTTCTGCGTCGACACCCAACTCCTTTTCCTGCGAGGCGCTCGCCAGCGCTGCATCCCTGATTTCATCCAGTCGCCTGTGTTGGTACTCGAGTTCCGTCCTCAGTTCGTCGATTTGCGTCTCAATCAGCCCTAGCACGACATAGGCTTCTTCTATGATCGCGTGATAGCGCTCTTGGGGTCCACCTGGGATGAGGATGTTGTCCGCAGTGATGCTGGCCAGGGTATCGAGCCGTGAGCGGAGGCCTTCGATGGCAGCGCTGATCTCGTTGTGCTGGTCGGTGCTCATGAGTATTTCTCCTTTGCTTTCTTCACGTGTCTCAGGCATTAGGTGGCTGCGGCGCTGTTGTTTTCTCTGTGGACAGGGTGGTTCTCTGTGCTGCCAGGGCTTGCCGCGCTTGTTTTTCCTCCTGGAGCTGGGCACGCAGATCGGCCAGTGCTTGTTCCTGTGCATCAGCCCGCTGCTGCCACCCCAGGGCGGCGATCTTCACCGCCTCCAGATGCGTTGCCAGCTGGTCCATGCGCTCTTTGGCCGTGACGAACTCTGCCGCGACCTCCTTCTTGAGAGCATTATACCCCTCACGAACCCGCTGCTCAAGGAATGCTTCCACCTGCTGGCGAAGCTCGTCCATGACGCGACGCAGTTCCCGGCTGAGATCCTGGCGCATCTCCTCCATCGCCTGTGCCTGGCGGGCCTGCGCTGCTTCGCTCTGCTCGCGTACCACGCGCACATCTTCTCGACTGCCAGCGGCATCATCACGCATCTGGTCGATCTGATGATTTTGAACATCAGACGCGCCATTTTTGCGCGCATCCCTTGGAAGCTTTGCATTTGCTGTGTAGCAAGCTTTTACGGTAGTATGGGTACATCAAAATGCCCTGGCATAACTTAGATTATGCGTACTAAAGACATCAGGCCAGGGAGCAAGCGAAACAATTACGCAGTTGACAAACGGGTCTCCATCAACTACTCTAAAGCGGATGGATGTCACCCAGCATCAGCCAGAGTTCTACCATACCTACCTCTACCGCACCGAGTGGGTTCGACGAATTCCTTGACCTTTGATAAATTGGTGCAGAAAAGTGCAGTTTTTGGATGGCTTTGAGATCAAAACAAATGAGTAGCGCGCGGTCGGTCTGATCGCCACCGCCTCGGCGCAGCACACCTTGTGAACAGAGGTTTGCCTATTAACGCCCATGGCGACGAAAAGAACCGACCTGTTTGCTTTAGCAGACTCTGGCGAGAGAAGTCCTCCAGAGTCGAGAAAGGACCGCGCTATGCTACTCACTGATGGCACCAAACTGTTCTCCGGGCTTCCCCCAGATGCCCAAATTCTCCGCATCGAGTGCTTCTCCGCTCTTGCACTCGCAGCAATCCCGACCGTCGTATTCTCTCCAACTAGAGCGGCGCCCTGCTCGTACTCATACTCAACAGTGCAAGGAGGGAACGCATGAGCACACAAGATAGAGAGAGGCCAGCTTCACAAGAGCAAGAGACACATCAGATCCAGTTTCGCGCCCGCGGCAGGGCGCTAACCGTCCTCGTTCACACTCCCGAAACCGCGTTTCCTCGCCTAGCAACGGAAGAGAATAGAGCAATGCTCATCGCTCAAGCAAATAAGGTAGTGCGTGATGAGTCGATGGCAGAAGACATCGTGCAAAGCTCATTCATCAATGCGTATTGCAAGCTGAATGATGGCAAACTGTACGCGATTAGGCAAAAGAAGGGGTATCTCTTGATCAGAGGCGGTACGCTCCGTTTTCCCGAACTCCAAAAAAAGATGGAAGGGCAGATAGTCGAGCAGTGGCTCGCAGGAATACCAACGTCGGGGATCATGGTCATCGAGAAACCTCTCGCCTGGCTGCAAACGATCGTGCAAAACAACGCTTATAAGTACTACAACAAGCGGAAGCGGTACCAGGCGTTCTGTTGGGACTCCGCCAATTGGTCTCTAGTAGAGGACCCGCGTTGCCCTGATCCAGAGCAGACCGTTCTCCGAGCGGAGCGGAATGCAGAAGTCCGGGAGTTCGTCGCGGCCTTACCTGCTCATTATCGCGAGATCGTGGTGCTACGCTACTTCCAAAATCAGGACTACAGCTTCCAAACAATCGCTGAAAAACTACGCCGTCCTCTTCACACTATTACCAGCCAATCAACTCGAGCACATCAGATGCTCAAAGAGGCGGTAGAGGGGAAACGCATCGTGAAGGATGGCCAGTTGATTATCCGAAAGAAGCAGGCATAGCAAGCGAACCATCGCCACGTAAGCAGCAAGGCTGCGACTTATGTGGCGATGGACTGCCAACCCTGCCACTTCCTACACCGCAAGGGAGGATACTCCTGCAGCAGCCACAAAGGAATCAACCGTCTGGTCTGTGCATAGCCAAGAGAAAAGAAAGAAGAACATGGCACTTAGACCAACCCAGCGAGCAACGTTCAGAATTGTGGTAGACGGGGACCTGGATAACCCTCTACCCATTATAGCGATCGAGGATTTTCCTGATTTTTTAGGAGGATACAGGGAATCTATTTTCGCGCAAATGTCAGGGGAAGATTATTACAAATCACAGCTTGTGTTACGGTCGCGGGAGGGTGACCTGGTCACCTACGACTTTTACTCCGAGCAGGCGTGGATCGACGAGATGGTCGATACTCAAGTAAAAGAAAGACTCGAACCCTATGAACGAGCCGAACGAGAGGATGAGATAAATAGGGAGATCGAGCGGCGGGTTCAGGAAAGGATGGCAGAAGAGGAGGAACTGAGGCGAGCGCGGGGCGCAGATCTGGCCACCATCTACCGCGTTTTCGACAATGTGACGCAGCTTCCAGTCTACATCGGGCACACCAAAAAGAGCATCGAAACGAGGATGCAGCAGCATATAGCGAAAGCACTGTCGCCAGCAAGTGGCGAACCCCGACTGCACGGATTCCTCTGTCAGCGCATACAAGAGAAGAACTTCCCAACGATTCAGGTGGTGAGGCAGACGCTTGCACAGTCCGCGAGAAGAGAAGAGACTGCAGAAATCCGCAGTCTCGTCCTAAAGGGTGTGCCGCTTTTCAACATCGAGAGCGTGCGCGCTACCACACGAGCGCGCTACTCGATGGGCGAGATACAATTTCCCATCGAGGGGCTTGACAGCCTATAGAGGGGAAGATAACCGTATGATGCAGCGCATCCCTCAATGCGCTGCGCGCACTGGATGAACACGAGAGGGGAAGAGGTCTGTGCCGGATGAATGCAAATGCAAATATATCCTAGGCCTGGTGTCACGTAAGCTGTCATGAAGCGCAAAGTAGCAAGCAGGAAATACCTTTTTTGCGAGAAATACAGCTCTAGCAAGGAACAAGGAAGGCTCTTTCCGAGAAATACAGCTCTAGCAAGGAACAAGGAAGGCTCTTTCCCTTGGTGAGATGCGTGTTTCTTGTCAGAAAAGAAGGATTTCCTGAGAGAAAGCTCTTGGAGAGTTGAAGTGATGCACTTTCTGCTCTTTTCTCCCGTTTTTCTTGTTTCCACTTTGCGCTTCATGACAGCTTACGTGATACCGGGCCGGAATAGACCAATTATCCCCACTATAAAATGATACAAAGAAGGTAACGTTATTCAAAAGAGTGAGGAGTGAAGAGACCGCTCTGAGACTTCATCCCTTTTCTCACGTCTTTTAGCCTCACTAATTCCTGAATCTCGAAGTTATTGGCATCTCGCGTAGTTGCATCTCTACGAATGTAGAAATGATTGGCTTTCTCAAAGAGCAATGAGTGTGCTTGATCATCACTGAACACTTTGATAGCCAGAATGTCTTTCCCCTCAATTTTTACGGGAGGAAGAAACTCGAATGGGGGAATAGGAGTAACGGTATTGACAATGGTATCGGTGAGACCGTCACGGAACTTTTCGATGGAACCATCATGTTTAGCAAGTTCTCTGTTTAACCCGACCACGCGGCTATCGTCGCTCACTCCAAAGAGGATGTATCCGCCATCAGTATTGGCGAAGGCAACAAATGTCTTTGTCCACTTGACAGCATCTCCACTTTCCTCGCTCTTGAACTCAATCGTTTTTCCCTCTCCAGACTCGATCAAACGCGCAATTTCCTCACCTGGCTCCTGATAATCGAAAACTACATTCGTGTGCCTGGAAATAAATGGATTGTACCTGCTTCTTCGATCATCGTAAAAATAATCCAGCCAGGTGTTCCCCTTGAGTAAAGCGATCTTGATAATATCAGGAGGCCCATCAGGTGCAGAAAGCGCAATCATCTTCTTTGCAGGATAATCGTCGTAGTCCTGGACACCTGTTCCTGTTACCTTCAGTCTTACTCTAGATACGTCTGTCCCATCGAGAGTGATTTTGAGCGTGGATGAAGAGAAATGGATGTGTTCCAGCCATGCCTCGTCCTGCTCCAAATAAAGCACAATTCCAGGTTCTGGTAATTGATCATTGGCGGAGAGGATATTAGTAGATTCACGGTCATAGAGTAAAGTTCGCTCTGCTTCTTGCTCGCTAAGGAAAAAAGGTGCATCTTCAGCGGCAAACACCCCTTGCGATTGTGTAACTGCCTTAGTAATGTCAACGCCGACGTACTTTTGGTTCTCCCGCACTTGTCGTGCTCAACTACGCTGCCGATTGAAGCACCCGTTGGCGCAATAACTCAAACCTGCCACGACCGTACATGGAGCCCTTGATATGTTTGAGTTTATTGACAAACCCTTCCGCCATGCCATTGTTATAGGGAAGAGAGCAGGCAGCTTGAAACGCAGGAAGCTCTTTTTGTAAGCCCAGCGCAAAGGATTCCAGCTCCGAGACGCCACATGAGGAACAAATGCTGATCCAGGCAGTGACTGTCTCGCCTTGTTTGTTTTTCATCAGGTGAAGAAGTTGCCGTGTTATGCGATAGGCCAGTTCAATCTCCCTATCGCGGCTCGAATAAAGGCGAGAACCTGTTGGTCTTTTGCTTGCAGGCGAGAAGGGTCTTTCACGAAGAGATAGGAAAGCTGACGTGCTGATGCCAACGGCTCGGTCAGTTCGAGAGAGCAAATCAGCTCTTGGGAAGCAGGAACGGGCACTGGCTTCTCTTCCTCGCTAATCAAAGTGCTTTGTGGCTCTTTGGCCACTGGATGGTCCCAGTCATCGAGGGCCTGGCGAAGTTCATAGCGACGAGGAAACAATCCTTGCGCTTGGAGCCAACGTAATACCGTTCGCGGGTTGCCTGCAAATCCTCGAGTATGGATTTCCCGATAGAGCTGCTGAGCATTTTGGCACCCCTCCTCGCAACGTTTGCGAGAGACTAGGCCGTGTAAGGAGCCAGGAGTTTGCCTGTCCCAGGCGATGCTGATCGCGCAGCGCGTTCTGAGAAGCTCTCGGCTGCCAGGTACTTGTAGACTGTTGCGCGTGCCAGATGCGCCTGTTGGGCAATCTGAGCTATCGGCAGTCCTTGCCGATAGTACTCCAAAACCTGCTCATAGCGAGCGAGACGAAGCTCACGCGAGGCATCAGAGATAGCTTGTTCACGGGTCGTCCGGGCTTTCTTGCGTTTGGGAAAGGGAGTCGAACTCACCTGTTGGTGCCGAAGCGAGAGACGAGGAGAAACCCGACTCAACATGCGTTCGAGCGCCTCGCGCCAATTTTTGATGACATGCCAACGATCCATCACCTGTTGGGCAGACGGAGCGCCAAGTTGTGCACCACGAGCGTATTCCCCTGAGCGATCTCGGCTGATCCACTTCACGCCAGGATGGGCGCGAAGCCAGGCCGCGAAGGTTTCGGCAGTTCGGTCGGGCAGCAGGTCTATCGGACGGTGGCGCTGCCAGTCAATGAGCAGTGTCCCATAGGTAAGACCGCGACGAAACGCGAAGTCATCAACGCCAAGAATCGAAGGTACCGCAAACGTCTGTGCCATCTTGGTCTTGGCAAGCCGCAAGAGCGTATCAGGGCTCACCTTCGTGCCTCCTGCTTTGAGCAACCGTGCTCCGGGCTCTCCTCCACTCTGAATGGCAAAGACGTGCAAGAGAAGCGTCAGTCGTTTGGTTCTCCGGGCAATGGGAGCAATGAGATCAGGCAACGGTTCAGCGAATGTTTGTTTCGAGCACCGTGCGTTGAGACAGCGAAATCGTCGCACACGAAGCCGTAATTGGACTACCTGACCACTCACTGGTAAATCTCGCGGTGAGCGCTGATAATAACTGTGAACTCGCTGTGAGGCTTCGTGACAAGCTGGGCACTCTGCCTGCACAGACTGGGAGGTGGCACAGATGATCAGTTGCTCTGCTGTGGAGTTCACCTCGGTCACCTCGAAGCCGGGTAAAGAAAAGGGAAGCGAATGCAATAAAAAGCTCCTAATGAAAACATATATTCTTTCTGCTTTTCCTTACGAACCAGAGAGTCAATGGTTGAGCACGACAAGTGCGGGAGAACCATTATATCAGGTACTGGACAGTTTGCGACGAACTTTTCTACATTTGACAGGTCAGTTGTTCCATTGTCCACGCGATCACCCATATCTTTTTTGAAATTCTATCACAAAATTCAGAGGAATGAAGGTCACATTTGGTGCTGGCGCATATAACTCGTAGCGCAATGTTCTCCAGGTAGCCCAAACAGATATATGTGACTTCTTAGTGCTCTATTCCTCAAAGACGGTAACAAAAGAGACGCCGACGGTGACGAGGTGTCTTAGGCGGGCGTCCCCAGATCCAGGGCTTGGCCCGCAGGTTGAGTTGAGCGGTCGCGACGCGGGTGGCTTGCTCGATCTCCTTGGGATTGGCAAAACTCTGCCCGGCGAGCGCATCGCGGCGGAAGAGCCGCCACCAACCCTCCGGGCCGCGTTGAGCCAGCACGCTCCGGTGGGGATGAAGACGTGATGGATGCGCGGATGATCAACCAGCCAGGTCCGCGTCTCGAGGCTGGAATGACTACTGAGATTGTCGGTGATGATGAACAGGTCGCCGGTGGGATTGTCAGCTTCGATGTCGGCAAGCAAGGCGATATAGCCTTTCGAGTTGCGTGAAGCGGCACAGCGGGTCACCTCCTTGCCATCACGTACCCGCAGCGCTCCATAGACCCAGGTTTTCTCGGGTCCACGCGCGTAGTCCAGCGGCGCTTTGATGCGATGTCCATTCGGCGACCAGCCTGGAGCGGGATCAAAGGTGCGGGGCACTACCGGTCCGAGTTCGTCGGTGCAGACGGTCGTCGACCCTTCGGGCGGCTCGGTGTAGTGGGTGACGACCGCGGTTCTTTTGGGACAAAGTCCTTGTCGCGAGGCGTTCCCCAACTGTGCGTCTGCCGCCAGCGCACCCCTTCCTTCCGCAGGATCCGGCGGATCTGGCTGCGTTTCACGCGGATGCCCGCCTCCTTGGCTGCCTGTGCCAGCGCATCCAAGCTCCACTGAGCCGACCCGCTCTCATCGCGCGCCACCATCGTCCCATCCCTTTGCGTCACCAGACG
>WNGK01006389.1_pt1 | contig 14401 bp, 15 predicted proteins | sample 5400601 | NCBI WGS metagenome assembly WNGK01 (sample SAMN13153376, study PRJNA577476) | soil metagenome | isolation source: 60 cm soil or saprolite under Garry oak tree replicate 1 | place: USA:California | collected 2016-06-15 | reverse complement strand
AGGCGGGTAAGGCCGATGCCGACCGGGGAGCGGGTGTGATTAGCGACCCCGCTGTGCATGAACGTGTCCTGTACGAACTACAAGATTGGATACCACAACATACACCCTTGTCTGTACACGGTTTAACCGATTCGCCCATCTATGGGCGCGAGGGCAATCGGGAGTTTTTGTTGTATTTGGGGCTAGATGAGTCACGTGGTCTAAATAGGTCTTACTTACCTTGCCCATAATCCCCCCGTTTGCGTCATCCAGTCGGCAATAGCAGGCGATCTCGGTTTTGAGGGTCAGACACGTTCCCTCTAGAATGATCTTGGGGCAGAGCTTTAATGACATGTTCTTGCTCTGTTCTCCTGGTTTTACCTCATCATGCTTCTCATCTCCCTGGGTTCGTTGAGGTGCAGCAAGAGAAGTCTGTGAAGTATAATGTGGCTCACCATTTTAACCGATAGAATACCGATTGAAGCTTTTCTATGATATTATAAGGTCACACTCAATAGATGTAGTAAAGGCAAACCGAGGTGACATGTGAACATTACCTTAACGCTAAATGAAATGCTAGATTTCGTTGGCAAGCTGGATGATACCGAGGGAAACGAGACTCCACGAGAAAGATTTCGCCGATTTTTGCAACAAAAGGTTTGTGAGGTCGGCCAGATTCAAGTTTACGTTGAGGAATGTCTAAAAAATTCAGGGGACCAATATAACCGCGCTCTACAAGATTTGGTTAATCACATTGGAAGCATCTTAGGATTTAATGTGACCTTTGGACGCTATCAGGGTATTAGAGGGAAAATCGGATTTGATGGACACTGGAAATCATCTACAGGCTTTCATATTGTAATTGAAGTCAAAACGACGGACGCTTACGCTATAAAGACTGCTACTCTTGTTGGCTATGTAGACGAATTGATCTCCTAGAAACATATTTCTAGTTGGGACCATGCTCTTGGACTTTACGTAGTAGGACGTTCTGACTCTGAGCTTAGACAACTTGAGAATGCTATCATGGTCGAAAAACGAACGAACCAACTGCGGATTATCTCTACAAAGTCTCTGCTATCCCCAGTAGAGATGATGAATGAATATAAGGTGGCTCACGAGGAAATCCTGGCTCTGTTGCATCCCTCCGGACCGAAGATTGATCCGATAGTTGATCTTATGGCACGCTTAGTTGCTGAGCGGAGAGCTGAGAAGTCGCCAGAGCTAGAGAAGGAACTCCTACATCAGGAACAATCATTAGAAGGTGAGGTCGTTTACTGGATTACTCCTATAAAATCAGACGAAAAAGGAGTGCTAGAAGAAGATATTATACATGCCGAGCAGCAGAATACAAGCAGATCGCAATCGGGACGGCGCACACCCCCGATAGACTTCTATCAGCCTATTTTAAAGGCACTCAATGAACTGGGTGGATCAGCCAAGGTGAAAGATGTACCAGATAGGCTAGAGCAGTCGATGAAAGGTATATTGAAAGAGGTAGACTATGAGCCACTTAAATCCGGAACCACGCGCTGGCGTAATACGGCTCAATGGGCACGCGATTCAATGGTGAAAGAGGGTGTTTTTCTGAAACAGAACTCTCCACATGGGATATGGGAAATCACCGAAGCTGGTCGTAGGTCTCTTAGGAAAGGAGACAACTGATCAAGATTTCAGTCGTAGGCAATCCTCCGACCACCGCAATGATCACGGCCACGATTTCACCTGCCCAAAAAACAAAGCATCTCCCCTTACACGTGACATACCCACGTATATGTCTGTAGTAGTGCCGCTGGGTGAGGCAAGATACTGGAACAAACAGCAGCAGTGGGAGGAAAGTGGGATATAATATACTATACTCGTGGTTACAGCATGGGAAAGACCATGAGGCCGCATCGGACCTGATACACAACCTGGCGAGTTTCTGTTATATTTGAGTTTGTAAGAAAAAGCCGCCGGCAGTGCAGTTGCCTGGAAGCCGTACCAGGAGAAAAGAGGTATTTTGAATGTCGACTACTATCCCTGGCGAGGCGCGAAAACCGCTATTTATCACGAGGGGGCAACCTATACCTATGCGCAGGTGGCCGAACTCGCCAATCGCGTAGGCAATGGCCTGCTTGAACTGGGTGTTGACCTGGAACAGCGCGTGGCCCTGCTGCTGCTGGATTCCCCGCAGTTCGCCGCTGCCTTCTTTGGAGCGATAAAGATAGGAGCCGTCGCCGTTCCTCTCAACACGAACCTGCGCCCCGCCGACTATGTCTACATGCTCAACGACAGCCGGGCGCGCGTCCTCTTTGCCCACGCCAGCCTGTGGAAGCAAATGCGACAGATTCTGCCGGAACTGAAATACCTGCGGCATGTCGTGGTGGTCGGCCTGGAGCAGGATGGAGAGCAAGAAACGGCGACCCTGCACGACTTTGAAAAGTGGATGCTCAAAGCTTCCACAACGCTGCAAGCGGCCGGAACGAGCAAAGATGACAGCGCTTACTGGCTGTATAGTTCGGGCAGCACCGGCTTCCCCAAGGGCTGCGTCCACTTGCAGCATGATACCACCTACTGCCTGGAATACTACGCCAAACCCATTCTCGGCATTAAGGAGACAGATATTACCCTCTCCGCCGCCAAACTCTTCTTTGCCTACGGCCTGGGCAATAACCTCACCTTCCCCTTCGGCGTCGGGGCCAGCGCTGTTCACTATCCTGGCCGGCCGCTGGCAGAGGACATGTTCAAGGCCATTGAGCAATATCGCCCGACCATCTTCTACGGCATTCCCACGCTCTATGCATCTATGCTCGCGCTGCCCGATGCCGGCAAGCGCTTCGATTTTTCCTCTGTGCGCCTCTGCATCTCGGCCGGCGAGGCCCTGCCCGCGGACATCCTGCGGCGCTGGGAAGAGACCTTCCACGTGGAGATCCTCGATGGTATTGGCAGCACCGAAATCCTGCACATCTTCATCAGCAATCGCCCGGGAGAGATACGCCCCGGCAGTTCGGGCAAGCTGGTGCCAGGCTACGAAGCGCTGATTACCGACGAGAGCGGCCACCCGGTAAAACACGGCGAGATAGGCAACCTCTTAATTCGCGGCGACAGCACGACAGCATACTACTGGAACAAGCATGAAAAGACCAAGGACACCATCAACGGCCACTGGATTCATACCGGCGACAAGTACTACCAGGATGGCGATGGCTATTTCTGGTACTGCGGCCGCTCAGATGATATGTTGAAGGTAGGTGGCCAGTGGGTCTCGCCTGTGGAGGTAGAGGGGGCGCTCATCGCACATCCCGCCGTCCTGGAGAGCGCGGTAGTGGGCCAGGCAGACGCGGACGATTTGATCAAGCCCAAGGCCTACGTTGTTCTCAAGAGCGGCCAGGAGCCATCGGAGGAACTCGCGAACGATCTCAAAGCCTTCGTTAAGGAACGGCTCGCGCCCTTCAAATATCCGCGCTGGATCGAGTTTGTGCCCGAGCTGCCCAAGACGGCAACCGGCAAGATTCAACGCTTCAAACTGCGCGACGCCAGCGAGGTCTGATTATGCAACAGGCCTACCGGGCGCTGCGCATTGTTGCCGAGGCGCAGACTATCCGCATAGTGCTGTCTCCGCATCCTGGCGAGCTGATGCTCAGAGAATTGAGTACCGCCTGTACTACCTTTGACAAGCAGGGCAGCAGCGGCGTTAAAGCGGTCATCTTAGACTTCATCGCGGGCCATACAGCCGCAGGCGCAGAGGGCGAGACCACGCGCCAGGCTGTTATTGATGATGCCTGCACCGCACTGCGTGCCGTAACCCAGCCGGTACTGGCAGTGGCGCGTGGCACGCTATCACCGGCCGCCAGCGCGCTCGTACGGGTCACTGACCTGGTACTGGCGGCGCACGAGGCCGTGCTGATCTTACCTGGCGCGACTCCCGGCGATGATACGCTCACCGGCACGCAGGCAGCGCGCCAGGGCTATGTTACCTGGTCTGTTTCCGCTCAAAACGTGGACAGAGAAACGGAGCGCATCCTGGACATGTTACGCAGCAAAAGCGCCGTCGCCCTGCACTTTGTAAAGGCCAGTGTACGCATGGGACAGAAAGAGCACCAGAACCGCCTGGAAGCGCTCGACCAGGTCAATGTCTTCTACCTCACGCGGGTGATGCAGACCGCTGATGCCCACGAGGGCCTGCGCGCCTTCCTGGAAAAGCGCAGGCCAGAATGGAAAAACGCTTAGGATGTAAAACTACTAGTAAGGATTTTGTGTGACGATACATCAACCCTGGACAACGCTCTCGTACCAGCAGGTGATCAATACCCCTTATCTACGGGTGCGCTGCGAACAGGTGGCTGTACCCGGTGGGCCGGTCATTCCAGACTACTACATCATCGAGAATCGCGGCTGGGTGGGCATCGTCCCTTTCACCGAGGATGGGCGCTTTCTCATAAATAATCAATACAAGCACGGTATAGGTCTGGAGGTATTGGAGTTTCCCGCCGGCAGCATCGATGCCGGAGAGGAAGACCCGCGCATGACGGCTCACCGGGAGTTGATGGAAGAGACGGGCTATAGCGTCGAGGACGACCGGATGGAGTTCCTGGCCCACATGTACGCCAATCCCACTGGAGCGCGTACACGTATCTGGTGGTACCTGGCACGTAACGTGCGCAAAACGGGCTCACCTAAGATCGATCCTGTCGAAGTCATCGAGATCCGCTTAGTTACACCCCGGGAATTGCTCGCCCTCATTCACGATGGCAGCTTCGCCGTTCCGGGACAGGTTGCCGCCGCGTATATGGCACTTGAGCGGCTGGGGTTTATTACGACGTCGCTTTAATTTCACTGTAAAGAACCCTCGTCTGTGCTGCGACCACAACATATGCTCCGGTGAGCCGGTCATAGAGTATTTGATGTGTCTTGCTCACCAGCAGACTTATGATGTACATGGCAACGAGCACCCAGACAAGCACCAATCCTGCTGTGATGATTGGCGGCGGGGTTTGTGGAGCGAAGGGCCAGCCGGGTATGCGCCAGATGCATGCATGGGTCAGCTCCCACGGCACAAACTTGAGGATGGAGCGCACCAGCGACCGTGCCAGGGGCAAGCTGCCACCATGGGCATCGGTGACACGTAACCCCATCCTCCGCTTGCCCCACGATGCCTGCCACGGTGAGCTTTCGAGCAGGGCAAAGTAGAAAATGACCGGCAAGACCAGGATTAGAAAGGCACTGATCTCACTGGAGTCCGGGTTGGCAAATAGCAGATGTGATATGCTAGTAACGAAGAGGATATGGACATAATCCACAAGAGGAGGGCTCTCCATGCCCATCGATGCAAGCCTGATCGGCAAAAGTTCATCGCCGCACACTTTCGAAGTTACTGAAGAAGCAGTGCGGCGCTTCATGGAAGCAACCGGAGATCCAATGCTGCAGAGCGATACACCCCTGCTTTATGCTCCTCCCACTTTTCCAACCACTTTTCGCGACCTGCACGTTCCCGGATTGGAACTGGATAACTCCAAAATGCAAATATTGCACGGCGAACAGCAGTATAACTATGCCCGCCGCCTGCGCATCGGTGAGCAGGTAACATGCACTGTGCGCGTGCTGGATGTACGCGAACGGGCCGGTCGTAGCGGCCCCATGATCTTCATCATATCCGAAACGACTGGCGTGGACAGCCAGCAGCAGCGCATTTTTACTGCTCTGAGCACCTCGATTGTGCGGCTGAAATAAGTCCTATGTACCGTGTAGGGCTTGACAAGGCAGTTCAGCTTACTTATAATCATAGTAAGCAAGTATCGACGAGGCATCCCTTGTAGATACCTAGGCATCTTAAAATTTGGAATATTACAATGCTCAGTAATCCAGTCAGTCGGCAATTTGGTTTTTATTACTGGTTTAGCCCTCCAGCATGATGGTGGGCCCTTTGGGCTGAGCAAAAACAACCGCCAGCATGCTGGAGCAAGCAGAGGAAAAGACCTCTGCTTTTTTATTTGCTTCGAGATCCAGTACTATAGAGAGAGGATCGCATTTATGATTATCGTCATTCGTAATCAGGCCAGGAACGAAGAACGCGCTCAGTTGATGGCCCTGCTGGAGCAGGTGAACGGAAACCAGCGGCCCATCGCGACCGTGAAGATAGGCGAGCGTGAGGTTATCGCACTCGACGGCAACGCCCTTGATATACAAGCTCATACCATCATCAGCCAGCAGAGCGCGGTCGAGCGCATTGTGCCTATCAAGACCCCGTACAAGCTGGTAAGCAGGGCTTTCAAGGCGGAAAGCAGCACCGTCGTGGTGGGCGATGCCCTGGGCGGCCATTGCGTTGTGATTGGATATTCTATGCCGGTCGTCATGGCCGGACCATGCGCGGTCGAAAGTAAAGAGCAATTGCTCACTACAGCGCGGGCCGTGAAGGCCGCCGGAGCGCAGATCTTACGCGGTGGCGCGTTCAAGCCGCGCACCTCGCCCTACCAGTTCCAGGGGCTCGCCATCGAGGGATTGCAGTTACTGGCTGAAGCTCGTGCAGAGACTGGCATGCCGGTGATTACCGAGGTGATGGAGCCAGAGATGGTCGAGACGGTAGCCCGCTATGCCGACATGCTCCAGATTGGCAGCCGCAACATGCAAAATTTCCCGCTGCTGCGCGCGGTAGGTCAAAATAGCCATGGCCGGCCTGTCATGCTCAAACGCGGCCTGGCTGCCACCATTGAAGAATGGCTGCTGGCAGCAGAATACATCATTGCAGCAGGCAACCCAAACGTGATCCTCTGCGAGCGTGGCATACGCAGCTTCGATTCGCAGACGCGCAATCTGCTCGATCTCTCCTGTGTGCCACTGCTGCACGAGCTGACCCATCTGCCGATCATTGTCGATCCCAGCCATGCCACCGGCCGCCGCGAGCTGGTACCCACCATGTCCCGCGCCAGTATTGCCGCCGGAGCCGAAGGACTCATCCTGGAAGTACACCCGGACCCCAACAGCGCGCTCTGTGATGGCCGCCAGTCGATCACTCCCGCGCAATTACAATCCATCGTCTCTGAAGCCTCTCTCATAGCTCAGTTACTGGGCCAGACAGCAAGGCTCCCGTACGTGGCATGAACGGGTAAGTCACTGACTCATCTATGCCGGAGCGGGAAAATATGGTATACTTTTCGTATCTAAGTACCCAGGCGAGGCAGCACGGGCTGCAGCAACCGCTTCAGGGGCTGGACAGGGACTGAAAAAATGAGGGATACTATGCCGACAAGAGTTATTATTGCTGATGATGAGGCTATTCAGCGCATGGACCTGAAAGACATCCTGACCAAGCAGGGCTATCTCGTGGTTGGGGAGGCTGGTGATGGACTGAGCGCCATCAACCTGGCGCGCGAACTGCGCCCTGACCTGGTAGTTATGGATATTCGCATGCCCGACCTGGATGGCATCGCAGCCGCCGAGACCCTCACGCAGGAAAAGATTGCACCAGTGTTGCTGCTAACCGCGTATAGCGATCAACCCCTGGTAGATCGCGCCAGGGAGGCCGGCGTGGTGAATTATATTGTGAAGCCGCTCCGCGAAAGTCAAGTAAGCCCTGCCATCGAAATGGCGCTGGCGCGCTATAGCGAGTTCCGCGCGATGGAGGAAAAGGCGCGCACCCTCAGCGACCAGTTAGAAACGCGCAAGATCGTTGAGCGGGCTAAGGGACTCTTGATGGAGAAACAGGGGCTTAGTGAGCAGGAGGCATTTCGCAAGATTCAGAAAGCAAGCATGAACAATCGCAAATCTATGCGTGAAGTGGCGGAGGCGATCCTGCTGACAAATGAGATGTAGCAAAGAAGTGTACGGTGACAGGTCTCTTACCTGTCTCCCGGGTAGGACCCATCGGCGCCATCGGGGAGATGGTGTGTCCCAGACGGCGTCCTTCTCTGGGAGGGAGAGGTATCCTGTCCCTATAGGTGTTTAGAAGGATCCAGGACAATGTTACCTGCAACGAGCACGGAAAGCGTTGTTACCATCGTCGGTATTCGTTTTCGCCCTGCAGGACGCATCTACTATTTCGACCCGCAAGGTCAAGCGTATACAACTGGCCAGTACGTAATTGTTGAAACTGTGCGTGGTACCGAGGCTGGTCGGGTGGTCATCGCCCCGAAAAAGCTGGCGGAAAGTGACCTTACCGATCCACTTAAGCCCGTGCTTCGCCTGGCCAGCGAGGATGAACTGCGCATGATGCTCTCGTTTAAGAGCAAAGAGAAGGACGCGCTAGTACAATGTGCCCGGCATGTTGTCCAGCATAATCTACCAATGAAGCTGGTAGAGGCGGAGTATACATTTGACGGGAGCCGGTTAACCTTTTATTTTACGGCAGATGAACGGGTTGACTTTCGTGCGCTTGTGCGCGACCTGGCGGCAACCTTTCGCACGCGCATCGAGCTGCGGCAAATTGGAGCGCGTGACCAGGCCAAGCTGCAGGGCGGCATAGGGATGTGCGGCAAAACCCTCTGCTGCAGTTCATGGATTACGGACTTTGGAGTTGTTTCTATTAAGATGGCGAAGGAGCAGGATTTACCACTGAATCCCTCCAAAATCTCTGGCGTATGCGGCCGCCTGCTTTGCTGCCTTTCGTATGAAAATGACAACTATGTTCAGGCCAAACAGGCTATGCCCCAGGTCGGCACGATGCTCAACACGCCCAGTGGTCTGGGCAAGGTTGTTTCCATCAACGTACCGAAAGAGTATGTCGAGGTGATGCTGGAGAGCGGCGTCATCATCCAGGTACCGGCGAATCAACAGGTTGAGCAAAAGCTGAGTGGAAATGGCGGCTGCGGGAGCTGCAGTGCAAACAGGGCCAATGGTGGGAAGTGTGGCAGCAAATGCGGTGGCAACGGGAGTTGCGGATGTGGCAGCGGCTGCGGGACCAATGGCGGTAGCTGTGGGAGTTGTGGCGTCAAACGTAGCGCGTCACAGAACTGAAGAACAGGCGGAAGGAGAGACCACACATGTCGTCAGACTGGAAGGATACAAACTCCGTATGGTCGGATAGCGAGGTTCAGAGCGAAGACTCCTACGATACACCTCCCCTCGAGGACCAATCTGGTCAGATGCTGCTACACCCAGGTACAGAGGCGCCTCAACAGGACGAGGACCCTGTAGAGGAGCCACCGGATCTATCTCTCTCGAAATCTGAGGCTACCTGGGGCGTCTTGCGCCAGCTTTCACCTGTGTTTGTTCCCCTGCTCTTTGGAGCATTTACGTTTCTCATTATCCTGCCCTTTGTTCAGACTAATCAGGCAGCCATATCTGCAAGCGGCTGGCCCAACGGATTAATTTTACTCGCCGCCGGCATCATTTTACTCACCTTTGCCGTGGGCCAGGGCATCATGCTCTACTACGCGGGTTCGAACGATGCCTTCTGGTCGCTTGGTATGATCTTCGGCTTCTTCCTCTTCCTGCTGGTGGGCTGTTTTGTCATTTTCCCACCTATGGTTGGCATTATCCTGCTGGTTGTACTGCTGGCAGCCGGACTCTTACTGCTCAGGCTGTGTATCCACCCGACACCGGAGGGACGAGTTGACGTTATTCAAGCGTTCGGTAAACATACGCGCACGCTTAACCCCGGTTTATATTTGCTGGCGCCATGGGAGAGAACCGCGTACCAGCTCAGTACCAAAGAAACGGTCTGGACCTCTCCCAGGCAAATGGTGCCCATGTCGCGCAGCGAAGAAGTGCATTACGCGGCCAGCATCTCGTACCGGCTGATGCCGGAGGACGCCCATCTCGCGGCTTTCTATGTGACCGACTGGGAAAAAGCCCTGCAAGAACTCTTTGTGCCTACCACCCAGGGCGTGATTGGCGAGCTTTCGCCCGATGACTTCATCGCGTGGACGCAGGCCGCGCACTCACCACAAACCACTCATATGAATCCTGCCAGCGGGCGGTGGGATCAAATTAACAAACTGCTGGCGCAGCGGGTACAGGATCAGGTCGCACCCTGGGGAGTACAGATCAACTGGGTGCAGCTTCGCGATGTTGCGGTTGAACCGCATATACCCACGCCCGCGGGCATGAATCCGGCAGCAGGTCCCCGACCTATCATTACGGCACCCAGGAATGTGGCCGCCTCAATGGCCCAGGTGCACCCGGTTAAGGCAAATCCAGCGCTGAATAAGGTAGAACAGGTCACGACGGAGAAACCCCAGCCTGCCCCGGTGAAAGTGACCGCTCCTATTCCTGAAGGAACGTCCACGACCCCCACAAAGATATCCAGGGTTGATATCCTGACCCAGGCATACGAAGACGTACGCAGTGGGCGCATCACGGACCCCGTAACTATCCGCAGCATAGCGGCACGCTTTGAAACCCTGGCAAGCGATCCCGAAGAGAGCAGCATCATAACCTTTGATGCCGCCCGGGCCGCAGGCACGTTATACGAACGTGCAGCGCTCCATGAAAAGCAGCTCATGGCCAACACTGCTGAAGAGTATAACGATACTCAACATCCCGATTGGTCGATGCGCCGCCCCAGAGAGGATAACCTGCTGGCCGGGGGATAAGGGCCGCTCCCAGAGCTGGGCCATTACCTGTCCCCCGGACAGGGCACCCTATCCGGGGGATAGGTATCCAAGCCCCTACCATGATACGCGGGTCGGCCATCCATCTCATGGTAGGGGCGTCCCTTGCGGGTGCCCTGCTGGCTTCTATTTCTCGATGGGCACGCCGATCAGGCTGCCCCACTCCGTCCAGGAGCCATCGTAGTTGCGCACATTAGGGTAGCCGAGCAGGTAGTGAAGCGCAAACCAGGTATGGCTGCTGCGTTCGCCAATGCGGCAGTAGGCCACAACTTCTTTATCAGCAGTGACACTCTTGCTGCCATAAATGGCACGCAGTTCATCCGCCGATTTAAAGGTGCCATCCTCACGCACCGCTGTGGCCCACGGGATATTAGCAGCTCCGGGGATATGCCCGCCGCGCTGGGCCCCTTCCTGCGGCAAATTCGCGGGAGCCAGCAGTTCTCCGCTGTATTCTCCAGGCGAGCGCACATCGACCAGCGCTATGTTGCTCTGCCCTAACCAGCCGAGGACCTGGTCGCGCAAAGCACGTATCTCCGTATCCGGCGCGCCAGCATGGTAGGTCGTGACAGAATAGGAAGGTACCTCTGTAGTAATTTCGCGCTTGTCAGCAAGCCACTTCACGCGGCCACCATCCAGGAGGCGCGCATCCTTGTGCCCATAGTACTTGAGGATCCAGAGCGCCCAGGCGGCAAACCAGTTGTTATTGTCACCGTATAAAACCACCGTGGTATCATTGCTCACACCGGCACGCCCCAGCAATTCTTCCAGATGCTCCTTGCTCAATGGGGAACGCACGATTTGATCCTGCAGCTCTTTCTTCCAATCGAAGCCGACCGCGCCGGGGATATGTCCCTGGTCATAGGCAGTCGTGTCTACGTCTACCTCGATGAGCCGGACCTGCGGATCGTGCAGGTAGGCCTCCACCCAATCCGCGTCTACTAATACCTCTGGATGAGCGTATCCTTTGTTTTCCGACATAGCTACTCCTTTTGCAAATACTTGATAAAGTTGAGTGATTTACTCAACAAAACTCTTCTATATAGGAGAACTATGAATGTATATAAATTTATTCCCAGGTGTAGAAATTCATGAGGGGTTTAGCCTTTGGGTCATCTTGTTCTCCATTTTCTTATTCAAACCGATTCAGGGCATACTCATCCCCGGGGCGTGCTTCCCTGGCCTGGAGACAGGTACCCTCACTCCTACGGCAGATTATTCGTTCGCGTTCACACGTGTACTTAGTCTTTCTTTAGCTCCCCAGTGCCTCGATCAAGAGATCGCCTTCCTCAGGCGTAATGCGGCCTTCCGCGATCATGCGCAAGATGGCTATGCGCTCCTGCTCAGGATTCGGCTCTGGCTGCTGGGCAGGCGCCTTTCCCTGGGTTGTACCTTCGGTTGCTTTCTCCTCTACCGGTATATTTCCGGGCTGAGAGGCGGTCGGCGATGTTGGCGGCACTGGCGCACCGGGCGACGGGGGTACCGGTGGTACCGGGGGGACAGGTGGCACCGGGATGCGCAGGTTACTGACGGCTCGCTCAACGGCCTCCAGGGCTCCCGATATACCCTCGGCAGCGGCACGGCGCGCCTGCTCTTTGATGCGCTCCAGGCGGTCGGGGTCTAACCGCCACTCTCGATCATTAATGCGGATATAAGCGCGTGACGCACGTTCCCCGTTGCCCTGCTGGCGCCCTGCATGCTGTCTGTTGCGCTCTTCAGCCTGTCGAGCGCGCTCGTTTGCGCGCCGCATCTGCTCATCGGCGTGCCGCTGGGCACGACGGGCCCGCTCGTTCACTTTGCGCGCCACTTCGTCAGCCCAACCGGCTCCGCGAGACCAGCCTGCCTCGCTAAAGGCGTCTGACAGCTCACGGCCCAGCTCCTCGCCCAGCTTCGCCATCTCGCGGCTGAGTTCCTGTCCCATTTTGCTCATCTCACGGCCTAATTCGGCCATCTCGCGCCCGAATTCGCCCCAGGATACGTTGACATTGCTGCTGCGCGGGTCGCCGTAACCGCGTACTTGCAGATCGCCGCCTACATTCAACTCAAGCTGGGCTGAGCCATCTCCATAGACCAGGTTTATCATATTCCCGCTTCTGCCCGAGCCGTAGTTGATGGAGCGGCCGCTGACATCGCCGGCCACGGCAGCACGAACGCTCAAGTTGGGATTCTCCGGCAGGACTACGACGGCATCGCCGCCAACGTTCATGCGCGTGCGGCTGCCAGCAGGGAAGGCGGCTTGTAATTCCATGTCTCCGCCAATGGCGCCCACCTCAATGTTGCCCCCTAAGTCTTTCAATACTGCGTCGCCGCCTACATTACCGAGCTGGAGGTCGCCCCCTACTTCGTTAATGTTTCCATCGCTGCCTACCTGGCCCACTTCGACAGCGCCCTGTACATCCCTGATTTCGCAATCGCCACCTACGGTGCCTACCTGCACGTGGCCTGCACCGTTTACTTGCAAGTCGCTGCCTATCATGCCTATTGTAATCTCTGTGTCAGCGCCCCCCTCTACCTGGCAGTCGCTGCCCACGGTGCCACAGCGCAGCGCCGCCGAAACGTCATGCGCATTGAGGTCGCTGCCCACGGTACCGACAATCACGGTCTCGGCATCTTCCAGCGAGAGATCAGAGCCGATGGTTTCTATCTCCACCAGCGCGGTTCCCGAGAGCGAAACATCGCCACCCACACTACCGCGTACACGCAGTGCCGGCGTGTTCGACACGTTCAGGTCGCTGCTCAGATCGCTTAGTTCGACTGCCTCGCTGATATCCTCTACCTCTACATCGCCGCTGACGTTCCACATCTCTACCCGCCGTATACCGGAGATCGTCGCATCGCCCGACAGGTTTGTAATACTGATGCTGGTATCAGCAGGTACCCCCAACTCGATATCACCATGACAATTGTTTATCGTCAGCAGGTCACCTTCTTGCCGCAGTTCGACTGCATTTCTATCGGTATCAACGCTGATAGCCTGCTGGCCCCATGCACTCACGTTCAGGTCGCCAGAGACACGTGTAATCGCGACCTTTGGTGCCGCGCCAACAGTAAATGTTTGCTGGGTCATGTTGTCCTCCATTCCTTCTACTCAGCAAAAATCTCTACTCGTTCGCCCGCTTCCAGATCCTGTATATCCAGGAGACGGCCCGTGGCCCCCTCTTGGATGCTGCGCAAGAGGTCCTCCAGGGCACTGCCACTGAGCCGTGGTATCAGGCGTGTTCCCAGGCGCAGGCTGACTTCAATCAGGTACACCGGCAGCGTAGCGGTTAAATTGATCTTCTGGGCATTTGCAGCGGAGTTAGTGACCCTTATGCGTACTGTGCGACTGCGAGCGCGATCACCACGAGGCCGTTCGCGCTCGGACCCCATGGCATCGAGCAGTTGCGCAGCCTGCTCCGCCGTTATCTGGCCCGTCTCGACCATGTGCAGGATACGGTTACGTTCATCTGTGAATGCGGACATCGTGCTCACCCTCTCAGCAAGCGTGTCGCCTCCTCAACGCTGATCTCCTTGGCGTACAGGCGATTGAGGATTGTGCGACGATCAACGCGGCCCTCACCTTCGGGCGGGCCGCCCAGCGCGGTTACAATTTCATCCAGGCGACTGCGAGCAGTGTTATAGGCAATATCCAGGTCGCTCGCTATCCTCTGGATATTGCCCCGGTTCTTCACCAGCAATTCGACAAAATCGAGCTGTTCCCTTGTGAGCCGGCCAATCCAGCCCAGACTAAAGCGTCCCTCGATCACGACACCGCTCTCAGGGCTCTCCAGGCGGGTAACAATGAGTTCACCGCCGCTCACCGGGTCTCTAGTAATGAGTGGATGCATCCTTCATAACTCCTCCTTAAAAAATTATCGATCTCTTCTGTGTGATCCCTTTAGTAGCAATCGAGCATG
>WNGK01005769.1_pt1 | contig 14401 bp, 10 predicted proteins | sample 5400601 | NCBI WGS metagenome assembly WNGK01 (sample SAMN13153376, study PRJNA577476) | soil metagenome | isolation source: 60 cm soil or saprolite under Garry oak tree replicate 1 | place: USA:California | collected 2016-06-15 | reverse complement strand
TGTCCCGCCGGCGGCCGGCCACCACGGCCAGGCGCATCGGCCCGGCAATTGCACAGAATGTCCGTTCGGGCGCGTCGCAACTGCCTGACCAGCAGACCAGAACTGGCGCCCATATCGGCGGATATCGCACGCCGGTAATATCCCGTCCGTCACAACGCGTGACCGTCATAGCCGTCACCGGGCAGTCCGTGATGCCGAGACTGCGCAGGTCGCGGTGACCGCCGACCAGGACGCAGCCAGGGCGGAGAAAGTAACAGCAGTGCTCATCAAGCGTTGCCGAACCGTGCTCACGGAGCGCCGCTGCTACATCACCAAATAACGAATCGCTAACAACAGTGGACGACGCGTAACACAAGTATCAAGTCACGTGACGCTCAGGATCCTGTACCGATCCTCGTCACGGGCCCACTTGGGTAAGCAATAGTCCCCCGGGTTCATGAGCTTGCCGATGGCTGCCTGCTCACCCGCCGATCGGGCAGTCGTCGATGCATGAACAAATTACGCGCGCGGGCAGTTACTGCACCCAGGCCTGGAGGGTCCCGGACTGGGATTGGGGAAGATTCGCCTGCCGGAAAGGCAGGCACCGGACGGCTCGCTGGCAGGCAGGCCGAGGTGTGGGCCAGAAGGTCACGAGCCCGCCGTCCTGCAGCGCGATCACGTTTCCCGCGGGATTGAAGGTGGCCCCGTCCATGCCGTACGGGATAGGCGGGGAAAGCTGACCGCTCTGCAAGGCCCCTGCGTAGGTGTTCCAGCTCCCTGGCTTATCGCCGGCGCCAGTTTGCAGCAGGACCAGGCCGTCCGGTCCCCAGGTCAGACTGAGTTCCGCCGGGGTTTCCGGGGCGTAGCTGACCAGCGGGGTAGTGCCGGCCATTACCACCTCAGCGGGCCGCGTGTACGAACCCTCCTGCGGGAATATGTAACCGTTTCGGGTCCCGGCCGCGAGCCAGACCGCGATGCGAGACGCCGTACCGCTGCCGGCCATTCCGTCCGATCCGATATAGGCCGGCGGGCCGGCTCCGGGCTGTGCTTGCTCGTATGCGCGGATCAGCACCGGATCGGTCACGGCCAGGTAGGTGGATCTGTTCCCCGTCGTGGCGCTGACCAGCACGAGCGAGCTGCTGTCGGCCGTCGCGGTGAGGATCGTCCGGTTGTCGTGCCAGGCGAACGCCGTGGTGGAGATGGGCCCGAGATCGGCTTGCCGACCCGTCGCCAGGTCGAGCGACCACAGCCTGTCCGTCACGATGGTCTGGGAAACCAGGTCCTGGCGGACGTAGGCCAGCCTGGATCCGTCTGGTGACAGCAGCGCCTGGATTACCGACAGCTTGCTATCGTGCCCTGCGGGCAGGACCAGGCGCTGCCGGGATCCGTTGAGGCTCATCGTGTAATAGCTGGGGCCGAAGGGGGTGTACTTCCAGGCCAGCAACTCCCCTGCCGAGACGGCCGCACCGTCGAAGCTGCCGGGGATCCAGCTCGCCGTGCCATCTGGATACAGCCATCTGAGGCGCCCCGCGTCGGCTAGCAGCAGCCGGCCGCCGCCGGGGAAGACAGGTTGACCGGGCTTAGGTGTAGGCGGCTTGGTTGACCTGGCCGCGGGCCGGTGAGCCGGCGCTGACTGCTGCGCGCCGGCGAACACCGCTGCCCCGGTGACCGCTACGGCCGCCGCGGCGGCCGCCGCGGATACCCGCAGCAGCCACCGGCGATGGCGCCGGCGGACGGCAGCCATCAGGTCGGGGGAGGGCTGAGCGCCGTCGACCGACGCGGTGATGGCGTCCTTGAGCCGCTCCTGCAGATCACTCATTTTGCTCACCCGTTCCTGGCTACTCAGATGGCGCGGCCGAGGGATCGCGGCTCAGCTCACGGAGCCGGGTCAAGGCGCGCGATGCCTGGCTCCTCACCGTCCCCGGGCTGCAGTTCAGCGTGGCGGCTATCTCATCGTCCGGGAGGTCTTCCCAGTACCGCAGCACCAGAACCGCCCGCTGCTTCGGCGCGAGCGCCGCCAGCGCCCGGATCAGCACATCGCGGTCAGCCACCAGGCCGGTCGGGTCCTCCGCCGCCAGGCCCGCGGCGAATTCAAGAGGCTGTTCGGCCCGGCGGCGCAGCATGCGCCGCCAGTCGATCGCTGCGTTCACCACCACCCGGCGGACATACGGCTCGACTGATCCCTGCCTGAACAGCAGCCGCCGGCGCCGGTAGACCCGTTCCAGTGCGATCTGGAGCACGTCCTCAGCAGCGGCCCTGTCCCAGCCGGTAAGCACCAGAGCCAGCCGGAACAAGTGCGCGGAGCGACCGCGCACGAACTCCTCAAAGGCACGCTCCACCTCCGAGCCCGGCAAACGCGCGTCCCTTGAAATGCCCACACTCCTTCCACGGCCAGAACCATCAGAATGTTGCAGGCGAGCGCGGCAAGGCAACAAACAGGCGGGCCCGCGATCGGCGGCGCGTTCTCGGCGCGGCGCCTCATGCGTGCCCACACACGGCGGCGGCTAGCTGATCGACCGTCCGCGAAGGGCTCACCGCAACGGCAGTGCCAGGATGGCCGACGCCGGTTGCGTGATAACCTGCGTTATCGGGCAATACCTCCTAGGATGACAGGATGCCACCTGCGCGAACGCCGCGCCGCCGCCGCGGCCCGGTTCCTGGTTATCAGGCAACTGCGGGCGCGCCGCAGGAACGAGCCGCCCGCGACGTGCTGCCGGGCCACCCCCTGGCCCGGCACATCGACGACTTCCTCACCGACCTGGCCAACGCCAACAAGCCGCGCAACACGATCCGCGCCTACCGCGGCGACCTGACCGGGTTCGCCGCCCACCACGACGGCGAGATCGCCGGGCTGACCGCGGCGCCGGTCCGGGCGTTCCTCGGCCAGATCGCCGGGCAGGCCCCGTCGACGCGCAAGCGCAAGCGCGCCGCGGTCGCGTCGTTCTGCAAGTGGGCCGTCCGGCACGAGCTGCTGGCCGCCAGCCCGGTCGACCGCATCGACGCCATCGCGGTCCCCAGGACGCTGCCCCGGCCGGCGGCCGCGGCCGACGTCGCGGCGGTGCTGGATGCGATCTGCTCCCGGCGGCCGCGCAAGGACGTGCCCCTCGGCGTGCTGCGGGACCGGGTGCTGTTCGAGACGGCCTACGTCTGCGGCGCCCGCGCCTCGGAGGTCTGCGGGATGTACGTCGAGGACCTGGACCTGCGCCCGGACGACGAGCACGCCCGCGTCCACGGCAAGGGCGGCACCGTCCGCACCGTGCTGCTCGATGACCGCGGCTACGTCGCGCTCCTCCGGCTCTACCTGGCCCGGGCCGGGTACACCTCGGGCCCGCTGTTCCGCGCGTCCATCAACGGCCGGGGCGGCCCGCTGTCCTACGACGCGGCGCACCACCGGTGGAGGAAGTACTGCATTGCCGCCGGTGCCCAGATCGGCATCCACCAGCTCCGCCACGCGCACGCCAGCGAGTTGATCAACAGCGGCGTCTCCATCGAGGTCGTGCGCCGGCGCCTCGGCCACGCCTCCACCGAGACCACCCAGATCTACACCCTGCTCGCCGACAAGGTCGCCGACACCGAGATCCGCACCGCCCGCCGGCGCCGTGACCAGGCGGCAGCACGCTGACCCAGCCAGATAGCTCTGAAGATTCCCGGCCACTTACCGCCGAAAGTCACAGCCGTTCCCGCAGGTCGGCGTCCGTGTTATCAGAGATAATGCGCCGTTATCTCTGATTGCGCGTGGACCTGGGAACGGTCCGCCGCCGGGAGCGGCGGCGGCGAGTCCGGCCGCGCCCCGTCGTGACTACTCGGCGGGACCTTGACTGCTTGTGGTGCTGCGTCTAGGTCCTATCTTGCAGCCGTCGAGACGTAGCGCGTGCTCTATGAAGCTTTCGAGGACGCACACGGCGGCGGCCTGCGCCCCCAGCAGCGCGAAATCCTGCGGGTTGGCGGGGAAGGCGCGGATTCTCAGGTAACCGGGCTGGTCGCTTGCCGCGAATGCGTAGCTGAGCTCTTGTCGCACCGCGCCGAGGTAGGCGGTCGCGGTGGTGTCCGGTTCGGGGTCGGCGAGGGCAGCGGGCAGGTACATGATTACCCTGCTGGGGTTGACGGTGTTGCTGACATGCGCCAGGGCCCGGCCGAGGGCGGCGCCGCCGTGCTTGAACACCTGCTGTGCTCGCTGGAACTCCGGATCACCGGTGCTGATCTGGCTGATTTGCTCCAGGGTCCCGCCGCCGAACGCTTCCACGATGCGGCGCGGGGGCGCGAGCGTATTCACATGACCCAGTTGGCCGCACAAGCAGCGCGCTTTGAATCGGGTGCCTGTTGCGGAGGAGTAAGGATCCTTGCCGATCGGGAAGCCGACGGGGAAGTACATCACCCGGTCGCTGCGCAGCCGGCCCAGCACCTCCACCGGCAGATCGGCCAGCAGCCAGGCCAGCCGGGTCAGGTCATAGCCGGCGTCGAACACCACCAGGATGTCCGGGTCGCCGTCACGCCAGTGCCCCGTGGCGATGATCCGGGACACCACCTCGCGGACCTGCGCGGCGGTCACCGCGGTCGCATCATCGGCCGGGCCGAGCCGGACCGCATCCAGCGGCAGCGTCCACGAGGTGCGGCCCGGCTCCAGCGCCACGACCAGCGAGTACGGCCAGCCCGGGATCATCTGCGCGTTGCCCTTGCCCCGCGCATAACAGTGGCAGAACAGCCGGTCCGGGCTGGTAGCCGCGTCCGGCCGCAGCCAGTTGCTCACATCGGCCGCCAGCCGGATCCGCCCGTCGCCCCAGGCCGGCAGCGGCAGGCACGCCAGCGACCAGCGCAGCCGCGCGATATCGATCCGGCCGCAGTTCACCGCGCCGTACAGCGCGCCGTGGCCGCGCCGGTGCTCCGGCTCCAGCGACAGCTCCGCCAGCATGTGCACCCGGTCCTGCTTGCACAGCACCGCGTCGGCCAGCTCCAGCAGCGCATCCCGGTATGTGGCGAACACCGGTACAGCTCGCCGCGGAACGCTGCCAGCAGCCCGCGCGCCCGGTCATCACCGGTCTTGCCCTCGACCTGAGCCGCAAGCCAGGCCATACTGAACGCCACGGCCACCGCCCCCACCGCCTAGTTCCGTCGACAAGAACCGACGGTGTCGCGGTGGCCGCCTGCTGTCACGGCGACACGCCAGACAACATGACGTGAAACCCTGAACAGGAACCTTAAACGTTAAACAACAAGCTAAGGCGGTCCTAATCCAGATGGGGCCAACCCTGGCCAGATTGTCACCCAGGGCCTGGCCTGGCGCTTTCCCGGATATATCAATGACCAGGGCCCGGACGGCACCCTCCTGCCTGGCCCGGCCGAGCACAGCCGCTCCGTCATCGTCACTCGGCTTTCGCTGTTATGCTGCGAGGCCTTCCCAGGCCAGGCGGAGGACGCTGATTTCTTCGGGGGTTGGCTGGTCGAGGCTGTCGCGCAACTGGTCTCGAGCAAGATCGTGTCCCCACTCAATGGGTAAATCGGCTCCGAAAGTGGCATTCAGGCCCCACTTGGGACCCCATTCTGGCCCCGAACTGGGGCTTGACACACCACCGCTAGGAGTTATGCGACAGCCTCGGTCAGGGCGAGGTGCCTTAAATCTGGCGGCGATGATGACGCGGCGGAGCTTGGCGGCCATGTCGGCGGTGGAGGGCTGGGCCTTGGTGGCGTACCAGGGGGCGCGGGCGCGGTGGTCTGCCACGTCGGCGGGGTCGTGGCCGGCGGTGGCGTACCAGATCGTGGTGATGGCCTGGCAGGCGAGCTGGAACGGGACGGTGCGCTCCACGGCGCGGGCGGTGCGGTTGCGGGCCTGCCCGGCGCCGAAGACTTGCCGGGCGTCTTCGATCGCGACCTCGATGGACCACCGCGATGCGTACCGTTCGATGACCTGCGCGGGGGGCGCAGCGGTATCGGTGGTAACCAGGGCCAGGCCGTGGCCGGTCCTGGACTTGTCGCGGATGAGCACGACGGTGACCGGTCTGGTGCCGAAGACCGCGGGCCACAGGCAGGTCACCGTGGCAGCGTGCACGACGGCGGTCGTGCCGTAGCGGGTGACGGTGACCGGGGTGAACGCCGTCGTGGCCGCGAACCCGGCCAGGGAGGGAAGCCGGTCTCCCTTCTGCCGGGGCCGGCCGCGCCTGCCCGTCCGGGCTGGCGGCAGGCCGTACAGCGCGGCGTCCTTGCGCAGCCGGGTGGTCCAGGTCACGCGCACGGGCAGTTTCTTCAGCTCGCCGCCGGCGTAGGCGGAATCGGCCACGACGCGGATGCTGCGGCCCGGCAGCGCTCCGGCCAGCGATTCAGCCATGCGCCGGGCCAGCCACAGCCGGGACGCGGAGCTGGTGTCCTTGATCACCAGCTTGGCCAGCACCGGGATGGCGATGGGCCGGCGGACCGCCGGCAGCCAGACGATGATGGCGGCGATCACCCAGTTGTTGCCGTACCCCGTTTTCGCTGGCCCTGGCGCGGACCCGTCGTGGAACCAGGAGGCGGCCCAGACCTTCTTGCCCCGCCGCCGGAACAGGGTGTCATCGATGGCGACGGTGACCGGCGCCCCGGCCGGTACCAGCAGCGCCACTACCAGCTTCGCCACGGCTAGGCCCAGCTCACCGGGGCTCCACCGGGCGCGGGCGAAGAACCGGTGCGCCCGGTCATGGCTCCAGGCCCGCGACAATCCCGCCCCGGCCAGCATGCCGCATACCGTCCGCTTCCCGGTCTGGGCCAAGAATCCGCAGGCCAGCCCATGAAAGGTACGAAACGACGGAGCGGTGAACAACGGCCCGAACACGGCCAGCAGGCTCGCCAGCGAGGCAGGAACAGGCAGCATCACATCCGGGAGCATCGGCACCGTCCCCGTTCCATCGCGATTCAGGCGCTCGCATGCCACAGGCACACGGCGGCGGGCTGGCCTGCCCGGCCGGGGTGGAACCCCCGATTGCCACGCGGCCGGACCGGTTATTCGGCGCGCAGGGCGGTGGTGGTCCTGGCTGCGGCGGCCCAGGTGGCGGGGCCGAGGGCGCCGGCGGCGGCGATGCCCAGCCCGGCCAGGGCTAGCAGCAGGAGGTCGGCGGCGCCTAGGACGTGGACGAAGCTGGCGGGCAGCACCATGTTCACGGTTGCGGCGAGCTGGCGGACGAGGAAGTCTTGGGTGATCAGCCCGGCGGGCAGTGCGATGGCCGTGGCGGCGAGGGCGGGTGCGGCGACCCAGCAGATGACCATGGCGAGGGTTTGCCGGGGGGTCATCCCGACCGCTTTGAAGACCCCGAGGTCGTGGACGCGTTCGCGGGTGGCCATGAGTACGGAGTTGAGGACGCCGAGCCCGGCCAGTGCGGCCACCAGCAATGCCAGCAAGTGGAAGAAGGACGTGTCGATCTCTGCGGCGATCGACGGCCCGGCCGGGGTGTAGGCGATGTAGCCGGGGCCGAGGGCCCGGGTCAGCGCGCTGATGTAGCTTCCCGCGCTGGTGCCCGGCTTGAGGGCGATGTCGTAGTGGCTGGCGGCCAGGCCGGCGGCGGCGCCGCCGAGGGCCTGCCAGCTGGTGAACAGGACGGGCCCGCCGCCGGGGGTGAACACCTCGCCGGCGATCCGCACGGTGACTGGCTTGCCGTTGACGGTCACCGTGATGCTGTTGCCGACCGCTTGGCCGGTGGCGGCCAGGAAGCCCTCGCTGGCATCCACCTCGTGCGGGCCGTGGTACCAGCGCCCGGTGATCAGGTTCCAGCCCAGCCAGGAGGAGTCGCCGCCGTAGGCGTGGACCATGACCGGCAGGCCCGGCCGGCCGGCCACCCCGACGGTCACCGAGGATCCCAGCCGCGGCGCGTTGGGTATTGGGAGCGCGGGCCTCAGGTCGGTCTCGGCGACGTAGCGCAGCGTTCCCGGCTGGGCGCGCAGCGCGGCCAGGATCTTGGCGTTCTGGCTGGGGGTGAGCGTGTACAGGTGCCCGCCGCGGTATCCGGCCTGCACCTGCCCGAGTCCCTGGACCGCGCTGTGGTTGATCTTGTGGATGGAGGAGTTCAGGCTCGTGGCCAGCACCACCCCGGCCAGGCCAAAGGTGAGCGCGGCGAACGTGACCGCCGAGCGGGCCGGGCGGGAGAACGGGGCGGCCAGCCCGATCGTCACCGGCCGGGGCAACGCCAGCCGCCCGGCCAGCCGGTGCGGGGCATACCCGCGCCCGGCCCGCGGCGCCTGCCCGGCGGCGATGGCCGCCACCGCACTCAGCCGCCCGGCGCGCACGGCTGGCACCGCCGCCGCCAGCCCGGTCAGCGCGAGCATGCCGAGGGGGACGGTGATTTTGATCCAGACCGGGACGGATACGTGCTGGCCCTGGATCGGGAACAGCCCGATCACCGGCAGCACTTGCCAGTTGCCCAGGGCTGTCCCGGCGATGGCCCCAGCCAGCGCCGGGACGCCGATCTGGGCCAGGTAGGCGGCGGTCACCTGGGCCGGGGTGAACCCGATGGACTTGAGCACGCCGATCCGCCGGTAGGAGGCGATCACCGCGGCGGACACCACGTTGGCGGTGACCAGCACGGCCAGCACCAGGGCGATGACCGCGAACGCGAGCACAAACGGGGTGTTCACGTTCGGCTGGCTGTTGAGCTGCAAAGCGGGCAGCCACGACTGGGAGCTGGCGACCGCGCCGGCGGGCAGCGCGTGCCTGATTTCGGCGAGGTCGGCGTTGATCTGCGCGGCGGTGGCCGCGCTGGTGAAGGTGTAGAGCATCTGTTCCTGGGCGGGGGCGCCGTTGGCGCGCAGCGCGGGGATCTGGCTGGGGACCACCCAGGCGTCCTCGTAGGACACGCTCCCGGGGTCGGCGTAGCCGACGATGGTCAGCTTCGGCTTACCGGGCGCGCTGGTCACCGTGATCTTGCTGCCCAGCGGGAGCCGGATCTCGTCGGTGAGGGCCAGGGAGATCTCGCCGGGGCGGGCCGGCCACCGGCTGTGGCCGTGGGTGAGGGGGTCCATGATGGCGGGGTTGGCGACGATGCGATCGAGCGGGCCGGACGGCGATGCCCGGCCCACCACGGTCAGCTGCTGCGCCGGAAGGCCGCCCCCGGCGGGCGCGGCGGCCGCGCCGTGCCCCGGCGCCCGGCCTGAGGAGGGGGCGGGTCCAGCCGGCCGCTGCGCGGTGCCGCCGGTGGCGACGGTGATGGTGGTCTCCGGGTAGGGCCCGGCGTCCTGGGTCACCCCGGGCAGGTGGCGGGTCCTGGCCAGCTCGGCGGTGGTGACCTTGGACGCGTTGACGGTCACCGCCAGCTGCGCGCAATGCGTGACCGCGCACGACGCGTAGAACCCCTCGCTGGCGGTGGCGAGCAGGGCCAGGCCGAGCAGCGCCGCCGCCGACGAGGCCGCCAGCACCCCCGCCACCACCACCGAGGCCACCAGCCGGCGGGACGCCCCGGCCGAGGCGGCCCGGATAACCGGCGCCACGGTCACGGCCGGGCGCCCGTGTCCGGGTGCGACGCCGCAGCGCCATACCCTGCGGCCCCCCTGGCGGCGGTGTCGCTGATGACCCGCCCGTCAGCCAGCCGCACCGTGCGGCTGGCGTACTTCGCGGCCAGGTCGGGGTTGTGGGTGACCAGGACCAGGGTCTGCCCGGCGGCGTTCAGGTCCAGCAGCAGCTGGCCGATCTCCTCCCCGGCGGCGGTGTCTACCGCCCCGGTCGGCTCATCGGCTAGCAGCACCGCCGGGGAGTTGATCAGCGCCCGGGCGATCGCTACCCGCTGCCGCTCACCTCCCGACAGCCGCCCTGGATAGGAGTTCTTGTACCGGTCGATCCCCAGCCTCGCCAGCAGCTGCTCGCAGCTGGCCCGGGCCTTGCGCCTGGGCGCCCCGGCGAGCTGGGCGGGCAGCAGCACGTTGTCGGCCACGGTGAGGTCCTCCAGCAGGTTGAAGAACTGGAAGATCATCCCGACCTGGGTGCGGCGGTACCGGGCCACCTTCGTTTCGCTGAGCATGTCGATCCGCTGCCCGGCGACGGTGATGGTGCCGCTGGACGGCCTGTCCAGCCCGGCGATCAGGTTCAGCAGCGTGGACTTGCCGCTGCCCGAGGGGCCCATCACCGCCACCGCCGCACCCGGCCCGACGTCCAGGCTGACGCTGTCCAGCGCCGGCGCGCCGCCGGCCGCGTACCGCTTGGTCACCTCGCCCAGCCTGACCAGGGCATCAGGCCGGCCGGGACCGCCGCCGCCGTCGTTCATGCTGTAGTCCTCTCGTGTGCCGGGGCCGTTTCCGCCGCCGGCCGCCAGGCCCGGCAGGGCGGCGCTGCCGGTTGGCTGGCTTCGGGTGCGGCGGGACGGTCATGACGGCGGCGGGATCTGCCGGAAGCCGGCCGGTACCCGCACGCTCAGCTGGGACAGGCTGGCCTGGGCCGGGGACAGCCAGCGGAAGTCGGTCTGAGCCCGCCCCCGCCCGAGGCCGGAAATCGCGCGCACTGGCAGGTAGGTCGCCGGGCTGACCCACAGCGCCACGAGAGCCTTGCCCCCGGTGAGCTTGACGGCGTCGATCCCGTCGACCCGCTGCCGGCCGTCCATCCGGTACCCGCCACAGCGCAGCTCGTCGCGGATGAAGGCCGCCCACCGGGAGATGATCGTCAGGCCGGGCGTGATACCGGACGGGCACGCCGGCGCCCGGCCGGCTGGCGGTGCCGCGGTGGCGCGCCACCAGGTCGCGTTGGGGTAGATCACCGCGACGGTCTCAGAACGCCCCGCGGCGTGGGTGGTCCGTTCGCTGAACACGGGCTGCCCGGCGGCGGTGAAGGCGGACGTCTTCAGGCTGCCCTGGTATGCCCAGGTAACCGTGGAGCCGACACTCCACGGCGAGCCGGCGCCAGGCCCGGCGCTCAGGCCGCCTGCGGGCCGGGCGACGGTGCCGGGCGGGTACACGGTGCGGGCGTAGCCGACCAGGCCATCCTGGCGGGGGGAGGCCAGGGCACGCTCGACACGAGCCACATAAACCGTCGTCTGGATCTGCTGCCCGCCGGTGGCCACCGGCGAGCCCGCCAGCAGCACCGCCAGCAGACCCCCAACGGCGGCAGCCCCGGCGGCCCCGGCTGTGATCGCCAGCAGCCGGCGCCGGCGGCGGCCCGGCTTCCGCTTGGGCCGGTGCCCAGCCGGTTCCTCCTCGGCGCGGGCAGCGGCGATCGCCGCCCGGGCCCGGGCCCAGGCATCGGTGGACGGCCCGGGAATCTCGTCGATGAAGCGCCGCAGCAGCTCGATTTCATCAACGACGGTCCGGCCCTCCTCGCGCCGGATCGGTTCCCGGCCGGTCGAACACCCACAAGTCAAAGTCGAACCCGCCGAGCTGCTCGCGCAGCAGCGCCCGGGCCCTCGACAGCCGCGACCACGCCGTGCCCGAACTATCTGCAGTGCCGCCGCGATCTCCTCATGACTGAGCCCGGCGGCATACAGCAGCACCACCTCCCGCTGGTCACCGGTCAGCTGCCCGAGGGCCGCGGCCAGCCGCGGGGCCAGCAACGAGGCGGCCACCCGCTGGTCCGCGGCCTCCGAGTCATCCGACAGATCGACCTCGGGGACCAGCCGGGCATCGAGCGCCAGCAGATGCTGCTCGGCCCGCCAGTGGCTGCGCACCAGGTTGACCGCGATCCCGTACAGCCACGAACGCAACGAGCCCCGCCCGGGCTCGAAGGAGCCGCGGCGGCGGTACGCCGTGGCGAACGTCTCGGCCGCCAGGTCCTCGGCGACGGCCGAACCGACCCGGGCCGCGATGAACCGGTAAACCGGCGGGAAGTGCCGCAGGAAGGCAGCCTCGAAGTCACCGGGGCTGACAATGCGCCCATCCCCCGCCGCCGGCCGTTCCCCCTCCATACCTACGTATTGTCTGTCCGGCCAGACACCTTCCCTGGACGCGAGCGCGGGCAGCCACCCCACGCCGCCTGCCGCGCCGGAAAGACCGCCAGCCCCGCGAGGACCGGCAACAGGCGAACCAATGCTCAGCTGGCCTGGGTGGCCAGGCTGAGCCGGGCCAGGACGGCCGCCCGGCGGGCTGCCTTACCCGAGGGGACACCCGCGACGCCGGTAACCGATCTGTCACCGCCCTCACAAAGCGGTGCCACCCCGTGGCCACTGGCCCCAGACGGCCACCATCCCGGCCTGATGACCCGCCAGCGGAAGATCCCGGCGGCTGCAGGCGGGCCCGATGCCGCGGATGCCCAGATCCGACAGCAGGGATCGGACGGCAAGCACCGGCCCAAAGCCGGCGTTACTGGTGCTGTTCATCAGGGAATTGCCTCCAGGCGATGACGGCAAGGCCGTTCCCCGGGGCTGGCGCAGCGATGCTAAGCGATCCCGCCGGAGAGCGGTGCGGCCATAAGCTCGTTCGACACTGGGCACCACCTCCTCGCGCTACGGCCTCACCGACACGATAACGCCCGGGGAGCCAGGCGACGACCCGGTTCATGCCCGAGCAGGGGCGGGCCGCTGAGCCAGCCAATACACCGGCCTCGCCGGTCACGCCCTCGCCCACGTGGTCATCGTCTCGGCCAAGGCGGCGGCACCCGCTTGACCACAGGCACCCCGGACGCCGTGCCCGCCGCATGCCGCGGCTGAGCCGATGACCATAGCCGCCCAGGCCACCCGATCCGCCCGGCGGCGCCCTGCCATCGCCACCCGCCCGCCACCCAAACTGCGAAAGTCGAGGTGTAAATGACAGCACGTAATTCGCGCAGCCGCAACACTAGCCCTGATGGGGGGTCCGACGAGCCGCAGCGCGGGCTGCTCTCGGTCCGGGCAGCCCTGGTGCTGACACTGGCGCTGATCGCCGCTGGCGGCGCCGCTGTTTTGCTGTACGCCGCCCACCGGCCTGCCGCACTGATGGCACAGGCGCAGGAGGGTGTGGGCGGCGATGGTGGCGGCGGTGCGGGTGAGCAGGCCCCAGAAGCTGTGCGCGCCGTGGCGGGCCAGTTCCATCTGGTCGGTGATCTCCTTGAAGGTGGTCTCGACCCGGTTGCGCCACTCGGCGACGATCTTCTGCAGGATCGGCGGCATGCCGCGGCGCTGGCTCTTGGTGGGCGGGACCAGCACGGCGGTGCCGCGGGCGGCCTGGGAGATGGCGAACGCGGCACCGTTGAGGCCTTTGTCGGCGAGCAGGTCGGGTGGCGGCGGGCCGGCCTCCAGCAGGTTGGTGGCCACGTCGCGCTCGTTGACGGCGGCGGGCACGATGCTCCAGGCGCGGACGATGCGCGAGCCGAGGTCGGTCTTGATGGCCAGCCGGAACCCGTAGAACCATTCGGCGTGCGCGGCCGAACCTGGCGACCAGGTCGTTCGGCCCGCTCCAGGAATCGGGGCCGCGGACCCGGGAGGGGTGCTTGACCGGCAGGGCGCTAGTGTCGATCTGCTGGCAGTCATCGACTGGCTTGGTGGCCGCGAGGGCCGCCCGGAACTGCTCGAAGGCGCCCCACAGCCAGAGGATTCGCCGGTTGGCCTCGGACTGGTGCGGCAGGCGCGGGAACAGGTGGCCAGTTGCGGGCTACCTCGTCCAGGAACCCGGCCTCGCTGCGGCGGCCCAGCAGGTGGCGGACCAGCGCGATGGCCAGCAGCTCGGAATCGCTGCAGGCCGGGGCCGGGCCCGGCCGGGGCGGAATGGCGATGGCCCCGGCAGTGATCGCGTCATCGATCAGCACGTAGACGTAGATGAACAAGTCCTCGGTTGGCGGCATGGGAATCGTCTTTGTGGTCATACGGTCTTCGGCATGCGCTGCCTGCCGTTCGTCATGCAGCGCCTCACTGGGCAGCGGCGCCGTATTACCCCCAGGGCTCTCGTGATTACCCCCTGGTCCCGTGGCGCTTGTGGCTGGGTGTCTGGGCAGGCGCGGATGGGCGTGGGGTGGCTGGCTTGGGTGGCGGGAGGGGGGCGGGTACCCGTAGCAGGCGCGAGGCCGGGCCGGGTAGCCACCAGCTAGCCCGGCCGAGCAGGGCTACGAGGGCGGGCACCAGCAGGCCCCGGACGATGGTGGCGTCGAGGAGGATTCCCGCGCCGAGGGCGGTGGCGAGCACCCTGACGGCGGTCTCGGGGGTGGCGGTGAGGGCGGCGAGGGCAAGGAACAGGCACAGCGCGGCGCCGGTGACCAGCCGGCCGGTGCGGCCGAGGCCTTCGACGACGCCTTGGCTGGTGGAGCCTGTGCGGTCGCGTTCTTCGCGGATGCGGCTGACGATGAAGACCTCGTAGTCCATGGACAGCCCGTACAGGAATGCGAAGGCGACCAGCGGTACGTAGTTGGTGATGGCCCCGAGGGGGGACAGTCCCCAGATGGCCTGGGAGCCGTGTCCGTCTTGCCAGACCAGCACGATGACGCCGTAGCTGGCGCCGATGGAGATCAGGTTCAGCACGACGGCCTTCACCGGCAGGAGCAGCGAGCCGAAGGCCCTGGCCAGTAGCAGCAGGGTGACGATGG
>WNGK01004801.1_pt1 | contig 14403 bp, 8 predicted proteins | sample 5400601 | NCBI WGS metagenome assembly WNGK01 (sample SAMN13153376, study PRJNA577476) | soil metagenome | isolation source: 60 cm soil or saprolite under Garry oak tree replicate 1 | place: USA:California | collected 2016-06-15 | reverse complement strand
TCCGGACCGGTACATCGGCATCATGGTCACGCTCACGGCCGCCGTGGATCAGCGTCTTGCCGAAACCGCGTTCACGGTCGAGCAGGCGCCGACGAATAGCGCCGGCAAAGACGTCCTCGTGTTGACGGCGCTGCTCACCGCGCCGGTGCAGCCGAACACCTACGTCACCGTGATTGGGGAGGTCGTCCGGTTCAATCCGGCGACGGTTGCCGCGCGGATGAAGGAGGCGATGCCGTCGATCCCGGCGGACATCGCCGCAAAGTATCAGGGCCGTCTGGCGATTATCGCCACGTCGGTCATCAACGGCGCCATGACCGATCTCGCGAAGAAGCCGCCGCCGCCGATGTCGCCGGAAGAGCAGGTGTTGAGCAAGGCGATGAAGCAAGTCGGTCCTGGATTCACCGCGCTTCGGCAGGCCGCGTCAGGCGGAGATGCCGCCGAGGCGGCCGCTCAGGCTGCGGCGCTGAAGGAGGGCTTCACAGAGGCCGCCGTGTTCTGGAAGGGCACGCCGCGGCCGGATGCGATGCAATGGAACGCGGATGCGCTGCGCGCGAGCGACCAGATCGCGACCGCAGCGGGCAAGGGCGATCTCGACGCCGTCAAAGCGGCGGTGCCCAAGCTGCAGCAGATTTGTTCGACCTGTCACAGCACCTACCGTGAACGGCTCGATGACGGGTCGTATCGATTCAAACACCGGTAGGCCTACGGGCGGTCTGAATCGCGCAATAACTCCACCAGGTAGTTCTTCCACACGGCGGCGAGCGTGTGTGTCCCGTGGCCGGCGGTCTTGTCGCTGAGCGGAATGATCACCGCGCGCCCGTGCGGCACGCGCTTGATTTCGTTTTCCAGGATGCCGAGCTCCGGCGGATTGATCAGGTCGTCTGCGGAGTTCACCGCGAGCAGCGGCGCCTTGATCTTCTCGAGATTCGGTCCCGGATCGTAATCATGCGACGCCTCCAGCGCATAAAGGATGTCGTTCGCGTCGCCGGTGCGCACGTAATTGGCGATATAGCGATCGATCTCGCTGTCTGCCGCGGCCAGCGTCGCCGCCGTCCGCTGCCGAATCACCGGGTTGCTGCCAACGAGCCAGAGCATCGCGGCGGCCGTGCGCAGGGACTGCGGCTGCGTCGTGTAATTGCCTCTCTGCCATTCGGGGTCGTGGCGAATCGCGTCGATGACAATCCGCCGCCAGACGCGGTTGCGCCCGGATATCTGCGTCGGCACGCTCGCGAGCGGCATCAACCCATCCATGAAATCGGGATAGCGCTCGCCCCAAAGCCACGTGTGCATGCCGCCCATCGACGTGCCCATTACGAGCCGCAGGTGATTGACGCCGAGGCCGTCGGTCAGCAACTGGTGCTCGGCAGCGATCATGTCGGCATATCCGTAGCGGGGAAACGTCGCCCGCAGACCGTCGCTGGGCTTGCTTGACTTGCCGTGGCCGATGTCGTCGGGCAGGACAATGAAGTACTTCTCGGCATCGAGCGGCTGACCGGGAAGAAACAATTCGCCCGCGAAGACGCGCCCCGCGAACTGTCCGCCCGTCCCCCCTGTGCCGTGCATGATCAGCACCGCGTTGCGCACGATCCCTTGCGCGTCCTTCTTCGGCGTTCCGTACGTGCGATAGTGCATCTTCAGCTCGGGCAGCGTCTCGCCCGAATTGAATGTGAAGTTCTTGATGACGAAGTCGCCCTCGGTCGGCTGCGGCAACGGGCCGCCGGGCTGCGGCGCCTGCAATAGCAGCGACAGAAGAACAAATTGGATCATTGGAATCACCACAGGCCCACTTTTCCATTCACCGATGCAATCAGCTTTGCAGGATCGAAGCCGATGCCCTGCTTGAACACCGTCTCGACTTTCCGTACGTCGCTGATGTTCTTCGACGGATCGCCGTTGATGACGACCAGGTCCGCCTGCTTGCCCATCGCGATCGAGCCGATGCGCGACTCGCGCCCGAGGTACGTGGCGCCGTTCAAGGTCGCGATGCGGATCGCTTCGAGCGGTGTGAAGCCCGCCTCGACGAGGAGCTCGAGCTGCCGCTGATTCGAATATCCCGGGATGACGCCGCCGCCGCCGGTCGGATCCGTCCCCGCAAGCAGGACGCCGCCGGCCTTCGCGAAGGCACGCTCGAGCGCGAGCGCCTTGGGAAACAGCGTCGGATAGACCGACTGCTGGTTCTGGTTCTGTTTCGTTCGCTCGTAGTTCTGCTCGAACTGCTGCTTCAGCTGCGGCAGCAGCACGTCGAGACCCGGCGGCATCGGCCGCCCCGGCGTAAACGTTTCGAACACCGTGAGCGTGGAGGTCAGCGCGACATGTTTGTCCACGAGCTTCTTCACCAGCGCCTCGAACGGCGCGCCCTTCTCGTCGAGTGCCGCGATCGTCCGCTGACCGGCGCCCTGACCCGGGCACTCGTCGACTCTCTTGTCGGGCACGAAATCGGTCGCCGCCAGGAATCCATGTTCGAGGTTGTCGATCCCGAGATCGGCGGCCTCCGCGTACGTGACCGAACAGAGATGGCCGGTGATCTTCAGGCCGCGCTTGTGCGCTTCCTCGACTGCGGCGCGCAGCTCGTCGCGCGTGATCTGCATGTATGCTTTGAACGACGTCGCGCCCATGTCGGCCCAGTACGCCACTTGACGCCGCGCTTCGTCGGCATCCTTCATATCGCGCATCTGGAGGAACGCGTTCGGGCCGTTCAGGTACGGCGCGGTTGCGTCGATCGCAGGGCCGGGCTGCTGTCCTTCGTCGATGAGGCGCTTCAGCTTCAGATCCATGAAGCCGTTCACATTCCCCCCGGTCCTCATCGTCGTCACGCCGCCGGCGAGATACAGCCGGATGAAGCTTTCACCGAGCTGGCCATACACGCCGGGGCCGGTCGGGTAATAGAGGTGCTCGTGCATCATGACGAGCCCTGGCATCACCGACTTGCCGTTGAGATCGATGGCCGTCGCGCCCTCAGGGGCCTTCACGCGGGAGGCGTCTCCAAGCTCGGTGATCGTCCCATTGCGGAGCACGATCGTCTGGTCCTCCTTCGGCGACGCGCCGGTACCGTCGATGACTCGGACGTGCGTCAGCGCGACGACCGGAGCGTCGACCTTGATGAAGGTGCGAACCGCGTTCGCGAACTGTGGAGGCTGCGCGTTGCAGACAACGCCGAGGCACAGAGCCCCGACTACCGCGTGGATGGAACCTCTCATGGCGCCGGATGTTAACCTGAATGCATGTGTCGAAACATTCGCCCGCTCTTCAATTTCGACCCCCCCGTGACTGACGAGGAGGTCCGGGCCGCGTCGCTGCAGTTCGTGCGGAAGATCAGCGGCTTTACGAAACCGTCGAAGGCGAACGAGGATGCGTTCGACCGGGCCGTGGACGAGGTCGCTGCGGCCGCCCATCGTCTGCTGGACTCACTGGTGACGACGGCGCCGGCCCGCGATCGGGACGTGGAGGCCGCGAAGGCCAAAGCGCGCGCGGCCGAGCGCTTTGGAGTCTAACCTTCACAGGAGATACTCCTGTAAAGATTCAACCTCCGCTGCGCCTCGGCGAGGGCGTGACGGACCTGCTCCGCGCCTTCGAGATCCGACAGATCCAGCTTCCTCACGCGTCCTCCGCGCGTGGTGATGACCGCCCACCGCTCGCCGACCTCGATCGAGGCCAGCTCCGCCCACGTCGCGCGGATCTTCCGCGCCTTGAACGGCCTGCCACCGACGAACAGATCCGTGCCGCTGACGCGCAGCGAGCGGCGTCTCTCCACCGCGGCTGTGATCCGGCCGTGGAACAGGCCGAGCACGAGCATGACGACTGCGGTCAGGAACGCCGGTCGGAACAATTTGTGCCGCACCTGCCAGCGTTCCATGCCTTCCGCCGCAAGCACGGCTGACACGAAGATCTCGGTCCAGCCGATGCGGTGGGGCGTGGGGTGCGCGACGTGCGTATGGTGCGCGGAGTGCTTCCCGCGAAGAAGGTGCCTGGCGCCGCGGACGGTCTTCACGATCGATCCGAGCAGCAGTACGCTCGAGGCGACTTGAAACAGCGCGAGCGCCAGTTCGAATCCGTGCGGACCACGCGTCAGCGTCTGTGCCCCTGCGATCAGCAGCACGATGCCCGGCGTCACGTGCTGCAGTGTCTGCCCGAGCTGCGCTCGCTGATGCTTGCGCGATCGGAGAGGGACGATGAGCGGCGGTTGCACACTCCGCCGATCAGAAACCGCCGCGCGGATCCGGATGGACGATCAACGGCTGCGAATAGGTCTTCCCATCGACCGTGAGACGGACGGTGTACGCGCCGAGAAGGGCCTGGCCTCCGCGTCCGCGACCTCCGCCCCCACCCCCTCCGCCCGCACCGCGTCCGCCACCGGCGCCGCCTCCACGGCCGCCGCCGGCAGGCGGCTGCCCGCGAAGATCCCAGACCCAGCGATGCATCCCCGGCGTCGCCGCAAGCGGCTCGCCCGCCGGCGCCCACACCGTCTGGACGTTCAGCGTGTTCGGATCGCGCGGCGGCGGACGATCGTCACTGGCGAAGCGGCGGACGGTTGTGCCCGAGGCGTCGACGATCTCGAGCACCACGGGCGCGGACGACGCGGCTTTCAGGTAGTAATCGACGATCGCGCCGGTCGGCGGGTTGTCGGCGGACGGCTCGTCCTTCGGAAGCGGCGTCCCTTGTTCGCTCGGCAGCGGAAGACTGGTCGCGTCGGCCGGCTTGAACAGCACGGCATCGGCCGCGGACCCGGCCGCGTCGATCTGCCGGAGCGCGGTGATGTCGTCGACCATCCAGAAGCCCCGACCGTGCGTGGCGACGATCAGATCGTTGTCCTTGATCGCCAGATCGCGCATCGACGTCGCAGGCAGGTTCAACTGCAGCGACTGCCACACATCGCCGGCATCGAACGACACGTAGACGCCGCGTTCGGTGCCGCAGAACAGCAGGCCGGGGCGGAATGGGTCTTCCTTGACCGTCTGCACATAAATCCCGGCCGGCAGTCCCCTGGTGATCGACTGCCAGGTCTTCCCCGCGTCGCGGGTCCGATAGATATGCGGCTCGTAGTCCTCGAGCTGGTGGCGTTCCGCCGACGCATACGCGATGTTCGCGTCGGCATGCGACGCCTCGATCATGGTGACTTTCGTCCATGCGGTCAGGTCCGGCGGCGTCACGTTCTGCCAGGACTGTCCGTCGTCCTGCGTGACGTGGATCAGGCCATCGTCTGTTCCCGCCCAGAGAAGCCTGGCGCGGACCGGCGATGGAGCCAGCGTGTAGACGACGCCGCGGCGTTTGTCGTCCCTCGACCCAGCTCGGGACGACCCTGAGCCTGTCGAAGGGTCGGGCGGGACGTCCGCGGCGGCGGCCGCATCGAGATTCGGCGGCACGCCCGGATCCTCACGTGTCAGATCGCCGCTGATTCGCGTCCAGCTCTCGCCGCCGTCAGTCGTCTTGTAGACCAACTGATTCGCGAAATACAGCGCGCGCCGGTCGGCCTGCGAGAACACCAGCGGCTGCGTCCAGTCGTGACGGTACGTCACGCCCTGCTGCGGCGTCTCGGGCGAGACGTTCTTCGTGGCGCCAGTGACGACGTTGCACTTCTCCACGGTGCCGCCGAAGAGGATGTCCGGATGCAGCGGATCGGGTGCGGTGTAGCCGCTCTCGCCGCCCGCACAGAGTCCTGTCCACTCGTGCATGGAGATGACGCCGTGATACGTGCGCTCCGGCGTGCCAACGGCGCCACTGTCCTGCTGCGCCGCGGTCAGCCAGTAGGGGAATCGGTAGTCCGGCGCCACGTGATAGAGCTGCGCGGTCGGCTGATTGTACCAGGAGCTCCACGTCTGTCCGCCGTCGACGGACACGATCGTCCCCTGGTCGCCGCCGACGATGAGGCGCGAGGAGTCGTCAGGCGAAATCCACACCATGTGATAGTCGTCGCCGCCAGGAGACGCCTTGAGCGGCGCGCCCCACGTCTTGCCGCCGTCGACTGACCTGTACACGCCCGTATTCGGCACGTAGACGACGTCGGAATTCCTAGGATCGACGGACACCTTCTCGAAGTACCAACCGCGGCTCCAGATGCGCTCATCACCGGAGGTCTTCATGAAGGTCGCCCCGGCGTCGTCGGATCGAAAGAGGCCCCCCTCCTTCGCGTCCGCGACGACGTAGATGCGCCGAGGATTCGCGGGCGAAATCGCAATCCCTATGCGGCCAAGGCCTTCCGCCGGAAGTCCCTTCGTCAACGGGTTCCAGGTCTTGCCGCCATCGGTCGACTTGAACAGCCCGCTGCCGGGACCGTTCGCGGGCGCGTAAATGAACCACGGCGGCAGCCGCACGGCCCACATCGCCGCGTAGACGGTTTGCGGATTCGACGGATCGAAGGCCAGATCGATCGCGCCCACGCTATCGCTCTTATAGAGGACCTTCTGCCAATTCGCGCCGCCGTCCGCCGATCGGTAGACGCCGCGGTCGGCGTGCGGTCCGTACGGGTGACCGAGGGCTGCGACGTACACGATGTTGGGATCGTGGGGATGAACGATCACCCTTCCGATCTGCCGCGTCGTCTCCAGGCCGATGTGTTTCCAGGTCTTCCCCGCGTCGGTCGACCTGTACATGCCGTCGCCGAACTGGATGGAATCGCGCATGTCGGCTTCACCGCTGCCGACGTAGATCACGTCGGGATTCGACGGAGCCACGGCGATGGCGCCGATCGACGCGACGTGCTGGCTGTCGAAGATCGGGTTCCATGTGCGGCCGCTGTTCGTGGACTTCCACACGCCGCCGCCGACGGATCCGAAATAAAAGGTATTCGGCTGACCCGCCACGCCGGTCACCGCGTTGACGCGTCCGGCACGGAACGGCCCCACCATCCGCCACTTCAGTCCCGAATAGAGCGCCGGATCGATCGCCGCCGCCGACTGCGCCGTGAGCCGCGGAAGCGCGACCATCGACACAGCCGCCGCGGCGGCCAGCGCCATGGAAATCCGAACTCGTCCGAACGCGTTCATCGCCCCTCCGCGGTTGTCGTCGTCGCGTGTGTGCCGAAGAGATACTTGTCGAACCAGTCGAGGTTGTGCTGCATCACGGCGCGGCTCGACTTCGGCTTCGACGGACCGTGGCCGACACCCTCGAAGCCTTTATAAATAATCAGCTTCGACGGGACGCCCAGGTCCTGAAGACCCCGGTACAACTCGTACGCGTCGGGCGGCGGCACGCGCTGGTCGGTGGCGCCGTGCTGGATGAGCGTCGGCGCCTTGGCACCCTTTATGTACGTGATCGGCGACGTCTTCGCGTAAATGTCCGGATCGTCCCACGGCGTCGCCTTCAGGTACTGACGAGTGAACGGCGTGATATCGGTGTTCGCGTAGTACGTCATCCAGTCGGAAATTCCCGCGCCGACCGACACGGCCCTGAACCGCGTGCTGTCGTGTGTCGTGAGAAACGCCGAGATGTAGCCACCCTGGCTCCAGCCCATGGTGCCGACGCGATCGGGATCGGCGAGGCCGTCTTTGATCAACCGATCGATCCCCGACAGCACGTCCCACGCGTCGCCGACGCCCAGATTGCGAACGTTCAGCGATCGGAAGGCCTCGCCGTAGCCGGCGCTGCCGCGATAGTTCGGCTCCAGGACGAGCGCGCCCTTCGCCGTCCAGATGTCGATCGGATAGGTGCTCGCGCTCGCGAACAGAGCCGGGCGGGATACTCCGGTCGGTCCCCCGTGAATGACCACCAGCAACGGATACATCCGGCCCGCCTGGAAGCCGACGGGCTTGTGCAGCACGCCCTCGATCGTCGCGCCGTCCTGGCTCTTCCACGAGATGACTTCCTGAGCGCCGCGCGCCCACGTCAAGACCTGCGCGGTCATGTCGGTCAGCTTCCGCGGCTTCAGGGCCGGCAGCGGGGAGACGTAGATCTCGGGCAGCGATGACGCATCGCCCGCCGCGAACGCCAGCGACTGGCCGTCCGGCGTGATGCTGAATCCGGATCCGATCCACGGTTCTTCAGGCGCGAACTTCCTTACCACGCGCGTGCCAGGATCGATGCTGAAGAGATACGCCGAGGTGCGCTGCTGCGCGCTGAAAAAAATGCCGGCGGACGTCCAGCGGACGATGGACGGATCCTCGTCGAAGGCGGTGCTGAGATTCTCAATCGGACCGCCCGCCGACGGGATCACCGCAATGGCGCGGTTCGTGTAGAAGTAGGACGGCTTTGCCATCGACGTCTCGAACGCGATTCTCGATCCGTCTGGGGACCACGCTGGTCCCGCGTCGGGTCCGTCCTGCGTGACGAGGGGCCGCACCGTGCCATCGGCGACGGTCACGATGGAGATGTCAGCGGAACCGCCGTTGGCGTTGGCGGAATTGATCCGATGGTCGAACGCGATCCGCGTCCCGTCCGGCGACCAGCTGAATTGGCCGACCGTGAACGAACCGCTCGTCAGCCGCCGCGCCTTCTGCGCGGCCAGATCGAACACCCAGAGGTGCGACATCCGGTAGCCTTCGCCGACGATTTCGAAGTCGCCGTACGTCTTCTCGCGTTCCTTGTCGGCGTCGGTTTTCGGATCGCTCGAGGTGTATGCGATCGACTTGCCGTCGGGCGACCATGCGAAGTTGCCGACGCCCTCCTCCGCCGACGTCAATTTGCGTGCTTCGCCGCCTCTCGGATCGATCAGGTAGACCTGCCGTTTGTCGTCGCGGTCTGTCGCAAACGCCAGCATCCGGCTGTCAGGTGACCATGTCGGCGATGTGCTCGATTTCTTCGCGTGACTGGTGAGCTGCCGCAGCTCACCGGTCTTCGCGTCGGCGAGCCAGATCTCGGTGTGATACGCGTTCTCGTCCCAGTTCGTCTCGCGGACGGTGTAGGCGATCCACTGGCCGTTCGGCGAAATGGCGGGCGGCCCTGCGCGCTTGAGCGAGATGAGCTGATCGATGGTGGGCGCCTTGACGGCGTCCGCGGGCTTCTGCGCACGCGCCCCGGCGGGGACGAGGCACGCGACCAGACCCACGGCTGCTGCGACGGTCGTGATGCGGCGAAGCAATGCAGGCTCCTTGCTGATGAAGACTTGAGAGCATATCACCGGCCTGACGACCACAGAGCACGTGCAACACAGAGGCACAGAGGCCACCGAGACGCACAGAGGATCTGGCCACGGACGACACGGACCGCACGGAACGATAGCCCGAAGCGGTCGCGCGCCGGCCTCCGGCCGGCGTCGGTGTGGTCGAGCGATCCACAAATGCAAGCCGCCGCAGCGACAGAGATGCGGCTTGTATTTGCGGATCGTTCGACCATACGCCGCGCGAAGCGCGGCGCGACCGCTTGATATCGCACAAGAGCAAAGCCTCTGAGCGTCTCTCTGTGTGCTCTGTGACTCTGTGTTGAACCGTCTTCGTCCGTGTCGTCTGTGTCGTCCGTGTCGTCCGTGGCATACTTCCCGCCGGAGGATTCCCGGGATGAAACGACTCGTCTTCCTCATATCCGCCGTGGTCGGTCTTGGCAGCGCGTGGCCGATGGCGCAACCTTTCGACTCCGCTCAGGGCGGACAGACGCGGCCTGCGATGACCGCGGCGGACTACGCGCGCGCCGAAAAAATGCTGGGCGGTAATGTCACGCCGCTGGTACACCGCGCGGGCGTGCGCGCGAACTGGCTGCCCGACGAGCGCTTCTGGTACCGTGTGACGACGGAGTCCGGCAGCGAGGCCGTGCTGGTCGATCCAGCGAAAGCAACCAAAGCACCCTGCACGCTGCCGGCGTGCGCCGCCACCGGCGGACGCGGAGGCCGTGGCGGACAGGGCGGCGGCCGCGGCGCGGCACGAACCGACGTGCCGTCGCCCGATGGCAAGCGCACCGCCTACATCAAGGACTGGAATCTGTGGGTCCGCGACGTGGCCAGCGGCAAAGAGAGAGCGCTGACGGCCGACGGCGCGCAGGACTTCGGCTACGCCACCGACAACGCGGGATGGGCCAAGAGCGACCGCGCCGTCCTGCTCTGGTCGTCAGATTCGAGGAAGATCGCCACATTCCAGCAGGACCAGCGCAAGGTCGGCAACATGTATCTGGTCAAGAGCCAGATCGGCCACCCGGAGCTGGAAGCGTGGAAATATCCGCTCCCCGGCGACGAGCACGTCGCCATGATCCAGCGCGTCATCATCGACGTCGAGTCGCCGAAGGTCATCCGCCTCCAGATGCCGCCAGAGCAGCATCGCTCGACGCTGTGCGACAACATCGCGTGTCGCGGCAGCGAATGGTCGGACGTGTACTGGAGCGCTGATTCGACGAAGCTCGCGTTCGTATCGACGTCGCGCGACCACCGGCAGGAGAACCTGCGCGAAGCCAACGCGTCGACGGGCGCCGTGCGCGAGGTGCTCGAAGAGAAGGTCTCGGCCTTCTACGAATCGGGTAACGGCGCGGTGAACTGGCGTTACCTGCCCGCGTCGAACGAGATCATCTGGTTTTCGGAGCGCGACAACTGGGGGCAGCTCTATCTCTACGATCTCCAGACCGGCAAGCTGAAGAACGCGATTACCACTGGTGAGGGGAACGTCACGCAGGTCGTGCGGGTCGACGAAAAGACGCGGCTGATCCATTTCCTCGGCGTCGGCAAGGAGAAAGGCCGGGATCCGTACTTCTCCTGCCTCTATCGCGTCGGGTTCGACGGGAAGAACCAGCAGCTCCTCACGCCGGAAGATGCGACCCACGATGTCGCGCTGTCCCCATCGGGCAAGTACTTCGTCGACAGCTACTCGAAGCCCGATGCGCCGCCCGTCGCCGTGCTCCGCGATGCGATGACCGGCAGGCACGTCCTCGAGCTCGAAAAGACTGACATCTCGAAGCTGCTCGCGGCCGGTTGGAAACCGCCCACGGCCATTACGGTGAAGGCACGCGATGGCCAGACAGACTTGTACGGACTGATGTACAAGCCGGCGAATCTCAACCCTTCAAAGAAGTATCCGATCATCAATCACATCTATCCGGGACCGCAGACCGGCAGCGTCGGCGGACGGACGTTCACGGCCGCCCGCGGCGATTCGCAGGCGCTCGCCCAGCTCGGGTTCGTGGTCGTCGAAATCGACGGCATGGGCACGCCCTGGCGATCGAAGAAGTTCCACGAGACGTACTACGGCAACCTGGGCGACAACACGCTGCCCGATCAGGTCGCGGCGATGAAACAGCTCGCCGCGACATATCCATGGATCGATCTCGATCGCGCGGGTATCTGGGGACATTCGGGCGGCGGATACGCCACCGCCGATGCGATGTTCCGCTATCCGGATTTCTTCAAAGTCGGCATCTCTGAATCCGGCAACCACGACAACCGCGAGTACGAAGACGACTGGGCCGAGAAATGGATGCCGCTGCTGACGACCGACACGACCGCCGCGTACGAGGACCAGGCAAACCAGACGCACGCGAAACACCTGAAGGGCCACTTGCTGCTGGCGCATGGCACCCTCGATAACAATGTCCCGCCGTACAACACGCTGCTCGTCGTCGACGCGCTGATCAAAGCCAATAAAGACTTCGACTTGCTGATGCTGCCCAATCAGCGCCACGGTTACGGCGACGCCTCGAACTACATGACGCGACGTCGATGGGACTACTTTGTGAAGTATCTACTCAACATGGATCCGCCGAAAGAGTACGAAATCACGGCTCCGGCGGCGCCGCCGCGCGGCGGCAGCCTGCACTGACCGGGAACTCGCTTCCCAGACGGATTTGTCGCTTGTAGTGGACCGAGCACAAGCGTATCGTGCACACCTCACCAGGAGGATTTTGCCGGTTCATCCGGTCCTCGCGCGTCACAGGTGAGTGGCGCAGCTGCGGCGAGGGACACGAGGAGGTGCCCGATGACACAATCACGGGCGGTAGTCGTGTCGGTGGCGTTGGCGGCGGCGGCGTATCTTGGCTCCTTTACTCTCGTCGTCGAGGGTCAGTCTGGCGCGACTGAAGCGCCTGCTGGTTTCGACAATCTCACGAACGGCATGATCTCGCAGGCGGACTTCGACGCGGCGAAAGCCACGTTCGCAGAGCGCGACGAGATCGCCGACGGACTCGGCCCCGTCTACAACGCGCAATCGTGCGTGGAATGCCACCAGAGCCCGGTGGCCGGCGCGATCAGCCAGATCTCTGAGTTCCGCGCGGGACACAGGGACTCGTCGGGCAACTTCGTCGACGCGCCCGGCGGCTCGCTCATCAACGATCGCGCGATCGATGCCTCGATTCAGGAGCGGCTGCCGGGAACCGAAACGACGGTCACCCTTCGGATGTCGACGAACACGCTCGGCGACGGCTTCGTCGAGGCGATCAACTCGAACACGCTGCTCGCGCTCGCCAATGCGGAGCCAGGCCAGAGCGGCGGCGCCATCGCCGGACAGCTGATCCAGGTGCCGGTCTTCGAGGCGAACAATCAGATCCGCGCCGGACGGTTCGGCTGGAAGAACCAGCAGGCCAGCCTCCTGTCGTTCGCCGCTGACGCGTATCTGAATGAGGTGGGCATCACCAACCGCTTCCTGACGACCGAGAACACCTCCCTCGGGCGGTCGGTGCTGGCGTTCGACCATGTTGCCGATCCTGAAGACGTGGGCAACGACATCGACGTGTTCGCGAAATTCATGCGCGCCACGAAGGTGCCGCCGCGCGATACGGCGCTCGCCGCGACGTCGGATGCCGTGTCGGGATCGCAGCTCTTCGACGGGATCGGCTGCAACGTCTGCCATACGCGGTCGATCACGACGGCGCCCGCCGGCACGGTCATCAACGGCGGCGCGCTCACGGTGCCGGCCGCGCTCGGCAACAAGATCATCCATCCGTTCAGCGATTTCCTGCTCCACGACGTCGGCACCGGAGACGGCATCGTCCAGAACGGCGGGCAATCGACGGCCAACAAGCTGCGCACCTCGCCGCTGTGGGGCAGCCGTACGCACGATCGCCACATGCACGACGGACTGTCGGTGACGTTCACGGACGCGATCCTGCGCCACGCTGGTGAAGCGACAGCCGTGATCAATCAGTTCCGATCGCTCTCCTCAACGCAGCGGAGCCAGATCATCACGTTCCTGCAGTCGCTCTGAAAAGGTTCGGGGTTCGAGGGTCGAGGTTCGGGGTTCGAGGGTCGGGGACCTTCGGACCTTCGGACCTTCGGACCTTCGGACCTTCGGACCTTCGAACCCTCGAACCCTCGAACCCTCGAACCTCCGAACCTCCGAACCCTTTTTATCGCGCTGACCCCGCGCCGCGCAGAATCCGGCCGGCCAGCGCGTTCGTGGCCTTCCCGTCCGCAATCACTGTGACGCCGTTGATCAGCACGTATTCCATTCCTACGGACAACTGGTTCGGATCCTCGAATGTCGCCTTGTCCGTGACTCGCGCGGGATCGAAGACGACAAGGTCGGCCCACATTCCCGCCTTCACGACGCCGCGATCGGCCAGGCGCAGCTTCTGCGCGGGCAGCGCCGTCATCTTGCGGATCGCCTCTTCGAGCCGCAGCAACCCGTCTTCGCGCACGAACTTGCGGATGATGCGCGGGAACGTGCCGTACGCGCGCGGATGCGGATGCTCTTCGCCCAGAAGGCCTGTCGGAGCGGTCCCCTGCGAGTCGTTGTCGAACGCGACCCACGGCTGCGACACCGCGAGCGCGATATCGGGCTCCGACATCGCAAACACCGCGACCTCGGTATAGGCGTGATCCTTCACGAGGACGTCGAACAGCGTGTCGATCGGATCCTCGTTCCAGAGCTTCGCCACGTCAGCGAGGCTCTTTCCCTGCAGCGATTTCAGCTCGGGGTTCTGGACGACGCAGATCGTGATGGCCCCGGGGCCGGGAATCTCCTGCCATTCGTTGTCCCACGCGGCGCCCGGAGTCTCCATGTCCTTGCGAATCCGCTGACGCATCGCCGGATCCTTGAGCCTCGCGAGCAGCGCTTCATCGCCACCATCGTGCGCCCATGGCGGCACGAAGGCCGAGAACGAATTGAACCAGGCCGGATAGGCGTAGGTGTCCGCGGTAACCTCGATACCGCTTCGCCGCGCGTCCTCGATCCTGGAGACGATGTCCTTCATGCGGCCCCAGTTCTGCTTGCCCGCGGCCTTGATGTGCCAGATCTCGACGGGAATGCTCGCCTCGCGTCCGATGCGAATGGCTTCGTCGAGCGCCTGCAGGACGGCGTCCCCTTCCGATCGCATGTGGGTCGCATAGACGCCGCCGTATCTGGCCGCTTCGCTCGCGAGCGCAATGAGCTCTTCGGTTTTCGCATAGGGCGCCGGCGCGTACTGCAGCGATGTCGACACGCCCACCGCGCCCTGCTCCATCGCCTCTCTGACGAGCGCCTTCATGCGTTCGAGCTGTTCGGCGCTCGGCTGGACGTCGGCGTCTCCCAGCACCATCCGCCGGACCTGCGTCGCGCCGACGTACGTGGCCATGTTGATGCCGAG
>WNGK01020316.1_pt1 | contig 14405 bp, 15 predicted proteins | sample 5400601 | NCBI WGS metagenome assembly WNGK01 (sample SAMN13153376, study PRJNA577476) | soil metagenome | isolation source: 60 cm soil or saprolite under Garry oak tree replicate 1 | place: USA:California | collected 2016-06-15 | reverse complement strand
AGCGTCTTGTGTTAAACCACTCGCTCTGACCCCCCATCTTCAGCATGCAGAGCGACGGGCCATTCTCGCTGTGCGACCTCGGCCATTAGGATCGTCTGAGTCCTACCTCCCGGAGCGCTCGTTCCAGTAAATCGCTGACACCCAACGCCGAAGCCCATCGATCCAGGTAAGCGAGATCGAGATTCGTTCCTTGCTGTTTCAAGATGCCGAGCAGGTCTCTCCACTGCCGGTCGGATACCCGTCCACCCATCTCGTACCATTCCAGTTTGTTCACCACGACGTTCTCAGGCGATGCCAGCACAAATTCACGCCCGCCTTTCATGAGAGGTTGCCGTCTGACACTCAGCACGGCATCCTGATCGAAAGCACGCGACTTGGGAATGAAGACGTCCACCTTCATGAAGGTCTCATTGGAGATGAGATTGAACGAAGCGCGCCGCCGAATCGCGTCCCGTATCGAGTCTTCCACGACATAGTAATCGCCCTCGAGCCGTTTGACGAAGGGGCGGACGTGAGCAAGTTGCAGGTCTGCCACTATGTCCACATCCTGTGTCGGCCGAAATTCTCCGTAAAGCGAACTGGCGACTGATCCCCCGATATGGTAAGGAACGGCGAGTTGATCCAGGGCCTCAACAATAGGTGTCAAGGTCTGCAAAATGAGGGTGATGTCTATCGCCATTGGCGACCACTCCTTTCATTGGGGAAAAAGGTCGTACAGGCCCCGAACCACCGAGGTGACACAACAAGACAGCTTCGGCCTCTCCCGGACGGCCTTCGTCGACAAAGGGACCCTCAAAGTGTTCTTTCCGAGATGAGGCCATCTGCGTGCACTGGTTGCCGAAGACTGCTTTAATGGCAATCACGCGTCCCTGAGCCCTGCATCAACCAATGCCCGCTCCAGCAGTTCGGTGATGTCAAGGACTGCCGCCTGCTGTGCCAGGAAAGGCATATCCAGGTCTGTGCCCTGAACTTTCAACACACCTAGCAGATCGTACCAGAGATCATCGGCCCCCTCGTCGCTTCTCTTGAAGGCATCTAGTAGCAGCACAATTACCTGTTCGGGAGCGAGCACCGGGATAGACTGTTCCCTTTCAACGAGGACCGCTTCCCGCACTCGATGAAACATCCTCTGACCGAGCGCCAGCATCCCCGGAAGCGTGACCACGACTTTGAGCAGCGACTCCAGGTGCACGAGCGCAAAGGAGGTCTGCTGCTGAATGGCAGCCTCTACCTCTTCCCTATGCAGCAAATAGAGGGGACCCAGATGATCGCAGAACGAAAGGAGATGCTTCTGGCGGAGATCAGCGACAACATCAATCTGCAGTGTCGCCCGCTGCATGCCGTAGAGCGAACTGGCTAGCGAGCCAGAGAGCGCATAGGGAATATCTAGATCCTCGCATATCTTCACCAGTGGGCGGACCGCTTCCCAGTAATCAGGGGTATCAGCGATACGTATGCCGTACATGTGCAAGGTCTGGCGAAGCTTGTCCGTCAGTTCTTTGCCATATTGACGTTCGATGAACAGGAGTCTCGCATCTTCGTCGGTGGACTGCGGGTGCAGTTGCTGCATATACTGGCTGCCCGCTTCAAGCATGGAAGCGGTCCAAGATTGGACAAAGGCAAAACGTCTGGTCATCGGGGCCTTGCGGATCATCCCGATGAGCACCAGTTCCGCATCCAGACTCGTATCTGGCGATTGCGTCTTCATCTTAAGAACAGCGTGGAGACCCGGCTGCCTTCAGTTGGCGGAGGGGAACGCCGCTCTCCTTTCTACTAAACAGGCCGAAGCCTTTTGTACAATTGCCATTTTCTTGTAACTGGCACTCGCATGAACCTTCGTTCCATCAAGAGTACGTAGATCAAAGTAGCCAGAACCTCTTCTGCCAAAGACAAAACAGCACTTCCCTTGATACTTCACGCAGTCAAAGAGGCGAAAGCCATGGACATACTTTGGCGCAGTGTTCCGTTGTCTCTTTCCGCCTTTTCTGATGCTGGCTTTATGCAGTTGGCGGTTGTTTCTCCTCACCGGCTTGATTAGATACCACGTGCCGTCTGATGCTGCCCGTGAATGAGTGCTAACGCAACGGGCATCGACCAGATGTGACTTCTCCAGGTTATGCGTGATACGTGTATGCTTCGTAATGTAGCCATAAGTCAGATACACATGTGGGAAGAGTGCTTTTGCTTGTTCATAAATGCACTGTCGGATCATGCCCATTTGTGTAGCATCCCGAAACCCCTTAGACTTACGCTCAATCTTGTGCTCCTGGTGAGTCCGATGGATAAGATCATGGCACATCTCACAGAGCGTTATGAGATTATTGGGGCCCTCACCACCCGTCTTGCGCGACTCGATATGATGGACATTTAAAATGCGATCTTTTGACTTCCCCCGACACCACTGACAAGTATGTCCATCCCTTGCCAGTACATATTCGCGTACATTCCAGAAACCTAACTGCGGTCCCTCCTGATACGCCTTCCCTTCTATCTCCGGGTTGCGTATTTTCTGGATATCAAATTGCGCTACCTCGATAGTGGTATTGCTCACTGGCAAGATCTGGTGCACCAACCAGATTGTTTTGACATGACAATCAACCTTGTGTTGGACAGAGGGGGCAAGCCATCGCTGTGTTTTCTTTCGATTGAGAAAGCGAGCCTTGCGATAGCGCGTTTTTCTGTTTCTTCTGGCACGACGGAACTGCTTACGAGTTGCCAGCAATGCCTGTATATCGGTTCGTGGCAGCGCCTCGGCCTCAAAGAGTGCTCTTTGTTCAGTGGTAGCAGAGACGCCAATATGTCGTGTGCCAGCATCAACCCCTAAAGAAACTTCTTGCTTATATCCACTACTGCCATAGAGCAGTTGTAACGTAAACGGAACCATCTTTGCGACTTTTGCTTTGCCCTCTTTGACTTCGCCAATGTTCAGCATGCTTGTCGTGTCGGCAACACGGTTCCTCCCATCAGAACGTTTAATCACCGATGATAGAGCCTGCAACTAGAGCAAGCATTGCAGGGTATCCTGACATGTCGAACGGAGTGCTTGCGCACCGAGGCTAGTCAAGCAGGGCTTTCACAAGCCCATCCCCTTTTAAGGGATTGGGTCCTTGACCGTCTTTCTTCCTCTAGCTCACTTACCTGTAGAGAGTGTACTGAATACCAGGTAGGAAGTCAAGCGCTGCATCAGCTGACTCAAGCTGTTCCGACGGATCGCTACCCGGGACGAAAAACGAGCGGTCAACTCTCTCGCCGTGATCATCATCACGACGATCCTTCTCTGGCTGTGATGTCCTTGCTCAGGATGGAGAGTTTCTCTCCCGGCTGCTCGGTATTGGGATCGCTTGGCCGTGACTAGTCCACCAACCTGAATTTGACAGAGGAGATGTGAGAGACTGAGATGCAAAGAGGAAAGCCTATCAAGGAGAAAACGGTCATGAATGAAAAACGCTATCCCGTCCATCTCAGTCCAGAGCAGCAGCAAGAATTGCAGCAGCTGATTCACACGGGGAAGTCAACGGCCCATCAACAGATGGCCGCTCGCGTCCTGCTCAAAGCCGACGAAAGCAACGAGCACCCGTCCTCCAGTAGTCAGATCGCCGAAGCGTTGGAAATCAGTCCTCGCACCGTCATCCGCATCAAACAACGCTTTGTGCAGCAGGGTCTCTCGACTGCGCTCAGCGGCAACTATCCCAAAGAGCGCCCGCTGCGACGCAAGGTCGATGGCCGCGTGGAAGCCCATCTCATCGCGCTGGCATGTGGGCCGGCCCCGCTGGGTCATCGACGCTGGACCATGCAATTGCTGGCCGATCGGGTCGTGGACGAAGGCATCGTCGATCAGATCAGCGATGAAACGATTCGTTTGGCGCTTAAAAAAACGAACTGCGTCCTTGGCTGAAGCGTCAATGGTGTTTTCCGCGCCCCGGCAGCGAGTTTGTCTGGCACATGGAAGATGTGCTGGATGTGTACTGTCGCCCCTATGACGAGCAAGAACCAGTGGTGTGCCTGGATGAGATGGGCAAAATCCTGGTGAAGGAGAAACACCCGTCCGAACCGGCCAAACCGGGGCAAGATCGCCGAGAAGACTATACCTATGAAAAGAAAGGGCAACGCAATCTGTTCATCGCGTGTGAACCCTTGGGGGCAAGCGCTATCTGAAGGTCACTGCACGTCGCACGAAGAAAGACTGGGCTTACTTCATCGAAGAGTTCTTGACGATGCACTATCCAACGGCCAGCAAAGTGATCCTGGTGATGGACAACCTCAACACGCATACTCCTGCCTCCTTGTACGACACCCTTCCGCCCGACAAGGCCAAGCAGTTGCTGGATCGACTGGAGATCCATTACACGCCCAAGCACGCCAGTTGGCTCAATATCGCGGAGATTGAACTCTCGGTGTTGGCACGCCAGGGTCTGGAACATAATATCGCCACCGTGGATGAACTGTGTGAGCAGGTGCAGAGCTGGCAAGCGTATCGCAACCACCACATGGCCACCGTTCGCTGGCAGTTTACCACGGCGGATGCGCGTATCAAGCTCCAACGCTTGTATCCCACGATTCGGGATCGTGGTCAGGAGAAAGCTTCTGCCCTCTGACATTTCTAGGTTGGTGGACTAGTGACTGCTTCAACTACCTCAGATTGTCACAGGAGCCAAGACAGAGACCTGTTTTCCCAATGGATCACAACAGTCATGTGGTATCATGAGAGATGAGAAGAAGGGAACCAGTTCTGTTTCAGAAAGGAGGGAGACGATGCGTGAGGGTATGCGTATTGGAGAACTGGCGGCGCGCTTCGGCCTCAACCCGAAAACGATCCGCTATTATGAAGAGGTTGGCTTGATGCCCAGAGCAGCGCGCGAGGGTTCAGGCTACCGCCACTATACGCGCCGGGATGCTGAGCGACTCGGCTTTATCCGGCGGGCGAAAACACTTGGCTTGTCGCTCGATGAGATCCGCGACATTCTCGCAGTGCAGCAGGAAGGCTCGCCGCCCTGTGGTCAGGTACTCGACCTCATCGATGTGAAGATCAGTGCCATTGACCAGCGGATGGCCGAACTGGCGGCCTTCCGCACAGAACTCGCGACCTTACGAACCACCTGGGCTGATGCGGAGACGCGTGTCCAACGTCCTGCAACACCTGCATGCATTTGCCCCATCATTGAGCAGCAGACCGAGGTAGAAGCACACCCACACGCGGCGAGCGAGTTCGAGCTAGCCATGCACCACTAACGGGCCAAACGCAGCACCAGGCTGCGTTTGGCCCGTGACGCGTCCGCCTCTCGACTCCGCCTTCCCCTTGCGATCAAGACAACCCTGGCCTCCGCGGCGCTACGCGCTTCCTTGTGCCTGAACTCACCACAGTGTCATACGCTCCGCATCTTCCAACCATTTCCTCACCCCCCCTTGACTTTCCATCCGACTGGAAGGTGTATCCTCAAGGGCAGCAAGGTGCAGTTCAGCAGAGGAAAAACCGTGGTGCTCGACTGTGATGAGAGACCACTACGCGAGGAACTACACCTAAATGTTCGAGGATATGTTCCCCACTTGGAGGATTCTTTTCATCGAGACAAACCATCGAGAACATCAACGTCGAAACCGCCTGCTCTGGGTGCTGTGCGGAGCCACGTTTTTGATCTTCTTTCAGGCCTTCATGGTCGCTCCACTCCTGCCACACCTGGCTCATGTGTTCAGCGTGCCAGTCCAGACCATCGGGCTCATTGTCCCGGCCTACTTGATTCCCTATGGAGCCGCGACCCTCGTGTACGGCCCGCTCTCCGACCGGCTGGGCCGGCGCTCCATTCTGATCGCATCGCTCGCCGCCTTTGTCCTCTTGACAGCAATGACGACAACCGCCCAGTCTGCACAAGCGCTGCTGGTACTCCGTCTGCTGACGGGTTTGGGAGCGAGCGGGGTGGTGCCGCTTGCCCAGGCGTTCATCGGGGACGTGGTTCCCTACCACGAACGGGGGCGCGCCCTGGGCTGGCTGTTCGGAGCGATGGCAGGAGGCATCGCCTTTGGCTCGACCTTTGGGGCCGTGCTCGAGCCTTTCCTGTCCTGGCTTTCGGAGCTTCCTTCGCAACCCTTTTCTCAAGCAAAACGTTCGTTTGGCGACGTGCTTTCCGCGTATGGAGCACTCCTGCGTGAGCGCAGGGGCCTGCGCACGTATGCCTACGTCCTCTTCACCGGACTCTTTCACTCCGGCACCTTCACCTGGCTCGGCTACTACATGACCCGGCGCTATGGACTGGGTGAAGTGGGCATCGGGCTGGCCCTGCTTGGGTACGGCATCCCTGGGTTTCTCTTCGGCCCCCTCATTGGGCGGGCGGCGGACCACTGGGGACGCAATCGCTTGATCCCTCTGGGCATCGCCATTGTCGGTGCTGCCGCGTGTGCCCTTGCGTTTGTCGTTCCCCTGCCAGTTACTATCCTCCTCGTCACCGTCCTCTCTCTGGGCTACGATATGACCCAGCCGCTGCTCGCTGGGATCGTGACGGACCTGAGTGCGCAACGGGGCCTGGCCATGGGACTCAATGTGCGTACCCTGTTCACCGGCTTTGGTCTGGGAAGCCTGCTCCTCGGTTCCTTGCTCCCGCTCGGACTGGGCGCTGCATATGCGATCTTCGGTGGGGTCGCCCTGTGCGCTGCCCTGCTGGCCCTCCCGTTGTTCGGCACGGAGCGACGACCCACACCGGTCGCGTAAGTGCGTGTGACCTGAAGATGGTCTGCTCGGAGGAGGAAATTGGAGTGCTGCGAAGACGCCCACTGCAATGCTGTAACGTGCGCAGGAGGATCAGGGGAATGAAGAACAGAAGATGAGGGGAGAAAGGAGAAAGTCATGCGTGACGAAATGAAGATCAGTGAGTTGGCGGCACGCTTCGGCCTCAACCCGAAGACGATCCGCTCTTATGAGGAGATTGGACTGCTCCCGCAGGCGCACCGAAGCGCGTCGGGCTATCGCCGCTATGGCGAGCGGGATATCGAGTGACTCGGCTTTATCCGGCGGGCCAAAACACTCGGCCTGTCCCTCGACGAGATCCGCGCTCTGCTTTCGGTACAGCAGACCGGTGAGACACCCTGTGGTCAGGTGCTTGACCTCATCGAGAGCAAGATCAGCGCCATTGACCGGCGGATGACCGACCTCGTGGTCTTCCACGCAGAATGAGCGACCCTCCAGGTGACCTGGACTGAGGAGCACAAGCGCTTCCACGGTGCAACCCCGGCTGGTGGCTGTCCCATTCTTGAGCAACACGCCGAGGTGGAAGCACACCCGAAGAGTGCCGAACCATTCGAGCCGACAATGTACCGCTGACTCATCAGGCAGCCGAGTGCAACGCGAGTGGTCGAGACGTTGCAGGGAAATTCCGTCGCTCGATCACCCCTGACAAAAAAACCTCTGGGCACCCTTGACATTCCAGGCGACTGGAAGGTGTACACTTTGCATAGTGCGTTGTAGAGACGTGAACTGTCGATCAGAACCATTGAGACGTGAGGCAAAGGGATCATGATAGAAACATGGACCTTTGAGGTCACCGGAGAACAAAAGATGGACTGCGAGGGGTGTGAGCACGCTATCCAGCGCTCACTTACCCGACTGCCAGGCGTCCGCCAGGTGCGGGCGGACCATCACACCCATCGTGTGGTGGTGCAGCTCGACGCTGCCCAAACCGAGGCTTCGGCCATCAAAGCCAGGTTAGCCACATCCGGCTACCAGGCAAACCAGCTTGCTGTCCCGACAGCAGAATGACGAGGGGCGCACGAGGCACAGGCTCGTGCCTCGTTCTGCATCGAGCTGTGCCAGGACTGTGAGACCACGTGTCAACTCACGCTCATGTATTGTCTCGGGCAAGGTGGCACGTATGCTGAAGCAGCCCATATCCGGCTGCTGCTCGATTGTATCGCCCTGTGCCAGACCTGTACGGGCTTGATGGCGCGCGATTCGGAGTTCGCCGGACGCTACTGCACACTCTGCGCCGATCTCTGTGACCGCTGTGCGGCAAGCTGTGAGCAATTTGCAGGGGACGCGCAGCTCGCCACCTGCGCGGCATCCTGCCGCCGATGTGCGGAGTCCTGCCGAGCGATGGGCACATAGGACAGGCAGAAGTACTCCATTTTCTATCGCGGAAGAGAGACAGTGGACCGAGTCCACTGCGCTTCTCCGCACATGCCGCCTGCACCTGTCCGATGCAGGCGAGCAACGAGGTATTCCTATGGACACACTAGAAAAAAACACACTGCTTACAACTGAAGTTTCCTCCTCGGCCCCGTATTGGGCGGAGGAGCTTGATCCGAGGCACGCACGCTTCCGCGCCAGGATCGGCGGCCTGCACTGCTCGCTCTGCACGGGCACCCTGGAAAAGGCCCTCGGTCAGCTACCAGGGGTCGAGCACGTCGCCGTGAGCCTGACTCACGAACAGGCCCTGGTCTCCTACGACCCGACCGTGATCCGCACGGATGACCTAGTGGAGACGCTGCGCGACATCGGCTATCAAATCTGGGACCCACGCAAGCTGCGCCCGTTCGAGGAGGAAGAAGCTGCCCTCGTGCGGGAGGGCAAGCGCCTGCTCACCGCTATCGGCTTCAGCCTGCTCACCATCGCGCTGATCCTGCAGATCACGGGCATCTGGTCCCTCATCGTACCGGTGGTGATTGGGTTCAGCCTGCTGGTGACCGCCTTCCTCATCCTGCGCGGCCAGGGATTGTGGAGAGCCATCGCGAGCGTCACCGTCCTGGGTCTCTTCATCGCCGCCGTGCTGGTGGCCAACGCCCTGGGGCTAGCACGGGCTGCCATCCCCTGGGTCGTCGGCGCGTTTGCCATCGTCGTCGTCTTCGGCATCGCGCAGCACATCCTGCTCATGGCCTGGCAGTCCCTGCGGCGTGGCATCCTCAACCAGCACGTCATGCTGGAGGCAGGAGCGTTTGCTGGCATCATCGGTGGGCTGATTGGCCTCATCGCCCGGCCCGTCGGCTATCCGACGGCCCCGTTCTTCGCCGTCTCGGTGCTGATCGTGAACTACCACATCTTCTCGGAATGGCTCTCGCTGCTGGTCAAAACGCGCAGTTCGCAGGCCGTCAAACGGCTGCTCGACTTGCAACCAGACACGGCCCGCGTGGTGCGTGAAGACCTGGAGCGCGAGGTGCCCATTGGCGAGGTCCAGGTCAGCGACCTGGTGCGGGTGCGGCCAGGTGAGCGCATTCCGGTGGATGGTGTGGTCACGAGCGGCCGCTCGGGGGTGGACCAGGCGCTCGTGACTGGCGAGCCGGTTCCCCTTGAAAAACAGCAGGGTGATCAGGTCATTGGCGGCTCGATCAACGGCACGGGCACGTTGCTCATCAAAGTGACAGCGGTGGGGGAGGAGAGCTTTCTCGCGCAGGTCATTCGCCATGTAGAGGATGCGCGGGCGCTCAAACCTGGCATTCTGCACCTGGTGGATCGCATCCTGCGCGTCTACACCCCGACGGTACTCGTGCTCTCGCTGCTCTCCGTCGTCGGCTGGATCGTCGGTACCGCTCTCGTGGTGGGCTATCCCGATGTGGAGCGGGCCGTGTTCGCGGGTCTTTCGGTCCTGGTGATGGGCTATCCCTGTGCCGTGGGCATTGCTGCCCCCCTCGCCATTGTGCGCGGCGCAGGACTCGCCGCTGACCAGGGCATCATCATGCGCACAGGCGAGGCGTTCCAGGCGTTCCGCCAGGTGAGGCGCATCGTGCTCGACAAGACGGGGACGCTCACCGTGGGCAAACCTACCGTCCAGGAAATCGAGGCCGAAGGCGATGCCGATGCGTTGCTTGCGGTGGCGGCTGCCGCCGAAGCGTCCTCGGAGCATCCGCTGGCCCAGGCTGTGCTTGCTGCCGCACTTGACCGAGGGCTGCGCTTGCCCCAAGTCTTGGACTTCGAGTCGCTCACCGGGCTCGGTGTCCAGGCACGCATCCAGGACAGCCAGGTGCTGGTCGGGCGTCCAGGGTTCCTCGAGGATCGAGGAATTGACCTGGCACCACTTGCACAACGCATCGCCACACTAGAGGAAGCGGGGCGCACCGTCATTGTGGTGAGCCAGAACGAACACCTCCTCGGGGCCATCGCCCTGGGCGACGAACTGCGGGCCGATGCCGTCGAAACCATCGCCGCCATGCGGCAGGCTGGCCTTACTCCCATCCTGGTGACGGGAGACAACCCGCGTGCCGCAAACCGAGTGGGACGCGAGGTAGGCGTTGACGACGTGCGTGCAGGCATCCTGCCAGGGCAGAAGGCCGAGATCGTGCGCCAGTTGCAAGCAGAGGGACGCGGGCGGGTCGCCATGGTCGGCGACGGCATCAACGACGCGCCAGCCCTGATGCAGGCAGATGTGGGCGTGGCGATGGGCAGTGGCACCGACATCGCCATCGAGTCCTCCGACATCATCATTGTCAGCAACCGCCTGATGTCCGTACTCACCGCCCGCGATATCAGTCGGCGCAGTTACCGTAAGACCAGGCAAAACGTGGTGCTGGCCTTCCTCTTCAATGGCATTGGGGTGCCCCTGGCCACGACCGGCCTGGTCTACCCGGTGTGGGCCATGGTCGCCATGGCGCTCTCCGTCACATCGATTTTCGTGAACTCGCTGTGGGGACGGCCAGACCTGTTGTTTAACGCCATCGGCAGCGTTGGTCGGACAGTTCCTTCAAAGCGAGCACCCGCCCCAGGCGTCTGAACAACGGTGAGGGGCCTGTTCGACCTGCTGCTCCCATCACCGCGCGACGGTTGCTCGGTGATGGGAGCAGCAAAAGGGGGCACGAGAGGCGCAGGCGTGGAGGAGAAAGGCGATCACGTGATATAAAGAGACTGATCGGAGAAACATGATCATGATGCGCTCATTCCTTCATTGGATCGTGATTCTTTCGATGATCCTCGGTATGAGTCTCTTCCTACTCACGGCTTTCGCGGGATCGCGAAAAAAGGCAAGAACGAGCGCGGCAACACGCTCGAACGGAGGGCCAGAGAGGAAATTCTTATGAAACGAAACGCACGTCTTGGTCAAACATCCGTCGGCATCGTGGGGGTGATGGGTACCCTTACGTGTATGGGTGCCATGCTGTTAGCAGTCATTGGGGTCGCCGGTGCGGGAACTTCGGCAGCGATGTCTGGGATGAATATGGGTATCCAGGGACAGGCAACGAATAGCCAGCATCCAGGCGTCCTGGCCTTCCTGTTGCAAGCAGGACCGGCGATCCTGCTCGTCTCCATTGGTGCATTCGCCTTGTCCCTCGCTAGCAGGCGATGGGTGGCTGCCATTCCCGCCCTGCTAGTGGGTGGCGTCATGTATTGGGGTATGTACGGCCAGCCGCGTTTACCTGTGATGTACGTCAACATGGCGCTTGGTCTGCTTGGCTGGGCTGTTGTCTTCCTCTGGGTTCGTGGCCTCCGTCGCAGAAGGGCTTCCTCTGCCTGAGACGGAGGGAATATTTCCCTGTGAAAGTCTCCCTGTCCACCTCTACCTCAGATACGTGTAACATGTTCCCTCACAAAAGAAGACCTGAGAGAAGGAAAGCAGCATGAGAGCCTATCACTACCGTTATCCCGTAAAGTTGCAGCTGGAGTAGCACCGATGGCTGGAAACGATGGTGCAGATCAGTCGTACTCCAACTAAACACTACTTGGTAGCCCGCGTGCTACTGATGAGTGACCAGCGAGGGGGCGAACCCAGTCACACCGATGAGCAGATTGCCGAGATGCTGGACATCAGTCGTCGCACGGTTATTCGCATCAAACAACGGTTTGCCCAGGAGAATCTGGAAGTTGCCCTCACCGGAAGTTTCCCACGAGAACGTCCCGAGCGTCGCTGTTTGGATGGCAAGAGGGAAGCCCAACTGATTCATCTGGCGTGTAGTCAGGCTCCCGATGGACGGCAACGCTGGACATTGGAACTGCTGGCCGACCGAATGGTGCGGTTAGAGTATGTGGAGCATATCAGCCCTGAAACGGTAAGAAAGACGCTTAAAAAAACGAGCTGAAGCCCTGGCTCAAGAAATCGTGGTGCTTCCCCAAGGAGGCGGATGGGGACTTCGCCTATCACATGGAGGATGTGCTGGAGGTGTACTGCCAGCCCTATGACCCGTCAGTCCCCCGGATCTGCATGGATGAGATGGGGAAGAACGCGGGGCATCAGACAAGTATCCCCCCGAACCCGCCAAACCGGGACAGGTCGAGCGAGAAGACTACACCTACGAGAAAGAAGGACGAGCCAACCTATTCATCGCATATGAGCCACTAGCTGGCAAGCGACTACTGAAAGTGACCCAGCAACGCACCAAGAAGGACTGGGCGCTCTTCACGCAGGAGATCCTCGAAGAGCACTACCCCGAGATTGCAAAAGTCGTGGTAGTGATGGACAACCTCAATACCCACACTCCGGCCTCCTTCTACGAAGTGTTTCCGCCGGAACAGGCCAATGCCCTGGTCGACCGCTTGGAAATCCACTACACCCCCAAACATGCGAGTTGGCTCAACATTGCCGAGATTGAACTTAGTGTCCTGGCACGCCAGGGCTTGGCTCACAATATTGCGACCATCGCGGAACTCTGTCGGCAAGCCCAGCAGTGGCAATGGCAGCGCAACCAGCGCATTAGCACCTTCAACTGGCAGTTCCATACGGCAGATGCGCGCATCAAACTCAAGCGGCTTTATCCTGTGACAAGTTGAGCTAGTCAGAGCAGTGACCGCCAATAGATCGTGAAGACCACGACTCCTTCACTCGGATCGAAGTGGCACAGCTCAGAGCCCGCAAGCACGTCGAACACGTCCATCAGTGTTGCTCCCCTTAGCGATTAGCAAACCACACCGTGTAATCCTCCTCCAATTTCTGGGTCTCGGCATCCGCCTCCGTGAACGCTATCATGGTAGAGAACCACTCGCTGCTGCAATCGTGACCTTTTCAATAATCGCTCTGCACATCTTTCCTGTCAATGATGGTAATAGGGTATTACCATCATTGCCTCTATCTGGTAGAATAGTTGCGTTATTAATTCCTGACCGAATCCATTGCGTTCGTTTTTGCAAAACATACGTCGCACAACCCTATCTGCTGTTATTTGATTTTCATAGTGATGAAAAGTGACGGTGGACATGAAGCAGCAACGTGGAGGAGTAGAGGATGTCCGTGGAGCCGCCCCTCGATACTCAAAACCTGGTACAGCGCGCAGTCCAACACCAGGTGCGATTGCCAGAGTATAGCCAGCCCGTTTACATTGAAGATGCCCAGGCTATTGATGATCTGATCAGCTTATCAGTGCGAACTCGTGATGGTCAGACCGATCAGATCATTGTGCCTGCTGTTGATCTAGCCGTCTTACTCGACCAGACACTCCAGCAGCGAGCTGGCAGCGAGCTGGCAAACCCACTTGATTTCTTTCTCCTGGTGGAAGCCGCGCGTATACGCCTCGCCTATAGCTTTGATCCCTTCTTTGCTGTCTCGATGTCCGGTGTCCAGGCGCTGCCTCACCAGTTACAGGCGGTGTATGAACGAATGTTGCCCCAGGCTCGGCTGCGTTTCTTGTTGGCCGACGATCCGGGCGCTGGCAAGACGATCATGGCCGGGTTACTGCTGAAGGAGCTGAAACTGCGCGGAGTAATCAACTACGTGCTGATCCTTACCCCTGCTCCCTTAACCATCCAGTGGCAAGATGAGTTATACAGCAAATTCGATGAAACGTTTGAAATCGTCAACTCTGAGATGGTAGGCAATCAGCTGGCGGGCAATGTCTGGGACCGCTATCGCCAGTGTATTACCTCGCTTGACTTTGCCAAGCAGGATAAAGTCGTCCAGAGCCTGGAACAGATTCCCTGGGACCTGGTGATTATCGATGAAGCTCATAAATGCTCCGCCCGCACCCAGGGGGAGAAGGTTGCCAAGACGCGGCGCTACCAGTTAGCGGAACGACTTTCCGCCAGTGCCGAGCGTATTCTGCTGCTTACCGCTACGCCGCATAGTGGCGATCCCAGTCAGTTTGCGCACTTCCTGCGCCTGCTGGACGCAGACCAGTTTCCCGATCCGCGCTATGATGGCTTGCAGCTTGACCGCAGTATCATGGAGGATTCCCGTGAGGGTGGGCGCGATCAATGGTTCTTGCGTCGCATCAAAGAGGAACTGCGCGATCGAGATGGTAATCCTTTGTTCACGAAACGACATGCTCGCACCGTTCCTTTTGAACTGACCTGGGCCGAAAAGCGACTCTATGACCATGTGACCCAGTACATCAACCGTTTTCTGCCCTATCAGCAGGGCGGGACAAGGCGCAGCAGCGTCGCCCTCGCGCGGACTGTCTTGCAGCGGCGCCTCGCCAGCAGTCTCAATGCCATCCACCGCTCGCTCGAACGCCGTGCCACGAAATTCAAGGATATCTTACAAGAGCTGGAGCGCACGCCAACCAGTGAG
>WNGK01004794.1_pt1 | contig 14412 bp, 12 predicted proteins | sample 5400601 | NCBI WGS metagenome assembly WNGK01 (sample SAMN13153376, study PRJNA577476) | soil metagenome | isolation source: 60 cm soil or saprolite under Garry oak tree replicate 1 | place: USA:California | collected 2016-06-15 | reverse complement strand
TCGGCAGCCTTGGGGCGCGACGGGAAATGATGATCGGTTTTCTTGCGGAACCGGCGCTCTTGATGGTGCTTTTCAACGCATTTCTGCTCTTTGGCAGTACGGCATTGCCGAGACTGGTGGATGGCTCCAGCGCCCCTCGATCGGTTGTCGACCCGAGCGTGATCTTCGCGGCCGTCGCATTCGTGATGATACTGCTGGCCGAGAACGCTCGCATCCCGGTTGACAATCCCACTACCCACCTTGAACTGACGATGGTACATGAAGCCATGATTCTGGAGTACTCCGCCCGTCACCTTGCCCTCGTTGAATGGGCTTCGAGTCTCAAACTCTTCAACTATGCCTGTATGGGGTTCGCTCTATTTGTGCCATGGGGTATCGCCACGCATGGATCGGATGGAGCAGTGGCACTATTGCTGGCCGTTGCGGCGCTGCTTGGAAAACTCGTGATTTCGGGAGCAGCATTGGCACTCATCGAATCGTTATCCGCCAAGTTGCGTATCTTTCGTGCTCCGGAGTACCTGGCCATGGCGTTTCTGCTCGCAGTGCTCGGGTTGCTCGTCCACCTTCTTCAGGGAGCCTAAGGAAGATGCACACATCCCCCGTAGTCGCGCAGCTGTTGAAAGTTCTCGCCGCAGGACTACTGCTCATCTCGTTCGCCATGCTCTCGGCGCGGCGGACCCAGCGGTTGATTGTTCTGTTTGCCTGGCAGGGCGGCATCCTTTTTCTCTCAACTTTCCTTGTTGCCTATAGTTCCGGCCTGAGGGAACCCTATTACTCTGCCGCGCTTACATTGATCCTGAAAGTGATCTTGCTTCCCCTGATCCTCCATCGGCTGATCCACAGGCTCGGTGCCCAATGGGACAACGAGCCGCTGGTCAACATTCCCACCACCATGCTGGTGGGATTGGTTCTTGTGATTTTCGCCTTTGGTTTGGCGCAACCAATCACCATGCTGGCGACAACCGTGACACGCCACAACATCGGCATCGCTCTCGCGGTTATCCTGCTTGCCTTCCTGATGATGATTACGCGCCGCAAAGCCGTGTCCCAGGTCATCGGATTTCTCGCCATGGAGAACGGATTATTCTTCGCCGCCACCAGCGCAACCTATGGGATGCCCATGGTGATCGAACTCGGCATCGCACTCGACTTGCTGGTCGGCGTATTCATTCTCGGCATCTTTTTCTTCCAGATTCGGGAACAGTTCGACAGCCTCGACCTGCATCACCTGGAAACACTCAAGGAGGAGTAGCGTGGAGATCTTTGTGGTTCTGGGCCTGCCGCTGTTGGGGTCGGTTTTGCTGGCCCTTCTCGGTGACCGCCGCTACGCGGCGGCGCTCAATGCCGGTATGAGCCTTGCGACCCTGATTGCCTCATCGCTGCTAGTCTTGCGGGTTATCTGGTACGGTCCAATGCTGGTCGGGCGCGAGCAGTTCTTTGTCGATTCGTTCAATGTATTCCTGGTTGCGCTCACGGCGTTTGTTGGTTTCACGACGGCCCTCTTTTCCGGCCCCTATATGCGCATTGAACAGCATCACGGACGCGTCACCCCCCTTCGCCTGCGCGTATACCACTCCATGTATCAGCTGTTTATGGCGGCTATGTTTCTGGCTCTGTTGACCAACAACCTGGGTCTGTTGTGGGTGGCGATGGAGGCCGCAACGCTTTCAACCGTTCTGCTGGTTTCTCTCTACCGCACGCCGGCCAGTCTCGAAGCTGCATGGAAGTACTTCATCCTGTGCGGCGTCGGCATTGCGCAAGCCCTGTTTGGCACCATCCTGTTGTATTTTGCCGCGGAGCATACGCTCGGACGCGAAGGTATGACTGCGCTGCTGTGGACACACCTCAACGCCGTCAAGGGACAACTCGAGCCGAGAGTCATGGGGCTTGCGTTTGTTTTTCTCCTGATCGGATATGGGACCAAGGTCGGACTCGCTCCCCTGCATAACTGGCTTCCGGACGCGCATGCTGAGGGCCCTACGCCTGTTTCGGCGGTCTTGTCGGGGCTTCTGCTGAATGTCGCTCTCTACGCCGTAATTCGTTGCAAGATACTTGCCGAAGGCTCCGTAGGCGCTTCTCTCCCGGGCCGGATGTTGATGACGTTTGGACTGCTGTCGGCTGTACTTGGCGCATTCTTTCTCTGGAGGCAGCGCGATATCAAACGGCTCTTTGGCTACTCCTCAATCGAGCACATGGGTATCATCACTTTCGCTTTCGGATTGGGCGGTCCAGTGGCCAATTTCGCCGCCCTTCTGCACATGACGGTTCATTCGCTCACCAAGTCTTCCATTTTCTTCACCGCGGGGCATGCTTCGCAAACTGCCGGCACACAGCAAATGGATGGGATCCGTGGCCTTCTGGGGATTAGTCCGACTATTGGCTGGGGACTCGGACTGGGATCACTTGCCATTCTCGGCATGCCGCCCTTTGGAGTGTTTGCGAGTGAATTCCTCATTCTTACAACCGCCATGCGGGAGCACCCGTGGACCACGCCATTGCTCCTGATCGCCCTTGGGGTGGCGTTTGCGGCAATTTTCAGCCGGGTCCAACCTATGGTCTTCGGAGAAAGCAATGCACCGCCCTTGCCGCATTCTCCGGCGCTTTTACCGGTCTTCGTTCATCTTGCCATGGTGCTGTCGCTGGGACTTTATATGCCGCCGGCGCTTGCTTCCTGGTATCGCGCTGCCGCACAACTGATTGGGTGATTCATCCATGAGCTTTGATTTCCTCACAGAATCGACAAAGCAGATTCCATCGAATCTTACCTGTGGCTTTGTCAAAGCAGGGGCTGTGCGGTGGCGGCGATTAGCCGAAGAACTAACCGGCGGCCGCGGCCGATTTCTCACTCTTTGGGGCGCGGACGACCGCGATCGGGACGGACGCTTCCGCGTCTACGCCGTCTATCTTCTTCCCGAGGGCAGAGTGGCGGTGGTTGAGCACGAGATGGAGAGCGGGGTACACCCCGTCTACCCAAGCCTCATTGAGCTGTTTCCATCGGCGTTGCGGATGGAGCGGGCTATCGATGACTTGCTTGGGATCGCGAGCACGAGCCCCGACAAACGTGGCTGGCTTCGTCATGGCGGCTGGCCCGAGGGGGTCTTTCCACTGCGACGTGAGATCGACGGACGGCAGGCGTATCCTCAAATATCCGGGCCCTACCCGTTTCTACAGGTGGAGGGCAATGGCGTGCACGAGATCGCTGTAGGCCCGGTTCACGCAGGCATCATCGAGCCGGGACACTTTCGTTTCTCTGTCGTTGGTGAGAAGGTTTTGCGGCTGGAGGAACGCCTTGGCTATACGCACAAGGGAGTTGCAAAGCGGTTTGAAGAGATGCGCCAAGGCGAGGCTCATCGGCTGGCGGCGCGCCTCTCAGGCGATTCTGCCGTCGCGTTTTCCTGGGCGTATTGTGCTGCGTTGGAAGCAATCACTCAAACCGCATGTCCACCACGCGCTGCGAGTCTGCGTGCCCTGGCGCTTGAACACGAGCGGCTGGCCAATCATCTCGGCGATCTAGGCGCGCTTGGCAATGACGCTGGATTCGCCTTTGGCCTCACTCACTTTTCGCGCTTGAAAGAGGATCTCCTCCGCGCAAACACTGCCGTATTTGGGGCGCGTTACCTTCTCGATTACATTGTGCCTGGAGGAGTAGCCATCGACCTGCCGGACCATGCAGCCGGTCAACTGGTAACTCAATATTTAGCCTTGGAGTTCGCTGTAGCGGAACTTCGTTCGATCTATGACGAACACGCCGGCCTTCAGGACCGCTTCCGTGACGCAGGAAGGCTGAAGCCGGAGTTGGCTGAAAAATTAGGTGCAATTGGGCTGGTAGGACGCGCGTCGGGCGTCGCTTGCGATCTACGGGCAGACCATCCCTGGCCGCCTTACGACAAGCTAAACCCGAAGTTAATAGCTCAAACTTCAGGCGACGTCGCAGCCCGGGTACAAGTGCGGTTCGACGAGGTCGTGGAATCCATCCGTCTCTGTCGGGTGTTGCTGGAAGAAATAGTACCGGGTCCAATTCAGACAGATGTTGCTGTTGCAGAGGCGAATCGCCTTGGCCTGGGTCTGATCGAAGGATGGCGCGGCCCGGTGATGATCGCTCTTGAAGCCGGTCCACAGGGAGGAATCCGGCGCTGCCATGCGCACGACCCCTCCTGGCAGAACTGGCCGATTCTTGAATACGCGATCCTCGGCAATATCGTGCCGGATTTTCCGTTGATCAACAAATCCTTCAACCTGTCCTACAGTGGACACGACGGATGAGGTAACCATGTTTGACGTTCTCTCGCGTATGATTCGCACGGGGATATTGACGGAGCCTTCACCAACTCCGGCCGAAGCGGCTCCAGTGGTCGAGAAGCTTCAGAAGGATCTGCAGAACATCCTGGGTCGCGCCCTCTGCATTCGCCAGGTCGATGCCGGATCCTGCAACGGATGCGAACTGGAAATTCATGCACTCAACAACCCGTATTACAACCTTGAAGGCGTCGGAATCAAGTTCGTTGCAAGCCCGCGTCATGCGGACATGTTGCTGGTAACCGGCCCAGTATCGGTGAATATGGAGGAGGCCCTGAAGCGCACTTACGAAGCCGTCCCGGATCCTAAATTGGTTGTCGCGGTCGGGGATTGTGGAGCCTGCGGGGGCATTTTTGGAGAAAACTACGCTAGCAGAGGCGCTGTTGCGAACGTCATTCCCGTACATCACACCGTAGCGGGTTGTCCGCCAAATCCCGCCGCAATTTTACAGGCGATCGTACAGACCGTTCACTCTGCAACGATTGAGGCAACCAGGTTTTGATCAGAGGACTATTACCTGGGTACATGGTGTTACGGAAACTGCGGAATCAATCCGTTCGGGCCAAAAATCCGCTGCGCGACCAAAGCGATTCGTGCCCCCGTTACACGCGACACGAACCGCCGATCGAATCATCAGATCCGCATCTACGGGGTTCCGTCTCCATAGATGATTCCGCGCCCGTTCGTTGCAATGTACACGCGGCCAAAGCGGTTCGGATCGCCAGCTATGACGTAGCCGGAGTAGTACCACTGATGCGAATTGTCGTTGATTTGAGTCCAGGTAGTGCCGCCGTCTGTGGAAGCATAGTATCCGCGAATGCTGCCTATCTCTCCGGCCAAGAAGATGGTTGGGTAGGTCGCACCGGTTGCGGACTTTCCGAAACCAATGCCATCGGCCAATACGACGTTCGAGAGCTTCGCAAAGCTAATTCCGCCGTCCGTAGAGTGCCACACGCCGCCTGCCGTCGTGTTCGGACTCACCAACCAAATGTCGTTGGCTTTGTTGTACACAGGCACAATTTTCGCAGTGGCGGGTAGCCCGGAGCTGACGGTGGCGGTGAAGGCCGTCCCATTGGTGCTGACATAGAAGACACCATTCGAAAACCCATAGAATTTGTTGGCAGTGACACGGTCCGCACGGACACTCGCCTGCCCCGGCAGGCCGGTCACGGCGGTCCATGTGGACCGTGAGGAACTCCAGTTTGTGGATGTGTAAGCGGCAGCAGTCCCGTTCGGAGCCCACACTACTCGCTTGCCATCAGGCGACATGGCAATGGAATCATTATTGCTGCCGATCACACCGCTTGGCTGTGCACCGCCGATTGTCCAGCTCTGCCCGCCGTTTATGGAGTAGGCATAGCTGTTTTCGCAATTCGTATTATCACCATTTCCCGCGCGCACCACTTGGGCAGGCGCGTTCTGAGCGAAGTCGATTGAATTGGTTGACGAAAGGACCGGGTACTGTGTTGACGGTGCAACCGTGACATCACTGTGATAAAAGCCCCGGATATCGCCCACGCCGCTGAGCAGCATTGGCCCGGATGGCGGAACTGCCAGGTCGGTAATGGAGGTTTCTTCGATGCCGTTCGCCTTTACAGAAATGTTGGCTAATGTTCCTGTGCTCCACAGGTTGGCGTTAGAGCTGCCATAAAGGGTGGCACCGGTACCGTAGAGAAAGTTGTTGGTGTTGTAGGGATCGATGGCGAGCGCCGCGGTCATCCAGCCTATCTTCGGATTTTCCACTGGGCCAGGACGGCCGCCTCCACTGCCCTTGCATACTGAGCCTGCGGGGAACTTGAGCCATGGAGCCATGGATATATCTTGCGGGTAGACGATCTCATATCCGATGTTGGGGTAGGTGGTCCAGTACCAGATGTTAGTCGCACTCACGTCGGAATTCGTGCTCCTGAAAATGTAAGTGTCGGGCCACCATGAACTGTGCCCGGTCTCCATCACGACATTTGGGTTGGACTTGCTCACCGAAAGCCCATTGAAGCCGAAGAAGATGTTTCCACTTCCGGGCGGCTGGCAATCGTTCGTGACCGGCGTGACGTTCGTCCAGACTCCGCTGCCGGCGTTGTAGGTATACACGTCGCCCTTCTGGTCGTTGTACGGCCCGGCCATCATGCCGTAGGTCACATACATCGTGCCTGACGTCGAATCGAGTGCGGCCTTTGTTGGCATAATTCCTGTGCCTCCGCAATCGGTTGTCGGCTGGCCAGGTATTGCCGTCCAGGTGTTGCCGCCGTCGGCGCTGTGATAAATGGTGGGAACGGTCTTGCTCGCAATTCCGAGATAGATGTTTTGAGTCACTCCGTTCACAACTGTGCGCGGATCGAACAGAACCCACCAGATTCCCTGTTTCTGGCTGTTGTAGCCGCTGCTGTCGGTCGGGTCATCTTGCCAGTCGCCCACTGGAGTAAAGCTGTTGACCTGAGACCAGGAACTGCCCGCATTCGTCGTTCGCCAGAGTCCAAATGTGGTGGTTGCATTCCCGGTTGCACCAAAGTAGACGATGTTACTGTTGTTGGGATCAACTGCAAGGCGCTCTCCGTTTCCTCTGCCGGGCATGTTTCCGCCAACTTTGAACGGTAGCGCCGAAACCGACCACGTATTTCCCTGGTCCGTACTCTTCAGGATTGCACCGTTATTTGGGTCCCAGGAATTGGTGTAGGCTCCGACCGCTGCATAGATCGTGTTCGCATTCTCCGGATCAACTGCGACGGATAGGACACCGGAGTAGCCCCAGTTGCTCCAGTTCACCCAATCGAGCAACGGGGCCCAGTTGGATCCACCGTCGACACTGCGATATAGTCCGCCAATGTCGGTACGAGCGTAGACGAGGTTCTGGACGTTGGGGTGATAGACAATTCCGGTGATGAATCCACCCGCAACGATGCGCACGTTGTGCCATGTGTAAGAAGTTTGGCCTGTGGCCGGATGCGGCAGCAACATCGTACAAGCGAAAACAACGATAAGCAGCATGGCCCGGCGCAGTGCCGAGACCCTTTGACCAACAATTCGCATGGAGATCCCCTTTCATGCGGACGAGCTAAACGGCTGTATGGCTTTCGCGTACAGCACCCTCCTCGTCGCACGCACCGCTTTATGAAGCCTGCTTCAATCTCAAACAGCTTAAGACTGGGATCTCAAAAATCGATTTTCTACTTCGAGCGCTTGGAAGCTCGCATTGAAATAAAGGTTGCACAATCTCTTTGCAAATCCATTGAGGAGAAACTAGACCAGCACGTGATGGGGGGAGGGCGGAATCTTCGCTGCGTTCAACAGAAGGCCGGGGCTGCCATCGTCGGGATAATTCTTCGGCTTGACGACTTCTTTGCGGCCTTCCGGCCGGATGCGGATCCGAACGGTCTCGTCGACAAACTGGAGAGCGTTAGGAAGTGATCCGCACCAACATCCATAAGTGGACAGCGGGTTCTCCGATTCAGCCCCGCCCGATGCAATTGAAACCATCCTGAAGCAACACCCATTCAGCGCCAATGAGGTGCGGAGCACTCGGTTCGGGCAGCGGTGAGGCGCACATCGTCGACAATCGTGAAAGGCCCGACATTGCTTCCCGGACACTTGTCGAGAGAGTCGGCATGCAAGCTTATTCGGGGATTTGCTTGGCTCCCCGTATCAATTGTGTCGGTATTTTGGTCCTGAAATTGCATGCCACACAACGGAGGGACTCGCCGGGCCAGATTGGCAACATCATGAAACAAAAGGAGGTGGCTTGCAGTTACCGTCCATGTGATTGGGTAATTTTTGCAGACCTGTGCGCTTTATGCACAAAGACGGGAGGTACTGGATGGAAGCGAAACGTCTCTCTGTCGTCTTTGTTGTTGATGATGATGTGACGGTGTCGAGCTCATTAGCGATGGTTCTACAGCACTCCGGTTACATCGCTCGCTACTTCACCAATCCACTTGAGGCTCTTGAGCAAATAAAAGCCAATCCGCCGGATCTCTTGATTAGCGATATTGCCATGCCGCAACTCTCAGGCGTCGATCTGTCGATTCTAGTCAAGACATCCTTCTCCGAATGCGAGATCCTTCTATTCTCTGGGCAGGCATGCACGGCCGACCTTCTTGACGAAGCGCGTAAACAGGGGCACCACTTCACATTGCTGTCAAAGCCAGTGCATCCATCGGAACTGCTTAGGGAGATAGCCCGACTTGAGAAGACTCCTTCATGATGTCATGAAATCGCCCGTTCTCGCAGCTGAACCTTAGCAGTTCGGGAATAGTGTCCATGCCTCCCGGGTCCGGGCGTCCGAAAATGCCAAGGCGAACCGCGCATTGATCTCCGCCTGCCAAATCCGATAAACGGTCGATGATTGCGTCCGAAGCGTAACCTTGTCATCGGAGGATCTGCGATGAGAGCAGCCATATTCGATTCCAGATCGAGTACCCCTGGAAATTGGGTTTCGATCGAAGACCTCCCGCGGCCCGAGCTAAAACCCGAGGACGTGCTCCTCAAGGTCCTCGCATGCGGCGTCTGCCGCACCGATCTTCACCTTGTCGAAGGCGATCTCCCGCCAATTCGGCTGCGCATCATCCCTGGTCATCAGATCGTCGGCGAAGTGGTGGAAGGTCCGACCACGAACCTTTCCATCGGAATGCGGGTTGGCGTCTCCTGGATGGGTGGGGTAGACGGTAATTGCTGGTTCTGCCGCCACGAAATGGAAAACCTCTGTGACAACCCCGTGTTTACTGGCTACTCGGTGAACGGCGGCTATGCGGAGTACGCATCGGTTCGCGCTGATTTCGCGATCCCTCTATCTCCGAGTCTGGAGGCTTTTCAGGTCGCCCCGCTGCTGTGTGCGGGGATCATCGGCTTCCGCAGTCTTCGCGTTGCGGGAGTCCAGCGCGGGGAACGCGTAGGTCTCTACGGCTTTGGGAGTTCGGCGTCGCTGGCCATTCGCATTCTCCAGGCCTGGGACTGCGAGGTCTATGTAGTAACGCGCGGCGAGTCTCACCGCAAGGCCGCTCAGTCGCTCGGCGCCACTTGGGTGGGCAACGAGGATGCAAAGCCGCCGATCGAGCTTGATCGTGCCGTCACGTTCGCTCCCAGTGGCACGGTCGTCATCAGCGCTCTGTCTGCCCTTCGAAAAGGCGGAGTGGTCGCCATTAACGCCATTCACCTTGATAGGATGCCTGCCTTCGACTACGACAAGCTTCTCTGGGGTGAGCGCCAGATCCGCAGCGTGGCTAATGTAACCCGGCAAGATGCGCGCGACTTCATCGACTTGGCTCACGATCTGAATTTCCGACCTCGTATCGTCACGTTCTGCCTGGAGGACGCAAACAAAGCGCTCGAGGCAGTGAAGCATGAGACCGAAGATGGGTCGGCAGTGATCGTTCTCTAGGGAACCAAATGCGAAGCTTCATCGGTGCTCAATTCGCCAAGTTGTATCTATGTCTTTCGAATGACGTGAAAATCCGGAATGCGAGGTGATTCATGGCCTCAGAAACGGCACGAGAGTTGAAGCAGATACCTATCGGCATCCACGCGACTGGAGTGCGCAAGGAAGCAGACTCGATGGGCGAGATCGAGGTCCCAGCAAATCACTACTGGGGAGCGCAGACGGAGCGGGCGCTCATCCACTTTGCCATCGGCGATGATCACCTGCCGAAGGAAGTGTTTCACGCTTACGGATACATCAAAAAGGCTGCGGCTCATGTGAACGCGGCCGCCGGGCTCCTCGAGCCGTGGAGGGCAAACGCTATCTCCGCTGTCGCCGACGAAGTAATAGGGGCCCAACTGGATAGCGAGTTCCCACTTTTTGTATGGCAGTCCGGATCAGGAACACAGACGAACATGAACGTCAACGAAGTGATCGCCAACCGTGCAATTCAACTGCTTGGTGGAGACGTCGGAAGCAAGACGCCGATCCATCCAAACGATCATGTCAATATGTCGCAGTCTTCGAACGACACTTTTCCAACGGCGATGCACATCGCCACTACGCTTGCAATCAAGAAATATCTTCTGCCCCGAGTGGAAGCGTTAGTCGCGGCGGTAGAGGACAAAGCGAGTAGGTGGCATCATATCGTCAAGATCGGCCGAACGCATCTTCAAGACGCTGTGCCGTTGACGGTCGGCCAGGAATGGTCAGGCTATGCTGCCCAGCTTCGGGATGTCATTCGGTTGATTGAATCTTCCCTCGATGGCATCTATCGGTTGGCGGCCGGTGGTACCGCCGTGGGCACTGGACTGAATGCTCCTCCTCACTTTGCCGAAGAAATCGCGGCGAAAATCGCAGAATTGACAGGGTTACCTTTCGTAACCGCCCCGAATAAATTCGCTGTGCAGGGTTCTCTTGATGCCATGGTGAACGCGCATGCTGTACTGCGCTCGCTTGCCGTCGCGCTGATGAAGATTGCCAATGACATGCGCTGGCTGGCATCCGGGCCGCGCTGCGGGCTTGGTGAATTGAAATTACCCGCCAACGAGCCCGGGTCTTCGATCATGCCCGGCAAGGTGAATCCGACGCAATCCGAGGCTATGATCATGATCTCTATCCAGGTCATCGGAAACGATTCCGCCGTGGCATTCGCCGGTTCGCAGGGCAACTTTGAATTGAACACAATGCGTCCACTCGTCATCCACAACTTCCTTCGCTCCGCACGTCTGCTGGCCGATGCGTGCGAGATGTTTCGCATCTTCTCGGTCGAGGGGACCTCTCTGGACGAAAAACGAATTGCGCAGTTTGTTCAGAACTCCCTGATGCTGGTGACGGCACTGAGTTCGCTGGTGGGCTACGATCAGGCATCGAAGATCGTCCACAAGGCGCTGGATGAAGAGATAACCCTGAAGCAGGCGGCGCTTGCAAGTGGCTTGATCGACGAGAGGACCTTCGATGAGCTCGTCGATCCACTGAAGATGGCCTTTCCAAATGGCTGAGCTCATCCAGGCTCAGTGACGCGAACTTTATGCCACATAGCTCGATGTTCAGGCTTTAGAATTTGGGTCGCGGCTGAGCGCCAAAGCCAGCAGCAAGCAGTCTCTTTTGTTCCAAGGCATGCGCTCTCTGAGAACCAGTAGCCGGGCTCGCAGCATCGGACCGTTTGACCGTGAGACTTGGCGTCCACGTGCCAGCGGCCTCAGTCGAGGCAAAACAAAGGAAAGGGACCCCCATGTTTGCTGGCTCTGCGCTCCGGCGCCGAATTTATCCCCGCGTCGTTCAGCTCTATCGCTCCAATGATGTCCATCTGATCACACTTTAGAGCCGCACGCGGGTAATCCCAAAGCAGTCACTTCCGTCTGTTGTCCGCGCACCCAAGCCCACATGCGTGCGGTGAAGAGGATTTGGCCTCCAGCGAAATCAAATCAGTGAGTTCCGGCCGGGGTCCCGCGATTTCGTACCTTACGAAACAGCCAGACAAGCACGATGCAACCGAAGCACAGCAAGGATGTCCACCGGAAGATATCAACAAACGACAACAGCGCCTGCTGAGTCAGCTCTTGGTAGAGCTGTCGTTGAGCCACACCCATAGAGTTTGCCGCGGTTGTCTGGTTGCCGGGATAGCGAGGCAAGTTACCCGATCGTTGCTGAAACCCACCGAGATGCCGCTGGCATTGCCTATCTGCTCATTCCGCAGCGTTCCACAGGCTTGAGTAGTAGGCGGAGAGGGAGCCGGCGATGGACGGCAGCGCCACCGAGGCAATGGCAGAGTCCAGCACCTCCATGAAGGTGGTGAGCATAACCGCGGCCGCGATTAGCCAGGGATTAACTCCAAAGTTCTGTGCCTGCTGACTGGGATCGTCTGCCATGAGCGTGAACCCATGCGTTGAGCAAAAGATTGCATGATGGTCTCGAGCCTGAAGCGTGCGACCGACATTGCATGATCGGCCCGACAACGAATCACGGTGGTGCCGGCAAACTCAATTATGGCGGATCACCTCGTCACAAAAAGCATGGCTAGGCCGCAGCCTTCCTGGCATAGGTACCCATCAGGGCGGCCGTTTCTAGGATATGTCCGTGCATTGCAGATTCCACTTCCTGGTGGGATGCACCAGGTTTTAAGTTGAGCTCAGTGTCGAGAGCAAAAAGCCGGGCAATGTACCGATGGCTTCCGGATGGCGGACATGGCCCGATATATCCAATCTTGCCGCCATCGTTCTTCCCCTGTACGCCGATGCCAGAGGCGGTCTCTCGCTTAGGCGTGTTCTCATCGATCTGCTTCAGACTGGGATCGATATCGTAAATAACCCAGTGCGTAAACCCGCCCGCTTTGGGGGCGTCCGGATCATGAAGAATCAGTGCCAGCGATTTCGTTCCCGCCGGAATCTCCGTCCAGGAGAACTCCGGAGAAATGTCATCGCCCTCACACGTGTACCGTACAGGAATAACTCCTCCTGCCCGAAAACCTGAACTTCTCAATTGCATAATGGGACCTCCGGCGCGGAGTATTTCCGCTAAACTCTTCGGAGTCCTTCTTTTGGATTTCAGTTGTCTACGCCGCCGTCAGGCACAGCCATGATGAAGCCCACTATTGTGCCTGAACACGTACCTGCAGGGATTTCGCCCCGATACCATCGCTTTGCTGCGCGAACTCCACTCGGGCATGTGGCGCGACTGGGACTGGAACGAGTCTGTCGGCGATATCGACAAGCGCCCGCCCATGTTTGACTATGCCGTGGAATACCCGTCGGCGCTCGAACGATCGAGATCATGTGCTCAGTTTTTGCGATATGCGCAATCGACACATGCCTCTCCTTCGCCATTGCCTCGGTGTGCGCTCGATATCTAGTAGTCAGACTCAAACCAATCTGGTTTCGTAGGCGAGGCCATAGCAATGAAGATCACGGAGATCAAGCTCTACCGGGATCAAGTCAGGCAACACAGGGGAGAAGGGCGCACGTTTCGGCGAATCGCAATATTGGCGCGGCGGTTGGCAGACAGGCTCACACATCGCAAACCCGATGTCCGTCTATCCGAAGTACGCGCAGGTGCGCACGTTGTGGATGGGACCCGGCCAGGACCCGACGGTGTCGAGATCTTCACAGATGAAGGGGTGACTGGATCCGCGGTCAACTATGGCGGCGGTGCCTTCGCGTGCGGGGTTATCGAGCAGCACTTTCGTCGGTTCCTGATCGGCCAGGACGCGTTCAATATCGAGTTACTGTGGGAGCAAATGTATCGATCCACCATGCCGTACGGGCTCGGCGGTGTTACCGCAATGGCCATGAGCGGCGTGGACCTGGCTCTCTGGGATTTGATGGGGAACGCGCTGGGCCAACCTGTGTATCCCTTGCTCGATGGCCAGACCAAGGAGAGCATCCCCTGCTATGCCACCACCCACCCAGACCTCGTTTCGCACTGGAGGGACAGCGGCTTCTTGGGTGTCAAGATCGCAGCGCCATGGGGTACGGCAGATGGCCGCGCCGGCTTGCTCAAGATGCACAAATGTCTCGAAAACTGCCGCGGAGCAATCGGCAACAATATGGAGCTCATGTTCGATTGTTATCTATCGTGGGGCATCGAGTTTGCCTCGCGGATGGCGGAGCGCGCGCGAGAATGCGATGTGAAGTGGTATGAGGACCCGTTGCAGAACGGATGGGCCGAGCACATGAATGCGGAGCTCCGCACCCGCATTAATCCGATACAGGTCGCGATTGGCAACCTGGACTATGACGTAAAGGCCTTCTGCGCAATTCTGGCAGCCCGCTCATGCGACGTGATCCAGCCTGAGATTCAGTGGTGCGGGGGCCTTGCCGCGGTGCGGCGGATAGCAGCCATGGCTAAACACTACGATGTCCCCGTGATCCCACACGGTGCAGGCGTCTATAACTATCACTTTGTACAATCCAACCTGAACTCACCATTCGCGGAATATCTTTCCGTAGGAGATGGTACGAAAGTGCGTCCGATCCTCGAGGCGATTGTCGGGGAACCGCGATGGTTGCCTGGTTAGTGTCCGAAGAAAATTCTTTCACGACTGCAGCAGTATTTGATCTTATTGAGCGCTGCATAAATAATGCAATGATTTAAGGCAAAGAAAAAGGCAGCTCGGAGTGGGCGATACAGCCGCGCAGTTTGTCTGAAGAGTTGCGAATTGCTTCGATAGAGCCGAGGATATCTTCCAATAGTTCATCCACATCGTTAGG
>WNGK01004793.1_pt2 | contig 14419 bp, 9 predicted proteins | sample 5400601 | NCBI WGS metagenome assembly WNGK01 (sample SAMN13153376, study PRJNA577476) | soil metagenome | isolation source: 60 cm soil or saprolite under Garry oak tree replicate 1 | place: USA:California | collected 2016-06-15 | reverse complement strand
CGCTGCGCGACACGTCCGGCGCGCCGGTTCCGGATCAGTCCGTCGCGTTCACCGCGGAAGGCGGCGCGGTCGAGCCAGTGGTGGTGTCGAGCGACTCGAGCGGCACGGTGCGGGTGCGTGTGGTGCTGGGTCGGCGTGCCGGGCCGATGGTCGTCACCGCGACGGTCGGGGGGATCACGCAGACGGCGACCGTGTCCGTGGATCCGGGTCCGCCGAGTGAGCTGGTGGTGCTGCGGGACAGCGTGGTCGTGAAGGGGCGGCTGGGGCTCGAGTCGCGCGATCCGGTCGCGCTGCGGGTGCTGGCGCGCGACGCCTACGGGAACGAGACGCCGCTCACCGGTTTCGCCGCCGCAGCGACGGGGCGGGCGCTGCGGATCAAGGGGGTGTCGATCGGGGCGGGGCAGGCGGTGGTGACGCTCGAGCCGCGGCGTACGGGCACGGGAGAGCTCGAGCTCCGCGGGTCGGGGCTCGGGACCAAGGTGGCGGTGGGGGTGACGCTGCCGGGCCTGGCGGGGCAGTGGGTGTTCGGGGGTCGCGGGGGGGTCAGTGGGTTCATTTACGATTTCGGCCAGCGGGCGTACATCCAGGGGCGTACGGGATTTCGGGGTGAGGTGTTCGCGGGTCGTGCCGTCACGCCGCGGCTGCGGATCGAGCTGGGAGCGGCGCGGGGCGCGTTGAATGCGGATTCTGGTTTAGTTGAAATGTCGGTCGCACTGACCCAGGGGTTCGCCCGCGCCGAGTACGGGCTGCTGCCCGCCGCTACGGTTCGGCCGGTCGTGTCTCTGGGGGGCGGCCTCTTCAGGCTTGTCTCGGATGACCCGAGACACCAGGTGGATCACAGCAGCCTCATGTGGCTGATGGGCGCTGGTGTCGACTTCACGTTGGGTCCGAGCGTCCTGGCCGAGGTGCGGCTCGAGCACCACCAGCTGAACGAGGTGACCAGCTCGATCGCCAACGGGCATGTCGGCTCGCTGACGATGGTGAGCGCGGGGGTGCGTCTCACGCCGTGACCGAACCGCGGCCAACGATCGTCGCGCAGGCTGGCCTCATCTTCGGTGCCCAGATTGTTTCGGCCGTCGTCGTTTTCCTGACCACACCCATCATCGCGTTAGGGCTTGGCGTCGAGCGGTACGGCGTATACACGGTACTGTTCCTGCTCCTGGGTTACTGCACGGCCCTCGACTTCGGTCTGAGCTTCGCCCTCGTAAAGCTTGTTGCGGAGCGCCACGCTGAGAAGGACAGGGCGGAGATCGACGCTCTGGTAAATGCCGTGTCAGGGGTATACGCCGCCGTCGCTGGCGCCTTCCTGCTCACGCTGATCGCTGGGCGGAAGTGGATCGTGGGTGGCTTGTTGCGCGTACCCGAAGCCCTGGCGCCGGTTACCCAGGAAGCAGCCCTGCTCCTCGCGTGCTCAGTGCCATTCGCGACGGCGGGTGCGCTGTTTGGCGCGGTGTTTCGGGGGCTGCTGCGGTTCGATTTGGTAGCGCTGTTCTCCGTCACGAACGCTGTGGTATACGCGATCGGTGCCGCCGTACTTGTGAGCGCTGGGGCATCGTTGGCCACCGTCATTGGTCTCTACGCAGTTGTCACGGCCGTGAGCTCCTTCGTTCAGTGGGCCGTCTTGCGACGCCTTCTCCCAGGATTCTGCCCAGTTCCGCGCGTGAACGGCAAGCAACTCCGGCAGCTCTTCGGCTTCGGAAGTTTCATGGCCTTCAACCAGATCAGCAGAATCGCGCTCCTTCAACTCGATCGACTGATCGTCGCGCGGATGCTGTCTATGTCCATGGTGGCGTACTACGCAGTGCCAGTTGGCATCAGCCAGCGCCTCAACATGTTTGGCTCCGCCGCTGCGACCGTCGCGTTTCCACACTCGAGCGCGAGGACGACGCTGGATCAACTCGACGCTTTCCGCCGGGAGCACCTCCAGAGTGTACGGGTAGTCGCGTGGTTAACGCTCGCACCAGTTGTCTCCGTGATCGTGTTCGCCGATCAGATCCTCCGTTATTGGATGAGTCAGGAGTTCGCGGCGCACGGGACCCTGCCGCTGCGCCTGCTAGCCTTCGGGATTCTGTGGATCTCCATCGCTGGTCTGGACCAGGTGTCGATCGAGGGATCGGGCCGCCCGCGGATGACGTCGCTGTTCATGGGGATAACGGGCGTAATGGACGTTGTCGGTCTGTTGGTGCTCACACCGCGTTGGGGGCTCGGAGGGGCAGCGACTTCTGTGGCGGTGTCGCTGCTCGTGCTCGCGGGCCTCGACGTCTGGTATTACAACAAGAAAGTGAGACGTGGATCGCTTGCCGTTTGGATGCGGTCGGTGGTCCTGCCGATGGTCTGGACGACCCTCCTAAGCCTGCCCGTCGCGTTGCTATTACGAAAGGGCGTGACCGGACTCCCGTCGCTGGGGGTCGTCGCTCTGCTGGCAACCGGGTTCACGTGCGTGATCGGGTTCTGGTTTTTCCTGGCAGCCGAGGAGCGGAGGTGGGTCAGGACGCGGGTCGCGCAGTTGGCCGGTCAACTGCGAGTCCTGTCAGAGACGCAAAGAGGGCATCGTTGACGCAGATCGGGCTCTTGTATCCGCTAGTCACCCAGACGGGACCATGATTTGGCTTCTTCGTTCCCTCCGAAGCGTGCGAGGCGTAGCATGGTAAGCGGCGTTCTTGGCGACTTGCGACTCCGAGCGGTTTACGAGCGACTGAAGCTTGTCCGAGGACTCGGTCCGGTAGCCAGGTGGGCCACCCGCATCGTTTTTCCTACCGGGCGGCGGTGCTGGGCCAGTGTGCAGATCGGTGTGGGCAAGGGATTGATATTCCTCGTCGATCCAAGGTTCGAGCTCGGTTACATGCGCGGCGATTATGAACCTTGGGTCCAAGAGCTGCTTCTTCGGTGGCTTCATCCGGGCGATGTCTTCTACGACGTCGGCGCGCACACCGGCTTCTTCAGTCTGATTGCGTCGCGCCTCATCGGCCGGGATGGAGTTGTGTTTGCTTTCGAGCCGGACCCGGAGAACTTCGCCCGGCTTGTGGGAAACGTTGCTGAGAACAAAGCTCAGTCGGTGAATCCCGTGAGCGCCGTCGTATGGAGCCAGAGTGGCACCGCCCGGTTTGCCCGCGCGACGTCCGCCAGCTCACGCGTGGAAGGGAGGGCCGTCACGCAGGAGGCCGTTCCGGAAACGCTGATGCTCCCTGCCGTACGCCTCGACGATTACTACGACCTGAGGCCGGGCGTTGCGAAAGTCGACGTGGAGGGTGGCGAACTTTCAGTCCTGGAGGGCGCTCGGCAATTGTTAGCCGCTGGCAACCTTCGTTGGATTGTGGAGGCGCACAGCGAAGAGCTTGAAGAGTCCGTCGTCCGGATCCTCCGATACGCTCAGTATCGCGTTGAAGCGATTCACTCGAAGGTCGCAACCCACACGGGATATCTGAAGAACTATGTGGTCGCAACGCGCGAGTGACGTGGCCTTGCTTCGCGGACGGCGATCGCGAAGCTGCCCTTGCCAGGGACTCCGCACGATCCGAGTCACCTATTTCTGCACCAGCACGACGTCCGCGAACTCCACAACCCGGACGAGGTGGACTTCACGCATCTAATGTACACGACTCGCTTTCGGCTTGTACTCACGCTGTCGATCGGCTCGCCGAAGGAGGGCTTGTCCTCGATGTCGGGTGCGCGCAAGGTAACTTCGCCTTGGCGTTCGCCCAGAGGGGTTACAGCGTGGTAGCATTGGATTTGAGACTTTCGTTTTTCTTCAGTACCTCATGCTGAAACACGAAAGGGGTCGCGTGAGCTTTACCGCCGCGCCCGTGGAGTCGTTTCTTTTTCGCGCTGCACGCTTCGACGTCGTCCTGTTAGGAGAAATGCTCGGACATGCGGCCTATCCTAAGAAACTGCTCGGACACGCCGCGGAACTTTTTGAAGCCCGCTGGCATTCTGGTTGCCACCACTCCTAATGGGCCACGCTGGCGTACCAGGTTGCCCACGCTCTCGGACATTCACGACAGGGAGCTGCCCAAGTCCAGACAGTATCAGCCGGATGCTGATGGACATCTGTTTCTCGTCACGCCAGCGGAACTGCACAAGCTGGCGCATGACGTGGGATTGTCAGTAGTTGAACACCACCTGTTCGCGGCGCCCTGGGTCACCGGCCGGTTGTGTTCTCGACACGTCGCCGATTCCTGCCTGTGAAGGCCCGACGGTTACCGGATCGAGGAACGCTGCGGGTATCTTGGCTCAGGTACCTCCTGTCCGAAGGACAGCTCGTAGTTGCGAAAAAGGCCGCAACCCAGCCATCAGGTCGGATTGCTTAGGTTAAGGCTCGATGTTCGTCTTGGCAGCGGAGCTTAGGCGAAGCGACTGGCTCTGTAGGCATACTCCTGGCTGCGTTTCGTGCAGGAGCCGTGCAAACGCATGAAGATCTGCCTGCTGTCAGCCAGATTCCCTCCTCAACGCTGCGGGGTGGGTGACTACACGTACTATCTGGCTGGCGCACTGGCTCGGCTGGGGCTTGGCGTCGACGTGTTGACCGGAGCAAGTGAGCTGGATGAATCGCTTTACCCACCTCGACCCAACGTGCAAGTCCACCGCGTCATCGACAGTTGGGGGACCCGGGGACTACCCAAGGTTTTCCACCACCTACGGAAGATTGCTCCCGATCTGTTGGTGATCCAGTACGCACCGCACGCCTTTGATCGACGCGGAATCACGTTCGCGGTCAACCTATTGCCAACTCTCGTCCGGGTCAGCGGCAGGATGCGCGTGGTCACAAACTTTCACGAGTTGTACATCCCTTTCGATCGGTCCTTGAAGCGGAACGCCGGGGCGCTCTGGCAGCGGGCTGCCGCAGCGCTTCTCGCCACGGGAAGCCACACGCTCAGCGTGACTGCCAGTGAGTGGGAGCGGCGCCTGAAGAGGATTGGTGTTCGCAAGCGCATTCAAGTGGTTCCTGTCGGTAGCAACATCCCGCTGGCCACGATCAGCGAGGCACAGCGGACTCGCTTGCGAAGACAGCTGCTGGGCGACGCCGAGGGGCTTCTGGTGGCGGGCTTCGGGGCCCGGCACGACCGCGACATCCCGGCCGCCCTCTATGCGCTCCAGCAGCTGAAAAGAGAACAGCCGGCGAAGCTCGTGTGGATCGGTGGTGGGAGCGCCGGTGAGCGAGAGCGGGCGAGCATTGAGCAAACCATGCCGCTCAACGGGCTTGAGGAAGACGAAGTCAATTGGACAGGCCAACTCCCCCATTGCGAGGTCTCAGGCCTTCTGAGCGTTTGCGATGTGGTGATGCTTCCCTTTGTGGATGGTGTCTCGACGAGACGAACTAGCGCTGTAACAGCCCTGCAGCACGGGTTGCCGCTTCTGACGACTCGCGGCACGCCGCAAGAACCGTGGTTCGTTCACGGCAAGAACGTCTACTTGGTTCCGGCGGGCGATCGACACGGGCTGGTTCACGGGCTGATTGAACTCGCCCGACGACCAGAGCTTCGTGCGGGGCTTGGTGAAGGAGCCCGCACTCTGTACAAAGCTCGATTCGCGTGGGACGTGATCGCAGAACAAGCAGCGCGCCTGGCTTTCGAAGAACAGCGCTAATGACGTCGGTTTCGATCGCCGAGATCGGTGACCGACTATCTCTACTAGGTGCGGGGGCTGTGACTGATCGGGAAGTAGGTCCTCTGCCCTGGACGTGGGGCTCCAAAATCAGTGACCAGCTCCTGCGGGACGGCTTGAGGCGCGTTGAGGCTCTGTTTCAAGGAGACGTGCTCGACCTGGGGTGTGGGGGGAAGCCGTACCGAGCAATCGTGGGGTCGTCCGCCAAACGCTGGATCGGTCTTGACCGCCCGGTTGCCGCTAGCGGGCGGCCCCAGGCGGACGTGTTCGGGACGGCCATGGCACTTCCGTTCAGGCCGGATTCATTCGACGCGGTGCTGTGTACCCAAGTGCTGGAGCACGTTCCGACGCCGCGACAGGTGTTCAAAGAGCTTTATCAGGTCCTGAAGCCGGCCGGCGCCCTTGTTCTGACGACCCCTCAGACCAACCCCCTACACGAAGAACCAGAGGACTACTTCCGATTCACGAGCCACGGCTTGACGTTCCTCGCGCAGGAGGCCGGTTTGAACGTCGTCAGCATTGAACCTCTGGGCGGAGCGATCGCGACTGTCGCCCAGATGGTGGTCTGGCACGCGAATTGGATCAGAAGGATTCCGCTGTTCGGTCGTGCGATGCACGCGGCCGCCAAGGCCTCGATCGGCTGGTTCGGCTTGAAGCTGGACCGTCTCTCGCAATTGTACGGACGTGGTGCGGAGAAGGATACCTTGAACTGGCTTCTCATCGCGAAAAAGCCGCCTCGATGCTGAGAATCCTCTACGTCCTACCCGTCGGCGAACGCGGTGGTCTCGAAGTCGTGCTTCTTCAGATTCTCAAGTCACTCGATCGCTCGGCGTTCGGTCCGGGCGTGGCCGTGCTTGAAGACGGACCATTTATCGCCGAACTTCGCGAAACAGGAACGCCGACATGGGTCATCGAGTCCGGTCGCGTGCGAAACGTTCCGCGCGCCGCGGCCACGATTATGCGGCTCACACGGCTCGTGACGGAAGAGGGCATCGACGTCGTTCACACGATGAATGCGAAAGCGCACCTGTATGGCGGCTCCGCCGCTGCGGTGTGTGGATTGCCTTGCGTGTACCATCTACACGGAGTACCGAGACCGAGTTTGACGCGGGACGGCGTGGTGAGTGCCTTGTCCGTGGCGTTGCCGGCGGCTCGCACCGTTGCGTGTTCCCAGTTCGTCGCGGATGGGTTCCACGAGGCGTGGCACTCCCGCCGTGCGGTCAGAGTCGTTCGCAACGGGCTTATCGCACCAACGCTCACTCCTAGCCCGGGCCAGCTCCGCGCCGAACTCCGTATTCCCGACGGGGCCACGTTGATTGTCATGGTGGCGCGCCTACAACGGTGGAAGGGCGTCCACGTGTTTATTGAGGCCGCGGCCCAGGTGGCGCGATTGCGCTCGGACGTGCACTTTCTCGTCGTGGGCGGCGCTCTCTTCGGTCTGGAGGAAACGTACGGGCTCGATTTGCGGAGCCGCGTTGCGACACTCGGTCTTGACGGAACCGTGGTGTTTACGGGCCACCGCATCGACGTGGACCGGTTCTTCGCCGCGGCCGACGTCATCGTTCATGCGTCGATCGAGCCGGACCCGTTTCCGACCGTACTGCTCGAGGCCATGGCGGCTGGCAAGCCGGTGGTCGCTTCGGACCTGGGTGGGCCCCGCGAGATCGTGATCGAGGGTGAGACGGGCTACCTCGTGCCCCCCGACTGTGCGGACCGCTTGGCTGAATCGATTCTGTCTCTCATCGAAAATCCTGACCTCCGTCTGAGAATGGGTCGAGCAGGGGCAGCGCGGTTTGGGGCCCACTTCGGTGCCGGCCGCATGGCAGGGGAGCTTCAGGCTATGTACTTGCAGCTCGTTACGCACTCGCGATCTGGCTGACTGCGGCCTGTGAAAATTACCTCGCGTCCAAAGGGCAGAGGGTTGGTTGGAGGACGCCATGGGTGAACGGAAAAGCTTGAATCGAGGACCGCACTTCGAGTACGAGCGGCTCGATCCTGAGGCGGCAGATGCAGGTAACGTCTCGTTCTCTCTGAGCCGATACCGGTTTGCGCGACCCTACGCCGTAGGAAAGACGATCCTCGATGCGGGCTGCGGAACCGGGTACGGCTCACACCTGTTGGCGCAGGCTGCCCGTTGCGTTGTGGGGGTTGATTACGATGCGGAAGTCATTCGCCGTGCGCCCGGGAAATATCCATCGGCCAACCTAGTCTGGGCGGCGTCTGATGTCACAGCCCTCCCTTTTGGGGCGGCATCGTTCGACCTGGTGGTGAGTTTCGAGGTCGTTGAACACTTACCGAACCATGACGCCCACCAGCGCTTTTTCAATGAGATTCTCCGCGTCTTGGCGTCTGACGGCATCTTCATTATTAGCACCTCGAACCGTGACGTTACCGTGCCCCACCAGAGAAGCGTCGGAATAGTCGTTGACGCTCACTTGACTGAGATGGATACAGCGACTTTCCGGCAGGAGTTGAACCGAACATTCGCTGTCGATTTCTTTGGCGGCATGCGGTACCAAGGCAACGTCGGTTATCGCTTCTTGCGAGGGCTAGATACCCATAACCTTCGTCTGCGGGTTCCTCCCCTCGTCAGGGAGTTCGTGGCCCGGAAGTTCTTCGGAGTGAACCGGATACTTCGCTCAGCAGATAATGTCGTCATCGCGCGGAACCAATTGCGACAAGCGGATCACTTACTCGCCGTGTGTCGGAGGAAGGCCTCTTGAGACCCGATCTTCTCTCGCGAGGAGACTTACTTGTCGGTGTCTTGGCTCCAGGTAGCGACGTTGGTCGAGGCGTGCCGAATGACTCGTGAGCTCGAAGGCGTCTACCAGGAGGTCGCGAGCACCAGTCGATTGGAAGAAGGGATGCACCGGTGACCCGCGCCCGCGGGGTAGCGAGGGCCACGTTCGCTGAGGCGATCGTCCCCGGCGGCCATGTCGTGGACCCGATGATTTGGCTCCTGTTGATCGTGGGCTTTCTTTTGGGACCCCTGAAACTGCTCGGTGCATCGTGGTTCGCGTACGCGCTACCCGACTCCATCGCTGGCCTCGTGCTGCTCTTGGTCGCACTGGATCGCCTAGTCACAGGGAAGCCCTTGCTCGCCGCCAGCGAGCTGACGCTGCCGCTCGTGTTCCTTGCGGCGTACTGCCTGCTCGAGGTACTGAACCCCGAGTCACCTCCGGTTCGCAGCCTGCTCGGCCTCCGGAGCTGGCTGCTCTACTCCGCGTTCTACTTCGTCGGGCTGTACACGTTTCGGTCGGTGAGGCAGCTCGAGCGCCTTTACGCGTTGCTGCTCGGCCTCGGGTTCGTCACCGCGCTGTACGGGGTCTATCAGTGGAAGGTCGGTCCTCAGGCATTCGCGGGCTGGAGCGAACAGTATGGCCAGTATGCCCGCCTCGCCTGGTCAGCTCGGTCGGGGACGGTGTTCCGGGCCTTCTCTACTTTCGTGGCCGCCGGCACGTTCGGCGGGAACATGGCGTTCGTGATGCTCGTCGCCTTCAGCGTCATGGCCTGTGCGAAGATTCGTGCCCGCTGGCGCGTGGTGGCCGCAGCGCTCTTCGCGGTCATGGGAGCGGGAATTGCGGCCTCCGGCAGTCGGGGTCCCGTTGTCATCCTCTTGCTCGCGGCGACCGTGGCGATCGCGTTTACCTCAGGTGGCTGGTCGAAGATCGGTGTCGTGTTCAAGGGCGCAATAATTGCGGGAGTGGCTCTGCTCCTGATCGTGATTCTCATCGGGCCCGTGGTCGGCGAGCGGTTTTCCAGCATCTTCGATCCGCAGGCGTTCTTCTGGAAGTGGTTCGGCCCCCTCACGTACGGTGTTCGGATCGCCCGGGAACATCCATTTGGTATGGGGCTCGGCTATACCGCCGGCGTTCCACAATTCATTGCCGGTCAGGTAATACGGGACCTTCCCACAACCAACATCGACAGCGGCTACGGGTCCGCCGCGGCAGAGCTCGGTTTCATTGGGTTGGCCCTCTTCATATACTTTGCTCTGAAGGTAGGAATTGAGGGCTTCCGTGCCTGGCGACGCCTTCCGCCCGCCCGGCTACGGGATCTGCTCCTCGGGCCCGCTCTGCTTGCCGCAACCTACCCGATCGTTTCAGTGATCGCCCAGCCGCAAGCGACGTTACCTAGCTCGATCTATTTTTGGCTCTTGATCGGGATGCTCATCAAGGCACCTACGCTCGAGGGGGCGCGTGATGCGGATCAGCTTCTTCGTACCGCGGTGCACCCCGGACAATAGCCACGGCCGATACGTCATCGAGCTGGTCAGGCGCTTGGGGGGGCAGCTCCCCGTGACCGTCTATGCAGGAGCGTTCTCACCCCTGGTCCGCTCGGTGGCTCGTTGCCGCTTCGTTCCCGTTCCCAATCGCCCCGCGATCGCCCGTCTGGCAGCGATGTGGACCGCGTCCGTTGTCGCGGCCAGACGCCAACCTGCCGACATCGTTCACATCCAGGGGGCTGATGCCCCCGTGGGGAACGTGGTCACGGCGCACTGTTGCAACTCCGTGATGCGAGTAGCCGCCGGTGATGGTGCGAGACTCCACCGCAGGGTCAACTACGCCATCGGTGCAGGTGCAGAGAGGTATTGTATGACGAAGGCGTCCACGCGCCGGATCATCGCCGTGTCTCAGCGGGTCAAGGGCGAGATCGAGGGCGCGTACAGCGTCGCCCCACAGCGGATCGTCGTCATCCCAAATGGGGTCGATGCCGAGACGTTTCACCCCCGGCATCGGGCTGGCTCCCGGATGCTCGTCCGCGAGCGCCTGGGTGTCACTCTTGACCAGTTTCTGGTCCTGTTTGTTGGTGGGGATTATCGGCTCAAGGGCCTCGCGGCACTCTTGGAGGCGGCAAGGCGGGTCGCACGCGCGATCAGAGTGCTCGCTGTTGGTGTGCGACCCGATGCTGCCCTAGTGCAACTCGTACGGGAAAAAGACCTTCAGCGAATGGTCACGTTCTTGGGTAATACCACCGACGTAGCGTCCCTCTATGCGGCGGCAGACTGCTTCGCGCTCCCAACGCGATACGACACATTCAGCTTGGCGACGCTGGAAGCGATGGCATCGGGCCTGCCGGTGATCGTCAGCCGCGCGGCTGGCGTGTCGGAACTCCTCAGCCCCGGTCGAGACTCCCTGATTCTGGAGGATCCCAACGACGTGGACGCGCTGACTCAGGGTCTCGAGCGACTCGTTCAGGATGAGGGGCTCCGATCCCGTCTCGGTGTGGAGGCGAGGAAGACCGCCGAGCGGTGTTCGTGGGACGACGTCGTCACCCGGACGGTTGCGGTCTATCGCGAGGCGCTGGCGAGCGCGGGATGAGTCATGCCGGCCGCAGGCGTGCTTCGCTCGTGCTCTTTGTGGTAGCCTTGATCGTTCGCCTCGGATGGGTCCTTCTGACCGGGCGCCACGCACTCGCCTATTCTGACGACGCGAAGGCGGACCACGACCTCGCCGTTAACCTGGTCGAGCGCCATCAGTTCGTGACGGTCATCGATCCCCCGCATCGGCTCGATGTCCCGTACGCAACGCGCCCGCCGCTCACACCCCTTGCGCTGGCGTCGGTCTACCTGATCTTCGGGCCCAACTTGCTCGCGGGGCAGCTGCTCTTGGCGTGCGTGGGGGCGCTCAGTGTGGTTGCCCTGTACCTCCTGGGAGCGCAAGTCTTCTCCGAGCCAGTCGGCATCGTCGCCGCAGTGCTCGCAACTCTTTATCCATTTTTTGTCTTTCTCTCCGCCGTTCCCTTGACGGAGAATCTGGCGATCCTTCTTTATACGATCCTGGCGCTGTGGCTCACGAGGCGCGACGAAGCGGACTCCACGAAACACGCCGCCGTCACCGGCTGTGTCCTCGGGTTGGCTGCGCTCAATCGACCGCAGATCTTGGGGTTCATTCCGTTGCTCGCCGTGCTGGCTCTCGTCGAGACGGTGGAGCCGTGGGCGCAGCGCCTCCGCTGGCTAGGCGTCACCCTGGCCTGCACGGCTGCGGTCGCGGCACCTTGGGTGATTCGCAATCATTCCGCACTCGGCGGCTGGTTTCCGATCAGTCTTCAGGGTGGCTCTGTACTGTACCAGGGGAATAACCCCTACACTCAAACGGCCCTCAGTAGGCTCGAGGCCGGCGCCAGAGGTTGGTACAACGATCCGCGCTACGGCAGCGAGCTCGCCGGGTTGACTCCAATTGAGGGCGAACGCAAGCAGTTACACCTCGGCATGGGGTTCATAACGGAGCACCCCGGAGAGGCACTTCGCTACTCGGCGCAGAAGGTGAAGATCTTTTTCAGCGCCTACGCTGACCCGGTGGCACGAGCGTCCTGGTATCCGGTCTTTGCGGTCAGCCTGCTGGGCTTTTTCTGGACTGCGAAACGGTGGCGCCAGCTCATGCCCATTCATCTATTGATCTTTCAAACGGTCCTTACCGCAGCGATTTTCACGTCGATGCCGCGGTTCCGCGCCCCTGTCGAGCCGTTTTTCCTCCTGATGGCGGCAGTCGCGCTCCACCAGTTGTGGCAACGCAGGCCCGTGCTCCGCCTGCGCGCTGATCGGGTTTCATGCGCGTAGCCGTTATCTCGCATACCTACATTCTCGCCGCCAATCGCGGGAAGCTCGAGAGTCTTCGGAGCATTCCGGGTATCGAGATTGTGCTCGTCGTACCGAACCGCTGGACCAACCGGGACCTGCGGCAGGCTTTCTCGGCCGAGCAGATCGGTGAATCTCCGTTTCCGACCCGTGCCGTCTCTTCCGCTTCGTTCGGCTTCAGGTCACTACTCACCTACTCACCCATGGGGTTGTGGCGAACGCTGCGCGAGTTCCGCCCCGACATCGTGCACCTGGAGGAAGAGCCGTGGGGCGTGGCGGCACTCGAAACCGCCCTGATATGCCGGCGGCTGCGCGTACCGTTCGCTTTCTTCACCTGGGAGAACACCGACGGCCGGCTGCCACTGCTGCTCCGCGTAATTCAGCGCTTCGTCTTCGCGAACGCGCGGGCTGCGGTGGCTGGAAACCGGGAGGCAGGCATGCTGCTCCAGCGTGCCGGCTTCCGCGGTGCGGTGTCGGTTCTCCCCCAACTCGGTGTGGATGTCGGGCGTTTTTCGCCCGGGGCGGACAACGGCGGTGCCGACGTGCCCGTCGTCGGCTTCGTCGGCCGGTTAGTGCCGGGGAAGGGGATCATGGCCTTGCTGGATTCGGTCGCGCGGATCGACGCGCCGTTCCGGGTCATGGTCGTCGGTAACGGTCCTCTCAGGACCGAAGTGCTCGCCCGCGCCCGGGCGCTCGGCCTCGATGGCAAACTGGTCTTGCACGACGCGGTTCGCCATCACGAGGTCCCCGAGTACCTCCAGCGCATGAGCCTTCTGGTGCTGCCGTCGCGCACGACTGCGACCTGGAAGGAGCAGTTCGGCCACGTCCTGATCGAGGCCATGGCGTGCGGCGTTCCAGTCGTGGGCTCCGATTCCGGGGCGATCCCCGAGGTGATCGGCGACGCCGGCGTCGTCGTGCCGGAGGGGGATGTCACAGCGCTCACTCGGGCCATCTCGCAGCTCCTCGCCGACCCAGCGCGCCGGCGCGAACTCGCCGCGCGGGGGCGAGCACGCGTGTTGTCACAGTACACGAACGAGTCGATCGCCCAGCGGCTCGTCACGGTCTGGGACCAGGTCTTGAAGTCTGGCGGAGCGCGCTGAGCAATGTGCGGGATCTGTGGCGTCGTAGGCGTCCTGGACCGAGCGGTGCTGCAGCGAATGACGGACACCATGGTCCACCGCGGGCCGGACGACAAGGGCTTCCACGTCGCCGACGGCGTCGGCCTCGGCGCCCAGCGCCTCAGCATCATCGACGTGGCGGGCGGCCATCAGCCGATCGCCAACGAGGACGGCACCGTCGTCGTCGTGTTCAATGGCGAGATCTACAATCACCGCGAGCTGCGCACCCGCCTCGAGACGCAAGGACATCGCTTTGCCACCCGTAGCGACACGGAAGTCCTGGTGCACCTGTACGAGGAATACGGCGACGCGTCCGTACACCTGCTCGGGGGGATGTTCGCTTTCGCACTGTGGGATGCAAAGCGACAACGACTGCTGCTCGCCCGCGACCGCCTCGGGATCAAGCCCCTCTACTATACGACTGCGGCCGGCGCCTTTCTCTTCGCATCCGAGGTGAAGGCGTTCCTCCCATACCCGGGATTCCGCGTCGACATCGAGCCCGGTGCCCTCGACCTCTACCTCGCCCTGCAGTACGTGCCCGGGCCCGACACCCTGTTCAGGGGCGTGCGCAAACTCCTTCCAGGCCACTTGCTCGTCTCGGAAAACGGTCGCGTCAGCGTGCGGCGTTATTGGGAGCTGGTGCTGGGCGACTTTCGGCCCGGTACCACGGTCGCTGAGGCCGCCGAGGAATTCGGCGCGTTGTTCCGCGAGACGGTGAACCGTCACCTGGTAAGCGACGTGCCGGTAGGCGCGCTGCTCTCGGGTGGGGTGGACTCGAGCGCCGTGGTGGCGGCCATGACCGCCGGCGGCGGCCCAGTCCAGACGTTCACGGTCGGCTTCGAGCTGCCCGGACACCACAACGAGCTGACCGAAGCCCGGCGTGTGGCCCGCCACTTTGGGACGGCCCATCACGAGCTCCTCCTCAAGCCCGACGCCGCGGCGCAACTCGCCGACCTCGCGTGGCACATGGACGAGCCGGTCGCCGACGCCGCGGCGCTCCCCACCTATCTCATCTGCCGCTTCGCGCGCCAGCACGTTCCGGTGGTGCTCACGGGGGAGGGCGGAGACGAGCTGCTGGGCGGCTATCCCCGCTACGCCTGGTTCGCGACCGCCAAGTGGCTGC